>Ga0070733_10001786_pt1 | contig 15812 bp, 16 predicted proteins | sample Coa_R1_9_FD_66450 | JGI IMG/M metagenome (GOLD analysis project Ga0070733, IMG submission 66450) | Surface soil microbial communities from Centralia Pennsylvania, which are recovering from an underground coalmine fire - Coalmine... | ecosystem: Environmental > Terrestrial > Soil > Unclassified ... | reverse complement strand
CCACGATGTTGGTGGCCGTCATGGACCAGGACTTGGGGACTTCCACGTTTTCCTGGCGGAAGATTACCTGACCTTTATCATTGCCGATCAGAGCTGTGCGACGTTCCCATTCAACTTTATCGAAGGGTGAAACTTTACCGTCGGTGAACCGCCGTTGGAATTCCAAACCGGTGGTGCGCCGTGTAACTTGATTCGTTTCGGCCATGCTGTTCCATACCGTCCTTGTTTCAGCCATTTTGCCTCCGCGCAGGCAGTGGTGCCATGTAGATGTGAGCCGGGGAGCCGTGCGGGGGCAGAACCTTCATTCTACCCCTAAGTGGCGCCCCGAGGGTGATGTGATGTGCACCGTTGACGGTGCACGGCAGTAATGTCTGTGAGGAGCAGCTGGACCTCGGAGCGGCAATAACTGCCGTTCGCGCCGAAAAAAAAGAGGCAAAAGCCCAGCTAAGCTGCGCAAGAAAACCGAGGCGCGGCGTTAAGTGGGGTGTGGCCCCTTTGAATTTTCGGTTAAACTCGGTCCGGCTCTTACGACTGGTTGGGGCAGCGAAAACGCTGCGACCAACTAGCGCTCCCCCGAGCTTGGAAGCGCAGTATCGAGGGTTGTGGAAAACTTGTCAAGAAAAATTCATAAACAAACCACAAAATCTTATGCTTGGGGTGTCGAAAACGTCTACATATTGTGGTGGGTATTCTAACGGACGCACCCTGCGGTAGATGTACTAGAAGCATCTAATAAAAGTGATCAAAATCTCATTCGACCAGGCAGCCCGACTGCTGCTGACAATTCTGGCGTTCGCGCTAACGTGCGGCGGTGCGCGCGGATTTCAGGCTGCGCAGAGCGACGCGCCACAAAGCGGCGCGGACACGGCCAAAGCCAACGCCACCGCGGGCAACGCAGCGAGCGATGCGACGAAGCCGGCGCTTCCGAACACGCAGCACGCGTTCGCGAAAATGATTTCTGTTAACGGCATTCCGCGATTCGGCGAAGTCTCACCGCAACTCTATCGCGGAGGTCAGCCATCCAGCGAGGGCCTGGAGTTCTTGGCGAAGATGGGCGTGAAAATCATCATCAACTTGCGGCCAGGCGAGCATCCGGAGGAACAGACGGAAGCGGGCAAGCTGGGCATGCAATACATTTCCATTCCGTGGCAGTGTTACCATCCCAACGATGCGGCGATAGCGAATTTTCTGAACGTGCTGCGCGAAAATCCGGATAAGAGAGTTTTTGTGCACTGCGAATTGGGATCGGACCGTACCGGCATGTCCATCGCGGCGTATCGGATGAGCGTGCAGGGATGGTCAGCGGATGAAGCGATGAAAGAAATGCAAACGTACGGGTTTACGAAGTCGCATCATCTGACTTGCCGAGGATTGGCGAACTACGAGCAGACTTTCCCCGATGTTTTCAAAAGCCACCCAGAGTTTTTAGATTTGCATCTGGGGGAACCGGCACCTGCCAGCGCGCAATAGCAGCGAACATTATCGTCGCGGCGGCCGTGAGTTGAGTGGACGGAGTGGGCTCTAATCTAACGGCTCGGTTTTTTTCGACGCATGCTTCGCAAAACCCCTCCCATAGCCCGGATTTGAATTCCAACCGCCCCTGCGATCGAGGCAGTGCTACAGGAATCCTTGAAACCCTTGGACCTGGAGATGTGTAGAGAAAAGCAACACCAGGGAATTGACATGAACCGTTGGGCGCTGGAAAAATTCATAATGAAAGGCCATGGCGAATCCAGCGATTGAAATCGAGCGGTTGACGAAGGACTACCCGGTGGGATTTTGGCGGAAAAAAATGCGCCGGTCCCTGGACCATTTGACACTGCAAGTGGAAGAGGGGGAATCGTTCGGATTCCTGGGACCGAACGGCGCGGGCAAGACCACCACGATGAAACTGCTGATGGGCCTGATTTTTCCGACGTCGGGAACGGCGCGGGTGCGCGGGCGTTCGATTAACGACGTGCGCATGCATCGCGAGATCGGGTACATGCCGGAGCAGCCGTATTTTTACGATTATCTGACGGCGCGCGAGTTGCTGGAATATTTTGCGCGTTTTTTCGGCTACAACGCGGCGGAGCGGAGCGAGCGCGTTACGCGGTTTCTCGGTCTGGTAGGACTGGCGGCGGCTGCGGATGTGCAACTGCGGAAATTTTCGAAAGGCATGCTGCAGCGCGTGGGGATCGCGCAGGCGATTCTGCATGATCCGCAGGTGGTGTTTCTGGACGAGCCGATGTCTGGACTGGACCCGGTGGGACGGCGCGAAGTGCGCGACATCATTCTGGATTTGAAGCGGCAGGGGCGCACGATTTTCTTTTCCACGCACATTCTTTCCGATGCGGAGATGCTGTGCGACCGGGTGGCGGTGCTGGTCGAAGGGAAATTGCGGGGGATTGGTTCGCCGGGGGAAATTGTGTCCATGGAAGTGCAAGGCATGGAAATTCTGTTTGAGGTGAGCAAGGAACAGGCACTGCCGCCAAATATCGCAGCGCGCGCGAAAGATATCGGCAACCGCCATCGGATTGAGGTGGCGGAAGAGGAGCTTTATGCCGTGCTGGAGCAGTTGCGGGGCTGCGAGGGGCGCATTCTTTCTGTGGCGCCTTTGCGGCCGTCGCTGGAAGATTATTTTTTCAATCTGGTGGGGCGACAGAAAACGACGGTGCTCCCGACGGAAGTGGGTGTGCAATGAGCGCGATACCGGGCGTGGTAGCGATCAATACATTCCGCGAAGCAGTGCGGGACCGCGTGCTGTACAACCTGATATTTTTCGCGCTGATGATGATCGGTGCGGCGATCCTGGTGGGGCAGATTTCGATCGGGATCGAGCGGATGGTGATTATCAACCTGGGGCTTTCAGCGATTTCGGTTTTTGGAATCATCATGGCGATATTTATCGGCGTGGGGCTGGTGTACAAGGAGATGGAAAAGCGCACGCTGTACAGCCTGCTGGCCAAGCCGATTCGCCGCTGGGAATTTCTGGTGGGGAAATTTGCCGGCCTGCTGCTGACGCTGGTGGTGAACACTTCGCTGATGACGCTGGGGCTGGGCTTGGCGTTGTATTGCGTCAGCGGGAGGTTCGAGCGGACTGACGCGACGATTCTGGTGGCGGTTTATTTTATTTTGCTGGAGCTGGCGCTGGTGACGGCGCTGGCGCTGTTCTTTTCCTGCTTTACCAGCCCCATGCTATCGACGATGTACACATTGGGGATTTACATCGCGGGGGTTTTCGCCCCAGGAATACTGGGCATCAGCCAGTTCACACATAGCTGGGCCGTGGCGGCCGTGACGCGCTTCGTGTACTACGTGCTGCCCAATTTTCATGACTTCGGTGTGATTGCCGCGGCGGCGCACGGCGACGCGGTGCCACTGGCGTTGATCTGGCACAACACTTTGTACGCGGCACTATACGTGGTGCTGATCCTGGTGGGCGCGTCGGCGGTGTTTTCCGGGCGCAATCTGAAATGAGCAGGCGCACCCAAAATAAAAGCCACGTACGAGCGATGTTGCTGGCGCTGGCGGCCGTGCCGCTCCTGCTCGTGCTGTGTGCGGCGCTGCAGGTTCGTATTGACGCCGAGACGCGGTTGATGGACCCGGATAAGGGAGAGTTGCTGCTGCGTTCCGGCTGGCTGCTGAAGAAACTTAGTTTGGGATATGAGCCGTTGGTCGCGGACATCTACTGGACGCGGGTGGTGCAGTACTACGGCAGGAGGGCGCGCAAAGTCGGCGCAACCTACGAATCTCTTTGGCCATTGCTGGACATCACCACCACACTTGACCCGAAGCTGATGATCGCCTACCGTTTTGGCGCGGTTTTTCTTTCGGAGGAGCCACCGGTTGGTCCCGGACGCGCGGATCTGGCAGTGGACCTGGTGAAGCGGGGCATCGCGGAAAATCCGGAGGAGTGGCGACTCTATCAGGATCTGGGTTTTCTTTATTCGATCCATCTGAAGGACTACCAAAAAGCCGCCGACGCGTACCTGGAAGGCAGCAAAAATCCGAACGCTCAGATATGGATGAAGGTGATGGCCGCGCGCGTGGCGGAAGCGGGCAACTCGCCTGAGACTTCGCGGCTGATCTGGATCGAAGTGTACGCGAACAGCAAAGACGAACTCGTCCGCCGCAGGGCGACTCAGCATATCCATTCGCTGGACGCGGCGCTGGGCCTGAAGAAATTGAATGGAAGCTCCGAAGATTACTGGAGAAAATTCGGCCGCTTCCCAACTTCGGTGCAAGAACTGCGGGCTGCAGGATTGGTGGGAGGCGCTCTGCAGGATCCAGAGGGCTATCCCTATGTGATGGGCCCGAATGGAGTGCCGCAACTCAATCCGAAAAGCCCGATCGTGCTGGACCCCGATCAGGGATCTGAAAAACTTCGTTAAGCCAAGAAAAAGGCGTGCGGGTCAGGGATCTTCCGATTCTCTCTGGCGTCTCGAAGGAAGCGATCAGTGTGACGCTGGGCTTGCTCAAGAAGCTGCGCTACATCGCAGTTGTAGCCGACCCGACCGCTAGCCGAACAAAAATGGTTCGGCTCACAGCGAGGGGTCGCAAGGCTCAGGACGCGCATCATCCTTTGCTGAACAGCATCGAAGATCGTTGGCAGGAACGCTTTGGCAAGGACGCTATCCGTAGCCTTCGGGACGTGCTGGAACAATTAGTCGGGGATGGTACTGCGCAGGGGTCACCGCTATTTCGCGGGTTGGAGCCGCACGCCGACGGATGGCGCGCGTCGGTACGCAAGCCCGAGACGTTGCCACACTTTCCGATGGTGTCGCATCGCGGAGGATTCCCCGACGGCAGTTGATGGACTCGGTAAATTCCCGATCACTATTATTCGTAGCGTAGCGCTTCGACCGGATTCAGGCGCGCGGCTTTGGTGGCGGGCCAGACGCCGAAGATGAGGCCGATGCTGACGGAGACCGTGAAGCCGATTATGACGGCCCATGCGGGCACGACGGCCTTCAGTGAACTGACCATGGGAATCAGGAAGACGATGGCGCTGCCGACGATGATGCCGATGATGCCGCCGGTTCCGGTGAGAGTCATGGCTTCGAAGAGAAATTGCCAGGTAATATCGCGGCTGCGCGCTCCGATAGCTTTGCGCACGCCGATTTCACGGGTGCGCTCGGTGACGGACACCAGCATGATGTTCATCACGCCCATGCCGCCGATGAGCAGGCCGATGGAACTGAGTACGACGACCACGAGAACGACGCCGCCAATGATGTCGTTGAATTTCTGCACGACCTCCACCTGCGTCTGAATGGAGAAAGTGTCGGGCTTATCGTAAGGAACTTCGCGGCGGCGGCGCAGAACTTCACGGAGTTGATCCACGGCGGCATCGAGCTTGCCGGAATAGGCGAGAAAGCGATAAGCGATTTCATAGCTGCCGGGATAGAGCTTCATAAAAGTGTAGTAGGGGATTACGGTGCGGCGATCTTCATCGTCCGTGCCGAATCCGTTGGGGGGCTTTTCGAACACTCCCACCACCTGGTAGGTGGAACCATCCACCAGGATTTGCTTACCCAGAGCGTCGTCAATGGTAGGGAAGAAAGCGGTGGCGACGTTTTCGCCAATGACCACGACGTTTTCGCGATGTTCGTTTTCGGCTTCGGTGAAAAAGCGCCCGGCTTTCATGGTGGCGTTGGAATAGACGGCGAGATAGGCCGGGAAAGTGCCGCGAAAATCGGTGCCTTCAATTTCATTGCCCTGGTAGCGGGCGGTGTGGGCCAGTTGCCACTGGAACGCGGAGACTGCGATCTCTTTGATCGCGGGACAGAGCTGGCGGACGGCCATGGCGTCTTCCAGAGTCAGCGGCTTGCGCAGCTTTTCGTCCTTGGGACGTCGCCCGTTTTGCGGGCCTTGATCGAAGCGCGAGACGAAAGCGGTATCGATTCCTTCCGAAACGATTTCGTCCTGGATGGTCTGGCGAAAACCTTGTACCAGGCCAACGACAAGAATAATCAGCGCGACGCCGATCATCACGCCCAGGATGGCGAGAAAGCTGCGCAGTTTGTGCGCGCGAACCGTGTCCAGGGCGAGATGGAGATTTTCGCGAAAATCACTTTGCATTGAGTTGTCCTAAAAAGAGCGCGTAAACAATAGACCAAACCGTTTCCTCGGGGGCTAAAGAGCCTGTGTAAGAACTCGAAATCCTTGGCCTCAGCGGCTGAACAGTTTGCAGAAAAATGCCAGAAACCTTGTCCTCAAGGGCTAAAGCCCAATGAAAGGCAAGCACTTATTGTCGGAGCTGTAGCTCCGACCCCCTAAAAAACTGACTTTTTCCGCAAGCTGTGAAGCCGCATTGATTTCACGGCGGTTACGGCACGGCTGAAGCCGTGCCCTGACGAAAATCAGCCGTTCTCATACACACTCTAAAGCCCCCTCAGAAGCGAGGAGTTGTTGTCGGAGCTAAAGGTACGACCCCCTAAAAGACCGGGCAATCCGGAAAGCCGCTATGTTTCCGCCCGCAGCGCTTCGATCGGGTCCAACCTTGCGGCGCGCATCGCCGGGTAAATGCCGAAAAACAGGCCCACGGCGGTGGAAAGGACCAGGGCCACGAGTATGGAAAAAAATGGCGTGGAAATCGGGATCGGTGAAAGCACGCGGACCAACTGGCTGATAGCGACGGCGGCGACCACGCCGAGAAATCCGCCCAGACCAGCCAGCACCGATGATTCAACCAGAAATTGCAGGATGATGTGACGGCGGCGCGCGCCGAGCGATTTGCGCAGCCCGATCTCGCGGGTGCGTTCGGTGACGCTGGCGAGCATGATATTCATAATCACGACTCCGCCGACTACTAAGAATACGGAAGTGATCCAGATGGCGATACCGAAGGCGCTGCCGGTGATGCGGTTCCACAAACCCATAATTGAAGTAGGCGCGATGATGGCGAAGTTGTCTTCCGATTGATATGGCACGTGGCGGCGCGAGCGCAGAATGACGCGAGCCTCGTCCTGCGCGGCATCCATCCATTCCGGGCCGCGCGCCTGGACGAAGAATCCGATGGAATCCTGCGCCGTGAGCCACTCCTTGCGATAGGTGCCCAGCGGAATCATCACGAAATTATCCTGCGGCTGGCCCAGGACGTTGCCTTTGGGCGTGGCCACTCCGACGATCACATACTGGCCCTGACCGGCGCGAATTTCCTTCCCCACCGGATCCACGCCTGGAAATATTTTATTGGCTACGTCGGCGCCGATGACGCAAACGCCGGCGCGATGGTCTTCGTCAATATCAGTGAGCAGGCGGCCATTGGAGACGTCAATATCGCGGATGGATGCAAACGTGGGAGTGGCGCCGATGATGGTAACGTCCTCACTCAGGTCGTTGCCGTGGCGCACGTCGGCAAAGGTGTTCTGTTCGCCCGCGATGGTGTCCGCCAGCTTCATTCCATTGCGCAGAGCTTCGAGATCCTCCATGCCGAGCGGCGGGCGTTTGCGGGCTTTGTACCACTCTTGCGCGTTGGTGACGATGCCGATGCGGTCTATTACGAACGCATTCGCGCCCAAGTTGGCCACCTTATCGGCGACGTAGACATTCAGGCCATTGAGAACGGAAATGACGGCGACGAGCGTGGTGACGGCCAGGATCACGCCCAGCAGCGTCAAGAATGTGCGCAGCTTATGCGCGCGCAGCGTATCGAGCGCGATCCAGATGGTTTCGCGCAAGGCAGCGAGCGTCTGCCTGGCTTCAGATACGGATTTGGAGGACTTCATAACCGTCACTATATTAGACGGATATGAGCCTGGAAAAACTTCAGATTACGGATAATCTTTTGGCGCTCGGAATGCGGACGACGGGGTAGAGAGCGCGTGTGCATCCAAAGGTTTCGACAGCGGATTCGGGTAGAATTGAAGCTGCAGCTTATCTGATGGAGCCGAACGCCTGCCTAACGGGCACTCCTAACATGGTGAAAGGACTTACCGCATCGAGTCTGGCCGCGGCGCTGACACTGGCGAGCTTGGCAGGGGTGTCCGGCGAATCGAGCCACGCTTTTGTCGCTGCACCAATTAGTAGCGCGGCTTCAGGGGCTAAAGCCCCCGATTTCTGCGCTTGGACGGCGGGACTGAAGCCCCGCCCTTCCGGGTTAGTCGCTGAGGGCCTTGGTTCTAACGATCATTTCGGACAACCAGGAAACCAAAGCGGGGCCGCGCGAACTCCTTCGGACGCGGAAATCGCGGCTCGCGCGAAAGTGCTGTTGGAACACCAGCACTCCAATGACGAAGCGCTGGAGCAGTACGAACGGGTGGAGCATCACGTGGATCGCACGGGAGGCGCTACTCCGCGGGTACTCGACGATAAAACCTATCGCGTGGTGCCCACCGGCACCGGCACCATGAAACTGTTGCTGAAAGACGGCGACCGGCCGGTGGATCCGGAGGACTATCGCAAGCAACTGGTCGCATGGAAAGAGTTGCTCGAGTTGATGCTGAAGCCGGAAGATTCCAGGACGAAATCGGCATACGCGAAATGGCAGAAGAGGAAGGACGACCGCAAGGAGCTGCTGGACGCGACGCGGGATGCTTTCCTAATCACGTGGGATGGGCAGGAGGCTTGTAATGGGCGCGCGTGCGATATCTATGAGATTCAGCCGAATCCGGATTTTCATCCGCACTCGCTGGTGCAGGATATTTTGACGCGCGTGACGGCGAAGATCTGGGTGGACCGCGACGCCAACCAGCTGGTGCACGGAGAAGCGCACGTGATGCGCGACATTTCGTTTGGCGGCGGGATTTTGGGGAAACTTTATCGCGGCGGAGTATTTTTTATGCAGCAGGAGGAAGTCGCTCCGGGGATCTGGCTGCCCACGCGTTATCAGTACGATTTCACGGCACGTAAATTCCTCTTCACGTTCGAGCAGCACCAGTACGTCGAAGCGCGCGAATATCGGCGCATTGGAACCCCCAAACAGGCCTTGGCAATGGCGCAGAGCGAACTGGCGAGCGGCAAAGCGCCGTACGGCGACCCGTAACTCTTCGGTCCATCCGGGTTTCAGCCTGATAGCAATGGGCGCACAATAGTCCTAGTGCGGCTCTGCACCCTTTCGTCCAATTGATGTTCGGTGTCTGAGGATTTTGCTGCTCGGAGCTTGCTGGTCACCTGCTGGTTATTCGAGGAGGCGTCATGTATAGGCGAATGCTGCTTTTTGTCCCGGTCCTGGCTCTTGCAACGGCTGTGCTGGTGCCTGGTCTGGCAAGCGCGCAAGGAAGTTCTGACGGCCAGACGGCTCCTGCGGGGAACGCGGCAGCACCGGCGGCGCAGGCTCCGGCGGACACGACTACCGCGGCCAACGCGAACGGTACGACCTCGACAGCTACCACGACGACGTCGGCAAAAAAAGTGTGGACCAACGAGGACATGGGTGATGTCCACAAGAATTCAGCTATCTCCACGTTTGCAGCAAAGAGCAACAAACCGGCAAATAACAAGCCCGCCGGAAACGCCAACGGCGGCGCGGCCGCCAAAAACTATCAGACCCAGATCACCCGATTGCAGGAGAAGCTGCCTCCGCTGGACGAGCAGATCTCGCAACTGCAGGCAGCGCTGAATGGCGACACCGTGAATTCCGTCCGGCACGTGGGGGGCGCGAAGATTGACGATTGGCGCGACGAATTGGCGCGGCTGCAAACCCAGCGAGAGGATATTGTCGCGAAGATCAGCGCGTTGCAGGACGAAGCGCGCCGCAAAGGCGTGCCGGCGAATCAAATTCCGGAGTAGGCGTCCAGGGGACCGAACGCAGCGAGAGGGCAACGGGCGGGCCCCGATCGCGCGACCGAGGACCCGCCCGTGCAATTCGTTTGTGCTAATGCGCGGCGGCGGCGATTTCTTTTTCGATGGGGGCGCCGACGAGATTGCCCCACTCGGTCCAGGAACCGTCGTAGTTCTTCACGTGGCCGAAGCCCAGCAAATATTTCAGCACGAACCAGGTGTGCGAGCTGCGTTCGCCGATGCGGCAGTAGGCGATCACTTCCTCCGCGCCGTCAATCCCTTTCTTGCTGTATAGCTCCTTCAGGGCGTCGGCGGATTTGAAAGTGCCGTCTTCATTCGCGGCCTGTGCCCAGGGAATATTCGCCGCGCCGGGAATGTGGCCGGCACGCTGCGCGGTTTCGGAAAGACCCGGGGGCGCGAGGATTTTTCCCGTGAATTCGTCCACGGAACGGACGTCCACCAGCTGCGCGTCCTTCTTCTTGTCGAGGAAAGCGTAAATGTCTTCCTTGCGGGCGCGGATGGATTCATCGGGGGCGGTGGCATGGTAGGTAGCGGCCGTGATTTTCGGCGCGTCCGTTGTGAGCGGGCGCTTTTCTTCGACCCACTTCTTGCGGCCACCGTTGATCAGGCGCACATCTTTGTGGCCGTAATATTTCACCTGCCAAAAAGCGTAGGCGGCGAACCAGTTGTTGTTGTCGCCGTAGAGCAGGATGGTGGTGTCGTTGGAAATGCCGGAAGTGCCGAGCAGCTTTTCGAGAGCGGACTTGTCAATCAGGTCGCGGCGGATATTGTCCTGCAGCTGTGATTGCCAGTTCCAGCCGACGGCGCCGGGAATGTGGCCCTGGTCGTAGGCGGTGGTGTCCACGTCCACCTCCACCAGGCGAACTTTCGGATCGTTCAGATGCTCCGCGGCCCATTGGGTTGTCACTAGAACTTCGGGGTGCTTGTAGTCAGTCATTTGCTGTCTCCTCGTTGTTAGTCATTCTTCTAAATTAGACGCTCGCTATCGGAACCGTTGCAAAAATCCGGGCATAAAACAAAAAACCCACCTGCCTGGGGTACTTCCGGCGGTGGGTCGGGAATTTCTGGGCTAGATTGCGGTTCTTAGCTGCCTAGCCTCCCTGCGCCAGAAGACACACCTGCGCAACACATACAGCAACAGCAGCAGGTGCAGCACTGGCAGCAGATTTGCATGAACTCAGTTTACACCTGAGGCCCGCCTATGGCAATCAATTCCGATGGCCGAATACGGCGATCCTTGCGACAACCTGACCAAACGCACTGTGGCCGCAAAGTTTACTGACGTGAAAGGATTGCCACCTCCAATCAATAACTGCCTGTCGCGGGGTCGGACTACTGGCCTGGCCAAAGCAAATGAGCAATCTCTTGAACACGGTGGGCTGAGATGCCATTTCGCTGCTGATAACGAAGTGGGTGTTCCTCAACAATTTCAACGAACGGCCTGTCGCCAATCGGTCGCGTATGCAACCTCACCCGCAAGCCGAGCGAATGTTCTGAATATATGCCCAGATTATTCGCCAGCCGTGCCTCGTACGGAGCGGTTGCCTCCCGACCCTTCACTGTCCACAAATCGCTGATGTTTAGAAAGTCTTCCCCGCTCACTTCTGCCCAGACAAGCCACGCAAATAGATCACCCGTGTTTACCACCGGGATTTCAATTCGGCCCCGAATGAAGAAATGACTCCCATCGATAACGGCCTGGTCAGTACCGACCTCACCACGTTCTTCGCGTCCTTCGAGTGGCAATGCAGTCCACATGTCAGGGGCCTCGAGACCCCAGCTCAGTGGAACGCCTTCGTGAGTCTGTCCGCAGACGCTGCACGCGTAAGAATTGGTCATATGGTCGCAACTAATAACGCATCTCGAGTTGCCTGTCACTCTCCATCTATCGCAGACAGCAATAGGACGCGAAATGGGATCGCCTCAGCGCCCGTGGCTTCGAATTCAGTGGGCACAAACTAGACGAGCCTTAACCTTTTCGGCGCAATTCGTGTACCGAGCACGCGCATTTGTGTTCCGACCCTGGTGCCAAAGCACAAGCGCAGAGGACGTCGCTAATTGTGTCGATTGGACACTTCGCTGTTGGCCCATCTTGTTTTCGCCTCAGATTGATATAAAGTTAAGTTCCCTTCCGAAAACCGGCACTTCGCTGCAGGCTGCCCCTCTTTGAACCTCAGGGTCGTGTCCGGAACAGACTGCCATTCCCAGACTGGTGTGAGCTGGAAAAGGAATCTCGGTCGTGCCGCAAGGTAATCCTCACCCGCGGATGCGCCATTGATACGCTTAGATTGATTCGCCAGAGTGAAGCCTGATAATGGAACAGCTTTCAAAAGTTGAGAATGATCGGACTGGCTCCGATTTTGCTGAAAAGCGTAGCACGCCGCGCTTTCCGATTTCGGCTAGCGCGGAAGCATTTGATATCAAAGCAAACCTGCAGATAACGGGCAGACTTTCCGATATTGGCCGGAAGGGCTGCTATATGGATACCATCAGCCCGTTCGCGCTGAATGCCGCGGTGATTTTGACGATCACGCGAGACAGCCGAAAATTCAGGACGAAGGCCAAAGTAGTTTATTCACTGAACGCGATGGGCATGGGACTGATGTTCACTGCGACGGAGCCTGACCAGGTCCGCGTGCTGGAATTGTGGTTGAACGAACTGAGCGGCGGGATGCTGGTGGAACCGGAGACGCCTGCTCCCGCGATGCCCACTTTCGTGGCACCGGCCGAGACCGCGGCAGGCGCCGACCAGGAGCTGCGTGACATTGTTCGCGAACTGATTGTTTTGCTCAACCGCAAGAGCGTCGTCGGAGACGCCGAAGCGATGGCCATGATGCGAAAAATCTCCAAGTGATCGGATTAGGCTCACGCCGCTAACGATCGGCTTCCCGCGATTTAGATCTTTTTAGGTGATAGCTTTCAATGTGCCGTCGCTGGTTTCAAATTCGATGCGCAAGAGCCAGTCGAAGTGGAATTTTTCCGCGGCGAGCCACTGCTCCATTTGTTCGCGGCCGGGCGCGTCGAATTCCACGAGCATTTTTCCTTCCTGCATGTTGACGAGCACGCGGCGCGCGGTTACTTCCTTGGCGGCATGCACGCGGCGCGCGAGTTCTTCGGCGCCCTGGCGCGTGAGGCAGGCAAGAGTGTGTTGCGAGAGGTAACGAGGCATTCCGGCTCCTGTTCCGCTAAAATGAGCGGCCACGAAAACAACAGAACCAATATAACGTGAGCGGAGAAAAATCGAATGGCTGAGATGCGCACAGCTCATCCCTACTACGTTTACGAAGCGATTCATGCGCAGCCCGAATTGATCGAGCGCGTGCTGGGGCAGCGCGCGGAAATCGAGCGCGCGGCGGATGCCGTGGCGCGGAAAGAGCGCATCACTTTCGTGGGGATCGGAACTTCGCTGCATGCGGCGCGCGTGGCGGAAAGCTGGATGCGCGAATTCAGCGCCGGGCGCTTCCTGGCTCACTGTGAACAATCTTTCGAGCTGGTGCATCATCCGATTGCGTTCGGCGCAGGCGACGCGGTGATTGTGATTACGCACACCGGCACCACCACGGCGTCCATTGAAGCATTGCGCATGGCGCACGCGGCCGGGGCGTTGACGGTGGCGATCACCGGCCAGCTGAGTGGTCCAACTAGCAGCGACGGAGTGCGTGGCGCTGATTTTCACATCCAGACTTGCGAGCAGGAAGTGGCTTTTGCCTATACGAAAAGCTACACCACGGCGCTTGCGGTGCTGGCGCTGCTGATTGCGCGGGCCGTCGAGAGGAAAAAATTGCTCGCGGGGCCGTCGCCGGTCACGGCATTGGAACGCGTGCCTGATTTGCTGCGTAACGCGCTGCAGCTTGAACCTGCCGCGCGCGAACTGGCGAAGCGCGTGGCGGCTCTGGCGCGCATCGAGATTTTTGGCTCAGGCGCGGCTTGGGCGACAGCCAGCGAAGCGGCATTGAAGATGAAAGAGGCTTGCTACATCGCGGCAGAGGGATTCGAAACCGAGGAAATCCTGCACGGGCCGTTTTCGGAGACGGATGCGCGCGGGTCGCTCGTCGGATTATTCACGGGCGGCGCGACGGACGAGCGCGGACGGCAGATTTTGCGGGCCGCGGGCGAATTGAAGATGCCACGCGCGGCGATAACGGTGCCGTCGGCGAATCACGATTTGGCCGCGGAGCAAACTTTGCAGGTTCCGGAAGCGCCGGAATGGCTGGCGGCGTTCGTGCACCTGATTCCGCTGCAGCTGCTCACATATTTTCTGGCGCTGGAGCGCGGCGTCAGCCCGGATAGCGGGCGCATGGAGCAACCCGCGCACGCCGCCGCGAGCAAACACTACAAATATTGAGCCGTGCTTGGCCGCGTATTCGCCTGTCCCGGCGAACAGGAGTTCCTCTTCGACTACACCTGTGCCGCACGCGGCTGTGCAACGGGTGCGCACGCCGTAAAATCGCATGCAGAGCCATTCAGGAGCGCTCTCCATGAGACGTTATTTCCTCATTCTGCTGTGCACCGCGATGCTGGCGCTTGCCACCGCCGCGCATGACGACGGAGGAATGGGAACGCTGGCCGGAACGGTGATCGGAACAAACGGCAAGCCGGTGGTGGGGGCGCGGGTTACATCACAGAACGCCGGCGGCGACCATCCCCAGTTGACCACTACCAACCAGCAAGGGCGATTCTTCTTTCCTGATCTGCAGCACGGTTATTACGACGCGCGTGCGTACCACGATGGCGCGTGGAGCGAGTGGAAACACAACGTGGAAGTGAGCACCGGCAAGCAAACCGAGCTCGTGCTGCGCTTATCCGTGAAATCTTCGTCACCGAAATAATTTGAGGCGTTCGCCTGTCCGCGCGAACAGGAGTTCCTAATCGAGAACATTGCCGCGTGTGACCGCGACGCTGCGCGAAAGGCCCGCGTAAGATTGTAGCCAGATACATCCCGGGGTGCGCTATGAAACGAAGTGTCCTGGTTCTGACGGTGCTAGCGTCGCTGGCATTGTTGATGTCGTTGACATTCGGCGCGGCGACCGCGCAGGCTCAATTCGCCAGAGGTTTGGGAACGGTGGCGGGAACGGTGCTGGACGCGCACGGCAAGCCTGTAGCCGAAGCGAGTGTGACAATTCAGACTTCCGACGGACTAAAGCCGCACGCCACGCACACTGATTCCAGCGGACATTACGAATTCACGCGGTATGATGCTGGACAATACGATTTGCGGGCGTACTCGAAAGGCCAATTTTCCGATTGGAGCAAGCACATCGTGATCCGTCCGAAGAAAACCACGGAAGTGACGCTGCGCATGCCGCCGGAAAGCACGGAGAAGGTGGACGTCACCAGCAATCCGTAAAACGCAGCGAGCGCTTCGCAGCCACTTGGATGTGGGTGCGGCTAGTCATTTTCAAATTCTCACCGCTGCTTCACTCGTACCGCAACGCTACCAATCGGTCCACACGCATCGCACCGACCGAGTTGAGTTTTCTGTAGGTCGGGCCTTGCGAGCTTGTAGCGGTGCCTGCATCATGTGACATGGCAACCTCGGACAGCGCGCCGCTGTGGAGCGCGGACGATCAATACGACCGGCTGGAAGAGCTTGCCGCGGGCACGGGAGATGACGCCAAGGAAATTCCGCTGCGTCGCGACGTGCGTTCGCTGGGAATGCTGCTGGGAAAAGTGCTGGTGGAGCAGGCCGGAGAACCGCTGCTCGAAGTGGTGGAGCAACTCCGCCGCCTGTTGATTCAGCAGCGCGAGCAATTGCCGGCTGCCGCAGCAGCAACGGAACCATCCCCAACCGAAAATGCGCTCTTGGCGGAAGCCCGCGAGAAGATCGCGGGGCTGGAGGTGGAAGACGCCTACCGCGTGACCAAAGCGTTCGCGATTTATTTCGAGCTGACCAATCTGGCGGAAACCAATCATCGCAAGCGGCGGCGGCGCGCGGCCAAATTGCACAGCGAACAGCCGGCGCTGGCGGGATCGTTTCGCGGAACCTTGTTGCGCATGCGTGCGGCGGGCATTTCCGTCGGCGACGCGCTCGCTGCTTTGCGCAAAGTGCGCATCGTGCCGGTGTTCACCGCGCATCCCACGGAAGT
>Ga0070733_10001785_pt1 | contig 15818 bp, 11 predicted proteins | sample Coa_R1_9_FD_66450 | JGI IMG/M metagenome (GOLD analysis project Ga0070733, IMG submission 66450) | Surface soil microbial communities from Centralia Pennsylvania, which are recovering from an underground coalmine fire - Coalmine... | ecosystem: Environmental > Terrestrial > Soil > Unclassified ... | reverse complement strand
ATGGCACAAGCCTGCCACAAGTCACCCTTGCTTGGCTAGTGTTTATGACACAGTAGTACTAGCAGCCCTGCTGCTACCTATCATCGAGCCAACCGCTAGAAGCCAACCGAAGCTAAGAAGAGCATTGATGGCAAATCCTAGCCAGACTTGCCAGTGCGCAAGCGTAGACAAACCATGTAGGACTGAGGACCAGAACACTATTTTGTGTCTCCCTTCGCGCCTTTCTCTTTTCTCCTTGGCGTGAGCCCAATTTTCGGGCGCTCAACTTGGCGGCGGAGGTGCGCTAGGTGCCGGCGCTGGGCTGGACACTGCTCCGCTGCCCGACTTGGCAACCCTGCAAGCAAATTCGTGGGCCGCTTGGACAAACTCAGGCGATGCCTTGACTTCATCATTGCATATCTTGAACTCGATCTTGCTAGCCGCGCCGAGTTGAGCAACGGCATCGGAATCCAATCGCGCAGTAACTATCTCGGCAAAGAAAATATAGGCCAGCACGTGCTGCGGATGAGCTTTACCGTAGGTCAACGCCTCTGCTTGCATTCTGTTCTGGACTTCGAGGCCGGAAGCCTCAATACCAACACCCCCGGTAAACTTGCCTCCATGGGTCGCAACTGGCTTGCCATCCGCGAGAACAAAGACCGTAGGACAGGTTGTGTAGCGCAAGCTATCAGAAAGGCTACTGAAGATCAGAGCGAAGTCCGCGTCCTTATCACTCACGAAGGCGAAGAGGTTAGGCACCGCTGGGCCGTTGGCTGGCGGGAGGTGGGTCTGCGTCGTCTTGACACCGTTGAAACGATCGGTGGTGGCTGTGGTATAGCGATAGCCGCCACCGGGCGGAAAGCACTGCGCCCTGACGGTCGCGGCCAGCGCGAGGGACAGCACGAGGGCAAGCAGGGTGGCTGAGGTGAGCGCGGCGGTGTGGCGGAGGCTAGGCATGGGGTGGGTCCTCCATCTTCTCTCCCGGACTATTCCTTGACGTCCAGGATCAACCGTACAAGAGGTGCGCGTCCTGGGCCGTAGAGCGCAGCGAACTCCTCATTCGTAAGTTCGAACTCGGCTTCGGGATTCCTGGGGTGGCGCGAGATAGGGTCAGCGGTGAAGCCCTCCACAAGTTGCTTCCGAACCACCACGGAGTCTGAAACGATGGAAAGCGTTATATCCACATCCTTGGGTCGATCGTTGGCGAGCAGCCCCGCGATCACTCGCAGCCTGATCTTTCCGCGATGCTCTTCTTTCCAGACCTCAACAAAAGGGATGCGGATTTCCTGACACACGTACTTGCCAGTTTCCGTTGTAGCCCACTTGGTCGGACCTTTCGTTATCCAGCTGGGCACTCTCACCTCAAGAAGCATTGGAGACGGTATGTCAGTTGGTGTTTGTAACTGTGCACCGTCAGCTGGCGTAGCATGGCGCGCGCTAACTTGCCCAAGTATCGGAGCGATAGAGCCTGCGAGCAGCAGGGCGATGGCAAACAGGGCGGCAGAGGTGAGCGAGGCGGTGTGGCGGAAGCTGGGCATGGGCGGTGCTCCTTCTACTCTCCCGGATCGGGCCGGCGGAGAACGGGTGACGCTCTTTAGTGTATCGCGTTTTACGCGGAACGCTTACCTGGCTGGCAGCGGCGCCAATGGCCCACGGCGGGGGCGCTGGCTAGGGCAAATGATCGCGAGTCGCGGAGAGGGGAACCCGCCGGGCCTGGCTCGCACCAGACCCGGACGGGGTGGGCCGCTTCTACGGTCGGCTCACCAAGAATCCCGCGTCCAGAGCAACCCTCGCCCGAGACAGCGGTAGGCGTCGGAAGCCTTCCCGACGATCGGGTCTAGCGATTCCAGCCGCCCGTGGGTGAAGACGGTCATGAACTCGGCCCCGTTCTCTCCGACCAGGTGTAGCAGCCCGTGGAAGGCCACCACGGCGCCGTCCGGGGCCACCAGCCGCCCGTCCTCGCCCAGCCGGTAGGTCAGCATGCCCTCGCCCAGCTGCTTGGTCTGGAAGTCGGCGGCGAGCACGTCAACGATCACGGTGTCGAAGAGGCCCACGGTCTAGCTCCTCTCCTGGGCCACGGCGGCGGCAGGTGTCGTATCGGGAGGTTCCATGCCATAGATCCGCATCAGCTCGCGGACCTGCACCAGGGCCGGCTGCTCGAAGGGCGGTTTGCCGGCAAAGGCGTGGTGGACAAGACTCTCGATCAGGTCACCGAGGGACAGGTCTTGAAGCTCGGCCGTCGCCTTGAGCACCTTCACTAGGCGCTTCTCCAACCGGACACCGGTCTGCACGCGGGTTGCCTCGATCACGGCGTCTTTCATGACTCCCTCCTTGGTTGCAACGGGTCACCAGGCCCCGCGGGCCGGCCGGCCTGTAGGTCCATGAAGGCAAGGCAGCAGTGTGCGACCGCCTTGCCGCACTCCTGCGCCAGCCGGACGGCTGCTTGGTGGTGCGATGTCGTCGCCGCGATCGTCGGCGGTGGCGTCGTCCTGGTGTCCGGTGGCAGGGTGCCGTCTTCCACCTTCCCGCCGTACTCACCCGCGGCTTGCTGGGCGCGGTAGAGATCGCCCATGGTCCCGCCCATGGCCGCCACGATCCGCCGGAGGATGGCGACGCGCGGCAGCGATCGGCCCTGCTCGTACCGGGTCAAGCTGGCTACCGAGCAAGGCTCCGCTGCGGCGGCCAGCTGCCGCAGGGTCATGCCGGCGCCCCGGCGGAGCCTCAAGATCGCCAGCCCGACCGTTTGCGCCTCGTCGCTGTTTCGGTTTGGCTTCTTCACGGCCGGCGGCCATTTCTTGCCGGTCTGCACGCGCTCTTGCTTCGGCTGGCCGCTCACGACAGCCGCTCCTCGATCGCCTCGACCAGGGCGGTGACCTTGCGACCCACCTTGCCGGCGAACCGGGCAAGCCGCTCGTCCGGCTCGTCCAGGGAGCAAACGTCGGCCGAGCGGGCGATTTGGTGGAGTAGGTAGCCGGCCGTGTAGCGGAGATCGGCGGCGGCGGCGCGCAGCTCGGTGCGGGTTACGGACTCCTCGTCCTCCTCCTCGCGGTCGGCAAACACGGCCAAGTCGTAGAGCACTTGGCCCATACGGCGGACGGCTTCTCGGTCCGGGGGATCGAAGAGTTGAAGGGTGGTTTCCCGGAACGAGTCCGACTCATTCCAGGGTGGAGCGATAGACTGCGGGGAGCCTTGCATAGGGTCGTCTCCTGTGCTGGGTCAGGCTCCGGCGGGAGCCATCAACTCTCGCCGGGGCCGTTTACGGTGTGAGAGGACGGAGCCGGAACCGACCGGCCCGCCCGTGGCCTTACTCGACTGCTGGATTTCTTCCGCTGGGGATCGATCCTCCTCCCGTCCTCGAAGCAAGCGAAGTCGCTCCGCTTGCTGAGTCAGTGCTGAGTTGCGCACCGGATCGCACAACCACGCGATCTGACTGACGGGAGGTAAGTATCTGACAGGATTTGAGTTACGGTGGAGCCGACGATCGGGATTGAACCGATGACCTGCTGATTACGAATCAGCTGCTCTACCGCTGAGCTACGTCGGCTTTCTTGAGGCTAAGTCACCACCCCTCAGCAACTTACCTCCCAAACTGCGGATGCGCCGCAAGGCTCAGCCTGGCGGACTCAGCGCTTTGCCGGTCGGCGGAGCGGTTTCGCACCCCCCTGGCAGCGGCGGGGATGGCGAAAAGGTGGGCCGCTCCTTGGCACCCTGCGTCGGGCAGAGTATAGCTGCGGCTCCCATTTTGGGGGAAGAGTCGAGACCTCCGGGACCTCGGTGAGGTAGGTCAGCACCAAATCCCCCGGCGCAGCCGGCACGGCCCCCTGCTCGTCGCTCGCTTGGCGTCAACCGCCGGCGCCACCGACCCTACGGCCGTATCTCGACCGGCGTCCCGGTGGGCACCAGGCGCCAGATTTCCTCGATCTCATCGTTGGTGACCGCGATGCAGCCACGGGTCCAGTCGCGGAGGCGGTGGGCTGCGCCAAGCCAGGCGAATCGATCGGGGAGGCCGTGGATCATGATGTCGCCCCCGGGCGGGACTCCCAGCTTCCTGGTGCGGACCAGGTCGGCAGCGTTCGGATAGGAGATGGATGGCCTTCGCCTCTTGCATCGATCCAACCCCGGGCCTCATCATAGCGCCGCGAATCTGCTACCCACCCGCCTTTCGAACCCGCGAGCCCGATCCCGCGCATCCCATGGCCAAAAAGCACAGCGGACAACCACCAGGTCCGCCCGCAACTCGACCGGCGCCAACCAAGGAAGCGGCACCAGCAACCCGATCAACGCCGCCGGCACGACCTGCTCAGACATCGCCAGCGGCACCGGCGCCACCAGCATCGAGAGCGCCAATCGCACCGGCCGGCCCGGCCAGGCACGCCGGGCCGGCGTCCCAGCAAACGCCCCAGGACGCCGCCGCAGCAGCGTCACCCCCCTGGCACTCGCGACAGCTGCTCTGGCTCGTCCTCGCCGGGCTGGCGGTCGTCCTCTTCTACTCCTCCGCCCGCATGGCGGCGCCGGCTCCCTGGTCTTACGACGAGTACTACCACCTGGGGATGGCGCGCGAGCTGCGCTCTCATTTCCCGCTGCGGTCGTTCCCCTGGACTCCCTTCTCGCTGGTCAGCGAGCACTTCGCCGACGGCGTGCCGCTGTTCCACCTGGCGCTGATGCCTTTCGCCGGCTGGCCGCTCGAGCGCGCCGGGCTGGCCGGCGTGCTGCTCGGCCAGATCTTCGTGCTGACCTGCCTGGGAGTGGCGCTGTGGCGGCTGCGGGTGCCGCGGGCCTGGGCCTTCATGCTGGGCATGGCGACGCTCGGATCGCTGTTCGCGATGCGCTTCGATATGTGCCGGCCGCAGCTGCTGCTGGTCGGCTTCTCGCTGCTCTTCCTCGGGTTGCTGGTGAGCGGCGCCCGCCCGTGGGCGCTGGCGATCGTGGCCGCCGTCTTCGGCCTCGCCCACGCCGGCGGTTGGATCGTCATCTTCTACACCGCGGTATGGGAGGTCGCCGGCCTGCTGATGCCGGCTCTCAGCGGCACCGCCCGCGGCGCATCAGGCGGCACGACCAGCAAGCCCGGTCCGACCGGCAAGTTCGGCCAGACCGGCAAACCCGGCCCCAGGCTCAGGTCCCCAGCAACAACCAGCACCAAAGCCCTCTCCGCCAAAACCGCCCTCGCCAGCCAGTCCGCCGCCCCTGACCAAGGCGCGAGCCGCCCACCCTCCGGCTTCCGGCGGCTGTCGTGGCGCCTGCTGCTCTGGGTGGCCGCGGGATGGCTGGCCGGCCAGCTGATCCACCCCAACTTCCCCTACAACCTGCGGTTGATGGCACTCGCCAACCTGGTGGTACCGTTCGAGGCCAGCCCGGCAGGCAACGAGGCGCTGCGCACCCAGATCGGCGAGGAGCTGGCGCCGCCCGGCCTGGGCCTCCTGGCCGAGCAGTGGACGATCTTCCTGGCACCGCTGGTGGTTGCCGTGCTGCTGCTGCGCGAGCGTCGCCTGCGCACCCGCGCCACGCTGACCACGGCGCTGGTGGCGCTCGCCTTCCTGCTGCTCGGCTCGGTCATGCTGCGGCGAATGCTCGAGGTGGGCGCGCCGCTGGCGATCCTCGCCCTGGCGGCGCTGGCGGCCGAGCGCCGGCGCCTGGGCCCTGGCGGCCCTGGTGGCCCCAGCGGCGGCCTGCTCGGCAGCTGGACCGCCTGGGCGGCCGCAGGGACCCTGGTAGTGGGCTCGCTGTGGACGGCGCAAACCGTTCGCGTCTACGGTTTCGGCAATGCCTCCGCGCCGCAGGAGATGGCGCGCTGGCTGGGCGAGCACGGCAACCCGGGCGAGCGGGTGTTCACCGCACAGTGGGCCGATTCGGCGCCGCTGTTCTACTCGGCGCCGCGGTTGCAATCGCTGGTGGCTCTCGACCCGACCCTGTTCTTCGCCAAGGACCCGCGGCTGTTCCAGCTCTACGTGGATATCGTGCAAGGCCGCCAACCGGACGCGGCACGCCTGATCCGCCAGCGCTTCGGCGCGCGCTGGGTGACGCTGTGGCAGGCGCCGGTCTACGAACGTTTCGCCGAGCAGCTGGTGGCCACCCCCGGCGTGCGCCTGGTCTATCGCGATCCTTATTACGTGATCGCCGACCTGGGCGCACACTGACCCCTCCTCGACCTCTCCTCCACTCCTCGACCTCCCTCCCATCGCGATGCCCCCGCCCACACCGGCTCGCTCCGCGCCGCTCCGGGCGGCCGGGCGCGGGCCGCTGATCGCCGCCGTGCTGACGGCCCTCCTGGCATCAGCCCTCGCCCCCGCACGCGCCGCCGCGGCCGAGTCCGCAGCCAAATCCGCAGCCGAGTCCACGACCCAGTCCACGGTCGCATCCACGGTCCAGTCCACACCCGAGGGTTACAGCTTGCTGGGCCCGCTGCGCGAGCGCGACATGACGCCGTATCACCTGACGCGGCTCGAGATGCTGCCGACCGAGAGCTCGGCGGCGCTCGGCCCGGGCTGGACGGTGGAGGCCGAGCTGACCCATACCAACACCTACGCCCGCAGCACTCTCGTCGCCGACCGCATCATCGTGCGCGGCGGCCGCAAACCGGTCACCGCCGCCGACGTGCGGTCGTTCCTGGCGGTGCCGGGCGACGTCGCCTACCTCGACGGCGAGTTCGGCCTGCTGGCCGCCACCGTGCACTACCAGCTGGACCGACGCCTGGGATTCTTCGTCACGCTGCCGTTCTTCTACTCGACCGGCGGCATCTTCGACGCGGTGATCGAGGATTACCACAACCTCTTCGGGTTCCCCCAGGGCGGGCGCGACCAGGTGTCACGCAACGAGTTCCGGGTCGTCTACCGGGTCGGCCGCGAGCAGGTGGTCGAGATCGGCTCGCCGGACAGCGGCCTGAGCGACCCGATCCTCGGCGTCCGCTACCGGCTGCTGCCGCCGTCCAGCCGCTGGGACCTCATCGTCCAGAGCGCCGTCAAAGTGGCGACCCGCGAGCCGGGCCCGCTGTCGACCGGCGGCGACGACCTCGGCGTGCAGCTGGCGCTGCACCGGACCTTCGGCCGCCAGGCCGTCTACCTCGACGCCAGCGCCGTGCACGTCGGCGGCCCTTACGCCGATCCGCGGGTGGACCGGCGCATCCTGCCCGCCTGGGTCGCCGCCTACGAGCTGGGCCTCACCCATCACACCTCGCTGGTGCTCCAGGTCTATGTCAGCCCCAGCGTCTTCAGCCGCGCCGACATCCCCGAGCTGACCCAGGACAAGAACGAGATCGTGGGCGGCTTCCGCTTCCAGCACGGGCCGGTGGCCTGGTTCGTCGACATCATCGAGAACTTCATCCATCTCGAAAACACACCCGACGTCGGCGCTCAGCTCGGCGCCAGCTGGAAGCTCGGCGGCCGCTAGCTGGCCCGACTGGCCCGCCCGACCGGCCGCCTGGCCGGCCCCGCGGGCAGGCGCCTCTGTCGCCGCATCGCCGCCATTTCGTCGCCGCCCCGCCATCCGTCGCCAGCAGCCAGCCAATATCATCCCGCCTCGTTCGACGCACCTTCAACGGCAGCTTTTCCGAGCAGGAGGCAAGGCATGGTCACCGCTTCGCCCTCGATGCTGGACACGAAGATGGCCAACAGCAAGGCCGGCAAGATCGGGGTCTGGATCTTCGGCGTCGTCTTCGTGATCGGGATCTTCTACGCCGGCTATCACCTGTCCAGCGACCTGTCCTCGGTGCGCTCGGCCTCGGCCTTCCCCTTCCTGCTGCTCGGACTGGCGCTCGCCATCGCACTGGCCTTCGAGTTCGTGAACGGCTTCCACGACACCGCCAACGCGGTCGCCACGGTGATCTACACTCATTCGCTCGACCCACACCTGGCCGTGGTCTGGTCCGGGGCGTGGAACTTCATCGGCGTCATGACCTCGAGCGGCGCGGTCGCCTTCGGCATCATCTCGCTGCTGCCCGTCGAGCTGATCCTGCAGGTGGGCAGCGGCGCCGGCTTCGCCATGGTCTTCGCCCTGCTGGCGGCAGCCATCATCTGGAACCTCGGCACCTGGTTCTTCGGGCTCCCGGCCTCGAGCTCGCATACCCTGATCGGCTCGATCATCGGCGTCGGCATCGCCAATCAGCTGATGGCGCCGAAGACCGGCACCAGCGGCGTCGATTGGGGGCAGGCCCTGAACATCGGCAAGAGCCTGCTGCTCTCGCCGCTGGTCGGCTTCGTTGCCGCGGCGCTGCTGCTGCTCCTCGCCAAGGCGCTGATCCCCAAGCCGGAGCTCTACAAGGCGCCCGAGGGCACCGAGCCGCCACCGTTCTGGATCCGCTGCCTGCTGATCCTGACCTGCACCGGCGTCAGCTTCGCCCACGGCTCGAACGACGGCCAGAAGGGCATGGGCCTCATCATGCTCATCCTCATCGGCACGGTGCCCACCGCCTACGCCCTGAACCACGCGGTCAGCCCGGGCGACACCCAGGCCTTCGTCGCGGCGTCGCACCAGACCGCCGACCTGCTGACCCGTCACGTGCAACCCGCCAACCTCGCCGACCCGCGCGACGAGGTCGAGGCGTACCTGCGGACCAAGAGCTGGCAGCCGAGCACCATGCTGGCGCTGCGCCAGATGATCAACGAGGTCGCCAACGAGATGACCTCCTATGGCGACCTCAAGGCCGTCCCCTCCAATCAGGTCGCCAACTTCCGCAACGACCTCTATGTGGTGAGCGAGGCCCTGCGGCTGATCGACAAGACCGGCAAGCCCAGCTTCACCGCCGCCGAGCGCGCCCAGCTGGCCGCCTACAAGGGCCACGTCGACCAGGCCACCAAGTTCATCCCCACCTGGGTCAAGGTCGCGGTCGCCATCGCCCTGGGCCTCGGGACCATGGTCGGCTGGAAGCGGATCGTCGTCACCGTCGGCGAGAAGATCGGCAAGAGTCACCTCACCTACGGCCAGGGAGCCGCCGCCGAGCTGGTCGCCGCCGCCACCATCGCCGCCGCCGACCGCTACGGCCTGCCGGTCAGCACCACCCACGTCCTCTCCTCCGGGGTCGCCGGCACCATGGCCGCCAACCACTCCGGCCTGCAATGGGGGACGGTCCGCAATCTGGCCATGGCCTGGATCCTCACGCTGCCGGTGTCCATCGCCCTTTCCGGCTTCCTGTTCTGGATCTTCCACAGCCTTTCGGCCGCGCCTCCCGTAGGGTAGGACGCACAACCACCTTGGAGCACCAGAGCACCGCGCCCCCGCCGCGACGGGGGCGCGGCGGGTCGCTCAGCCCGCGGTCCTTCAGCTCGCGCCGGAGGGGTCCCGCCCCGCCTCGCACATGTTGACAACCTACAGGAGCCCCTGTAGATTGCCAACATGAAAGAGCCGACCGCGGCCCCAACCGCATCCGAAACCGGCGATGCGAAGTCCGAGTTGCTCCAAGGGACGCTCGACCTGGTGGTGCTGCGCACCCTGGCGCTGGGGCCGATGCATGGCTACGGCATCGCGCAGCGCATCCAGCAGATCTCCCGGGACGTCCTGCGGGTCAACCAGGGCTCGCTGTATCCGGCGCTGCTGCGCCTCGAGCAGCAGGGTTGGATCGCCTCGGAGTGGGGCACCTCGGACAACAACCGCCGGGCGCGCTTCTACTCGCTGACGCGGGCCGGCCGGCGCCAGCTGGCGGCCGAGACCGAGCGCTGGGCGCGCTTCGCGCAGGCCATCGGCCGCCTGCTGACGGCCTGATCCGTCGGCCCTCCGGGGCCGGCCCCGCGACGGCGCGCTCGGCGGTCACAGGAGGATCTGGCGATGCGCACGCTTCGCACCTGGGCCCTGCGGGCCCTGGGTCACTGCCGCCGGCGGCAGCTCGGGCAGCGCCTGGACGAGGAGCTGCGGTTCCACCTCGAAATGCAGGCGCGCGACCTCGCGGCGCGCGGCATGGGCGCCGAGGAGGCACGGCGAGCGGCGCGGCTCGCGCTGGCGCCGGGCGGTTCGACGGAGCCGTTGCGGCAGGCGGTCCGGGCGCAGGGCGGCCTGCCGGCGCTCGAGACGCTGGGGCAGGATCTGCGCTATGCGCTGCGCATGCTGCGCAAGAGCCCCGGCTTCACCGCGGTGGCGCTGCTGTCGCTGGCCTTGGGCGTCGGCACCAACTGCGCCATCTTCAGCGTCGTCGACGCGCTGCTGCTCAAGACGCTGCCGGTGGCCGGCGCCGAACGGCTGGTGGTCTTCGCCCGCGTCGACGGGGGCGCCCGCAACCGGCTCTTCTCCTATCCGGCCTGGCGCCTGCTGCAGCAGGCGGCGCCGGTGTGCTCGGGAGTGATGGCGGTGACCAACGAGTTCACCGCCGTGGTGCGCCCCCTCGCGCCCACCCCCTCGACCGCCCCGGAGACCCCGCAGACCCCCCAAACCGCCGCGATGGAGACCGCCCAGGCCGAGCTGGTGTCGGGGAACTTCTTTTCGCTGCTCGGCGTCGGCATGGCCGCGGGACGCGCCTACACGGCCGCCGAGGACACGGTGCCGGGCGGCCATCCGCTGGCGGTGATCAGCTACGGCTACTGGCAGCGGCGCTTCGGCCGCGACCCGCGCGTCATCGGGCAGGCGATCGCGGTCAACGGCCTGCCGGTGACGGTGATCGGCGTCGCCCGCAACGGCTTTCACGGCCCGTTCGCCGAGGCGGCGCCGGACCTGTTCCTGCCGGTGACCCTGCGGGAAGCCGCCAAGTATCAGGGCGGGATGGACACCGACGGGCCCGAGATGCCCGGCCGCCCGATCTGGGAGCAGGTCAACGACAGCTGGCTCGAGCTGCTGGCACAGCGGCGGCAGGGGGTGAGCGTCGCGCAGGCGAGCGCCGCGCTCAACGTCCTCTTCCAGCGCGACAAGGAGGCGCGGCTCACCACCCGCACCGAGGCCAACGACCGCCAGGAGCTACAGGCCGAGACCCTGGCGATCGAGCCGGCGGCGCGGGGCCTCTCCCGGCTGCGCTTGACGTTGACTCAACCGCTGCTCATCCTGATGGCGGTGGCCGGCCTGGTGCTGCTCATCGCCTGCGCCAATCTCGCCAGCCTGCTGCTGGCGCGCGCCGATCGCCGGCACAAGGAGATGGCGCTGCGGCTCGGCATCGGCGCCGGCCGTGGCCGCCTGCTGCGCCAGCTGCTGACCGAGAGCCTGCTGCTCGCCGGCCTGGGAGCCGTCCTGGGGGTCGCCTGCGCCGGATGGGGCAGCCGGCTGTTGCTCGGGCTGGTGTCGCGGAACGCCGATCCGATCCCGCTCGACGTCGCGCTCGACTGGCGGATGCTCGCTTTCGCCCTGGGCGTGGCGCTCGCCACCGGCATCGGCTTCGGCCTGGCGCCGGCGTTGCAGGCGACGCGGGTGGACCTCGCCGCCAGCATGAAGGAAGGGGCCGGCGCGATCGGCGCGGCGGGAGGCGCCGGCGGCGGCGGGGGCAGGGGCCGCGGCGGCAGGCTGGGATGGGTGCTGGTGGCCGCCCAGATCGGCCTGTCGCTGCTGCTGCTGATCGGCGCCGGGCTGTTCGTCCGCAGCCTGCAGAACCTGATGGCGGTCGACACCGGCTTCGCGCGCGACGGCGTGGCGCTGGTGACGATGAATCCCCGTTTGCTGGGAGCCGACGACGCCCGTCTCACCGCACTCTATCCCCGCCTGGTGGAACGGCTCGAAGCGGTCCCCGGCGTGCGCTCGGCGAGCCTCGCCAGCTTCCGGCTGCTGAGCGGCAGCTCGTGGGAGGAGAACATCGCCCTGCCGGGCTACGCGCCGCGGCCGGGCGAGGACATGGACGTCCAGCTGCGGGTGGTGACGCCGCACTACTTCGCGACGCTGAGCCTGCCGCTCGCCGCCGGCCGCGCCTTCACCGCGCGCGACCGCCAGGGGGCGCCGCGGGTGGCGATCGTCGACCAGGCCATGGCCCGCCGCTTCTGGCCCCGGGAGGCCCGCGCCGGCGCCGCGGCCCTGCTCGGCCGGCGCTTCGGCTTCGGCCCGGCGACCAGCAGCCGCGACCTCGAGATCGTCGGCGTGGCCAGGGACGCGAGGTCCATCCGGCTCGGCGACGCGCCGCCGCCGACCGCCTACCTGCCGGTGGCGCAACGGCTCGCCCCGCTGTTCGAGCTCGAGGTGCGGACCGCCGGCGGCGCGGGCCCGCCGCCCCCGGGCCTCGCCGCCGCCCTGCGGCGCGCCATCGCCGAGGTGGACCCCAACCTGCCGGTGTTCAGCATCCTGGGCATCGACGAGCAGCTCGCGCGCTCGCTGGCGCGAGAGCGGGCGGTGGCGCGGCTGATCGGCTTCTTCGGGCTGCTGGCGCTCGGCCTGGCGGCGATCGGCCTCTACGGCGTGATGTCTTACAGCGTCGCCCGCCGCACCAGCGAGATCGGCCTGAGGATGGCGCTCGGCGCCTCGCGCGGCCAGGTCCTGGGGCTGGTGATGCGCGAGACGGCGCGCCTGACCGCCGCCGGCGTGGCGGCCGGCCTGATCGCCGCGGCGGCCACCACCCGCCTGGCGGCGAGCCAGCTGTTCGGGCTGAGCGCGTGGGACCCGGCGACGCTGGCCGCGGCGACGCTCGCCATGGTGGCGGTGGCGCTCGCCGCCGGCTTCCTGCCGGCGCGGCGCGCCGCCGACACCTACCCGATGGCGGCGCTCCGCCGCGACTGATTCGGGTTCGGGTGCTCAGGGCGCTCAGGCGCTGGCGCGCCGCGGCTCGGCGGGTTGCAGCTCGTCGAGCTCCACCGCGACCAGCTTGGAGACCCCCTTCTCTTCCATGGTGACGCCGTAGAGGCTGGCGGCGACCTCCATGGTCAGCTTGTTGTGGGTGATGATGATGAACTGAGTGTCGCCCGCCAGCTCGCGCAGCAGGTCGATGAAGCGCACCGTGTTGACGTCGTCGAGCGGCGCGTCCACCTCGTCGAGGATGCAGAACGGCGACGGCTTGGTCTGGAACAGGGCGAACAGCAGGGCGATGGCGGTGAGCGCCTTCTCGCCGCCCGATAGCAGCATCAGGTTCTGCAACCGCTTGCCGGGGGGACGGGCGACGATCTCGATGCCGCTCTCGAGCACGTCCTCGTCGTCCATCAGGCGCATCTCGGCCTCGCCGCCGCGGAACAGGCGGACGAAGACCTCGCCGAAGCTGCGGTTGACCAGCTCGAAGGTGGCGCGGAAGCGCTCGCTCGACGCCTCGTTGATCTCGCGGATGGTGCGCCGCAGGCTGTCGACGGACTGCGTCACGTCGGCGCGCTGGGTGGTCAGGAAGACCTGGCGTTGCTCCTGCTCGTCGTGCTCCTGGACGGCCAGCACGTTGACCGGCCCCAGCCGTTCGAGCGCCGCCTTGCAGCGGGCCAGCTCGGCTTCCAGCTCGATGACCTCAGCCGGCTCGGCCAGCTCAGCCGGCTCGGCCGGCTCGGCCGGCTCGCTGCTTTCCCTGGTTTCCGCGGACACCCCGGCCGGCGGCGCGACGGCCGGCAGCTCCTCGCCGAAGTGCTCGCGGTAGCTCGCGGCCAGGTGCTCGACGTCCTGGCGCCGGCTGGCGGCGGCGACCCGCAGCTCCTCGATCTCGGCGCGCACCTGGTCGCGGCGGGAGCGGTGACCGGCGATGCGCTCGTCGAGGCCGCGCACCTCCTGGCGATGGGCGTCGAGCTCCTCCTGCTCCGCCAGCACCGCCTCCTGGGCCTCGTCGCGCTGTTCGAGGGCCTGCTGCAACTCGGCCTCGGTGCGGGCGAGCTCGGCGTCGAGCTGGCCGCGGCGCGCCGCCAGGCGCTCGGCCTCCTCGCGCCAGGCGGTCACCTGGCGGCGGCCGCTGGCGACCTCGGCGGCGAGGCGCGCCACCTCGCGGTCGTGGGACTCGAGCCGCTCGTCGAGCAGCTCCAGGCGGCTGCGGTGGCCGGCGCTGGCGGTGCGCAGCGCCTCGCGCGCGCCGCGGGCCGACTCCTGCTCGTTGGCCGCGCGCTCCAGGCCTTCCGTCAGCGCCCCCTCGCCCGCCTCGGCCGTCGCCAGCTCCTGCTGCAACTGGGCGCGGCGCTCGGCGACCCGCTCCATCTCGCGCCGGGTCTCGAGCTGCTCGCTGGTGAGGGTCTCGCGCTCGGCGCCGAGGCGGCGGTGGCGGGCCGCGGCATCCTCCTCGCGCGCGCGGCCGACGGCGAGCTCCTGCCGCAGCTGGGAGGTCTCGTTCTGCAGCCGGTTGGCTTCGCCGGCCAGCCCCGCGCGCTCCGCCACCAGGCGATCGAGCTCGGCGGCGGCGCGCGCATGCTCGGCCTCGAGGTCGGGGATCGCGCGCTCGAGGGCGACGAGCTCGCCCTCGCGCTCGAGCACGCCGGGGGTGACGGTCTCGCCCTCGACGTGGAAGCTGCCGGCCTGCACCCACACCCCTTCGCGGGAGAGGAAGGCGACGCCGGGATGGCGGCGGGCGAGCCGCTCGGCATCGCCGGCGGAGCGCACCAGGAAGGCCGGCGGCAGCGCCGCGGCCAGGGCTGCCGGCAGCCGCAGCGCCTCCCCCAGCGACAGCACCACCGCGGGATCGTCGATCGCCGGATGCTCGCCCGCCTGCTCGCCGCCGTCCGCCGCACCGGCCTCCAGCAGGATGGCGCGCGAGCGGCCGGCGAGGGCGCGGGCGAGGTCCAGCGCGCCGGTGCCCGGCGGCAGCACCACCGCATCGGCCAGGCCGCCCAGGTAGACGTCGAGGCTGCGTTCCCAGCCCAGGGCCGCCTGCGCCTGCTCGGCGAGGAAGGCGGGGGCGGCGAGGCCGGCGTCGGCGAGCGCCGCCAGCAGCGCGCCGCGCCGCTCGGCATCGGCGCGCGCCAGGTCGGCGAGCAGCCGCTGACGCTGGCGCGCATCGTGGATCTCGCCGGCCAGCGTGCGCTTGCGGTCGGCGGCCTCGGCCTCTTGGCGCATGGTGACCTCGAGAGCGGCGGCGATCCGCTGCTGCTCCTCGACGCGGGCGGCGAGGTTGGCCGCGACCGCGGCGGTGCGCTCGCCGGCGATGGCCAGCGCCTCGGCCGCCTGGCGCAGCTCGTGGGCGCGGCGGTCGAGCTCCTCCTCGAGGTGATGCTGGCGGAAGCTGCCGCGCTCGAGCTCGATCTGCGACTGCTGGGCGCGCTGGCGCAGGCCGGCGAGCGCCGCCGCGGCGTGGAGCATCTCCGCGCGCAGCGCCTCGACCCGCGCGGCAGCCTGCGCGAGGTCGCGCTCGGCGTCGGCGATCCGCCGCTCCTCGGCGTCGACGGCGGCCGCCGCCCGCGTCCGCTCCTCCGCCAGCTCGCCGCGCCGCGCTTCGAGCGCCGCCAGGGCGTCGGCCTGCCCCGCGGTCTCCTGCTCGCGGCGCTCGGCGAGGGCGCGGTCCTGCGCGGCGCGCTCGCCGATCTCGGTCACCGTCTGGCGGTTGGCCTTGAGGAACTCCTGCCGCCCCTGGATGGCGGCCGCGAGGTCGGCGACCCGCTGATGGCGCGCCGCCACCTCGCTCGCCAGCTCGTCGAGGCGCTCGCGGCCGGCGGCGAGCGCGGCCTCGTCGCGGTGCAGATCGGCGGCGAGCGCCGCCTCGCGCGCCGTCGCCTCCTCGAGGCCCGTCCGCAGCTCGGCCAGGTGGGCGCTGTGCAGGCGGTGGCGCCCGACCAGCACCCGCGCCAGCAGGTCGCGGTACTCGCGCTCCTTCTCCTGGTAACGGCGGGCGGCGGAGGCCTGGCGCTTGAGCGAGCGCAGGGCGCGCTCGACCTCGGAGATCACGTCGTCGAGGCGCAGCAGGTTGGCGGTCGCCTCCTGCAGCTTGATCTCGGCGACGTTCTTGCGCGCCTTGTAGCGGGTGATGCCGGCGGCTTCCTCGATCAGCTTGCGGCGCTCCTGCGGCTTGCCGGAGAGGATCATGCCGATCTTGCCCTGCTCGATCACCGAGTAGGCGCGCAGACCGA
>Ga0070733_10001784_pt1 | contig 15825 bp, 16 predicted proteins | sample Coa_R1_9_FD_66450 | JGI IMG/M metagenome (GOLD analysis project Ga0070733, IMG submission 66450) | Surface soil microbial communities from Centralia Pennsylvania, which are recovering from an underground coalmine fire - Coalmine... | ecosystem: Environmental > Terrestrial > Soil > Unclassified ... | reverse complement strand
GCATCGGTCGATCCGTGACCGGAGCTGGGTGCATACTGTGGTTGATGGCGGAGGCGTTGACTTTGACGGCGGTGTTTACGCCGGATGAGAACGGTTGGACGATGGCGCAGCTGGCCGAGTGGCCGGCGGTGGTCACGTGCGGTCGGACGATCGAGGAAGCCCGCGAGATGTTGCTAGACGCTGCGCGCGAGATGCTCGCCTCGTATCGGGACGAGGGGCGCGAGCCGCCGATTGGCGGCGGACACGTCGAGCCGCTGACGATCAGCTTGGCCGCTTGACGCGGCGCGCTCTCGAGCGACATCTGCGCGACCACGGCTGTCTGCAGCTGCGCGATGGCGGTCGCCACGCGATCTGGGGCAATGCGGAGCGCGACCTACGGGCACCCGTACCGCGCCACGGCGAGATCCCTATCGGAACCGCCAGAGCGATCTGCCGCCAGCTCGGCATCCCACCACCGGTGGGCCCACGCTAAAGGCCGCGCGCACGGCTCCGTGTCGCGCTAACCGGCAGTGTGGCGGCGCTAATTGGTCTTGCGCATGAAGGCGACGGTGTCCGGTGTTCGGCGCCCCCGGCGTGTTGCTCGTCGGTGAAGAGCTGTTGTGCCCGGCTTGCGGCGTCGAGGACGAGTTGCGCGTCGATCTCGTGGCGGGTGAGCGGAATCCCGGCGGCCGGCCATTCGCATACGAACGCGAGCTTGCCGGCTGGCGGGAGCGGCCATACCCAGATGCTCTGGCGACAGTTGCCGTCGCCGCTACCGCTGCCGCCGCGTGGACTGAGCACCGGGCCGGGCGGAGGATCGTCCCCCTGCGGGCCCAGCGACTGGGAGGTGTTCGTTGCCTTCGTTCCGTTGGCGAACTCGACGCCGAATCTGAGCTTCTCTGACAACAGGGTGGCACCGCTCTGCCGCCCTCGACGCAGCGATTGCCCGCCGAACAGGAAGGGATCGAGAGCGTCAGACTCGCCGTAGGACATCGTGACGAGCTCGAGCTCGAAGCCGGTCAGGTAGGCGCCCAACCGCGTCACGCAAACCGCGACCTGATCTGTGCGCGCGAGCATCAGCTGAAGCGCTACGAGGCCCGGCAGCGTGCCTGACGGCGCGTGCCTCCAGGCAGGCCGGGGCTCTAGACGCTCCGGCTCCTCCAGCGACGGCGGCGGCTCAAAAAACTCGCTCACACCCCCACCGACTGTAGCCGCTCACCGCTCACCCCGCCAAACAGCACGCGCCCCCCTCTGCGCGAAGCGATGGCGTGGGGGATGCGATCATTGGAGCAATGAGTGCCGCTCGCGATGTGCGGTACGACCGCATCGGGCAGGAGTATGCGCGCTCGCGGAGGGAGGATCCTCGTCTCGCTGCGGCGATCTGGACTGCGCTTGGTAACGCACGCACGGTCGTCAATGTCGGCGCAGGAGCGGGTTCGTACGAGCCGCGGGATCGGCGTGTGGTCGCGATCGAGCCGAGCGACGTGATGGCGGCCCAGCGTCCGCTTGAGCTGGCACCAGCCATCAGCGCCGGCGCAGGGCATCTTCCGCTACGCGACGGCAGTGTGGACGCGGCGATGGCGGTGCTCACCGTCCACCACTGGGATGAGGACCAAGAGTGCGGCGTTAGGGAGATGCGGCGCGTTGCCCGCGACGCCGTCGTGATCGTCACTTACGACCCAGCCGTGAGCGCACGGATGTGGCTGATGGCCGACTATCTGCCAGAACTTGCCGAACTTGACCGCCGGATCTTCCCGAGGCTGGAGCGACTGGTCACCTGGCTTGGGGGCGTGACGCGTATCGAGCCGCTCTTGATCCCCAGCGACACGCCTGACTGGATGCTTGGCTCTTTTTGGGCTCATCCGGAGCGGGTCCTCGATGAACAGGCACGCAACGCGACGTCGGGCTTTGCACGTATGGACCGAGCCGTTGTGGAGCGAGTCGTCGCTGCGGTGCGGACGGACCTTGAGACTGGTACCTGGGACGCAAAGCACGGCCACCTCCGCGGGCTCGACACCTACGACGTCGGACTTCGGCTCGTTCTCAGCACACCAGACTGACCTACGCCAACCGCCTGTCGCTCGCGCGCATGTAAGCGACACGGTTGTCAGCGCTCTCGCTTATCGCTCATGGCGACACTCTCCGTTTCCGTCATGCGCTTCGGGCGAGGATCGCGAGCAGGATCGCGATGTCGCCGTCGTCGTGTGTATGGCCGTGGATCGAGACGAAGTAGCTGACGCCGTGCTCGGTCGCGAAGGCGGCGTCGTGTCCTTCGAGTTGTCCGTCGTTGTCGGGGAAGCGGTAGAGGGTGATGAGGTGTCCGAGGTAGGTGTGCGTGCCGATCAGACGCGCGGGTGGGGTGTTTGGCGGTGCGTCCCAGTTGCTGCGGTCGAAGACCCACAGGCGTGTCTGCGGGCCGTTGATCGCGCCGAATTCCCAGTGGATGCGGCCGGGGTTCTGGCCGTTGTTGATCGAGACCGAATATGACTGCCGGTTGACGATCTGAGGACCGTAAAGGTCGGGGTCGCCGACTACGCCGCCGATTGGCGCCAGCGGGGGGCACACGACGTGCAGTTGGGTCATGCGCGCCGCCGCTGCGCAGCTCGCGTTGACTTGTCGCGGGACGGCCGTGGTCAGGCGGATGCTGCTTAGGCCTGCGACTCGGTCGAGAAAGCGCAGGCACGCTGCAGGAACGCTGGGTGCTCGGCATGCGGCGTAGGAGGACGGCGGCGGGCCGGAAGACGCTCCTCCGCACCCGCCGAGAAGTGCTGCAGCGACGAGCGCTGAGCAAGCGCGGCCACGCCACGCTGCTCTGATGCGACTGCGCCCCATGTCAGGCATGCTGGCATGCGGTAGTGGTTCAAGCGCAGCAGAGTGCTGCCTTCGCGCGTGAAAGCAGAGCCGTCGGGCGCCGTCCCACCGCCTTCGAGGCTTGCGTTGTCAGCAGCCCGCACGCTTGACGATCGTGATCGTCTGTTTGAGCGCGATCCGGTGCGACACTTTCATCTCGAAGCGGTAGGTTCCGGGTGGGAAGTCGGCGACTCCATCGGTCTTCAGCTTTGGGAAGCCGAGGGTCAGGAATGCGGGATCGACGTTGCCGCCCTTCCCGTTGAAGTCGCCCTCTTGGGTCGTCAGCGTCCGACCCGCAATCGGCGGCCCGATGAGGACGATCGAGTAGGGCGCGCCCACCGGGGTGCTGCGGAGATGAATCATCACGTTGAGCGCGGCGATCGGCTTGCTAGTGCAGTCGGCGTAGCTACCGCCAGACGCGACGCGCACGTTCGCTGAGTTAGCGATCCCAACCTCCCAATAATGCGCGGCGATCGAGAGGCCTGTGGCGGCGCCGGCCGAGGCCGTCGCGGCCGCTAAGGCGATTGTCAGGACGGCGACCGCGAAAAGTCTTCGCTGCATCGCAGAAGCGTAGAGCAAGGGAACCAGTCCGTGAAACGACGACTACCTCGATGCCGTCTTCGACTGTGTACCAAACCCGGTGGCTGACCGGCTGCGTTCGGGAGCGCCAGAGCTGCCCGATGATCCAAGCGCCGAGCAGGGTACGGGCGCGGGCGGACCTCGTCGAGCTGCTGTTCGACCCTCACTACATAGACGCGAGCCGCCGGATGGTCGGGCCTGGCCGGATCGAGGGCGTTGAGCCCGAAGGAGTCCGTGTGTCGGTTGAGGCGGTCAGCGAGCAGGCGGGCGATGCCGTGCGTGCGGCCATCGATCCTGCCGCCCAGAAGGCGCTCGCGGTGATCGAGCGCGCCGAGGCATCAATGCCAGACGCCGGGGACAGAGTCGAGTTCGCCGAACGGATCGAGGCGTTCACCGACCGCTGCGGGTTTCGCTACTGGGAACTCGTCGCCATCATCAACGGCTGGCCCGACGGTCGCCGCGCAGCGAACTCGGGCACGGCCGACGCCTGGGAGTGGTACGCCCAAGCACTGCGGGCTCACGCATAAGCCCTTATGGTTAGGACACTCTGAGGCGCGAGACGACCCGCCGGAGGTATGTTCTTCGCGCGCATGTCCGGGACCCAGCTACTCGGCGTTCTGCTTGCTTGCGTCTTGATGCTTGGCCGGTTTGTTGGCATGGAACTCCGCGCCGGGACCAGTCGGCGCGTGTCCTTGGCAGTTGACCTCCCGGTCGTGTTCATCATGGCGTTTGCGATCTTCCTCGCGGTCGGCCAATGAGGCACATCGCCGTGGCTTACGGTCCCGCCGCACCGCGCCCGAGCCTGCTTTGCCCGACTGCGCCATCGCGAGCGACAGTCCGTGCGGGCGCAGCCCGCGCTCCCAGCGAGCTACCCGCGACGCTCAACGTGGTGTGGCTAACCACACCTTCGGCTCACGTGCCGTCCGTATTCCGGTAGGCGGGGCTGCGATCGATCATCATGGCCATGAACCAGACTCAGACGTTTTCCATGCCGGTCGCGGGACCAACCAGTAGTCCATTTCGACGGATCCGGCGGCTCGCCGTCAACGCAGGGCGGGACCTCCTCTACCTGTTCGCTGTTCTCTGCATGAGCGTGATCGGCTTTACGGTCTGGGTTAGCGGCCTGTCGCTGACGGCGTCGCTGCTCGTCCTAGTCATTGGCGTCTTGCTATGGGTCGCGACGGCGTATGCCGTCCGAGTGACGGTCGGGATCGATCGCTGGCTCGCAGCATGGCTGCGTCGCGAGCCGATCCCGGCGCTGTACCGCAAGCGCGACCGCGGCGGATTCCTGGCGCTGGCGCGCACTGTCACCCAGGACCCCCAGACCTGGAAGGACTTCGGTTGGATCGTCCTCAACTCGGTCTTGGGGTTTGCCCTGGCGATTGCCGCGATAACCGTCACGGGCGTCGTTCTCAGCTACATCACGACGCCGCTGTGGTGGTGGGCGGTGGCCAACCCCCACGACCAGTACGGGACCCTCAATCTCGGCATCTACACCGTGACCTCGACGAAATGGGCATTCGTGACCACGGGAGTGGGTCTCGTGCTGGTGCCGCTCGCGCTGGCGATCAACAGAGGCGCAGCAGCCGGGCATGCCGCTCTCGCGGCCGCGATCCTCGGCCCCTCCGAACGTCAGCGACTCAGCGTCCGAGTTGAGGAGCTCGCAAGCACACGTGAGGATGTCGTCGTAGCTGTGAACGACCAGCTCGAGCGCATCGAGCGCGACCTTCACGACGGCGCTCAAGCGCGACTGGTCGCTCTGGCGATGGAGCTCGGCATGGCCGATGAAGAACTTGCCGGCGATCCGGAAGCAGCACGGGCGAGCGTGCGCCGTGCACGGGACGCGGCGCTCACGACACTGGACGAGCTCCGCGCGCTGTCACGCGGGCTTCGCCCGGCGCTCCTCAAGGACCGCGGCCTCGCGACGGCGATTGAGGACCTGGCTCAACGAACCCCACTTCCGGTGTCGTTGACAGTGACAGGCGAGATCGACAAGGTCCCCGAGACCGTCCAGACCGCGTCCTACTTCGTCGTCGCCGAGGCGCTGGCCAACATCGCCAAGCACAGCCGGGCCTCGAGCGCCCGGGTGTCGCTGCAGCGGACGGACACCGCGTTCGTGGCGACGATCAGCGATGACGGACACGGCGGTGCCGACCCCGAGGCAGCCGGGCTCGCCGGGCTGCGCAAGCGTGTTCGCGCGCTCGATGGTCGGCTCGACGTGACCAGCCCTCCCGGCGGTCCCACGATCGTGCGGGCAGAGATTCCGTGCGCGTAATCGTCTGCGAGGACCACGCGCTGGTGCGGGATGGGCTCGAGCGCCTGCTCGCCGCGCACGAGTTCGAGGTCGCTGCATCGGTCGACAACCCCAGCGCGTTTCTGGCCGCGATCGATCGCGAGAGACCTGATGTCTGCGTGATGGACGTGAGGTTGCCTCCGACCTTCACCGATGAGGGGGTGCGCGCGGCGCTCGAAGCGCGCGAGCGGCTCCCCGGGCTGCCCATCCTGATCCTCTCCCAGTACATCGAGCAGACCTATGCGCGCCAGCTGCTGGCCGCGGGCGAGGGTGGAATCGGATACCTACTCAAAGACCGCGTCGCGGACCCCGAGCAGTTCGTCGACGCGGTTCGCCGAGTGGCCGGCGGCGAGACCGTCCTTGACCCCGAAGCAGTGGCGCAGCTACTCGGACGCCCCGACCGCAATGCCCGCCTCGAGCTTCTGACTCCACGCGAGCGCGAGGTGCTCGCGCTCATCGCAGAGGGCCGCTCCAACGGCGCGATCGCTGAGAAGCTGGTCGTTTCCGAACGGGCGGTCGAGAAGCACGTTTCGAACATCTTCTGGAAGCTCGACCTGCCCAGCAGCAGCCGCGACCACCGGCGTGTACTCGCCGTCTTGGCTTGGACGCAGGCGCGGGACTGATGGCCGGCGCTTCGGAGAGCCTGCGACACCGGACGCCAACACGCTTAGACATTCCTCAGTTCGGCTACGTAAGGTGGCCGGGGCGCACGTGCGCTTTCACGCCGCGATGACCGTCGACACCAGCGACACTGACGCGCCTTTCCCGCCCGCGACGGGCGCGCTCGGGCCGATCGTCGCGTCAAAGCTCAGCAAGCGCTACCGCGAGGTGCTTGCCGTCGATGGCGTCGACATCGACCTACCGGCTGGTGTGGTCGGTGGGTTCGTCGGCCCAAACGGCGCCGGCAAGACGACGACGATCCAGCTCCTGCTTGGCCTCGTTCGCCCGACCGGCGGGACGGCGAAGGTGCTCGGCGAATCGGTCGAGCATCCCGAGCGCTACCTCCGCCGGGTCGGAGCCCTGATCGAGGCGCCGTCGTTCTACCCGGCGCTCTCCGGACGGCGCAACCTCGAGGTGCTGACGCGGCTTGGGCGGCTCGAGAAGTCGCGCATCGATGAGGTGCTGGCGCTTGTCGAGCTGACCGAGCGCGCTGACCACCGCGTCAAGACCTATTCGCTCGGAATGAAGCAGCGACTCGGTGTGGCGGCCGCGCTCCTGCCGGACCCTGAGCTGGTGATCCTCGATGAGCCCACCAACGGCCTCGACCCGGCAGGCATCCGCGAGATGCGAAGCGTGATGCGCGGACTGGCGGATCGCGGGATCACAGTCCTCGTCTCCAGCCATCTGCTGCGTGAGATCGAGGCGATCTGCGACCACCTGATGATGATCGACCACGGGCGGATCGTGTTTCAGGGTCCGATCGGCGGCCTGCTCGACGCCCAGCATACGGGCGTGGTCGCGAGACCGGAGCACCGTGAGGATCTCGAGAAGCTGGCCGCGCTGTGCTCGGCGGCCGGCAAGCCGGCGCGCATCGATGGCGATGTGCTGCGTGTCACCGCCGGGGAGGACTGGGCCGCGGAGTTGAACCGCCAAGCGTTTGGCGCTGGTATCACGCTGCGCGGACTCGAGGTGACGCGCGCCACGCTCGAGGAGGCGTTCTTTGCGATCACCGACGCCGACTCGGACGCGCCGGACTCGGTCGAGGAGCAGGACAGCTGATGTGGGGAGCGTTCTCGAGCGAGTGGGTAAAGCTCCAGCGACGCAGCATGCTCGGCTGGGGCTTTGGCGCCGGCCTGTTCTTCCCGGTGCTGGCCACGATCCTCACGATCGAGCGCGCGGTTCGCTATCCCACCTTTAGCGGCGATCACCATGGCATACGCGTCACCTACGCCACGCTTGAGCAGCCGACAGGGCTCGTCCATGGGGTCGTCGATGTAAGCAGCCTGATCGGGCTCGTTTCGCTCTGCCTGTTCGCGGCGGCCTTCTCGCTTGAGTACAGCCAGGGAACGCTTCGAAACCTGTTGGTCCGTGAGCCACGCCGCACCCGGTTTTTGGGCGGCAAGTTCCTCGCACTCGTGCTTTTCATCGGACTCATCGTGATCATCGCGGTTGGGATCTCGGTCGCGATCGCCTTCGCCCTTGCGCCCGGCAAGGGCATCAGCACCGCCGCCTGGACGAGCAGTACCGGAGTCAACGACATGCTCCAGGCGATCCTGCACGCGTTCCTCGCGGCCGTCCTCTACGGCGTCTTCGGGGCCGCGCTGGGAGTCCTGCTGCGCTCCCCAGCAGTGTCGATCCCCGTCGCTGTGGCCTATTTCCTCCCGATCGAGGCGATCATCACGGGCGCGATCTGGTCGGGCGGCTCGAATTGGCTGCCAGACCACCTGCTCGTCGCGCTCGCCCACGGCGGAAACGGAGACGCGACCTACTCCCACGCGTTGCTGATGCTCGTCATCTACGCGGCGGCCGTCGCAGCGGGCATCGTCGCGCTGTTCCGAGCACGCGACGCCTGACCAAACGCGACGACGACCGGCGTCATGTGGAGACGCCGAGTGCTTCGGAGTCCAAAAGCGCGCGCGCCGGCTCGTTCCAGCCGAGGTGGTGTGCGTCGCGCAGCGGCCGTGTCGCTCGGGAGCGGCGGTGATGCGCCCGTGCGAGGATGGGCCGATGGCACGTTGGGGCGCGTCGCGATCGTCGGTCGACCTTTACACGTGAGCCGGGTCGCCGTCGCAACGACCATGCGAGAAGCATCGCCGGTCCGAATGGGCCAGGCGCGGAGGGTCTGGACGGCGCTCGGTGTGGTTTACGTCGCGTGGGGCTCGACATACGTCGGGATTCGCATCGTCGACCGGACCGTGCCCCCGCTGATCGGCGGCGCGGTGCGGTTCCTCATCGCAGGCACTCTGATGTACGGGTTCCTCGCTTTGCGGGGCCGGCGGCTACCGCGCGTCTCGGCCCGTGAGTTGGCGTCGCTCACGCTTGTGGCCCTCCTACTGCTCACAGGCGGCAACGGGCTCGTCATGGTCGCGGAGAAGCGTGTGCCGGCTGGGCTTGCGGCGATGATCGTGGCCTCGATGCCTCTATGGGTGCTCCTGCTCCGCACCGCGACCGGCGATCGCCCGCGCCGAGCGACGCTCGGTGGGCTCGCGATCGGCCTCTGCGGAGTCGCCCTCCTTGTCCTCCGGGGGGGTCACGGTCACGGCGTCGGCGCCGCGCAGCTGCTGATCGTGGTCTGCGCGGCCCTGTCGTGGGCCACGGGCTCGTTTCTTTCGTCGAAGCTCCCGCTGCCCTCCGACGTGTTCGCAGGCACCGCGATACAGATGCTCATCGGCGGTGTCGCCCTCGCTGGCGTAGGCCCGCTCGTTGGCGAGCCTTGGAGCGCGATTGCCGAACGAGCGTCGCTAGATTCGTGGCTCGCAATCGCGTATCTCGTGCTGATCGGTTCGATCCTCGCGTTCACCGCTTACGTGTGGCTCCTCCAGAACGCCCCGATCTCGAAGATCTCCACCTACGCCTACGTCAATCCCGTGATCGCCGTCGCCCTGGGTGCGTCAATCCTCGGCGAAGCAATCACCCCACTCATGGCCGTGGGCGGCGCCATCACCGTCGTCGCCGTCGCGGTCGTGATCCGCTCTGAAAACCGAGCAACCGCATTGGCGCTGGCCGACTCACAGCTGCTCGCGCGTGAGCACGATCAGTGAGATTCGATGAACTGGATCGCGGTTGGTTCGGACGCCGGTGATTTGATTTCAGCACGCTCGCGAGAAGCGCTAGTGTCGGAGGCAGAAGTCGGGCACATCTAGAGGACGCGGCCGCGGTAGAAGCAAGGCTCGATCGCGATGGGTCAGACCGGCGCACGAGTTGGAGGGGTGAGGATGCGACAGCACGGTGGGCGCGCGGTTGCCGGTGGGGCGGTTCTTCTGGCGTGTGTCGCATTGTCCGGCTGTGGCGGCGGCGCCCAGCGGGATGCGGCCACCGCAGCGACGCAGCTAGCCCAAGGCGGCCAGCTGGGTGCAAACGTTCGATGTGACGACGCGGTGTGCACCGTGGCCGCGAGCACAACGGCATTCACGACGAGAAAGCAAGCTCAGCTCGCAGCCCTCCCGACGGTGTTCACAGCGGTCGTCGCGCTTCCCGGCGCCCACACCCTGCGGATCAATTTGTTGAACCCGCATCTTCACACCGCGGCGTATTTCGTTTGCACGCTTCCGCACGCGCGACAGGGGCTTGGCGAAGGGAGCGGGGGCGGAGGCGTGACGAGCGCGCTCGTGGTTCGGTTGTGCACCGAGCGGATGGCCAAGACGGTGTAGATCGACGCGCGTAAGTCGCACCAGTTCGGGGCGCCCAACGCGAGATGTTAGGGTGCGCCGTCCCTTGATCAGCGGCCAAGCCGTCCCTCGAAGGGGGCGGCCGCAGGACGCTCCCGGAGGTATGAGGATGGTTGATATTCCGCGCCGTACGTTTGGTCGCAGCGGCCTCGAGGTAACCACGCTCGGGTTTGGCGCGATGGAGCTGCGCGGAGACCAGGGTGGACCGGAGCTCGACGATGCGGACGCCGGCCGGCTGCTCAACACGGTCCTCGACGAAGGCATCAACTTCATCGATACGTCGATCGACTACGGGCGCAGCGAGGAACTGATCGGCAAGTTCATCGCCCACCGCCGCTCGGAGTACCTGCTCGCATCTAAGTGCGGCTGCGTCCCCGGCGCCGGCATGGGCACCGACCACGTCCACACCGCCGAGAACATCCGGGCCGGGGTTGAGAACAGCCTTCGCTTGATGAACACCGACCATCTCGATCTCGTGCAGTTCCACCGCAGCATCAGCCGCGATGAGTTCGACGCCGAGGGCGCGCTGACAGAGGTGCTTGCCCTCCGCGACGAGGGCAAGGTGCGCTTGATCGGCGTTTCCGGGGTGTTGCCAACCCTCGATGAGCAGATCGACATGGGTGTGTTCGACGCGTTCCAGATTCCCTACTCAGCGCTGCAACGCGACCACGAGGATGTGATCGCCCGGGCGTCGGCGGCTGGGGCGGGAATCATCATCCGCGGCGGCGTTGCCCGCGGCACCCCCGACGACTGGGAGGGGCGCCGCTACTACATGGTCGCCAACGAGACCATGCGCGACTTCTGGGATACGGCGAGGCTCGATGACCTCCTCGACGGACTGAGCCGGACCGCGTTCATGCTGCGCTTCACGCTTTCGCATCCGGACCTCGACACCACGATCGTCGGCACCAGCAGCGTCGAGCACCTGCGCGACAACCTCACCGCTGCGGCTTCCGGTCCGCTGCCGGACGATGTGGTGGACGAGGCCAAGCGCAGGCTCACGGCGGCCGGTGCCGTGCCAGCTCAGCGGTAGCCGGACGGCGCCCTCGACGCGACAGCGCTTGAGTGCCGTAGTCGAGCGCGAGCAGTCTCTCCTGCGTTGAGCAAATCGCCCCGAGACCCGGCTGGACCCGACGGCCAGGACGGACACAAAGCATCCGGCGTCGCCGGGAGACGGCCGGCAGCCTCGCGCGGCACCCCTCTGGCGAAACACCGCCGCGTCGGCAAGCACGCCGACGCCGGCCATGAGCTGAGCGTGAAGGGCGGCCTTGCGGCGCTCAGCCTTGACGCCCTGTCGAGCGTCGCCTACGGACCCGAGGCGATGGTGCTCGTGCTCGTAGCGGCGGGCTCTGGCGCGCTGCGCTTCACGCTCCCACTGACGCTAGTGATCACCGGCATGCTCGCGCTGCTGGTGATCTCCTACACCCAGGTGATCGCGGCGCACCCCGAGGGCGGCGGCGCCTACGCGGTCGCCAAGCTCAATCTCGGGCGCCTTCCGGCGCTGCTCGCTGCGGCCTCGCTGTTCGTCGACTACGTGCTCACCGTCGCGGTCAGCCTCGCGGCGGGCGCGGCGAGTCTGGGCAGTGTGTTTCCAGGACTCGCGCACCACCTGCTGCTGGTGGCCCTGATCGGGCTGGCGCTGTTGGTCGCGGTGAATATGTTCGGGATCGCGGAGTCGGCGAAGCTGCTGATGCTCCCCACCGCGGTGTTCGTCGTGAGCATCCTCGCGGTGATCATCGTGGGGCCGTTTCATTCCCACCCGGTCGCGACGATCGGATCGAGTCTCGGCCCGATCCGCCCGACGACCGCGCTCGGGATCGTGTTGATCCTCAAGGCGTTTGCTTCGGGTTGCTCTGCGGTCACTGGCGTCGAGGCGATCGCGAACGGTGTGCCGGCATTCAGCACCCCGCGTGTGCGGACCGCCCAGCGAACCGAGGTCTCACTCGGCGTGCTACTCGGAGTAATGCTCGTCGGGCTCGCGCTGCTCATTCGCGCCCATCACCTGGTCCCTCGCGGCGGCGTCACGATCCTCGCTCAACTCACGGCCGGGGCGTTCGGGGCGGGCTGGGCGTTCTACGTCTCGAACCTCGCCGTCGCCCTGGTACTGGCACTCGCCGCAAACACGAGCTTTGGCGGCCTGCCGGTGCTGATGAGCCTGCTGGCCCGCGACAACCGCTTGCCACATCTGTTCTACCTGCGTGCCGAGCGACCGGTGTACCGATACGGCATCGTCGCGCTCGGCCTCGCGGCGATGCTGCTGCTAATTGCTGTGAGCGCTGAGACGAACAGGTTGATCCCTCTGTTCACAATCGGCGTCTTCCTGGGCTTCACGATCAGCCAAATCGGGCTCGTTCGCCACTGGCGAGCGGAACGACCGTCGCGCTGGCAGCTACGAGCCGCAGTAAACGGCGCCGGCGCAGTTATGACCGCGATCGCAGTGGTCGTCTTCCTTGCGACCAAGTTCCTCGCCGGAGCCTGGGTGATCACGTTCGTGATCCCGCTTCTGATCTTCCTCTTCTGGCACACCGAGACCTACTACGCCAAGGTGGCATCCGAGCTGCAGCTCGGTGAGACGCCGGGACTGCCCCGGCGGCAAAAGAGCACCGTGATCGTTCCCACGTCGACGATCAACCTGCTCACCGAGCAGGCGCTCAGCGTTGCCCTGTCACTCGGCGAGAGCGTCATCGCCGTCGCGGTTGCTGGCGACGAGGACGAGTCGGAGCGGATCAAACGCGATTGGGAGCGCTGGCGATGCGCCGTTCCGCTGGAGGTGCTGCTCGACCCACATCGCTCGCTGGTACGCACAGTGGTGCTTTACGTCGAGTCGATCCATGCGCCGGACACGACGATCACGGTGCTGATCCCCGAGATCATCCCCAACAAGCGCCGTCACGAGATCCTCCACAACCAGCGCGGGCGACTGCTCGAGGCGGCCCTCAAATCGCGCACCAACGGTGTCGTCGTCGCGACACTTCCCTTCCACATCGAGGACTGACCGCCTCCGTGCCGCGGTCGGCGCACGCAGCGCAACCTGCAACGCGAACGTCGCCCGCTAGTAGCCTTGGCAGCCGTGACACCTGCGTACTCCTCGGCGCCGGGTGACACCGTCGCGATCGACGCCGCCGGGCGGATCCTGGCGAACGTCGAGCAGGTGGTCGTCGGCAAGCGCGACGAGATCGCGCTCGTCCTTGCGGCGCTGATCTCCCGCGGGCACGTGCTGCTCGAGGACGTCCCCGGCACGGCGAAGACGATCCTCGCGCGCGCGATCGCCCAGTCGGTCGGCGAAACCACATTCGCGCGGATCCAGTGCACGCCCGATCTCCAGCCGACCGACATCACCGGGCTCTCGATCTTCGATCAGCGCACCCGCGAGTTCGAATTCAGGCCGGGGCCCGTGTTTGCCAACGTCGTGCTCGTCGATGAGATCAATCGCGCGATGCCGCGGACACAGTCGGCGTTGCTCGAGGCGATGGGCGAGCGCCAGGTGACCGTCGACGGGGCGACGCGCGAGTTGCCCTCGCTCTTCCTCGTGATCGCCTCCGAGAACCCGATCGACCACGAGGGCACGTTCCCGCTGCCCGAGGCGCAGCTCGATCGCTTTGCGGTGCGAGTGCGGCTCGGTTACCCGCGCGAGGACGAGGAGGTCTCGATCGTCGTGGCGCAGCGGCATGGACATCCGATCGAGCGCCTGCAGCCGGTGGTCGGCGCCGACGAGCTCGATGCGCTCCAGCGCGCGGTTGAGGACGTGTACGTCGATGAGCTCGTGCTGCGCTGGATGGTGCAACTCGCCCGCGCGACGCGCGAGGTCGAAGGAGTTGCGATCGGGACATCGGTACGCGGGAGCCTGACGCTCGAGCGCACCGCGCGGGCCCGAGCGCTGCTTGAGGGTCGCGGCTACGTGGTGCCCGAGGACATCGAACGCCTGTTCCTGCCGGTGCTCGGCCACCGCCTGCTGCTGACCTCCTCCTACCTCGCAGAGACTCGGGCGCTCGGCCGTGATGAGGCGCTCGAACAGATCCGCGACCGCTGCTTGGAGCTAGCGCCGCCGCCGGCCCCGGCCTGGGAGCCGTGAACTCGGTCGCAGGCGGGCGGCGTACGTTTCCGCTCGTGCCGCGGCGGCAATTGAACGGGCTGCCGCTCGGCGACGTGCCGGGCCGTCGCCGCGGCCACGGCAGCAACATCATCGGCCATCGCCTCTACCAGCCCGGTGATGCGGTCTCGAAGATCGATTGGCAGGCCTCGGCGCGGCTCGCGACGGCAAGTGGCCGTGACGTGTTCGTCGTTCGCGAGCAGGCGTCGGACGAGGCGCCGCGCGTGGTGATCGTCGTCGACCGCAGACCGGAGATGAGCCTGTATCCCGCGCCGCTGCCGTGGCTCCGAAAGCACGTCGCGCTGCGCGAGGCGGTGGACGCGATCGCCGCCAGTGCCGCGGCCGCGCGCGCGGACACGGCCGCGCTCGATTTCGGGGACGGTGAGGCATGGTGGATCCCTCCTGGCCGGCGCGATCGCCGCGGGCTGATCGCCGAACGCGAAGGCGTCGACACCCCCTTTTTGGCACCGCCCGACGCACTCGAGCGGTCGTTCGAGTTCCTGGCAGCGCGGCGCCGTGAACTGCCGCCGGGCAGCTTCGTCTTCGTTCTCTCCGACTTCCTCAGCCCTCTGCAGACCGAGCCCTGGCTACGCGCAGTCGGGTACGGGTGGGACGTCGTGCCCGTAGTGATCCAGGATCCGGTCTGGGAACAGAGCTTCCCGGCCGTGGCCGGTATCGGTGTTCCGATCGCCGAGCCGCGAAGCGGCGCCGTCGCCCTGGTCCGGATGAGCCGCCGCCAGGCAGCGAGGCGCCGCGAGGCTAACGAGCAGCGGCTCGCAAATCTGCTCGTCGACTTCGGGGCGCTTGGAGTGCAGCCCGTCGTGCTCGGGACAAGCGAGCCGGACGGCGTCGATGCGGCGTTCCTCGCCTGGGCTGAGCAGAGCAGGGGCAGGGGGTGGGGGCGTTGAGGCGCCTCGCCGGCTCGACGGCGGCGCGGATCGCCGGCGTCTGCGTGCTCGTGTTGGCGGGCGCCGTAGCGGCGCTTTTGGCCCTCGGAAGCTCAGGCTCGGCCCCCGCGCTCGCGCCGAGCGCGCCGGTCGAGGTCGCTGCCAGCTTCGCGCCCCCGGTAGCCCAGTTCGGCGATCGCATCCTCGCCCGCGTGAGCGTCGCGCTTGACACCCGGCGCGTACGACCGCAGACGATGCGGCTCGCCGACGATCTCGCGCCGCTCACGCAGCTCGGCGCCGCGCAGACCTCAACCTCGACCCAGGGCAGCGTCGAGCTCGTGACCGTCGTCGTGCCTGTCTCCTGCCTGTCGGCTCCGTGCGTCGCTCGCAGCGGCGTGGCGCGCGTCGGCCTGCCGCTCGTCCACGTGTCGGTCCTGGCGCGTGACGGACGGACCGCGCGCGCCTCCGCCGCCTGGCCGACCGTGTCGATACGCGGTCGGGTGACCGCGTCGGATCTCGCGGCCCGCCCGCTGGCGCTTGAGGCCGGCACGGTGCCTCCCGCGGCTACCTACCGGATCGCCCCCGCGACGCTCGGCGCGCTGCTCGACGTGCTCGCCGTGCTCTGCGCTCTCGGTGCGGTTGGGTTCGCCGGCTGGGAGGCGCATCTGCGAATCGAGCGACGCCGCCGCGCGCCCAGCGCGCTCGAGCGGGCGCTCCGTCTTACGCGTGAAGCCGAGCTCCGACCCGTTCCCGATCGTCGGCGTGCGCTCGCGTTGCTCGGGCGGGCGCTGGGGCGAGATGACCGCTCGAGCGCGGTGC
>Ga0070733_10001783_pt1 | contig 15831 bp, 13 predicted proteins | sample Coa_R1_9_FD_66450 | JGI IMG/M metagenome (GOLD analysis project Ga0070733, IMG submission 66450) | Surface soil microbial communities from Centralia Pennsylvania, which are recovering from an underground coalmine fire - Coalmine... | ecosystem: Environmental > Terrestrial > Soil > Unclassified ... | reverse complement strand
GCGGTGATGATTGGCGTGTGATCGTCCTGCAGCGGGACGCTCGCTCCCTCGAAAAGCGGCGGATGCTGGGCCAACCCGAGTCGATTCTCCACTTCGTCCTTCAGAATCAGGTAGGTGTAATGCGCTGAGGGATCGGGCAGGCTGGGCGCGTGGGAGGAAACGATTCCGAGTACATCGAAGGTTTGCGGATTTGCGAGCATGTAGGCTATAGCCCACTGGTCGTCAATCTCGTTACCGACATCGGTCGAGAGGATGACGGGAACCTTGGCGAATGCCCCAGCCGCGTTCGCAAGAATGGCGACAATGAAAAGCGCGGCGACGTATGGCCGGCCGCGTTCGCGCAATTTCTCGAGCATGAGTCGCATACCTCCTTCGCCCAGCGGTCCGCGCGCGAAGATTAACACGCCGTGGATCACGTGCGCGCAGCTTCGTTCGCATTCGTTTGCTAGAATGGACTGCTTCGGTAAACGACCGAACGCCGCCCTCGGTAAGGAGCGCGAAACAACCTGCCCCGGCAAGGGGCAACAAATAACAATGATCACGCTGTTTGGACCGCCGGAACCCACTCTGCGGAAGAAGCTGAAGGACGCGGTTACCAAGACGCGCTCGGAGCTGTCCGCGCGCGTCGAGCAGATTCTGACGGGCGACCGCCCGGTGGATCCGGAGTTGCTGAAGCAGCTCGAATCGGCTCTGCTGAGCGCGGACATCGGAGTGCGCACAACGAAGGAAGTGCTGGGCGCTCTGCGCGCGCAGGTGACCGAACACAAGCTCGCAGGCTCCGAGCAGTTGCGCCGCGAACTGAAGAGTCAAGTGCTGCGCATCCTGAGCTCTTCCGCCGCCGCATCGAACGGGAAACTCGACGTCGGGCCGCGCGTATTGTTCGTGGTCGGCGTGAACGGTACTGGAAAGACGACGACGATCGGAAAGCTTGCCAACCGGCTGAAGAAAGAAGGGGCGAACGTGGTGCTTTGCGCCGCCGACACGTTTCGCGCCGCGGCCATCGAACAACTGGAAGTGTGGGGCAAGCGGGCCGGCGTTGAAGTCGTGAAGCAGAAATCGGGCTCGGACCCATCGGCCGTTATCTTTGATGCGCTCACGGCGGCGAAAGCACGCGGTGCCGACGCCGTGATCGTCGATACGGCGGGCCGCCTGCACACAAAATCGAATCTGATGGCCGAACTGGAAAAGATGAAGCGCACGGCGTCGAAGGTGATTCCGGGCGCGCCGCATGACGTGCTGCTTGTCCTCGACGCCACCACCGGGCAGAACGGCCTCACCCAGGCGCGGGAATTCTGGAGCCATGCGGGTGTGACGGGAATCGTCCTGACAAAGCTCGACGGCACAGCCAAGGGCGGGATCGTCGTGGCGATTGCGCGCGAGCTGAATTTGCCGATCCGTTTCGTCGGAACGGGCGAGCAGATGGACGATCTGGTGCCGTTTGACGCGCAGACCTATGTCAACTCGCTCTTCGACTAACGACGCCGATGAGCGTTTTACGCTTCGCGCGCTGGTCCTCGCCCTTCGCGGCGCGGCACTTGCCCATCCGAATCCGATCGTTGGCGCGGTAATCGTAAAGAATGGCCGCGTGGTTGGCGAAGGTTTTCACGAGTACAACAAGCGCGATCACGCCGAAATCGTCGCCCTCAAACAAGCCGGGAGCGGCGCTCGTGGCGCCACCTTGTACGTGACTCTCGAGCCCTGCTGCACGACGGGTCGTACGGGCCCCTGCACGAAGGCCATTATCGCAGCCGGCATCCGCCGCGTTGTCGCGTCGATGCCCGACCCCAATCCCGCCGTAGCGGGAAAGGGCTTCGCGCAACTTCGCCGCGCCGGAATTCGCGTCGAGACGGGAACGTGCGCCGAGAAAGCGCGCCAATGGAACGCGGGCTTCGCGAAATGGATCAGGACGGGATTGCCCTTCGTCACGCTGAAGGCAGCCCTCACTCTCGACGGACAAATTGCCATGCGCCCGGGACATTCGACGGCGATCTCCGGCGGACGTTCTCGCGAGGCGGCACAACGGTTGCGCCATGAAGCGGATGCTCTGTTGACCGGGATTGGAACGGTTCTGGTCGATGATCCCCTGCTGACGGACCGCACGGGCGAGCGTCGGCGTAGGCCGCTGGTGCGCGCCGTCGTCGATTCCCGCTTGAGCTTGCCCCTGAACTCGCGGCTCGTGAAATCGGCTAAGAACGATGTGGTGGTGTTCACGACGCAACGCGCCGACTCGCGGAAGGCGCGCACGCTGGCGCGGGCGGGTGTCGAAGTGTTCCACGTTCGCGCCCGCCGTGGCCGCGTGGACTTAGGCAACGTGATGCGAGAGCTTGGCAGGCGCGAGATGCTAAATGTGCTGCTCGAAGCGGGCGCGCAGCTGAACGGCGCCGCGCTCGACGCCGGGATTGTCGATCATCTGGTTCTCTTCTATGCTCCGCGCATCATGGGAACGGGCGGGGTGCCGCTCGCGCAAATTTCGTCGCGCTGGTTCTTGAAATCGTCTGTGCTTCAAAATCTCAGAGTTCAGCCATGCGGAGACAACTTCGTTGTCGAAGGATATTTTCGCGATGTTTACGGGGATCGTCGAGGGCGCCGGAACGATTGAATCGCTCGCGCCGAGCGAAGAAGGCGGAAAGCTGCGCGTGAGCCTGGCGGGCGCGCGCGAAGTCGCGTCCGGAATCAAGATTGGCGACAGCATCGCCGTGAACGGCTGCTGCCTGACTGTGGTCGAATTCGACGGCATGACTTTTGCCGCCGACCTTTCCGGCGAGACGCTGCGGCGCACGTCCTTCGGCGAAAAGAAAGCCGGCGATATCGTCAACATCGAGCGCCCACTGGCGGCCGGAGCGCGTTTGGGAGGGCATTTCGTGCAGGGGCACGTCGACGGCATCGGCCGCGTCACCCGGCTCGCACCGGAAGGCGGGAACTGGTGGCTCTCGGTGCGCGTTCCCGACAATTTGCGGCGCTACGTTGCCGAAAAGGGCTCGATCGCCATTGACGGTATCAGCCTCACGGTCGCCCAGTGGCGCGACGGCATCGTTGATGTCGCGGTCATTCCGTTCACTTACCAGCAAACGGACGTGAAGGGAATGGTTCACGGCGATGCGGTGAATCTCGAGACAGACATTCTTGCGAAATACGTCGAGAGCCTGCTCGAATCGCACTCTAAGGCTGCGCCATCTCGCCTCACCGTGGCTCGCCTGGTCGACGAAGGATTTTGATGGCTCAACAGCGCGGGTACGATGCGATCGTAATCGGCGCGGGCGTTTTCGGCGCGTGGACCGCCTACTTCCTGCGCAAATCGGGCGCTAGCGTGTTACTCCTCGACGCGTATGGTGCCGCGAATGCACGGGCAAGTTCCGGCGGCGAGTCCCGCATCATCCGCATGGGTTACGGCGCGGACGAGGTCTACACCCGCTGGTCAACGAACGCGCTGCCGAAATGGAAGGAACTCTTCGCACAAGCTGGACGTCCCGAACTGTTTCAGCAGACCGGCGTGCTCTGGATCGCGCACGCAGGCGAACGATACGCCGCCGATACGATGGCGACTTTCGAGCGCGTGGGCGTGCGATTCGAAAAGCTTGCCTCGGCGCAGCTCCGCGAGCGATATCCGCAGATCTATTTCGAGGATGATTGCTGGGGCGTCTTCGAACCGGACAGCGGCGTGCTAATGGCGCGGCGCGCCGTTCAAACGGTCGTCGAACACACGGAGGGCGAAGGCACGCGCTATCGATGCGAGGCAGTTCGGCAGCCAGAGGGAAACCAGCAGCGCTTGAAGGAAATTATCGCGGCGGACGGCGAGCGGTTCCCTGCCGCCAACTTCGTCTTCGCGTGCGGGGCTTGGCTGCCAAAACTCTTTCCGGATGTGCTCGGGAGCCGAATCTTTCCGTCGCGGCAGGAGGTCTTCTATTTTGGCGTTCCGCCGGGCGATTCACTGTTTTCGGCGCCGTCGATGCCGACGTGGCTTAAATTAAAAGACGAATTCTACGGCATGCCCGACATCGAGAATCGCGGCCTGAAAATCGCGCACGACCGGCACGGCGTCGCTGTTGACCCCGACACGCAATCGCGCGCTCCGACAGTTGAGGCGCTGACTCTCGCGAAGGAATATGTCGCGCGACGATTCCCCGCCCTGCGCGACGCGCCGGTGGTCGAAACGCGCGTGTGCCAGTACGAGAACACATCGAATGGCGATTTTCTGATCGACCGGCACCCGGCAATAGAAAACGTCTGGATGGTCGGCGGCGGGTCCGGGCATGGATTCAAGCACGGGCCGTCGGTAGGAAAATACGTAGCGGCACGCGTCCTGAACGGCGGCGCAGTCGAGCCGCGATTCTCGCTTGCGACGAAGCAAGTTGTGCAAAAGCGAGCCGTCTTTTAGGATTCGGACGCGCATATCGGCAAGCGGACGCGGGAGCACGCCATGATGAAACGTAGTGCGTGGCTGCATTGGGCCCTGGCCGCATACCTCTGGCTGATCACATGGTTTCCCCTCGGGAAGGAATCGCCAGCACGATCCCACGCTACTGATCGCCCTGTTGAGCCGCAAGAAAATCGATGCGGGAGATCTGTTCCTGCTGGTGCTCGTTAGGCTCCCCGCAATTCTGTTTTGGCTGGCATATCAGCGAAATGGCTGCTGGCTCGCAGTCCTCGCTTTGAGTCTCGACGTCGTCTGGTTGGCGATGCAGATTCAATCCTGGTGGCTTCCATACGTTTTGGGAACGAACGCGAAATGGCAACTGGACTACGCCAAAGGTCCGACGACGAAGGTTCTTCCTTCCTTCGGGCGGCACGTGGCTCCCGACGGAATGCATTTTGTGATTTCAGTGCTCCTGATTGCCGCGCTGGCATCCGGGATCGTCGACCTTCGAGAAGCGAGGCTCTCGCTACCGAAGAGGGCGGTCTTCCAGCCACCCGGCGAATAAGCGCCATTTCAGAAATGCGCGTTTAAGGCGGAAGCGCAGTGGACACTCGGAATTCTCTGTCTGCAGATACTGAGGACGACGGGGAGCACGAAGCAATCAGCGTCCGCTTGGCTCGACGGCAGCGCGGGCTTTGGCGCGAGCGCCGCGAAAATAGAGGATCAGGCCGAGAAAAACGAAAAAGAACGTTCCCGCCACAAGCGTTGTCTCAAACAACAGCTTGTTTTCCGCTTCTCCCGGAGGAATGAACGACAGCACGATCCCGCCGAGAACGACGAGAAATCCGAGAGATCCGACGATCCACACGCCGGGTTTCCCGCCCGGAATCAGCACGGCGTCTTTGCTGGCCTCGCGGTCACGTCGATACGCCAGGCGAATCACGGCGGCGTACATATACAGGAACGGAATGAAATACAGAATCGTTCCCGCATCGACAAAAAGCTGGTACGCCCCGTTCACCGACTGATTCACTTGGATCAACAGGAGAATCACGCCCGAAATCACGGCTTGCACGAGGATCGAAACCCATGGGGTCTTCCACTTTGAATGAATTTTGCCGAAGGCGGCGGGGAGATAGCGGTCGATGCCCACGATGAATGGGACGCGCGCGACGCCCGCCACCGTGGTGCCGATGCCTCCGGCATTTCCGAAAAACGCGAGAGTCGCCGCAATCACGCCGAAGAAACCGATGCGCAACATCGTTGAACCCGACGTGAGAGCCTGAAAAACGCCGCTCTTCGGGTCCACCGATACCGCGGGTAACATTCCGAGCAGCATGAACGTGCAGGCAATGTAGGCGAGGGCGATCAGAAAGCCGGAACCGAAGATCGCGCGCGGGAAGGTCTTTCGGGGGTCGCGAACCTCCTCGCTCATGGCCGAGCAGAGTTCGAGCCCCACAAACGCGAACGCAATCTGCGGCCAGAAATTCACCGTGTTCCAATTCCACACCGGCACGATGTTGGACCACGTGAAGTGCGTCACGAAGCCACGGGCGTGCCACATGTATCCGCCCAAACCGAGCAGCATCAACAGTGGAATGTAGGTTCCGATGCCGCCCGCGTTCTGCAGCCATTTCCCGATGTTCAAGCCGATGATATTGAGCACGACCGCGACAGCCAGCAGCAAGAACGAACAGATCATCAGGAACGTACGGTCCTGCGCAAGATAGGCGGTGCCGCTTCCGCCAATGTAGGCGGCCATCGCCGCGCTGGCCATCAGCAATCCGGGAAAATAGAAGAAGGTGTAGATCCAGTAGGTCCAGCCGGCGACAAACCCGTGAAAATCGCCAAAGGCCTCCTTGGACCATACGTAGAGGCCGCCCTCGACCGGAAATCGCGTGGAAAGCTCCGTGATGACGAATGCGGACGGCACAAAAAAGAAAATGGCGGCCAATATCCACAGGGTGATCGAGGAGGTTCCGTTGTGCGCGGCGGCGGCAATCCAGCGTGGCCCGAGGACGGCGGCAATGTTGAACAGCAGCACGTCCCAGAAACCCATCACCCGGCGCAGCTGCTTTTTTACATCCGAACCGGCCGGCGTGCTCACGCGGTTGCGTCCAGCGCGGGAATCAGCTCGTCCTCAAGAAGGAAGTGGCGGAGAAACGGATCTTCGGAGCGCTCGAGCTCGGCCCACGGCCCGAAAAACTCCACGCGCCCCTCGTGCAGAAAAATCACCCGATCGGCCAGTCGTTTGCCCAGGTGCGTATCATGCGTGACGACAATGGACGTCTTCTTGAACTTCTGCTTCAGCTTCAGAATCAGGTCGCTGACGTGCAACGCCATCACCGGATCGACCATGGTGGTCGGCTCATCGTAGAGGATGGCATTGGGATTTTCGGCCAGTGCCCGCGCAATCGCCACCGCTCGTTTCATTCCCGTGCTCAAATCGGCGGGCAGCCGGTCGGCGAATTCGCCCACCTCCAGCATCTCGAGCAGTTCGTTGACACGGCGATCCACTTCATCGGGATCGCGGCGGCCGTGGCTCAGAATGGGAAAGGCGACGTTTTCGGCGACGGTCAGCGAATCGAAAAGCGCGCCGGACTGAAAGACCATCGTTACGCAACGGCGGATTTCAGAGAACTGCTCTTCGGTCCAATGCGTCACGTCCTGACCGGCGACGATGATTTGTCCCTCGTCGGGATTCAGGAAGCCGAGCAGCAATTTCAGCGAAACCGACTTGCCGACGCCGCTGCGGCCCATGATGACGGCCGTCTCTCCTTCGTCCACGAAGAAACTCACATTCTTCAGAACGCTGTTCTCGTCGAACGATTTCGAGACGTTGCGGAATTCGAAGTAGTGTTCGCTCATGCTAGTGGCGCGTTTTCCGGCGCGCTTTCGCCTCGTCGTAATCCGCGGGTGAGTTCATATTCTTGAACAGGAGGCCGCCGGAATCAAAACGTTTCCATTCGCTGCGTTCCATGTACTCGACGTGGAGATGGGAAAGACCTTCGGTGACTTTGCGCACGCCGCGGTCCAGCGCGAGCCAGACGGGAGCTTCGCAGGTCTTCTTGTACATCGCGCAGAGCGGTTCCGGGCCGGGATCGTTCATGGGGAGAAGCGCGTCCGCGGCAGACAAAACCGCGCGGCTGACGAGGAACGTAAGCCATTCCCGCGTGAGATACGGCAAATCACAAGCCACGATCAAATTCCAGGCGCACTCCGATGCGCGCAAAGCTGTCGCAATCGCGCCGAGCGGCCCCGCCCCCGGCCAGTCATCGCGAATCGCGCACAATCCTAAAGGCTGAACCGTTTCGGGCGACCCGATGACCAGCGGCGGCCCGGCTACGGACTCGATCAAGCGCGCCGTGCGAACGATCATCGTCACGCCGTCGAGTTCGAGCAGCGCTTTGTCGTGCCCCATGCGCGAACTCGCGCCCCCCGCGAGGACGAAACCGGTGATTTGGCCTGGCTCTCGCATCGCGATCACGCGAAGCCGTGCGCGGCCGGTGCAAACGGGGAAATGAACCGGTAGTTCATCGGTGGCGTGTCGTCAACTGGAAACGGGCCTGGCCTCTGCTCGCGCGAAGGCGGGAACTTCTCTGAGATGGAAGCCCGCGACGAACATGGGATGAGGCGCGACTCGGCCCCAGCGGAAGAGTTCCCACTTGGCGCGGATGAAGCGAATTTCAGCCTTGAGCGAAAGATCGAGGACCTGGCGAGTTTCGCCGCGATAAAAACGCTGCGGCATCATCAGCAGCGGCTTCGCCCCCCAATTTTGGCCGTCCGCCGAACCCCAGACGGAAATGTCGATCGATTCCTGCTCGACCTGCTCGGTAATGAGCATCGTGCAGAGAAACGTGCGCGTTTCGCTGGCCCCGATGTCGAATAGCTCGCCTTCGCCGTTCAAGGTGAGCCGCATACCCGCCGGAATCAGATCAAGTTCCATCGCCATCGATGAGCTCCTAACCCGAAAGGATTCTAGCACGCGGTCAAACCTCAGGCTCCGTTCGAGGGACGCACCAAAAAGGACAGACGGCGCAGCTGCAGAATCAGTGGCGCTCGGCGGAAGAGCGCGAAGAGGACCCGAAGAGAGCGTCTTTCAGTTCCTTCGCGATCCAGATCGGGCCAACCAGAAAGTAGATCAGGCCCTGAAAGAACGCGGGCTTGTTGCCTTCGATCCGGTGACCGGCGAATAGAAGAATCCATCCTCCCACGAAAAGCGCGGGGCCAACGCGCCAGTACGTCAGCGCTGCCAGAACGATTCCCGCAAGAATGATCGGTATTCCAATGCCGTGCAGAACTTTGTTCCAGGGATTCGTGTGCTCGTGGTCGTACTGCGCCATGTATCGGGCGAAGGAGGACATGGGATTGCCGCTATTCTATACGCCGAACGCCTGGCAGGGGCAAGCGTCCCCCGTTGGCGCGCAGTCTGAAAGCCTTCGAGGCGAGGGCGGTAGATCCTGTGTTTCGCTCTTCAATTGTCTATCTGTGTCTATCTGTATTGATCTGTGGTTTCAAACCCGGCCCCCGGGTCTCAACTTCGCCAGGCGCTCGGCTGCGGCTTGAAACGTCTTCTCCGTTTTGCAAAACGTGAAGCGGAGCTGCGTTCGGCCCTCGGCTGGATTCTGATAGAAGCTCGATCCGGGAACGGCAGCGACGCCGATCTCAGTCACAAAGTGTTTTGCAAAAGCAACGTCATCCGCAAAGCCGAACGCCGAAATGTCCGTCATGATGTAGTAAGCGCCGCGCGGCTTGAAGCAGCGAAAGCCGGCAGCGTTGAGGATTCCCAGCAACCGTTCGCGGCGAGCGGCATATTCGTCGGCGAGCGTATCGTAATAACTCTGCGGAAACTTCAACGCGACGGCGCCCGCCTCCTGCAAAGGAGCGGCCGCGCCCACGGTCAGAAAATCGTGCACCTTCCGAATCGCAGCCGTGACTTCCGGCGCCGCAATCACCCAGCCGACGCGCCAGCCAGTGACGCTGTATGTTTTCGAGAGCGCGTTGATCGTGATGGTGTGTTCGCGCATGCCCTCGATTGCGGCCATGGAGATGTGCGTCGCGCCGTCGTAGAGCATGTGCTCGTAAATCTCGTCGGTGATGGCAAAGGCGTTCCAGCGCAGACAGAGATCGCGTATCGTTTCGAGTTCGGCGCGCTCGAAGACTTTCCCCGTCGGATTATTCGGCGTGTTCAGGATGACCGCTTTGGTCGCCGGGCCGAACGCGGCGGCAAGCTCGTCGGGATCGAACGTCCAGTCCGGCGGCCGAAGCTTCACGAAGCGCGGCGATGCCCCGGAAAGAATCGCGTCGGGACCGTAATTCTCGTAGAACGGCTCGAAGACCACCACTTCGTCGCCCGGATTGATGATGGCCATCATGGCGGACATCATCGCTTCGGTGGAACCGCAGCAGACCGTGATTTCGCGCTCGGGATCGACCGAGACGCCCTGCGTGCGCGAAAACTTTTCGGCGATGGCGTCGCGAAATTTCTTCGCTCCCCAGGTGATGGCGTACTGGTTGATGTCGGCCGCGATGGCCTGCTGCGCGGCCGATTTGATCTCGGCGGGCGCGGGGAAGTCGGGAAAGCCCTGCGAGAGATTCACGGCGCCGTGCTTCAGCGCGAGGCGCGTCATCTCGCGAATCACCGACTCGGTGAAGCGTTCGGCTTTTGCGGAAAGACGCGAGCTAGCGTTTGCTCGCGGCGCGGCGACTGCGCTTTTTGGTGTGGCGGGATTCATGCTTCGCTCCGTAGAGCCTGCGATAAATGTCGGCGTTGCGCGAAACCATTTCGACGTAGTCGCGTGTCTGCGTAAATGGGATCGAGTCTACGAACTCGGCCGGCTCGCGATAGGTCTGGCCGGTGGTCCACGCCGTCACGCGATCCTCACCCGCATTGTACGCTGCCAGCGCCCATTCGACGCCGCCGAACTGTTTCTCCAATTGCGAGAGATAGAACGTGCCGAGCCGAATGTTGTATTCGGGATCGAAGAGCCGCGCTTGCGAATAGCGGATTCGGATTTTACGCGCCATGATGTGCGCAGTTTCCGGCTCGAGCTGCATCAAGCCCATCGCGTTCGCATCCGAGTGCGCTGCCTTCTCAAAAGCCGATTCTTGCCGCATGAGTCCGGCCACCAGCAGCGGATCCACTCCCGCCCGCGCCGACCAGCGCTGGATCGATGCGCGGTAAGGCAGCGCGTACGCGGTTTTCCACACACCGAGGGGAATTTCGTCGAACCGGTGCGATTCGAGCTGCGGATAAATCTGGCGCACGGCGACAATCGCCGCTCCAACGTGCTTCGCGGTAACCGCCGCTTGCGCCGCTTCAAACAGCAGGCGAGGTTCGCCCGTGGCCTCATAGGCCGCCCGCAATTCGAGCTCAGACGACGAATCGAACGCGATCGAGCGCAAGGCATCCGCGCGTTCCTTCCAGTCCGCCGCTGCGGCAGGGATGGCCTCGCCTAACTTCGGAACGGGAGGAGCGGGAGGAATCAGGGCGAGAACATCGGGGTCCCCCTCCGTTCCGTCGCCCAGGGCGCGGAGGCGCGTTTCGGCGGCCGTTTCGAAATAATTTTCAGGGAAACGCTCGACCAGCTTGTCGTAATAGCTGCGCGCAACCGCGGGGTTGCCCGCTTCCTCCGAAAGACGCCCAAGCCAGTAAAGCGCGTCCGGAATATACGGCGATTTCGGGAAGCGGCGAACGTGCTCGGTGAGCAGTTGCGCAGCGTCCGCCTGGCGCTTCAGAACGGAGGTCCAACCGACGCGCCACTGCGCCGGGACGGCATCGGGCGCGTCCGGAAAACTCTCTTCAAGGCGCTTGTAATAGCTCGCGGCCTGGTCGCGATTCAGCTCCACCCAATAATCGTTTCCCGCCAACATCAAAGCGCGCTCGGTCCAAATGCTTTGCGGATCGCGCGACGCCGCGCCTTCCACCGCCGCCGCCATTTCCGCGTCCTGCCCCAGCGCCCGGTAGACTTCCGCGAGCGCGTGGAATCGCTCGGCATCGACGTCGGGATCCGTCACTTTAAGAGCCGCGAGTTCCGTGGGGCCCGCGCCAAGAAAGGCGCCACACTCGAGGATCCGCAATTGCGCTCGCTCGTTATCCGCGCCCGTCACTCGCGGCAAAATTCCAGAATATGCCTCGCGCGCCTCCGTCCAATAGCCCGCCTGAAAAATTGCCGCGGCATACGTCTCCTGCTGATCCAGAGAAACCGGCGGAGTCGAATTTCCGGGCGCGCTCGCAAGAAACGTCAATTTCATCGCCGCTGTCCTGCCCTGATCGGCCGTCGGAAACCGCAAGTAGAGGTCCTGGTAATCGGCGGCAGCCTGCGCCACTTGCCCGGCTTTCTCGTAGCACTCGCCGCGCAGCAAGAGCAGCGCCGGCGATTTCAACGTCGCCGGATACCCGTTCAGCGCGGCAACCGCCTCCTGCGGCTGGTTCGCCGCCAGCGCCGCTGCACCCAGCGCCTGCAGCGCCTGATCCGTAATCACCGAGTTCGGGAAATCGCTGCGAAGCCGCTTCAGATCTGCGAGCGCCTCGGCGTTCTGATTCAGCCCGAGATCGTTCTCGGCCGTCCAGTACAGCGCATATTCCCGCAGCAGCGGATCCTCTATGGAACGCTCGAACCACGGCGCCGCCTTTGCGAACTCCCCTTTCGAATAGTCGGAATAGCCCAGCGCGAGTGCCGCGCGCGCTCCAAGAACGCCCGACGATTTCCGCATCGCGAACGCGCTGAGCCGCGCGTACGCCGATTCTGGATGCTCGCCCTTCAGCTCGCGAGAAAGCTGCTCCAGGTAGATGACGCTTCGGCTTGTCTTCTTTCGCGCGGGCCGGGCGGCGGGCTTGGTAGCCGGCTCCGTTCGCGCCGCGACGGGCACGGTGACGACCGGAAGAAACACGGCGGCGGCCAGAACCAGCCGGGCCGCAGTTATCAGGGCGCTTGTCTTAGCGTCCCACGGGGCGTGCCGCTGACGAGGGATACGGATACTCTCCCAGCGCTGCCGGGTCTCCCTCAGCCAGGATTTGCACCATCCAGTGATGGAAGTAGTCCACCGGATCGTCGAGGATCGTGCGGAAGCGGCGGTCGTATTCCTTGCGGGCTTTATCGATATCGTTGCGTAAGCGATGGCAAATATCCTTGTGCTCGCAGCCCAGCCGGACGTCCTTGGGCCGCAGAAGCTTTATATCCTGCATGGCGACTTTCGCCACGCGGTTCGCCCGGCGGTGTAAATCTTGTACTTCAGGGGGAAGACTGGCAAGGTCGAAAGCCCCGGTTTCTTGAATGGCAACGGCCTCTTCCGAAGGAGCCTCGACAGCTGCATCTGGAGCGACGCTAACCGGATGATGTGCAACGCGCTCTCGCGTTGCGACCGGCGTACTTTCCGGCTCTTCCATCCGTTGAGATTCGGGTTCTGGGTGCGCGGTTGCCGCGGGAGACGCGAGATTTTCCTCGACGGAGGTGGCAGTGCCCGCCGCGGCTTCCTCCGCTTCGGATTGTTCGGCGGCTGCCTGGTGGTCGCGGGGATTCAGCGCCAACGTAACAAAATTCGACAGCACCGAAAGCCCTGCGGCCAGCGCGGCAGCGGACGTCTGTGCGCGCAGCATCGCCGGAAGCGCGTTTGCCGGACGCGTCGAGGAGCAGGCCGCCACGAGATCGGCGTAAGCCTGCTGAAGATCCTCGGCCGTGCGCTGAAGCGGCGCGAGATTGTCCCGCAACGCCCGGGAAACCGCGTCTTCCAGAGCCTTCTCGATCGACTTGTGGCGATCCTTCCCAGTCTGAGCCATTCTGAAAATTATGGAAACGCCGCGCGGGGGTGTCAATGAGCATTCCGGACAGGCGTTCCATACCCCGCATCAGCGCTGCGAAACGCCTACGCGACGTCGTAGGGGCGGGTCTAAGACCCACCCGCCGCGCCGGGCACCTGCGTGTCGAGGGCACCGCACAAGTAGAAAGCGGGGGGCCCCAGTCTCTACGGCGCGCTATGCCCCGCGCACTGAAGCACACCCAGGAATTTGTTCCACGGGCCGACGGCTGCACCGTACTGGTGGGCCATAATCCTCGAGATTTGGTGCAGATGCGTCAGATCATGGACTGCCCAGGCAGCAACGAGCTGTGACAGGGTGACCGTGCCCAGCGCAGGATGGCGTCCATGGCGCTCAAGGTCCTCCCGCCGCAGATTCAATCCGCGCAATTCGGCAAGATTCTCTGCGCGCAACCGACCAAATTCATCCAGAAGTTCCGTGAGCGACTTGCCCTGGCTCTCCCGGGCTTGCGCAAAACGATCGAAGGGCACGAACGTCTTCCCCTCGCCAAATTCCAGGATCATCCGCGCCCGCGGCATCCAGTCGGTGCGTTCCCCGTGAATCAGATGGCCGACCACGTCGAAGGCGCTCCAAGTAGATTCACCTTCGTTTTGAAGCGTCCACGCATCCGGCAGGCCGCGCAAAAGCGCATCAAGAGCGGCGGGGGTGCGAGCAAGCACCACAATCGTGTCGGGCAAATTCTGTTCCATGACGCACCTCGATTCCCCAGGGGTTGTCGGCTCGATCCCGATTCTAGGCGCGCTCTACGGATGCGTCACGGCCAAATTGGATTGCGTGCACGGGGTCGGCTGGCCGCGCCGTTGACTTATTCCGGCCCTTGTGCCCGGCGCTACCCCACATCGTCCGCCCACGATGGAACCCAGACGACAGTCTCGTCGTGACCAGCCTCGGCTTAGGGCTTGCCCGTGTGGATGACGATGGGAGCGAGCCCGGCTTGCTTGAGTTTCTCGTTTAGGGCAGGCAGGTCCTTCATTTTGACGGAGGACCACCGCGCCATCGTCTTCGCGAGCGTGGCTCCGGCATCGGCGAGCGCGTGCAGCTCTTCCGCAGTGGGCGCGGCTTGTCCCGCGTCCACCGCAAAGGCAATTTGCGCCAAGTCGCCGCTCAGGAACGTCAGGCTCGTTTCCTCCTTCGGAGGCGGAGGGACATTCCCGGGAGCGACCCGCGGGGCACGAGTTCCGCCGACCGATTCGGCATCGCGGTCGATCGAAGAGAGCGCCGAAGCGAGTGCGGCATGGCCCGTTGCCTGCGGGCGAAGCTTTGCAATCTGCCCGCGGACCTCGCCAATTTGATGCTGCGCCTCGCTGATCTCATTTTGCCGGCGCGAGATGGCCATGCCCGTCTCGAATTGCCTCTGCAAGTCGACGAGCGGAGTCTTGATGCGCGGATCCATCTTCACCGTAAGCGGTTGCGTGTAGCTCTTCCCGTCCACCGTGAGCTTCACGGTGTAAGTGCCGGGCAGGGCTGCCGGGCTGCCGCCCCCAAATCCGAAGAACGCAGCGCCGGGAAAGAGCGGCGGACCGGGCGCGGGCGTGTAGCGGAGATCCCACATGAAGCGGTGCATGCCGGCCGCCGCCGAGGGCGGGCCCTGCGGATGCACCCAGGAGGCCGGGAACTCGAGAGTTTCAGGCTTGACGGCGGAAATGTGCTCCGCGCTCGAATAGCTGCGCACCAGTTTCCCCTTGGAGTCGAGAATGTCGATGGTCAGGGGACCCGACGCGTCCGATTTCAGGTAGTAGTCGATCATGGCGCCGACCGGAGGATTTTGCGCGAGAGCCTCGTCGCGCGGCGTCGGCGTGCCGTAGTCCGCGCCCGCGTTCATGCGAATGGCGTCGGCGGGACGGAAGAGGTATGCGTCGGATTGCGCGACCTGATCCGTGATCTGGCGCAGAGCCGTGATGTCATCGAGGATCCAAAAGCCGCGGCCGTGCGTGGCGACGATCAGGTCGTTATCGTGGATGGCAAGATCGCGCATCGACGTCGGCGGCAGATTGAGCTGAAGCGATTGCCACTGATCGCCGTCGTCGAAGGAGACGTAGACTCCCAGCTCGGTTCCCGCGAAGAGCAGGCCCTTTCGCCTCGGATCTTCTTTCACGGTTTGCGCGTAGACGTCGGCGGGCAGGCCATTCGTGATGAGCTGCCACGTCTTGCCCGCGTCGCGCGTGCGGTAGATGTAGGGATGATTGTCTTCCAGCCGGTGACGATCCACAGCGGCATACGCTTCGTTTGGATCGAAGTGCGACGCCTGCATCATCGCGATCTTGCTCCACGGCGTCAGTTGCGGCGGCGTGACGTTGTGCCAGGCTTTGCCTCCATCCGGCGTCACCTGGATGTAGCCGTCGTCGGTGCCGATCCAGACAAGGTTTGCGTGTGCCGCGATCGGAGACGGCGCAATCGTGTAGATCACGCCGCGACGTTGATACGGCGGCGCGTCGGCAGCGGTGGCCGCGTCCAGATTCGAGGGGGCGCCGGGATCTTTTCGTGTCAAATCGAGGCTGATTTGCGTCCAGCTGTGTCCGCCATCGATCGTTCTGTACAGGAACTGGTTGCCGAAATAGAGCGCATGCGGATCGCCCTCGGAAAAAACGAGCGGGAGCGTCCACGTTTTGCGAAACGGTCCTTTGCGGCCCAACTCCGGCGAAACGCTGCGGACCTCCTG
>Ga0070733_10001781_pt1 | contig 15845 bp, 13 predicted proteins | sample Coa_R1_9_FD_66450 | JGI IMG/M metagenome (GOLD analysis project Ga0070733, IMG submission 66450) | Surface soil microbial communities from Centralia Pennsylvania, which are recovering from an underground coalmine fire - Coalmine... | ecosystem: Environmental > Terrestrial > Soil > Unclassified ... | reverse complement strand
GTTCGGGACCGGGCTCCGGCGGCGCGGCAGGTTCGGGACCGGGCTCCGGCGGCGCGGCAGGTTCGGGACCGGGCTCCGGCGGCGCGGCAGGTTCGGGACCGGGCTCCGGCGGCTCATCGGTGCCGGCGGGCTCGGCGGGCGGCGGTGTGCCGGCGGCCTTCGCGGGCGGCGGTGTGCCGGCGGGCTCGGCGGGCGGCAATGTGCCGGCGAGCTCGGCGGGCGGCGGTGCGGCGGCAGGCTGGGCGGCGGCGTTGGCGGTGAACAGGAACCCGCGGGCAGCGTCGGTACCGCGCTGGCTGGGGGCGGGCAGGCCCTGGGCGGGCAGCCGCAGGCGCAGCTCCCGGTAGATGTCGCCGAACGACAGCCACCGGGCGCCGCCGGCGACACCGGACCTGACGAGCTGGCTCAGCGCGCCGGTAAAGGAGGTGCAGGCCGCGTCCTGCTGGGCGGCGGGAGGCACGTGGGCGGTGCGGTTGCCGGTCGTCGCGGTCAGCGTGTACACGCCCTCCACGTGGGTGATGTCGGCCAGGCCCTGGTCGTCGTCACCCGCGAGAGCCTGCGTCGCCTGGCCGGCGAAGCAGCAGTCCAGGATGGCCAGCCGAGTGCGGGCCGGGCAGTCCCGCAGCACGTCCGCCACCGTGTCCCAGGGCAGGGCGCTGATCTTCGGCCGGTCCGGCCGGGAGGATGTCACGGTCAGGCACAGCTCGCCCCGGGCGGACAGCACGCCGTGGCCCACGTAGTACAGCAGCAGGGTCCCGGTCACGGCTTCGGCCAGGTCGGCGATGGTGGTGGCCAGGCCGGCGGCCGACAGCGGGTTGGCGATGACCGTGACCTGCCCGCTGGGCCAGCCGCACAGCGCCGGGTCGGTCAGCAGGGAGCGCATCTCGTCCAGGGAGTTGCGGGCCGCGCGGATGGGCGGGAACTCGGCGTACTCATACGCCGACACCCCGATCAGGACGGCGCGCGACCCCTCGGGCAGCCTGCCGTCGTCCGTCATCGCCGGCCCCGCGGATGTGTGTCCAGTGCTGGCACCCCTTCCCCGTGCGGCGTGCTGCTCACCGGCACCGGTCATACCCAAAACGAACATCGGTGAAGCTACCAGGCATTATGAGCCGATACGTGACGGCTCGCGGGGACGGGGACACGCCGAGCGCCCGGAGCGGCGGGGTTACCGGCCAGTCTCGGCAGATACTGCGAACTACCGTCGCGATGGGGCCGTGGGGTGCTAGGCCAGTTGCTGTCGGAGGCGGTGCTTAGGGTAATGCGGAGGGGTGCGGTGACGGAGAGCCCTGGATCGGTGAACGGGCAGGCTGGTACGCCGGCCGACGTGGTGGGGCGGGTCGTGGGGACCGAGGATTCCACCCCGCTCCAGTTCGCCGTCGCCCTCGGCAAGGACGCCTACCTGCAACTGGACGACGTCGTGGTCACGGTCCGCCAGGTGCCCGGCGTCGGGCCGGTGCTGACCAGCGGGGTCGTCACCCAGGTCCGGGCCAGGCACGAGGGGGCCAGCTTCGGTTCGGACGTGTTCCTCATCTCCGACGGGGTGCTGCCCGCGCAGGTCCAGGAGATCGCCGAGGTGAGCACGACCCGGGTGGAGCCGGAGCTGTATGTCCCGCCGCGGCCCGGGGAGCTGGTCCGCCGGGCCAGCGGCGCCGAGCGCGCTCAGGCGCTGTACTTCGACCAGATGACCGCCAAGGTGCCGGTGGGCCGGGGCCGGGACGGTGCGCCGATCTACGTGAACATGGAGTTCCTCGACGGCACCCGGGGCGCGCACGTGTCGGTCAGCGGCATCTCGGGGGTGGCGACCAAGACCAGCTTCGCGCTGTTCCTGCTGCACTCGATCTTCCGGTCCGGCGCCCTGGGCAATCGTGCGGTCAATGCCAAGGCCCTGGTGTTCAGCGTGAAGGGCGAGGACCTGCTGTTCCTGGACCAGCCGAACATCCGCCTGGACGAGGAGCTGCGCGCCGCCTACGCCGGGCTCGGCCTGCCCGCCGAGCCGTTCGCCTCGGCGGCGTTCTATGCCCCGCCGATCCCGGACGACCAGACCGGCCGCCCCAACGTCACCGGGCGCACCAGCGGTGTCGAGGCGTTCTGGTGGACGATCGCCGAGTTCTGCGCCAACGGCCTGCTGCCCTACGTGTTCGCCGACGCCGAGGACGAGCGGAACCAGTACACGATCGTGATCCACCAGGTCGCCGCCCGGCTGCGCCGGGAGGCGGTCCGCTACGGTGACAACGGCGCGGTGAAGCTCGGCGGCGACGTGGTGACCACCTACGAGGACCTGGTCGAGGTCGTGGTTGACCGGCTGACCGACGAGGCGACCCGGCCGGACTGGGCCGGCCCGGTCACCGGGATCGGGACGGTCAACGCGTTCGTCCGGCGGCTGCGCTCGTCGCTGCGGCCACTGCGGCCGGTCATCCGGGCGGACCTGACCGGCACCGCGCGGCGTTCGGTCTCCACGCAGGACCAGCAGGTGACCGTGGTGGACCTGCACAACCTGCACGAGCGGGCGCAGCGCTTCGTGGTCGGCGTGGTGCTGGCCGCCGAGACCGCGCGCAAAGAGGACGCCGGGCCCGGCGGGCTGCTGTTCACGATGATCGACGAGCTGAACAAGTACGCGCCCCGCGAAGGCAACTCGCCCATCAAGGAGGTCCTGCTTGACATCGCCGAGCGGGGCCGTTCGCTGGGGATCATCCTGATCGGGGCGCAGCAGACCGCCAGTGAGGTCGAGCGCCGGATCGTGTCCAACTCGGCCATCCGGGTGGTCGGCCGCCTCGATCCGGCCGAGGCGGGCCGCCCGGAGTACGGCTTCCTGCCCCCGTCGCAGCGGGCCCGGGCAACGCTGGCCAAACCCGGGGCCATGTTCGTCTCCCAGCCGGAGATCCCGGTGCCGCTGGCGGTGGAGTTCCCGTTCCCGGCCTGGGCGACCCGGCTGGGCGAGTGCGCCGCGCCGCCGGCCTGTCCCCCTCCGTCAAATTTCACCGGTCCGGCCGGGCTGAGCTCCGGCGTATTCAGCAGGCTGCCAGCCGTGGCCGACGACGACGACATCCCCCCGTTCTGACCAGGAGATTCATGAAGTTCCTGCACACCGCAGACTGGCACGTCGGGAAGACCCTCAAGGGCCGGGACCGGCTGGACGAGCAGCGCGCCGTGCTGGCCGAGATCGTCTCGATCGCCGAGCAGCAGCAGGTCGATGCCGTGCTGATCGCCGGGGATGTGTACGAGTCGGCGGCTCCTTCGGCGGCCGCGCAGCACCTGGTGGTCCAGACGCTGCTGCGGCTGCGGCAAACCGGCGCGGAGGTCATCGCGATCGCCGGCAACCACGACCACGGCCCGACGTTCGAGGCCTACCGGCCGCTGATGGGGGTCGCGGGCATCACCGTGACCGGCGGGGTGCGCGCGCCGGGCAAGGGTGGCGTGGTGAGCTTCCGGTCCCGTTCTGCCGGGGAGGATGTGCGGGTCGCCGTCCTGCCGTTCGTGACCCAGCGGTACGCGGTGCGCGCGGCCGAGCTCGTGACGCAGACACCCGCGGAGAACGTGCGCGCCTACGACGAGATGATCCGCCAGATCGTGGCGGCCCTGACCGGCGGCTTCGGCGAGGGGACGGTCAACCTGGTGATGTCGCATCTGACCTGTATCGGCGGTGCGTTCGGTGGCGGCGAGCGGACCGCTCAGTCGATCTTCGAGTACAGCGTGCCGGCCACCCTGTTCCCGGTCTCGGCGCACTATGTCGCCCTTGGCCACCTGCACCGGCGGCAGTCGCTCCCCTCGCACTGCCCCGTGCACTACAGCGGCTCCCCCATCGCGGTGGACTTCGGTGAGCAGGACAACACCAGCGTGGTCTGCCTGGTCGAAACGGCCCCCCAGATCCCGGCGCGGGTCACCGACATCCCGCTCACCGCCGGGCGGCGGCTGCGCACGGTGCGCGGGACGCTGCCCGAGCTGGCCGATGCGGCATCCTCCTATGGCGAGGACTACCTGCGCGTGTGGGTGCGCGAGCCGGCCAGGGCCGGGATGCGCGACGACGTGACCGCGATCCTGCCGAACGCGCTGGAGGTCCGCATCGACCCCGAGTTCGCGGCAGTATCCCGCCCGGACCGCCCTGACGTAACCGCGGGGATGCGGACCCCGCAGCAGTTGTTCGCCGACTACTGCGCGGGCGAGAACGTGCACGACGAGCGGGTCGCGAAGCTGTTCGCCCAGCTACATGAGCAGGTCACCACCGCAGGACCGGCGGACTGAGAGGGAGGGGACAGCGCGATGCGTCCGGTCATCCTGGACATGAACGGGTTCGCCTCGTTCCGGGCCGAAACCCGGGTCGACTTCACCGACGCCGGCTTCTTCGTCCTGATCGGCCCGACCGGGTCCGGGAAGTCGACGGTGATCGACGCGATGACGTTCGCGTTGTACGGCTCGGTCCCCCGCTGGGACCGCAAGGGAATGGTTTCGCTGGCCCTGGCGCCGACGACCGCACGCGGGACGGTCAAGCTCGTCTTCGAGGCCGCCGGCCAGCGCTACGTCGCCGTTCGGGAACTGCGCCGGATCGGCGGCAAGGTCGGTCAGCGGGCGGCCGCCCTGGAACGCATCCTTCAGCCCGGCGGCCTGGCCGGGCCCGGTGAGCCGACCGAGGTGCTGGCCAAGGACCCGGCCGGGGTGACCGAGGCGGTGACCCGGCTGCTCGGCCTGTCCTACGACGAGTTCTGCCAGTGCGTCGTCCTCCCCCAGGGCAGATTCGCCGCCTTCCTGCACGCCCAGGCGGGTGACCGCCGGGACATCCTGCTGCGCCTGCTCGGCGCCGAGCACTTCCGGAAGATGATGGAGCTGGCCCACCAGCGAGCCAGGGAAGCCGCCCAGCGCGCCAGCACCCTGGACGACACCCTGGCCACCTTGGATGACGCCACCCCGGAGGCGGTATCCGCCGCCCAGGCCGCCGAGGCGGCCCTGGTCGCTCTCGGCGCCAGGGTGGCGCAGGCACTTCCCGGCATCGAGGCGGCGAACCAGGAGCTGACCGCTGCCGGTGAGAACCTGGCCCGGCTGGAACAAGAGCGGGCCGCGCTGACCGCGGTGCGGGTCCCGGCCGAAGCGGCTGCCCTCGACGCGGACCTGGCTGCCGCCCTGGCCAGCCTGGAGCAGGCCCGCGCCATCGAAAGCGCGGCCACCGATGCCGATACCGCCGCCAGGCAAGCCCTGGCGGCCTGCCCACAACGTGCCCCGCTCGAACTCCTCCAGCAACGCCGCGGCGAGCAGCGCCAGCGCGCCGCGCGACTGCCATCCGCACGTGAGCAGGCCGCGCAGGCAGCCGAACTATCGGCCCGGGCATCCTTGGCGGTGGCCGCCGCCTCGGCGGCACTGGAGGAACTGCGCGCGCAGCGGGATTCGGCCGCCCGGGACGTCGAGCTGTCCGGCCAGGCGGCCCGGACGTTGCAGGCTGAGCATGCGGCACTGGCAGCGGTCACCGTTCCCGACGGGGTGGGCGAACTCGACGAGCGGATACGCACGGCGGGCGACGCGCTGCTGGCCCTCCGCCAGGCCCTGGACTCGGCGGAGGCGGCCGAGCGCGATGCCAGGGCGGCGGTCGAGGCGGCGGCCGCGATGGGGGCGCTGGAGCAGGCCGGGCGGGATCTCACCGAGCTGCGGTCGCTGGACGCCGACCTGCGCGCCAGCCTCGCCAAACTGGAGTCGGCGCAGGCCGGATCCCGGGCTGCGGACTCGGAGCTGGCCCTCGCTTCGGCGGCGCGCAGTGACCGGCAGCGGGAGCTGGACGAGGCCCGGCGTGCCCACGTCGCGGCCGACCTTCGACCGCACCTGGTCGCGGGCGAACCCTGTCCGGTATGCGACCAGCCGGTCACGGCGCTTCCCGCTCCGCTGGCCGCGGCCGGCCTGGACGAGGCCGAAGCCGGCCTGGAGAAGGCGATCGCCGCGGTGGACAGCGCTCAGCTGGCCGCCAGGGACGCCGCCGCGGCCCTGACCAAGGCGGACTCCGAAGTAGCGTTGCTCGGCCGTGAGCGAGCCCGGCGGATCAGTTCGGTGGCTCAAGCCCTGGCCGGGCCGCTGTCAGGGGCAAATCTTACGAAGGTGGCGGACCTCGCCGGTCAACAGCACGCGGACGGCCCTGCTGCCTGGATGGCCCACGACGAGCGCGTTGAGGCTGCGCTGGCGCAGGTGAGCGGTGCGCTGGAGGCGCGTGCGGGGCTGGAGCGGGAGCTGCGGGCGGCGGTTGTGGCGGTGGGGATGGCGCGCGACCGGGTTCGGCTGGCCCAGCAGGCGCTGGCGGCGGCCGAGAACGAAACGGCGGCGGCCTGGGCCGGGCTGCGGGCGGCTCGCGATCCGCTCGTCGCGCTGGGCGCGCCGTCGCCCGGCGATGCGGACGGCCAGCAGTTGGCCACGGCCTGGGCCGGGCTGGTGGGCTGGGCGAGTGCGCAGGCGGATACCCGGGCGGCGGAGCTGGCTGACGCCCGGCGGCAGGCCCAGCAGGCCGGTGAGCGGCTGGCCCGCGTTCAGGCGGGCTTCGATGCGGCGCACGAACGCCTTGCCCAGCTTCGCGGCGAGGCAACCATGGCGGCCAAGGCTGAGCAGGAGGCTCAGACGCGGCTGGACGAGCTGACCATGCGGCTGGCCGAGCTGGAGCGCCTGCTTGACGGAGCCCCGGATGAGGCGGAAGTCTCAGACCAGCTCGCCCGGCGGGACGCGCTGGAGAAGACAGCGGCGCAGGCCGAGGCGGCGTTGCTGACCGCGCGGTCCGGTCGTGCCCGGGCCGAGCAGGCGCTGGCCGGACTGCAGCGAGCCGAGGCGGCCGCGCGCACGAAGCTGTCCGCCGCCCGGGATCCGCTGGTCGCGCTGGGTGCGCCAGCTCTGGAAGGGGACAGCCTGCTGGGCGCGTGGACGGCGCTGGCGGACTGGGCCCGCGCCGGGGCGATCGCCAGGGACGGGCACATCCCGGCCGCGCGGGACCGTGTGGCGGCGGCCAGGGCACGGGCGGAGCGGCTGACGGCCGAGCTGGGGGCCGAACTGGCCGCCGGCGGGGTGGAGCTGGCCGCGGCGTCGGTGCTGCCCGGTGCCGCGCCGGCCGTGGCCGCCGCGGCCGAACGGGCCAGGGCCACCACCGCACGCCTGGTGGAACGGCGCGCCCAGGCCGCCCAGCTGGCGGCCAGGCGGGATGCGGCGCGAGAGGAACAGCAGGTGGCCAGGCTGCTCGGTGACTTGCTGCGAACCAACAGGTTCCCCGGGTGGCTGGTGACCGCCGCGGTGGACACGCTGGTGGAGTATGCGTCGAAGAACCTGGCCGAACTGTCCGGCGGGCAGTACGACCTGACCCATGAGGACGGGGAGTTCTACGTTATCGACCATGCGGACGCAGACTCGCGGCGTTCGGTGCGCACGCTGTCCGGCGGCGAGACGTTCCAGGCGTCGCTCGCGCTGGCGCTGGCGCTGTCCAGCCAGATGTCGGCGCTCGCCGCCTCCGGCGCCACCCGGCTGGACTCGATCTTCCTTGACGAAGGGTTCGGCACGCTGGATCCGGACAGCCTGGACGTGGTCGCCGGCACGCTGGAGACCTTGGCCCAGGGAGAGCGGATGGTCGGCGTGATCACGCACGTGGCCGAGCTGGCCGACCGGGTACCGGTGCGGTTCCGGGTGTCCAGGGATACCCGCACCTCCACCGTGGTCCGCGAGGGGCTGATGTGATGCGGTTCAGCGTCGACGGCTGGGACCCGGCCTACGGCTCCAGCCTGGAGGTGGAGGAAGACGACCTCGGGGAGTCATCGGCCCGGGTCGAGGTGAACGTGGAGCTGCCCGCCGGGCAATGGCGGGCTATCGGCCCCGACCCGGCCCTCCCCCGGCCCCCGGCGCTGCTCTTCGTCGACGGAGTGCGCCGCATCGAAGCCCGGATCTGGATCGAGAACGACGCGGCCAGCGCCGCGCGGGAGGCGAGCGCGGCCCTGTGCGCCTCCTATGCCGCCGGGGTGGTGTGCTGCTGCGGCGGCCAGGCGCATCTCGTCCGGGCCGAGACCCGGCGCGGCCTGTTCACTGTCGCCCCGCATGCCGCCGACATCGTGACCTGGGCCGGGCCGTACACGGCCTGCCATGTAGCCGCCCCGGCCCCCGGCAGGCCGCTGTCGGTGACGCTGTCCCAGGCCCTGCAGGGGCGGCTGGCCGAGGTGGAGGCGGCCGCGGCGGCCGAGGCCCGGGAGGCGGGGGGCGAGCACGGCGTGCCGCCGGATGCCGACCTCCTGGTCATCGACGGGCCGCTGCGCGGGTGCCAGCACCTGCCCCGCACCCTTGGGTATATCAAGTCCCACCGCAGCGTCTACCTGCCCCCGGAGCAGAACGCGCTGGTGGGCACGCTCAGACCGGGTGAGCGGACCCCTGTTTTCCTGGTGGGGACCAACTGGGACCGGCATACCTGGTACCTGCGGCTGCCCGGCGCCGCCGGCGCGCCCTGGGCCGGCATCGTCCGGGTGGAGTGCTCGGCCGGCCTGCCGGTTCCCCAGGTGATCGAGCTGGCCGGGCTCAGTCAGGTATGCCTGGGCCGGTTCGCGTCCACCCAGTACAAGGACGGCCGCGCCCCGCAGAACCTGTACCCGATCTCGGGCCTGGAACGGGAACTGCGGCGGCGCCTCGGCGACGCCAAGCTGCTCTACCGAGCCCTGCGCCTGTCGGCCGCGAGCTGACCGGCCGCTACTTGACCAGGGTCAGGTAGGCCAGGCTGCCGATGCCAAGGACCAGGCAGTAGATGCCGAACGGGGTGAGCGTGCGGGTGCGCAGGTACTTGACCAGGAACCGCACTGACAGGTAGGCGCCGACCCCGGACAGCACGCTGGCCAGGTAAATCTGACCGTGGATACCCGCGCCGAGCGGGCCGTACAGATCTGGGATCTTCAGCACCCCCGCGGCCAGGATGACCGGGGTGGCCAGCAGGAAGGCGAACCGCGCCGCATCCTCCCTGGACAGACCGCGCCACATGCCCGCACACATGGCCACGCCGTCCCGGCTGATCCCGGCGAGCAGGGCGAGGATCTGGGCGGAGCCGATGAGGATGGCCGGCTTGAACGGCAGTGTGGCCAGCCGCCGGTCAGACACCTGCACCGCCGCCTCTTCCCGCAGCCGCTCAGCCCGGGCGGACGAGGCAGAACGCCGGCCGCCGACCGCGACCAGCTCGGCGTGCTCCCGCTCCCGCTCGCTGGCGGCGTCGGCGGCCAGCGACGAGCGCCGCCGGTACCGTTCGGTGCCGACCAGGATCACACCGTTGACGATGAGGAACGCCGCGGCGTACTTGGCCTGGCCGAAGATGGTCCGGAATGCGTGCTCGAACAGCAGCCCGGCCAGGCCTACCGGAATGGTCCCCAGGACGAGCATCCAGGCGAGCTTCTGGTCGACGGTGTAGATCTCGCGGTTGCGGATCGAGCTGATCAGCCCGCCGATGATCCGGACCCAGTCCTTCCAGAAGTAGATGATCAGCGCGACCGCGGTGGCGACGTGCAGCCCGACGATGAACGCCAGATAGGGCGACTCGGGCGTGGCCACGTTCAGATCCTTGGCCCACTGCCCACCGACCAGGGCGGGGATCAGCACGTTATGGCCAAGGCTGGAGACGGGGAACAGCTCGGACACGCCCTGAAACAGTCCGACGACAGCAGCTTCCAGGTAGGTCATGTGCGACACGGTGCGATCCTTCGGGTGTGGTGCTGGGCAACAAACCCCTGGGCGGGCATCGGGGGTGGCATACTCGGACTCGGCGATGTTCTACAGGCACTGTAGAACATTTACAGGACGTGTAGATGCAAAACGAACCAGGAGGTACCCCGGCGTGAGCGATCACCGCCGTCGGCCCATGCACGGGGACCCGGACGGCGCCCAACGGCGAGCGGCCGGCGCGCTGGAAGCCGAGGTACTGGCTGTGCTGCAGGACGCAGGGACGGCGCTCAACCCCGGCCAGGTCCGCGAATGCCTCGCCAGCCGGCAGTCGGAGCTGTCCTACAGTACCGTGGTCACGATCATGTCCCGGCTGCACGCCAAGGGCCTGCTGGCCCGCGAACGGGCCGGGCGCGCGTTCGTCTACACCGCGCTGGACCCGGCCAGCCTGGCGGCCGGGCAGATGAGCCGGGCCCTGGACGCGGGCGCCGACCACCGCGCCGTGCTGACCAGATTCGCTTCCACTCTGTCCGGCCGCGACGCCCGGCTGCTGCGCCAGCTCCTGGACGACGATACGCCCCCGGCCGCGAGGTAGCGTGCGCCTGTCCCGGTTGGCCCCGGCCGCGGCGCGGCCAGGGCCGGATGTGCCGTGGGTTCGCACTGCACCGTTCAAAATACTCCCGTACGATGCGGGAAGGAGCGGCGCGGAGCGCAACCAGGACGGTGGGGGGAGGTAGCGTGCGGCTGCTGGTCTACCTGCCGCTGCTGCTGTCGGCGCTGGCCGCGGTCACCGCCCGGCCGCTGGCGGCGAGGATGGAGCCGCGCCAGGCTACCTGGCTGCTGACCGCCGCCACGGTGGTGCTGGCCGGGTGCAGCATGGTGGCGCTGGCACTGATCGCCGCCTCCGCCGCGGCCCGTATCCCGCTGCTCGCCACGATCGGGCACTACTCACAGCCGGTGGTGCGGCGCTCCGACCCCACGCCCGTGGTGGCCGGCGCGGCCGCCGCGATCCTGCTGACCGCGGCCGGGCTGGCCGTGACGATCACCGTTCGGCGGCGGGCCCGCGCCCTGGCCGAGTCGTACCGGCGGGCCGCCCGGATGGAGGACGACGGCGCGATCGTCGTGGTGCCGGGACCGGCCATCGAAGCCTACGCACTGCCGGGCTGGCCAGGGCGGATCGTTGTCTCGGGGCGTCTGCTCTCCGAACTCGACGACGGCGGCCGGGCGGCCCTGCTCGCCCACGAAGAGGCCCACCTGGCCTGCAGGCACCACCTGTTCGCCACCATCGCCCACCTGGCCGCCGCGGCCAACCCGCTGTTGCTCCCGCTCGCCCACGCCGTGGACTACACCGTGGAACGCTGGGCCGACGAGCGCGCGGCCAGCGCCACCGGCGACCGCCGGCTGGTCGCCACCACCATCGCGCAGGTCGCCCTGCTGGCCACTCCCCCGCGGCGGCAGGCCGTCACCGCCACCCTGGGCATCGTCCGCCCAACCGCCCGCCGGATCTCGGTCGCCTGGGCCGGGCCGGTCCCGCGCCGTGTCGCCGCCCTGCTCGGACCGCCGCCGAGGCCGCGCAGGCCGCTGCTCGCCGCCTCGGCCGTGCTGCTCACCCTCGCCGGAGCATCCGCCCTGGAAGCCGCGCGGGACCTGCATTCCCTGCTGGAACTGGCAAGCAACATCCACTGACAGGTCAGCCGGCGGCCCGTAGCCGCTGGGCGAAGGCGCGGGCCGCGGCGGCAGGATCATCGGCTTCGGTGATGGCACGGACCACCACGACCCGGGTGGCGCCGGCGGCGAGCACCTCGTCGAGCCGGCCGAGGCTGATGCCGCCGATGGCGAACCAGGGTCTGGCCGGCTGCCGGTGCGCCAGCCGGGGCAGCAGGTCCCGGGGGGCCGCGGGACGGCCCGGCTTGGTGGGTGTCGTCCAGAGCGGGCCGGCGCAGAAGTAGTCCACGCCTGGCTCGCTGGCGGCGGCGCCGGCCTGGGCCGGGTCGTGGGTGCTTCGGCCGATCAGCGGATCGGGCCCGAGAATGCGCCGCGCGACCGGCACGGGCAGATCGTCCTGGCCCAGGTGGAGGACGTCGGCGCCGGCCGCGAGGGCGATGTCCGCCCGGTCGTTGACGGCCAGCAGGCGGCCGTGCCGGCGGCACGCGCCGGCGAACACCTCGAGCAGCCCCAGCTCGTCCCGCGCTTCCAGGCCCTTCTCCCGCAGTTGCACGATGTCGACCCCGGCGGCCAGCACCGCGTCGAGGAACCCGGCCAGGTCTCCCCTGGACCGCCGGCCGTCCGTGCACAGGTAGAGCCGTGCGCCGGCGAGCCGCGCCCGGCGATCCGCGCTCTGCTGGGTCACTCTGCCATCCAACCAGGGTGGGCATATGATGGGTGAGCCGGCATAAGCCGGCCACGGGAGCCCCTGCCGGGGCTGAGAGGGAGGCGGGCAGCCTCCGACCGTCGAACCTGATCCGGGTCATGCCGGCGAAGGGAGCAGCCTCATGACGGTCACAAGCACCGGCGTCGTCGTGGCGGGCGGCGGCGTCATCGGGATGGCCATCGCCTGGCGAGCGGCTGCGGCCGGGCTGGACGTGGCAGTCGTGGACCCGGCCTGCGGCGATGCCGCGTCGCTGGTCGCGGCCGGGATGCTGGCGCCGGTCTCGGAGAGCCTGTTCGGAGAGGACGCGCTGCTCCGGCTCAACCTGATGGCCGCCGAGCGGTTCGGCACGTTCACGGCCGAACTCGAAGCGGCGACGGGTCACGATGCCGGGCTGCGCCGCGACGGCACGCTGGCCGTGGCGTATGACGCGAGTGACTACACCGCTCTGGTCCGGCTGACCGAATTCCGCCGGTCGCTCGGGCTGGCCGCGGAGGAACTTGACGGCCGCGCCTGCCGGGGGCTTGAGCCGTTCCTGGCGCCGGATGTGCGCGGCGGGTTCCTGTTCGCTGGCGACTGGTCGGTGGACAACCGCCGGTATGTGGCCGCGCTGGCCCAGGCGATGCGGGACGCCGGGGTGCGGATGGTGCGGGCCAGGGTGGCGGAGCTGCTCGGCGGCGGCCAGATCCGTGCAGTGCGGCTGGACGACGGGAGGGTGCTCGGCTGTGATGTCGCCGTGGTCGCCGCCGGGCACGCCTGCGGCGGGATCGAGGGTGTGCCCGGCGCGCTGCGCGCCGCGGTCCGGCCGGTCAAGGGGCAGTTGCTGCGGCTGCGGCATCCTGCCGGGATGCCGCCGGTGCTGTCCCGCACGGTGCGCGCGACGGCACGCGGAATGGATGTCTATCTGGTGCCGCGGGCCGACGGGGAGGTGGTCGTGGGCGCCACCTCGGAGGAACGCGGCCCGGACCGGACGGTGACCGCGGGCGCCGTTCACGGCCTGCTGCGCGACGCGATGACCGTGCTCCCGGTCACCAGCGAGCTGGTCCTGGCCGAGGCCTGCGCCGGCCTGCGGCCGGGGACCGCCGACAACGGGCCGATCGTGGGGAGCACCGGCCTGGACGGGGTTCTCATGGCCACCGGGCACTACCGCAACGGAATCCTGCTGTCCGCCGCGACCGCCGACGCCATCCTCGCCCACCTCACCGGGCAGCCCCCCGCGGCCGAGTGGGAACCGTTCTGCCCGCAGCGGTTCACGGCGGCGGTGACGCCGTGACGATCGAAGTGGCCGTGAACGGGGAGCCGCGCCAGGTCCCGCCGGGCACGTCCGTGGCGGGCCTGATCGCGATGGTGACCGGCCAGTCCACCGGCCTGGCCACCGCCGTGAACGGCGAGGTGGTCCCGCGGGCTTCCTGGGACGGCACGCTGCTCGCCGAGGGTGACCGCGTCGAAGTGGTCACGGCTGTGCAGGGAGGGTGAGATGACCCACAACGGAAGCTCTCCCGGGGACACCTGGGTGCTGGCCGGCCAGACCCTGGGTTCCCGGCTCATCGTCGGGACCGGAGGGGCGCCGAGCCTGGACGTGCTCCGCCGTGTGCTCGGCGCCTCGGGCACCGCGCTGACCACGGTCGCGATGCGGCGGGCCGGGCCGGCCGAGGCGGGCTCGCTGCTCGGGATGCTCACCGGGTCGGGGGTGCGGATCCTGCCCAACACGGCGGGCTGCCACACCGCGCGCGAGGCGCTGCTGGTTGCCAGGCTCGGGCGCGAGGCGCTCGGCACCGACTGGGTGAAGCTGGAGGTGGTGGCCGACGACCACACCCTGCTGCCCGACCCGGTGGAGCTGCTCGAGGCGGCCCGGCTGCTGGTGGCCGACGGGTTCACCGTCCTGCCTTACACCAATGACGACCCGGTCCTGGCCCGGCAGCTCGAGCGGGTGGGCTGCGCCGCGGTGATGCCGCTCGGCTCTCCCATAGGTTCCGGCCTCGGTGTGCGGAACCCGCACAACATCGCCATGATCGTCGCGGAGGCGAGCGTGCCGGTCATTCTCGACGCCGGCATCGGCACGGCCAGCGATGCCGCGTTCGCCATGGAGCTGGGCTGCGACGCCGTGCTGGTGGCCTCGGCCATCACCCGGGCCGCCGATCCGGAGCGGATGGCACACGCCATGCGGCTGGCCGTGGCCGCCGGGCATGCGGCCGCTTCGGCCGGGCGTATCCCCCGGCGGTGGCACGCGCAGGCGTCCAGCCCCCTGGAAGGGATGCCGGAGGTGCCGGTGTGAGCGTGGCCCGGGTGCTGACCGTCGCGTCTTCCGATTCCGGTGGCGGCGCCGGTATCCAGGCCGACCTGAAGGCGTTCGCCCGGTGCGGCGCCCATGGCATGTCGGCGATCGTGGCGCTGACCGCGCAGAACACGATGGGCGTCACGGCCATCCAGGAACTGCCGCCGCCGTTCGTACGGGCTCAGATCGACGCGGTGCTCGATGACATCGGGGCTGACGCGGTGAAGACCGGGATGCTCTTCTCGGCGGAGCTGATCGAGGTGGTCGCCCAGGCGCTGGAACCGCGGCGGCTGCCGCTGGTGGTCGATCCGGTCATGGTAGCCAGCTCCGGGAGCCGCCTGCTGCGCGATGACGCGGTGGACACGCTGGTCAAACGGCTCTTCCCGCTGGCCGTCGTGATCACCCCCAACCTCATGGAGGCGCAGGCCCTCACCGGGGCCGCCACCGAGGACCGGGCCGAACTCGCCGAGCGCCTCGCCGCCATGGGAGCCGCGGCCGTCGTGGTCACCGGCGGACACGGCGCCGAGGCGGTGGACCACCTCTTCGACGGCGCGCGGCACGTGCCCATCCCGGTGCCCCGCCATCCGGTCGCCGCCACCCACGGGGCCGGCTGCACGCACTCGGCGGCACTGGCGGCTGGCCTGGCCACCGGGCTGCCGCTGGCCGATGCGGCCCGGCAGGCCGCGAGCGTGGCGAGCGACGCGGTGGCCCACGGGCTGGCCGGGCTCGGCGCGGGAGAGGGCCCGGTTCACGTCTTGCATCAGGGAGAGGCGGGATGAGTGACAGCTTCACCAGTCGTCTATGGCAGGACATCACCGGTATCTACGACGCCATCCTGGCTCACCCGTTTCTCACCGGGCTGACCGATGGCAGCCTGCCGCGCGACGCCTTCGCGTTCTACGTCCTGCAGGACGCGCTCTACCTGAACAGCTACGCCAAAGCGCTGGCAGCGATATCCCGCCGGGCGCCGGATGAGGCCGCGCGGGACATGTTCGCGCGGCACGCGGAGGGCGCGATCGCCGTCGAGCAGTCGCTGCACGGTTCGCTGCTGGCCGACCTCGGCATCGACCCGGCCACCGCGCCCGGGACCGAACCGGCTCCAACAACCCTCGCCTACACCAGCTATCTGCTCGCCACCGTGAGCGGTGATTCATACCCGGCCGGGGTCTGCGCGGTGCTGCCGTGCTACTGGATCTACTGGGAGGCCGGGAAGGAACTGCTGCGGCGTGGCTCACCGGATTCGCGCTACCAGCGCTGGATCGACACCTATGGCGGTGAAGAGTTCGGCGGCGTCGTCCAGGAGGTGCTCGCCGTCACCGACGGACTCGGCGGCGGCCTGTCCGCAGGCGAGCGGGCCCGCGGGCACCGGCACTTCCGCACATCGAGCCGCTACGAGTGGATGTTCTGGGACATGGGCTACCGCAAGGAGCGCTGGCCGGTCTGACCGGCCGGTCACAGGTCCCATGGCACAATCCGCAGATTCGGCCAGGTGGCCTGCCAGCGCCGGGCCTTTCGTTCATAGATATCGCGGGTGATCTGGCCCTTGTTCGGGCGGACGATCATTCCCAGCAG
>Ga0070733_10001778_pt1 | contig 15861 bp, 12 predicted proteins | sample Coa_R1_9_FD_66450 | JGI IMG/M metagenome (GOLD analysis project Ga0070733, IMG submission 66450) | Surface soil microbial communities from Centralia Pennsylvania, which are recovering from an underground coalmine fire - Coalmine... | ecosystem: Environmental > Terrestrial > Soil > Unclassified ... | reverse complement strand
GCGGGATTTATGCTTTGGGCAGCGGCGATTCGAAGCACCGCTATGAGCGCATCCTGTCGCTCTTGCCTCGGGAACGAGTCGACGAGCTATTTTGGCCAGGCTTGCTGAAAGCCGATTCGGGCGAAAGCCTGCTCGAATGCTGGGCCGACTTGACCGACCTGATGGGAGGTACCGACGAACTGGGCGGCCTCCAGTTCCTTGAGGTGCGGTCTACTTTGCCAGACGAACTGCTGATGTACGCCGACAAACTTTCCATGGTGCATGGCCTGGAATTGCGGGTTCCATTTCTTGACAAGGATATCGTTGAATATGGCGAGAAGTTGCCGGCCAATCTGAAGGTTCGGAATGGCGTTGGGAAATGGCTTCATCGACAAGTCTGTCGGAAATTCCTGCCTAGATCAATCATTCGCCGTCCAAAGCGTGGCTTTGCCGTAAACGTTGTGGATAGCTGGTTCCGCGATGCGCTCGGGGGAACGATGTCCAGCATATTCGCTGACGATAGTTCCGCCATATACCGATATCTCCGGCCAGCTGCGGTACAGCAGCTCTATGCTGAACATGCGGATGGTCGACGGGATAACCACAAGATCCTGTTCAGCATGATTGTGTTCGAGGAATGGCTTCGGGGCCTCGAGGGTGAGTCTGAGGATGAGGTTGTGGACTCGAAGCTGGTCTGCGACTCGAACCCTTGTTCGTTGCCACTCTGATCCTGGTCGTGGTGGATAGCGAAGCATGTACCGAGATCAAGGAGAATGATCATGAAGGCTGAATGGGAACAAGAAATGATTTTGCTGCACCGACTCATGCTAAATTCTGTCAGGCATGTAGTTCAACTCGCGTACTCATTCACAGCGTCAGAATCCGATGAATAGTTTTTGTAAGCGTTCTGCGACGCGAACGAAAGCAATGCTCACTGGATAATTCGGTGCGGTGAGAAGGATGAATGAGGCGACGTCGCGCGTGTTTTTGTATCGAGAGATCACCTCGCGCCTGTCTGGCATTGCACAGATTAAGGGAAATGCACTCGGTTGGGCGATTGGGGAGAGAGAGTCTTGTAGGAGAGGGGCGCAGCGAGAATATGATGTCAGCGGAAGAGAATTGCGTCGAAATCAGGGTCAGGGGTCGGTGGATCACGACACCCGCGGTGGATGTCAATGGTAAGAAGCTCATTGCCACGGGAAAATGGCTGAGGACGGCTAAGGTCCGCAGCGAGGACATGATGGAGAAAGAGCTGGAAAGTCCCGAAGTGTACATACAGAAGCTGAAGGGTGATGCGAAGGATGCCTTGAAGGCTGACATCTTTACTTTCACGCAGAAGCTACCCGCAACGCGCCCGAAATATCCCTATCCTATGGAATGGGAGAGCGTTGCCGCTATCCACCTGACTACCTTCAAAGAGTGGTGGGACAGCCTCCCGCAAGAAACTCGCAAAAACGTAAGGCGGTCTCAGAAACGCGGAGTAACAGTCAGGATCAAAGAGTTTGACGACGATCTGATTCACGCCATCCGACAGGTGAACGACGAATCTCCGCTGCGGCAAGGGATGCGTAATGGGTACTACGGCAAAGGTTACGAAGAGACCAAGAAGCTCTATGGCGAATTTATCGGGAGATGTGACTTTATCTGCGCATGCTTCGGCGATGAACCGATAGGCTTTCTGCATCTGGTCTACCGGGGCGAGGTCGCGTCAATCTTGAATTTGACCACGAAGCAAAGCCATTTTGACAAGAGACCGGCCAACGCCTTGGTGGCAAAGATGGTGGAACTCTGCGAAGCAAAAGGCATTTCCTACATCTCGTATGGGCTGTATAATTACGGAAACAAACGCGACCATCCTTTACGCACATTCAAAATCCGTAATGGGTTCAGTGAGATCCTCATGCCTAGATTTTTCGTACCGGTGAACGGATGGGGAAGGTTTTGCATGAAAGCCAAGCTTCATCGGGGTCGTATCGGTATTTTCCCTCATTCAGTAATCACAATCGCTGCGGACGTGCGCTCTCTCTGGTACAAATCCGCATCGTTTATGAGCCGGTGTAGCTCAAAGACAGAGCAGCCGAATAGTCATCGGCCGATGGAGCGTTCAATTCCTCCCGCCGGCTCCAGCACTTAACCTGAGAGGGGCTTCCCACCTACCGACGGCCAATCGGTCAGTGATACTGCTGTGCTGCCTCAGCGAAAGGGAATCTTACATTGCCTTGTCTCGTTAGCCTAATAGCCGGAAAACCCCGCAACGGGCGGAACTCAACTGTTCGGATGCTGGAAACTCTTCAGCATGGGTCTTTCTTCGTGAGGGGCAAATGGATGGATTACTCTCTCGGGGTGTATGTGGGCTGGGCGGCGCCGCAGGGGTTTTTGCCGTCACATTTCTTATCTTGTCTATTCCAAGTTTACATATGGAAACAACGGGATAGCCTGAGTGACTTTAAAGACCATAACGGGTTCCAGCGCGTTCACATACCTCGGTATTGTGTTCCCATGACGAAGATTGGCGATCTCGCTTTTCGCATGGGAGTGCACCACAAGCCCATTGAACGTCATTTCGAGCCGCTTATTGAGAAGCCTGGGAGCTGCGAGGTCGATTGGTACAACCACAAAATGCAGCTGGCACAGGAAAAGTGAGCTAAAAGCGTGCCTGGAATCGTCGGTTTCATAACCACTCAACCTCGCTCCGGTGCGGAGCCGCGTTTGCGCGCCATGCTGAAGACCATTTGCCACGAGGCCTTCTACAGTACCGGTACTTGGGTGGATGAATCTATGGGGGTATACGTCGGTTGGACAGCATTAAAAGGCTCCTTCTCCGAGGGTATGCCCATTCGCAACGAGCGAGAGGATGTGTTCCTGATTTTCTCGGGCGAAGAATATCCCGATCCTCGGACCAAAATGCAACTGCAGAGTCGCGGCCACTCTATCGGTCGGACCGAATCCGGATACTTAGTTCACCAATATGAGGAAAACCCGAACTTCGTTCACGATCTCAATGGAATCTTTCACGGGCTGATGGTTGACCGAGCCCGTGGCATTGTCACACTCTTCAACGATCGCTATGGCATGCACCAGTTGTGCTATCACGAGTCAAATGGTAGCTTTTATTTCGCCGCTGAAGCAAAGGCCATTCTAGCCGTGCGTCCCGAACTCCGGGTCGCCGACCCACGATCCCTAGGGGAGTTCATTGCTTGTAGCTGTGTTCTCGAAAACCGCACTCTTTTCAAAGGCATTCATGTGCTGCCCCCAGCGTCCACATGGACCTTCAAGAACGCAGGGCTTGACCGCAGAGCGACGTACTTCGAACCGCGTCAATGGGAGGCTCAGGCACCCCTCGAAACGGAGTCCTACTATAACGAGCTTCGCTCGACCCTGGCGACCACACTGCCCCGATATTTCGCCAGCTCGCAACAGATGGGGATTGCTATGACGGGTGGTTTGGACACGCGAGTCATTTTGGCGTGTCATCCGCCAGCCCCGGCGTCTCTTCCCAGTTATACCTTTGGCAGCAAGTTCCGCGATTCGCGAGATGTAAGGGTTGGGCGGCAGATTGCAAGCATCTGCCAGCAGCCTCATCAGGTGATCGAAGTCGGAAATGAATTCCTGAACGCCTTCCCGGATTACGCCGAGCGCAGCGTCAACCTCACGGAAGGGGCGGTTGATTTAGGCCGGGCATCCGATCTCTATGTCAGTGAGAAAGCTCGAGAGATCGCTCCAGTAAAGATTGTGGGGACCTATGGCAGCGAAATTCTGCGGCATGCTGTCATGTTCAAACCAGTCGAACCCATGGCAGGCTTATTCCGCCCGGACTTTCTTTCATATATTCACGGTGCTGGAACGACGTACGCTGCTTTGCGAAATCAGCATCCTGTGACTTTCGCCGCTTTTCGTCAGTCACCCTGGTACCATCACGGTGTCCTTGCACTTGAACAAAGCCAGTTGACGGTCCGTTCTCCATTCTTGGACAACAATTTCGTGCGAACTGCGTATCGCGCGCCGAAGGGGGCCTCGGCAAACGGAGATGTCCGGTTGCGCTTGATCAGAGACCAAAGCCTCCCCTTGGGGAGAATCCGGTCTGATCGCGGCGTCGGCGGCAACGGGGGATGGCTAAGCTCCGCCCTTGGTCGTTCGTTTCAGGAATTCACGTTCAAAGCCGAATACGCTTATGACTACGGGATGCCTCAACCGGTGGCTCGCATCGATCATCTTCTTTCTGGACTCCACTTGGAGCGACTTTTCTTAGGCCGCCACAAGTTGCTCCATTTTAGAGTGTGGTATCGCGACGAACTCTCTGGCTATGTCCGAGAAATGCTCCTCGACTCCCGAACGCTCTCCCGACCGTACCTTGAGCCCAAGAAAGTTGAAGCTGTGGTTAACGGCCACACAAAGGGGGGGAGAAACTATACCACTGAGATTCATAAACTACTGACGCTCGAACTCTTGCACCGGCTCTTCCTGGACGCCAGATGACACTGTAGACCGCGATACGCCGCTTGACTAACTAGAATGAATCCCTCACTCGCTACCCTCATCTGCGCCAGCGGAATTGCCGGCCTCTTCTACCTTGATCGAGACAGTTCTCTTCGCACTTCCAAAGCTTTGTGGCTTCCTGTCGTCTGGTTATGGATTGTTGGATCACGGGCGGTGTCAGCGTGGTTGGGTGTTACCCCGACTGGGGCAAATGTGCAACTTGAGGGTAGCCCTCTTGATGCTGCTGTCCTTGGAGCTCTATCGGTTACCGCCATTGGTGTCCTGATTCGCCGCAATCGCCAAGCGCGCAAGCTGCTAGCAGCAAACTGGCCGATCTTGATTTACTTTTTGTATTGCCTCGTCAGCGTTGCTTGGTCATATCATCCCGACGTTTCGTTCAAGCGTTGGATTAAAGCTATCGGCGACCTCGCGATGGTCCTCGTAATCGCGACGGAACCGCGCCTTCGCGATGCTCTTTATCGTCTTTTCTCTCGCGTTGGTTTTTTATTGTTCCCCACTTCCGTGCTGCTCATTAAGTACTACCCGGATCTCGGCCGAGGGTACACGCCTGACGGGGCGCCAATGAACACCGGAGTAACGACGAACAAGAACATGCTCGGGGTCCTGGTACTGGTCATCTCTTTGGGCACGTTATGGCGCGTCATAACTCTCATGCGTGCGACGGGTCAGTCCGAGCGAGGTCGCCGTCTGCTCGCGCAGAGTGTGCTACTGGCGTTCGGGATCGCGCTCTTCGGGATGGCCAACTCGTCTACCAGCACCGCATGCTTTGTGCTCGGCGGCGGGCTCATACTTGCGACCAGTCTTCGGGCTATCAGAAGCAAGCCTGCCCGGGTGCACATGCTTTGTATGGCAATCGTTGTTACCGGGGGACTCATACTGCTCTTAGGAGGCGAATCCATCGCCACGAATGCGCTGGGCAGAAATCCGGATCTCACGGGACGAACGGATATTTGGGCGGCTGTGATTCCTTCGGCACCCAACTCGATTGTCGGTGCTGGATTCGAAAGCTTCTGGATCAGCCCCTTCGTGCAGAACTTTCAGCGCAAAATGGTGGGCTTTTGGCACCCTGAGGAGCTTAACGAAGCACACAATGGCTATATAGAGGTTTACTTGAATCTCGGCTTGGTCGGCGTGTGCTTGATCTTACTTATTCTAATAAGTGGCTATAGGCGCGCCACAGCAGCATTCCGGCTGGACCAGTCCGCCGGTAGCCTGATGCTGGCGTATCTTATCGCCGCGGGGGTCTACAGCATAACCGAAGCTGGATTCAGAATGCTGGATCCAATCTGGGTCCTTCTGTTACTAGCCGTCGTGAGTTCAAGTGCCATCACTGATGGCCCCTTCGGCGGCAAGACGCCAAAGGTCAGTGCTTCACGCCGTAGCACGCCGCGTAGAACCTCAGCCATTAATACACTGGCCCCGGAGAGGGAGCTATTTACACAGCCCGACTAAGATTGACCGAATTGTGAGTCAACCGGAACGCAATCACTGCTAATGGACCAACCTAGTCAAAAGGGAGAATACTTGAAGCCTTTCCAATTAGACGGCACTTTCCACCCTATTGTCATAGGTACGGGACTTCGCCGGACCGCAGTCCGCGGCGCCGGGGCGGCCATTGCCGGTTCGGCGGGCAGCTTCGTTTTGCAGATTGGTTCTGTCGTCATCTTGGCACGGCTGCTTACTCCGTCAGATTTCGGAATCGTGACCATGGTCACTACTGTTAGCCTCCTGCTTCGCAGTTTCGGTCTCAATGGATTCACGGAATTGATTATGCAGCGCGAGGAGCTCACAGATTCTCTCGCGAGTAATCTCTTTTGGATTAATCTGGGCATCGGCACGATTCTCACTCTGGCGTTTGCCAGCTCGGGACCGTTGCTGGCGCTTTTCTATCATACCTCGGCAGTAGTTCAGGTAACTCAGGGGATGTCGCTGACGATTGGGATTAGCTGCTTGGGTTATATCCATACGGGACTGTTGCAGCGTGCTATGCGTTTCAGGAGTACTGCAATCATCAATCTCACCGGGATGCTAGTGTACGTGATCGTCTGTGTCGTTTTGGCGATGGCGGGCTGGCACTACTGGGCGTTGGTTTGGGGCAATGTCACATACGCGGCAGTGACGGCAGCGGGTGCTTGGTTGACATGCAGATGGATACCGAGTCGGCCAGGTCGCGCTTCGGGCACCGGCTCAGGTTTGAGGTTCGCGGCAAACGTTTATTCGCATTTTGCTTTTAGCTATTTGACTCGCAATACGGATAATCTCCTCGTTGGCTGGCGGTTTGGCGCTCGGGCGCTTGGCTTTTACAAGAGGGCGTACGATTTATTCGTTCTGCCAGAAACCCAGCTTTTGGCGCCGCTGTCCGCTGTGGTCGTGAGTACACTTAGCCGCGTCAACCGGGACCGCGAACAATTCCAACGCTACTTTCTGCGCGCGATATCGGTGTTGGCGCTTTTGGGAATGGGAATCGGGGTGGATCTCGCATTAGTGGGAGAAGACATTATTCGATTTCTTTTCGGGCCTGGCTGGGAGGAGGCTGGTCGTATCTTTGCCTTATTCGGTCCGGGAATCGGCGTTATGTTGCTGTATAACACGCATGGGTGGATCCATCTTTCGATCGGTCGCCCCGAAAGGTGGTTTCGTTGGGGCTTGATGGAGTTTGTGTGTACCGTGACTTTATTCTTGCTGGCCCTTCGCTGGGGCCCCTCTGGAATCGCCTTAGCGTGGACGACTTCATATTTTCTCCTGATGTTTCCCGGCTTCTGGTATGCCGGAAAGCCGATCGGACTCGGCATTGGGTCGGTCCTCGCAGTCATCTGGAAATTCTTTGCTGCATCGGTTGGGGCTGGCTGCGGGACTTCCCTGATCGTCAGAGCCATGCCGGATATTGCGATGACGATGGGGGCCCCGGGCGCTTTCGTGAGGGTGGTTTCAGTGTCTCTGATATTTGTTGGACTGTATCTTGGCGGGGTGATTGCGCTCCACCAGGGGCTAAAACCGCTCAGGGAGGCGGTTTCTCTGTTTCACGACCTACTGCCGCAGCGCACCGCGAGGCGTGTCAAAGAAAAGGAACTTGAAGTCTACGACTCGGCGAGTTAGCCCTCTGCGGCGCAAAAGGAACATTCGTACATTTGCAGTTTCCAACCCGGTTGTTCAAGAAAGACCTCTAATAAGGGCTCATATATGAATCGATTGCGAATCTTGCTATTGGCGCCGTTCTGTAATCCAGAAGCTGTCAGCATGCCTTATGTTACGTATTCTCATGCGGCAGCGCTCGCCAAACTCCATGACGTCGCTTTGGTTGTTGGAGCGCCCGTTGAGGACAGTGTGCGCCGGGCAAAGGCGCCGTTTCGGACTATCGAGGTGATCCGGATGCCATTGCTCGAGCGGCTCCACGCTTGGATTTTTCGCAGGGTCCTCAAATCCAACTTTGACACTCAGATGTTGACCGTTCTCGGCTATCCGTCTTCTCTGGCTTTTGAATGGTGTGCCTGGCGACAGTTGCGACGCCGCGTCTTTTCGGGCGAGTTCGATGTTGTTCTGCGCCTCCTACCAATGTCAGCGGTTTTGCCGAGCCCGTTCGCCTTTTTCCTGCGTAAGGGGCCCATACCCTTCGTGATCGGGCCGCTCAATGGTGGTTTGCCCTGGCCGCCCGGTTTTAGCCAGCTCGATAACCAAAAGGAATGGATCTCAAACCTGCGGAATCTGTATCGATATCTGCCATTCGCTCGCTCCACCTACCGCCGCGCGGCAGCGATCATAGCCGCCTCGTCCCAAATGTATGCCGAGTTTGCGGCGCACTGCGACAAACTGTTTTTTGTCCCGGAACCTGGCATCGCAAGCTCCTTGTGTTTCGCCGACTCGCGCAGCCCGGAACCCGGCGCCAAACTGGAGCTGATTTTCGTTGGCGGCTTGGTTCCCCGGAAGGCTTGTGATCTCGCTTTGCGTGCGGCCGCTCCCCTTTTGCGAAACAATTTGGCCCACTTTACAGTGGTGGGCGACGGCCCGGAGCGAAACCGACTCGAACAGCTTGTGAGATCTCTTGGGATCGAGAAGGCTGTTGCCTTCCCCGGCTGGCTGGACCACGCTGAAGTCCTCAAGCGCATGCGATCGGCTGATGTCTTTGTCTTTCCGACCCTTCGCGACAACGGTGCCGGCGTAGTTTTCGAAGCTCTCGCATGTGGCGCCGTACCTGTGGTCGCGGACTTCGGCGGCCCCGGAGATATCATTTATCCAGAGGTCGGGTACAAGGTGTCTCTTACGGATGAGACCGAGATGGTGGCGCAGATCGAAAAGATTCTGGCGGAACTATCCGATGATCGAGATCGGCTCGAACAGCTACGTCGGCAGGGGATGGCCTACGCGCGGGAACGGCTAACTTGGGACGCGAAAGCGCAGGCCACTGCTGAAGTCCTGCATTGGGTCGTGCGGCAGGGGCCGAAGCCAAATCTCCCCCCGCCAAAGATGCTGCACTTGGACCTCGCAAACTCATTTTGGGAGGGGTAGTGGGATGAAGATTGACCAATGCAACGCAGAGGTCTTCGCCCGTGGCGAACCATTTTAGATTATGAACTCACACGTTGTGGAATTTCCGGACCAACTTCAGGAGGGAATATGGAAGTTTTCGAATTGAGCCGCCACACCACAAAAGGTGTTCTTCGCACCTTAGTTCGGCGAATCCTCTCGCCAAAGACATTCCAATTTGTTCGATTTCAGTGGTGGTATCTTTCGTCCTACTGCCCTCGTCTGGTCGCGTCCCGGCTCGTCAAGCGCACACCGCAAGTCCGCGGCTTTGGGGCAGTCCTAAACCCGCCGTATCTTGCAGAGCAAATCCAGAGTGTGAACGCGCTAGCTCCGACAAGGATGTGTCGTGTTATGACCAAGTATGGGAGCGACAAGGGGCGCATGCACAGCTACACAACGGTGTATTCGGCACTCTTCAAAGAGCGCAGTGACCAGCCCCTGCGGGTTCTTGAGCTCGGCTTGGGTAGCAATAATCAAGATGTACCGTCGAACATGGGGGTGTTTGGGGCACCCGGGGCGTCCCTTCGCGGATGGCGGGAGTTCTTCCCACATGCACTTGTATACGGGGCTGACATCGACCGCAGGATTCTGTTTCAGGAGGACCGGATCAAGACATTTTATTGCGATCAACTTGACCAGTCGTCAATCCGCGAGTTATGGTCGGACCCAGATTTGCAGGGCGGCGTGGATATTATCATCGAGGATGGTTTACATACTTTTGAAGGGAACGTCGCCTTCTTGGAAGGGTCGCTCGATCACCTTCGTCCGGGCGGAATTTACGTCGCCGAAGATGTTATGCGGGACCACATCGACAAGTGGTACCATCGGCTCGAAGCCGTCTACTCAAAGCGACACCCGATGTATGAGTTCGCGTTTGTGGCCTTGCCAAATGGTGGCAAGCGGGACCGCGACTTGCTTGTCGTTCGTCGGGGCGCGGACTAGATTCTATTCGCCAAGGCAGTTCGCTCTATTTTCGCGAGAAATCGGGCCTCCGTAATCGCCTCGGATGTTGAGGCGCGTCCTATGCGGTAAGGCCGTTACTCGAGTCCCAAATTGGGATTGGACAGGGGCCGAGGCCAGACTTTCTGCCGCCAACACGCTAGCACCGGGGTTTTGGCTCCTCGCTGTAAGATGCTCGAAGTACGCTAGGGTCCGGCGCCTGAAACGTTCTTCTAGGGAGCGGAGGTATTTGACCGCCACCCAGAAACGTTGAACAGTGAGAGAGGCTAGGAGCGCGTAACTTATGAGGCTGTGGAAACCTGGCGATTTCGATAATGTGTACGAACGCTTCATCTGTCAAGACGAAATGCAATTTGGCGGTCGTGCTTACTACTTACGCTACCGCTCACGGTACAAAGAGTGCATTCGGCGATTTGCTGCTTTGGCTCAGTCTAATCCCGTGGATGTCCTGGATGTAGGCGGAGGGCAACTCGCGGTCCTTTGTGCGAAATTGTGGAGCGATCACGGCGCAGCAGCGGACCTCCCTGGGCCACATTTGTCATACATGGCAAAGCAGGGTGTCGAGACGTTTCACTGGAACTTATGCAAGTCTCAGGCGCCGTTTGACAAGAAATTCGACTTCATCTTTTTCTCTGAAGTCATCGAACATCTGCCAATACCGGGATATATCGCGCTCGAACGCCTCCGGAACATTCTCCGACCCGGCGGCGTTCTCATCTGCACTACGCCCAATCTCTACCGCTTACGAAATGTAGTGTTTATGGCTCTAGGCAAGCCCATTTTCGACTACTTTCGATATCCGGACGACGACACTGCCCTCCTTCATGTACTGGAATACAGCCGCGATCATCTGGTTTGGCAATTCAAAAAAGCCGGCTTCACGGACTACCGCGTAGAGTATTCTTACATGCACCATTTGCCGACAAATCCGCTTTATCGCCCACTTGCCCTGCTTGGCTATCCGCTTCATTTGGTTCCTCGCTGGCGAGATTATTTGATCGCAACCGCCCATGCGCCAATTAACGCTGAGTAAACGTGCCGTGAAGTTAGATCTCGCCGCTCGGGCGCCAGCCTGGTTTGGCGCCGTCGCCCGAATGGCCATGGCCGGAAGATTAGAGGCCACTGCTCTATCGATGCTTGCCGTCGTACTTTCGTGTCTGGTACTGACTGCTTCGCATCACTAAACTTTCTTTACGGCGCAAAACGTCATCCTCAGAGGCCAGAGTAAATGAGACGCGATAGTTCGCATCTATTCCCCCTTATCTTGATATTGCTATTGTTTTCTGCGCTTTCGTATGGGCAGGCCTGGTCCGGCATAATCTCGTCTAGCCGCGCGATCAACTGGACTGGAGCCGGACTTCCTCCCACTTTGCCGGACGGCGAAACTACCCCAAATCCTTGGACGCCTCCGACTCGAACGCAATGTACATCCTATTCCGGCTACCCTTCGGCCATCACAGGCACAGGAACGGCAGCGACCGACGTGGCAGCGATCAATAATGCTCTCGCTGCCTGCACGACCGGCACCTACATTCCGATCACAGGAACATTTAACATTAGTGGGGTTGGGAATTGCTACGGCGGCGGCGCAATTACTTGCATCTCGATGTACGCACAGAACGGCGTAACGCTTCGCGGCAGCGGCCCTCAGTCAACCAAGTTGAGCTTATCCGGGGAGGCAATCATCGCTTTTGGGGAAGCGAACGGCAATGGATCAGGAATGTGGTCAACGGGCTTTTCGCAGGGCGCAACTTCTCTAACTATGTCGTCGCCCAGTGGCCCAACGCTGACTGCGGGATACCTCCTTTACCTTCAGCAGTGCGATACCGGATGGAGCGGTTCAGGTTGCTCAACCGGCTCATACTCGGATAATGGAGGTCTTTATATCTGCGGCCTTAGTTCAGTCTGCGATAACAACGGAGGGTCGAGCTTACATCGATTTCAGCAGCAGGTGGTTTACGTCACGTCGGTCACCGGCAGCGGCCCTTATACCGTTAACTTCACTCCCGGGCTCTACATGCCGAACTGGTCAAGTTCAAACAGTCCGACGGTGAGTTGGACAAAAGGCGCTTCGGGAGCACCCGCCTACGGGAACGGCTTGGAGGATTTGACGATAGATACTACTGGCGGAGAAACCTTCAATGGTGCCGTTTACATGAATGAGACCTATGCTTCGTGGGTGAAAGGCGTGCGAGTGGTGGGCTATGCCGTAGTTGCACCATTCTATACTTTAAACACAAAGAGCTGCTTGATCGCCAACAATTACTTAGACGGCGACACCTATGCGGACACCGCCTTCAATACCGCGTTTCAGCGGACGGGGGACTCCGACTCTCTGATTATCAACAACATCATGCGGAACGGCACTCCCCTCGAAGGACTGGGATCGAATGAAGGGGGTGTTTTCGCCTACAATTACGGACGCGACAACTTCACAAACTATTACTTCAACAGAACATTCGAACATTATGCAGGTACGGCATTCCTTTTGCATGAAGGAAACGAACTAGGTCAAATCGAAGACGATGACACATGGGGAACGCACACCCTGAACACCCTTTTTCGCAACTACGTATCAGGCTGGGACTCTCCCTATGTAGGCTCAAGTTCTAATCCTGGCGGCATATCGTGGGAGGCATTCGCTCGATTCGAGAACGCAGTTGGTAACTCTATCGGAGGCCCGAAACTCACAAACTATCAGTCCACAAATGGAGCGATTGTTGCCGATTATGTGTGGGAGATTAACGGCACTGGCCCAAATGATCCACTTGCTTTGTCGTCCGCGATGCGATGGGGTAACTGCGATACGGTAACAGGAACCTGTCGATTCCAAAGTTCAGAAGTACCAACTTCGCTTACTGGCAATGCAGTCCCGTTTGAGAACTCGGTTCCATCGAATGACAACCTGCCATGCTCGTTCTTTCTGGCGGGTTATACATCCACGAGCTGCCCGGCTCATGCGAACGGCGGTACGGGCTTGTCGTGGTGGAAGGTATGCACGAGTTGGACAACGTTTCCGACGAGTTGCTCGACCAGTCAGACACAGCCTTTCCCGCCGATTGGGCCAGATGTGACTGGCGGCCCGTACGTGAACGGCACAGCTTACGACATTCCGGCAGAACTCGCATTCAAGAATTTACCAATCGACACCAGTTACCAGCATTCTTTCAGCATCACCGGGTCAAGTTGGTCGGGCGGCACAGAGACATTGACTGTGAGCGGATTGACGGCCGGGAGTGCCTACATAAATGGCGGTTTTCAGGTCAGTGGCGGGAACTGCGCTACGAGCGGTGCTGGGACGGCGACGGGAGCGGAAGTCGTGATGACCGGCTCCAGCAATACGACTGTAAGCTACGCTCTCGCATCGAACCCCGGCTCATGCGGCGGCGGAACAATGCTCTTCCCAGACGTGCGCCAATTCGATGAGCGAGTGTACCAAAACGATGCTGGGGGAGATCCCCCTGCCCCTCCGATAAATTTAAACGCTCAAGTGGACTGAGGTCGATCAAACATCCTTAGTGGTATCAACCGGAAGAGGCGCCGAATCGGGCAGGTGCAGGCGTCAGATATGCTGCTTGCGAAATCCGTCCTCTTAGGTTCCCTGCATGCTTACGGAGTCAAGACGAGGAAAAAACCAAACTTGAAAGTTAGTCTTTTCGGTTTGAGCTGTGTTGGTGCTGTCTCGGCGGCATGCGTCGCCAGCCAAGGACATGAAGTCATCGGCGTCGATTCGATCCCGCAGCAGGGTCGACCTGATCAACAAAGAGCGTTCGCCCATTGTCGAAGCCGATCTCAGCGGGATTATTGCATCGGCGGGCAGGCGGGCCGGCTACGTGCGACGGACAAGTCCCATGCCGTCCGCGAGACTGAGCTAGCGTTCGTTTGCATCGACTCTCAGGGAGGCCTTCTTGAAGCCCTTGGTCTCTATTCTCATTCCTGCCTATAACTCCGAAGAGTGGGTCGCCGAAGCTGTCCAATCGGCGATCGGACAAACCTGGCCGCACAAAGAAATAATCATAGTGGACGACGGCTCAACTGACCGGACGGCTGAGGTAGCGCGCCGATTTGCCTCGAAAGAGGTCATCGTCGTGTCCACCGAGAACCACGGTGCTCCTACGGCTCGTAACCATGCGCTGCATCTCAGCCAGGGGGACTATATTCAGTGGCTGGATGCGGATGACATTCTGGCGCCTGACAAGATCGAGCGGCAACTTACCGCCCTGCGGGAATCTGACAGCCGGCGAATCCTTTTTTCGGCGCCGTGGGCCTTCTTTCACTATCGGATCAACCGTGCCCGTTTCGTTCCGACGCCGCTGTGGCACGATCTTTCTCCCGTTGAGTGGCTCCTGAGGAAGCTGGGCGAGAATCTCCACATGCAAACCGCGACCTGGCTTACTAGCCGGGAACTAGTCGAAGCAGCCGGACCATGGGACACGCGCCTAAGGAACGATGACGATGGCGAATACTTTTGCCGTGTGCTGTTGGCATCTCAAGGTACACGCTTCGTGCCGGAAGCGAGGGTCTTCTACAGAATCACCCAATCAAGTCGACTGAGCTATATTGGCCGGTCAGACAAGAAAAAAGACGCGATAATGATTTCGATGAAACTGCACATTCAGTACATCCGATCGATTGAGGATAGCGAACGCGTCCGAAAGGCCTGCTTGGCCTACCTGCAGAATTGGTACCACAATTTCTATCCCGAACGCCCGGACCTCATTGTGGAGCTGCACAGCCTGGCCACACAGCTTCAAGGGCGCTTGGAGGAGCCTTCCTTGCGCTGGAAATACGCTTGGATGAAACCCGTGTTCGGGTGGAAGGTTGCGAAATGGGCCCAGAACGCGCTTCCTCAACTCAAGGCTTCGTGCATCAGGCATTGTGATAAGGCAATTTACAGAATTGGGACGAGCCTAAGAGCTGCGGACCGACCTGGTGAACCGATCAAAGCTGTGGAACGCTCGCGTATTCGTGTCGACCCTCACCGAGGGAATGGCGCGTCCGTCGGAGGACAAGCTGGGCCGAGCAGAGAGCAACGTAAAGCTCAGGACCCTAGACTCTCTCTGTCTTACGGGGTGGATCCAAGACATCGAAGGCGAAAAACTTAACCCCGAGCGTCTGTTCACGGGAACTCCGCTTCATAAGACAGAGGATAAAGGATTGAATAAGACAGCATTGGTTACCGGCGCAGAAGGCTTCATCGGGTCGCACCTCGTCAAGTTCCTCCAGGCTAAGGGATGGAACGTAGTCGGTAGCTACCGTTTGCACGGTTCCAATTCGTTTCCGAAACTGAGGAACTTGCGATTCGTTCGATGTGATCTTAGCAACGGTCAACGCGTCGAGCAGCTTTTCAAACAGTACGAACCGACGCACGTCTTCCATCTCGGCGCGCAGAGTTTGCCGACCGCGTCTTGGGCAGATCCGGTTTCGACTTTCGAGTCGAACATCATGGGCTCTCTGCACCTGTTCGAGGCAGTACGCCACATGAAGCGTCCTCCAGTGGTGGTTTCGGCGTGCTCGAGCGCTGAGTACGGACATGTTCCAGCTTCGGCCATACCGGTGACTGAAGAGCAGCCACTTCGACCTCTGCATCCTTATGGGATCAGCAAGGTTTGCCTGGATCTGCTGGCGCGAGAGTACTTTCTGGACTACAAGATTCCGGCCGTCAATCTGCGGCTTTTCAACACTACCGGTCCGGGGAAGACGAATGATGCGCCGTCGGATTTTGTGCGCCAGTTGATTCGGATCAAGAAGGGTCAGCAACCTCCGGTCATCGAAGTGGGAAATCTGAAACCGCGTCGTGCGTTTCTCGATGTCAACGACACGGTACGAGGTTTCTACCTTGCAGCCCTGAAAGGAAGGCGGGGTGAAGCTTATAATATTTGTGCGAGCGATACTCACGAAATC
>Ga0070733_10001777_pt1 | contig 15863 bp, 14 predicted proteins | sample Coa_R1_9_FD_66450 | JGI IMG/M metagenome (GOLD analysis project Ga0070733, IMG submission 66450) | Surface soil microbial communities from Centralia Pennsylvania, which are recovering from an underground coalmine fire - Coalmine... | ecosystem: Environmental > Terrestrial > Soil > Unclassified ... | reverse complement strand
CATGGTTATCAGGTCGCGCAAGCTGCGGTCTAGCCGGTCGAGCTTCCACACACTTTCAGAAAACGGCGGAGCGTGTCGCCGCGTTCGAGTTTCTTCAAACACCGGAGCAGGGCCGGCGCTTGGTAGTCGCTCCCCTGGTCCTGTTCGGCACCTCTCCCCCAGGGCTAGTCAGCTGAGGGACGCCGAACGGCACAAAGTCGCATAATAGGACCATGGCAACTGTCCGAATGAGCGAAGCGGAGGCAGCTCACGACCTTCATGCCGTGCTCGCGAAGGTGCAGCAAGGCATCGAAGTCGTCATCGAGCGGGATCACAGGCCCGTGGCGGTCGTCCGACCGCCAATTCGTTCCGGGCGCCCCATCTCGGAATGTATTGCTTCCGCCGTGGCCAGCGGCTCGAAAATGACATTGGATGAAGGCTTCGCCAAGGATGTGGAAGAAGGGATCCAAGACCGCCAACAGCCATGGAATCCTCCATCCTGGGACTAGTTCTCGACTCAAGCATCATCATTGACGCAGAACGGAAGCGGCAGACTGTAGAGGAGTTTCTGAAGAGTGTCCGGCAATTCTTCGGCGAGGTCGAAATCTCCATATCTGCTGTCACCGTCGCCGAACTCGCGCACGGCGTCTCCCGTGCTAACACGCAGGAGGCGCGCGTCCGGCGGCGTGCGTTCATTGACGAGTTGAAGAAGCACGTGCCCGTTCATCCAGTAACCGAAGAAAGCGGCGAACTGGCCGGTAAGCTTAGCGGGGAACAAGCGACCAGGGGCGTGAAGCTTCCCATCGACGATCTGTTGATTGGAGTCGCCGCCATTGAGCAGAACTATGCTGTGGCAACCCTGAATCGCCGCCACTTCGAGAAAATCCCCGGCGTGATCGTCGTTCAACCGTAGTGCGTTCTTGCCCCGCTTTATCGGCGGACTCCCTTACACGTTGGTCCAACGGTAATCGTCATACCCGTAGGAGGACCATGATGCTTCGAAGCATTGTTTGTGCCGTCCTTTTTCTCCGTGTGAGCTTCGCTCAACCTCTAGCCGCGCAGTCCCAAGGTCCGCGATTCGAGGTTGTCTCGATCAAACCGACGCCCACTCCGACCGGGGGCGCATCCGCCTTCAACGTCAACGGGGCCCGGGTGGATATCAGAAATTACTGGCTGATCGGGCTCTTGACGCGAGCTTTTCGAATCGAGCGGCCCCAGGTCGTCGCGCCGGAATTCGCGTACAGCGAGGATTTCGATATACAGGCGATCCTCCCCGTAGGAGCAACGCCCGACCAGGTCCCGGAATTGCTACAGACTATGCTCGCTGAACGGTTCAAGCTCGCCTACCACCGCGAGACCCGCCAATACGCTGTGAATGTGCTGACTGTCGGAACGAGCGGTATGAAGCTCCCACGACTCCCGGATGCGACGCCGGGCTTTCGCTCGGTTCCTGAGCCGGGTACACCAAAAGGCCTTTCAGAAACCCTTCCGGACGGCACCATACGAGTGACCATGACCGGAAAGCTGGCAGCTGTGTATCCGGCGATGTACTCCGGCGGGCTCCAAATTGTGGACGAGACGGGACTGGACGGAATCTATACTTGGGTTCAGGCGATCCCGCCGATCACTCCAAACATGACTATGCAAGATGCCATGCAAGACTCTTTCAGAGCCATGTTCGAGGCCGCCGGGCTGAAGCTGGAGGAGCGCAAGGTTCCGAAAGAGACGATCGTCGTTGACCACCTGGAAAAGATGCCGACGGAGAACTGAGAATCGAATTGTTGTCGTGGTCCTAGATAAATATGTTGTCGTCTACAACCGCCACGCCCTGGAGTCTAACTCGCGGCGGTTCTTTTTGACGTAACGCCCCATTTCTCGGCGGGGTGTGGGACTCGGCGATCGTCCGGCTATGGCTCGTCTCCCATCGTTCGGGAACGGCGCAACTCCCGCTCGACAGAGATAGATCCTGGCGGCGCGCCCTATTGCAGGACTCGTGTTAACTTTTTCGGCAGGACGCCCGTCTTAGCGTTCGACGAGGAGGCTGAAATGCCGCGCTTTACGCCTGACGCCCGGCTCGTGTGCATTGCTCTGATGGTTACAACCGGCGTTCTCTCACAGGACGCCGCTTCCCTACCGCGGTTCGAATTGGCTTCGATCAAACTCAACACTTCGAACGACACAGGGTCGCGAAACGACCTCGGCGGAGCGAGCGTCGTGTTTCGCAATTACGTACTCGGTGGCATCCTCCAGACCGCCTTCAATGTGGGGGATCGGCTTGCCCTGGAAGCGCCGGATTGGCTGTACAGCGAGCGGTTCGATATCACAGCCAAAGTTCCGGACGAAAAGGCGAGCTTAGCCCAGCGCCGGCAGATGCTCCAGGCGCTGCTGATGGATCGCTTCGGTCTCGTCTTCCATCACGAAACCAAAATGCGTGCAGGGTTTGGGTTGGTGGTCGCCAAGAACGGCCCGAAGATCCAGCCGGTTCCAGATGTGGGCAGCCATAACAATGACAATCGGGCCGGAAAGATGCAAAGACAGCGCACAACAATCAGCGATTTCGCCTCGGCCCTCGCATACATTCTCCGGCAGCCGGTGGTTGATGAGACGCACATGGAAGGCCGCTACAATGTGGTGCTGACCTATGCGCCCGAACGCGGTGCCGATGCGCCGCCCGCGGACGACGATCGACCGTCGATCTTTACTGCGATAGAGGAGCAGCTTGGCCTGAAGCTTGAACCGCGTAAGGTGCCGGTGGATATTTTTGTCGTCGATCACTGCCAGAAGATGCCCACTGAGAACTAAAGCGTCCTCCCAGTTCTCAGCGCGGCATAACTTGCTCGGGATTGCTTCGCAGCGTTGGCCCCTGTGCCAAATACACCGGCTCTGGTGTAGCGTAGATAAAAGGACCAGCAGACGAAAAGACCCAGTATGATCATGCGACTTCCAACGCTCCTTGCTCTCAGCGTGCCACTATGGCTCAGCCTGGCAGTTCCCGCCAGCGCTCAGACCCCTCGAGTTGGCGGCCTTCTGAACTGCACCCTCGCCACTCTATCCGGCGGCTATGGGGCTGCCTTTTCCGGCTTTGCCGGGACCACGCCGGTGGCGACCTACGGCGTGATTACTGCCGACGGAAACGGGGGCTTCAGCGGGTTCGGGACCGAGAGCATCGGCGGAGTGATCTCCTCCGTGACCACCTCCGGCTCGTACACGATGACGCCCGGCTGCACCGGCACCTCGACGATTCGCGATTCGCTGGGCAACGTGACGCACTACGCATTCACCATCAATTCCAACGGCGGCGTCATCGATTTCGTGGAGACCGACAGTGAGACCACCACTTCAGGCGAGGCGCAACCCCTGGTGGTGACCTGCGATTCCACCGCGGTCAGCGGACCCTACACCTACGCCGTCAGCGGCTGGGTCGCGTTCGACGGGGTGTATGTGCCCTACGCGGATGCGGGACGAATCCTGTCCGATGGGAAGGGCAACCTCACGGGCAAGAGCACATTCAGTTCAGCGGGCGTTGTGCAGAGGCGGACGCTTAAAGGCACCTACTCAATCGGTAGCAACTGCACAGGGACCGCCTCTCTCACCGATAATCTGGGGAATTCCGGCGTCCTCGCGATGACTGTGATCGACAACGGGCAGCAGGTTCTGTCCATCAATACCACCCCTGGATGGGTGGTCTCGGGTCGTTCCTACCGGGGCCAATTCTCCTGTAACAACGCGTCGGCATCGGGATCCTACCAGGCTTCCATCAGCGGATTTGGAGTCAGCCCCGGCGCGATCGTTCCGGTTGCGTACGCCGGTGAACTGACGACCAATGGAAGCGGGAGCCTTCAGGGCTCGGACGCCATCAGCCAGGGCGGTGTAGTGAACTCGCGCACTTACTCGGCGAATTATTCGGTCAACTCCGATTGCAGCGGCAGCGAGGTGGTCAAGGATTCGTTGGGGGAAACGGCCAACGTCGATTTTTTCATCACCGACCAAGGCGGCAATGTGGAGTTCATCCAGACCGATACCGGACTGGTGATCTCCGGCCAGGCGCAGCAGGTGGCTAGCGGCACTTGCAGCAACGCCACCGTCAACGGAGCTTATGGGTACGCGCTCGAAGGCTGGCTCTCTCCTTTGACCGGCGTCGCTGGCGCTGGCTTGAATGTGGCGGATGGGTCTGGACACTTCACTGGTGCAGCCACCGACAGCTTCGGCGGCACCATTGAACCCAGTACCCTCTCCGGAACCTATCAGGTCAACTCGGATTGCAGCGGGACCTCCACGCTTACGGATTCCCTCGGCAACACGTCCCATTTTCGAAACACCATTTCGCCGGATGGGCAACGGGGCTTTTCCATCGAGACCGACGCCGGCACCACCATCACCACTATTTCCGAGAATCAGTTCGCACCGCCCTCGGCGGCAATCGTGAATGCCGGCAGTTTCGCTAGCGCAGTTGCTCCCGGTTCGCTGATTTCGATTTTCGGCAACAATCTCGCGTCGGGAGTCACCCAGGCCTCGGGCCTTTGGCCGGCGCAACTGGGAACCACGAAGGTGTCGGTCAACGGCACCGCGATTCCGCTGTATTACGTCAGCCCCGGACAGATCGACGCGCAACTTCCCGTGGACCTCGCGCCGGGCTCCGCTCAGCTTTCCGTCTCCGTGGGCGGAACGGCCAGCACGACCGTCAATTTTACGGTCTCGGCTGCCGCGCCGGGCATCTTCACGTATAGCGGATTGTTGCGGGCCATCGCGCAGGACTTTACCGGCAATCCGCCCGCCAGGCTGGTAGGACCCTCCACCCCAGCGCAGGCGGGCGACCAGTTGGTGGTTTATCTGACCGGCGGCGGAGCCGTGAAGCCTACGGGCGGAACCTGGACCACGGGCGGCCTGGCGCCTCCGGGATTGTCGCCAGTCACCGCGCCATACTCGGTTACCATCGGCGGACTGCCGGCCTCGACTTCCTACCTCGGGCTGACGCCGGGTTTCATCGGTCTGTATCAGTTGAACGTGCAGGTTCCTCCCGGATTGCCGTCCGGAGACCACACCCTGACGATTACGGTGAACGGGAAAGCCAGCAGCAGCGCATTGCTAACGGTTCAGTAACGCAGCCCAAACCCGTGCGGACGAAAAAGGAATTATGCATCTAGCTGAACGAATGTCCAGGATCGGGATCGAATCCGCCTTCGAGGTCCTGGTCAGAGCTCGCGCGCTTGAGAAGCAAGGGCGCAGCATCATCCATCTGGAAATCGGCGAGCCCGATTTCCCGACTCCCGCCCACGTGGTCGAGGCCGGCCAGCGCGCCTTGGGCGAAGGTTGGACCAAGTACGGCCCTACCCAAGGCGACCCGGAGCTGCGTGAAGTCATCGCCTCTTACATTTCCCGTACTCGCGGCATTCAGGTTGGACCGGAGCGCGTCTGCGTAGTCCCAGGCGGCAAGCCCATCATGTTTTTCACCATGATGGCGCTGCTGGAACCGGGCGACGAAGTCGTTTATCCCGATCCCGGCTTCCCCATCTACGAATCCATGATCAAGTTCCTGGGCGCGACTCCCGTGCCCATTCCGCTGATCGAGGATCGCGGCTTCTCCTTCGATCTGAAAATGCTCGAGGCCAAGCTCTCGAATCGCACCAAGATGGTGATCCTGGTTTCGCCCGCCAATCCCACCGGCGGTCTGGTCCCCCCCGAAGACATCCGCCGCATGGCCGAGATGTTGCGCCACCGCGACGTCATCGTTCTCAGCGACGAGATTTATTCGCGCATCATCTATGACGGTGAACCCACGTCCATCGCCAGCTTCGACGGCATGCTCGACAAGACCATCATCCTGGACGGATTCTCGAAAACCTATTCGATGACCGGCTGGCGTCTGGGCTATGGAGTCATGCCCACTTTCCTTGCCGAGGCCGTCGTCAAGCTCATGGTGAATTCCAACTCGTGCACCGCCAGCGCCACGCAGCGCGCCGGAATCGCCGCGCTCACCGGACCGCAGGACGCCGTTACCGCCATGGTGGCCGAATTCCGCCGCCGCCGCGACGCCATCGTGGACGGCTTGAACCAGATTCCCGGATTCCGCTGCGTCCTCCCCGCCGGAGCTTTCTACGCCTTCCCCAACATCGACGAGACCGGCGTGCCGTCCAAGGAGTTGGCCGACCTTCTGCTCAACGAAGCTGGCGTGGCGTGCTTGAGCGGCGGAGCTTTCGGCGAGCACGGCGAAGGCTATCTCCGCTTCAGCTACGCCAATTCGCTGGCGAATATTCAGGAAGCGCTGAACCGCATCCGCAAGGCTTCGGAGCGATGGGCGTAATGGAAGACCCCGCAGCCCGCACAGGGCCGGCTCGGCCTTCCAAACCAGCAGGAACTCCCGAAGATTCCGCCGAGGCAGGCTCCGTTGTGCGGGCGATTTCTTCAATCGAACCGTGGATGCGCGGGCCGATCGAGGGTGTGTCCACGCTCGTCGCGCCCATCCTGTATTCCTTCCAGCAAGCCCGCGAGGATCTTGCCCGCTACACCGAAGGGCTCACTGACGTGCAGCTTTGGGCGACTCCGCACGGTTTCGGTTCGGTCGGATTTCATCTGTGCCACATCGCCGGCTCAACTGACCGCTTGATGACCTATCTCGAAGGCAGCCAGCTTTCGGAGGCCCAGCTCGATTTCATGAAGCACGAGCACGAGCCCGGCGCATCGCTAGGAGCACTACTCGATTCGATGAACGCCGCCTTCGAACGGGCCGAAATCGTGGTCCGCGCTCTCGATGTCGCTCAACTTGAAGACCTTCGCGAGATCGGCCGCAAGAAGCTTCCCACCACCGTCATCGGCCTCCTCACCCACATCGCCGAGCATACCCAGCGCCACGTCGGCCAAGCCATTAGCGCCGCAAAACTCGCTCGCGTGGATATGGCCAAATCCACTTAACAAGTTTTTTTGAAACTCGATCTTTACTCGCTTCAGCAACATAGCGTTTTCGCCTGCTGCTGTTTGCGAGACCCATGCATTAACTTGTAGTCAAGAGTTCGGTTCCCCCATCGGTTCCGGAACGCGGTAGTGCGGAGGAGTTCTCGAGAGCAACCCGTACGAACGCCAACAAGATGGGCCTTTTCTCGTTTGAGGGTTATCAAGCGTAGGAGGGGGTCCTCTCCGATCTTTGACATTTTGGCGTAGGGCGCACGGCACAGGCGAAGTGTGCGCGCCCGCGCCATTCAACGCAGTTGGTACGGTTTGGCGGCCAGCGGCACCGGGTCCGGAAGCTTCGGGGCAGCAATTGCCCCGGCGCCCTCGAGTCCCGACCCGGTGACGTTGTTTACGCCGATCATCTCGCCGCTCACGCCCGTCACGTTGATATCCCGGATCTCGGCGTTCCGGATGTTGGCCATCGTGATGCCCTTGGTGCAATTCCCCGTCACGTTGGTCAGCGAAAACCCATCCAGAGGCTTGCGGCTATGGATTCCCGTGGCATCGGCGAGCTGCGGACAATCCTTAACGCGAACGTTTGAAAACTTGAAGTTCCTGAGCGTGGGAATGCCTTCGTCGCCCGGCACAGGAACTTCGTCCTGAAGCCCGCTGCTCAAGGCGTTGATGCGTAGAAACCCGCCGGTGGTACCGGAAACGTCCAGGTCGCTGGCGGAAATATCCTCGATAAACGCGCCCCGGCCCGTGCGAGTCTTGATGTAAATCGCGAACGTCTGCGCCCGCGTGAACTTGCAGCGCTCGATGCGGACGTTGCGAATGCCCCCCGACGTCTCGCTGCCGATGCCGATGCAAGCGAAAATCGAATCCGCGAAGGTGCAATTCGTGATCACCACGTCTTCCGTTGTCTGAAGCAGCGCGTAAGCCTCGGCGCCGCGGCCGGACTTGATGGCGATGCAGTCGTCCCCGGTCGAGATGTCGCAGCCGTCGATGCGCACCCGCTTGCACGAATCGATATCTATGCCGTCGCCGTTGCCGCCCGTGCTGCGAATGGTCAGGTTGGAGCAGGTCACGTCTTCGCAATCCGTGGGATGAACGGACCACATCAGGCGGTACTCGGTCGAGAAACCCTCCAGGCGGACGCCCTTGCAGGCGATGGGCTCGATCAGCGCGGGGTGCCGCAGAGGATTCTGGGCATTCGGCCGGCCGCCCAAGGCTGCATTGCCCACGATCTTGCCCGGCCCAACCACCCCGATATCGCTCGCGCCGATCGCGTAAATCAATCCAGCGCGCCCTTGAATCCACTTTCCTTCCCAGCGGACTTGCGTGACGGGATAGTCGGCGAAGTCGGGTGAGCCGAGGATGCTGGCGTCCTTCTCGAGTCGCAGAATGGTGTTCGATCGAAGCGCAATCGCGCCAGTGAGATAGTTGCCCGCTGGGACCAGCACGTCGCCGCCGCCCAAAACCGCACAACGGTCGAGCCCCTGTTGGATCGCGACCGTGTCTTTCGTCGTGCCGTCGCCAGTGGCTCCGAAATCGCGTACGTTCAGGGTGATTTTCGGCTTGGCGTTTGCCCCTTGATTCGAAGTCTGGGCCAAGCCGCCTGGGATCAGCGCGAGGCCCGCCGGGGCCGCCGCCGCCTTCAGAAAGAGTCGCCGCGCGAAACGATTGTGTTCCATCGCCTGCGATTCTCTCACAAAGGTGGCGCAGTAATGTATACTTGCCCCCAAGAGGGCGTAATGTTCATGCAGGCACGCAGGCGCAGTGTCCCGACCTTCCTGTTGCCGGGTTTGTTGGTTTGCCGGATCGCGGTTTCGGGCGGAGACGAGCGATCCTTCACCACCTGGACCCAGTATCTGGGCGGGTCCGATTCCGCGCAATATTCCTCGCTCAAACAGATCACCAAAGCCAACGTAAAACAGCTCGAAATGGTCTGGAGTTATCCCACCGGAAATGGCACCTTTATTTTCGATCCAATTGTAATTGACGGAGTCATGTACGTTCTGAAAGCCGGCACACCGCCTCCCGCCGCACCCGGCGCAACTCCCGGAGCTCAGGCCGGCGGCAAGGGCGGACCCCAGGCCGGCACCGTCATCGCCGCTCTGGACGCAGCCACCGGCAAAGAACTATGGGTACATCCCAACACGGGGGCTGCCGGAACCCGCGGTTTCAATTATTGGGAGAGCAAAGACCATTCCGACAAGCGTTTGCTTTACATGAACGCTGGATTTCTGACCGCGCTCGACGCCCGCACCGGCCAGACCATCAACAGCTTCGGCGACAATGGCCGCACCGATATTCGCACTGGTCTGGATCGCGATGTCCCCCGCCCGCTTCAGACCAACAACCCGGGACGCATTTTCGAAAATCTGATCATCATTCCGCTTCCCGCAGGAGGCGCCAGCTACGACGCATCCCCCGCCGATATCCACGCCTACGATGTGCGCACCGGCAAACTGGCGTGGGTGTTCCACGTCATCCCGCATCCCGGCGAGTTCGGCTACGACACTTGGCCCCCGGATGCATGGAAGACCGCCGGCGGAGTTCACAACTGGAATGAGATGTCGCTCGATGAGAAGCGAGGCATCGCTTATATTCCACTGGGAACGGCCCGCTACGATTTCTACGGCGCCAATCGCAAGGGCAATGACCTGTTTGCCAACTCGCTGCTGGCGCTGGACGCGCGCACCGGCAAACGCCTGTGGCATTTCCAGATGGTGCACCACGATCTGTGGGATTACGATCTTCCCGCTGCTCCCAAGCTGCTCACCGTGAAGCATAACGGCAAGAACGTCGACGCTGTGGCGCAGCCCACGAAGTTCGGTTTCCTCTATGTGTTCGACCGCGTCACCGGCGAGCCCCTGTGGCCCATCGAAGAGCGCCCCGTGCCGCAGTCCGATGTTCCGGGCGAGTGGAGCTCGGCTACGCAGCCCTTCCCCACCAAGCCTCCGCCCTTCGCGCGCCAGTCTTTCACCGAGAAGGATATCAACCCATACGCAACCGAGGGGGAACAGGCAACCATTCGCGAGCTGCTCAAGAACTCGCGCAACGAAGGTTTGTTTACGCCGCCCAGCTTGCGAGGATCGATCTCCGCTCCCGGCCATAACGGCGGGGCCAATTGGGGCGGCGCCGCCGTCGATCCCACTCATGGCTTCCTGTATATCGTCTCCCGGGAGAACCCCACGCTCGACAGACTCGAGCTTCCGGGACAAGGCAGGGGAAAGGGCGGTAAGGCCGCTCCTCCCGTGGCTCCTGCTCCGGTGGCTCCGGTCGACGACAGTTTCATCCACTACACCTCGCCGATCAATTTCATCGCGCAGCCCAGCAGCGGACTCTCCGCGATGGGTCCGCCCTGGTCCAACCTGACCGCTTACGATCTCAACACCGGGACCATCAAGTGGCAGGTTCCCAATGGCGGAGTTCTCGGCCTCGAGCTGCAAGGTCATAACGACACCGGCGCGCACAACCCCAGGGGCGGCCCCGTTGTCACAGCGGGCGGTTTGATCTTCGCCACCACGGCGTCCGATCGCAAGGTTCGAGCCTACGATCAGGATACCGGCAAGGTTCTTTGGGAGAAGGATCTGCCCAACGGCTCCGACGGCATTCCCGCGGTCTATGAAGTGGGCGGGCGCGAGTACATTGCTCTGTGCGTGGCCGCCGGCAACGGATACCTGGCGCAGCGCGTCAAGAATGGCGATCAGCCATTACCAGCGCTCGGGCCCGGGTCGTACATGGTATTCGCGCTGCCGAAGAAATAACCCAAAGAAATAAACATTGACCCCGATTCCTGATTTCCTTTACGGTACGGCCTGGAAAGAAGATCGCACCGCGGCCCTCGTCGAGCTCGCCATCAAGAGCGGCTTTCGCGGCATTGACACCGCCAATCAGCGGCGCCATTACTTCGAAGCCGGAGTCGGCGAAGGCTTGGCAGCGGCGTACCGCGCCGGCGTTGTGAAACGCTCGGATCTTTTTCTACAGACGAAATTTACCTACATCGATGGACAGGATCATCGCCTGCCTTACGATCCCAAGGCCGGTCTTTCCACGCAAGTGGCCCAGTCGATGGCGAGCTCGCTCGAACATCTGGGGACGGATTACGTCGATAGCTACGTGCTGCACGGTCCCGCTTCGGGGCACGGCTGGAGCGAAGAGGATTCCGAAGTCTGGCTCGCGATGGTGCAGGAGCGCGACGCCGGCCGCACGCGACTGTTGGGCTTGAGCAACGTTTCGCTCCGTCATCTAAACCAGATGTTGACGGTGGGCGCGGGCACCCCAGCGTTCGTGCAGAACCGCTGCTACGCACGCTTGGGCTGGGATCGTGATGTGCGGGCGTTTTGCCGGGAGCGGAAGATTGTCTACCAGGGTTTCTCGCTGCTGACCGCGAATATCAACGATCTGCGCCATCCCGCGGCCGCGAAGATCATCACCGCCATCGCCCAGCGTGAACGCGCGACTCTCGCACAAGTTGTGTTCCGCTTCACGCAGGCGGTCGGGATGCTGCCGCTGACCGGCACAACCGACGCCGAGCATATGCGCCAGGACCTGGCGTGCGGGGGTCTGACGCTTAGCTCCGAAGAGATCCGAGCGATCGAGTCGATGGCCGGCTGAACGTCATTCGCACACGAAGGGCTTGATGTTAGGATCCTGTTTAACGGTGCAGTCGCCGTTGGGACAGGGCGGCCGCTTGAAGGAATAGTGATTTTCCAAGCCTCCGACGATGTAAAAATTCCCTCCAAGCCCTTCGGGTTCGATACTTAGGACGTAGGCGCCCTTAAAGACACTTTCAAACTTAAAAGCGCCTTGAATGTCAGTCTTGGTGCTTGGGGCGTTGACGCATGCACTAGCCCACCAGCATAGCGCCACGCGCGCGCCCGCAACCGGTCCCTGCTCGTTTCTGACGCTGCCGCCGAACCCCCCGAAGTCCGATCCCGTGGAAAGAAATTGGGTCCGTTCCGGATTCGCGTCGCTGTCGAAAAAGCACATTCGGGCCACAACGAGTTTCACGGGCGGCAAGGATCGCAGCTCACCAGCCAGAAGGTCCTGCGCGATCTTCAGCGGAGCAAAGCCCCGCGCTAGAATGCTTAGCGTGTATTTGCCAGCCGTCAATCCCGAGAATCGGAAGACTCCTTGTTCATCTGTTTTCGTTTGGCCGACAGCAACGCCCCCGGACTCAAGGATCACGGGGCCGCCCCAGACGCCAACGCCGGTGGGATCTTGCACCGCGCCTGTCAGACTCGCTGTCGCCTCCTGCGCACACGAGAGAAGCGGCGAGAATGCGACGAAGATTGCGAACCCAGGGACTTTCATCATGGGTCTCAGCCTACTTCACCCCTGATCGCTCCCGAGCCGCCAGAAACTCGTCGCCGGCGCGCCAGGTGGGCAGCTTAGGCATGTTGGCGACGTTGATGCCGATCAACATTCCGAAACGGGCGAACTGTTCCATCCCTGAAAAATCCCAATCGTCGGAGTATTGATCGCTGGGCTGGTGATAGCGATGATCGTTATAGTCCGCAAAGAGTTTTTCGGCCGTGCCAGGAGGCCTGCCCAGCAAATTGCGGCCTTCCTCAATGGAGAACGACGGGATGCCTACACGCGCGAACGAAAAATGATCGGCGCGGTAATACAACCCGGCTTCGGGCCGCGGATCCGGCGCGATGGTGAGATCGAAGCGCCGCGCGGCTTCCTCCACAGCCGGGAACGCAGTGGTGCGATCGGAGCCGTTCAGCACCACGTCGCGCGTCCGGCCCCAAGGTTGAAAAGCATCGTAGTTGATGGCCAGCGCGATTTTGCCAGCGGGAATGGGAGGATGTTCGCCGAAATAGCGCGATCCCAGCAGCCCCGCCTCTTCCGACGTAGCCGCCACGAAGATGGCCGAGCGACGCGGCTTCTCCGGCAGGGTGGCCCAGGCGCGCGCGATCTCCAGCAGCATGCCGCAGCCGGTGGCGTTGTCCACCGCGCCGTGGTAAATCGGGTCGCCATTTACCGGATCGCCGATCCCCAGGTGATCCCAGTGGGCATTAAATACGACGGCTTCGGATTTTAGTTGCGGACCGCTGCCTTCCACGCGCGCCACCACATTGCGAGTCTGGATATCTCGAATCTTCGCGGGAGCGCTTCCGCGAAAGCGCAACGGCAAATTGATCGCGCGGAAATTGCGGGTATCGGCGGCCTTCAAGAGCCCATCCACATTCCTGCCCGCCGCCGCGGCCATTTTTTCACCGGCCTCCCTGGTAACCCATCCTGCAAATGCCAGATCGTGCGCGCCCGGCGCCAGCCGCACCTGTTGATCCTCGCGGCCCCAGGACGAACGCACCACGTCCCAGCCGTAGCTGGCGGTGGGCGTGGTGTGAATGATGATCGCGGCGATAGCCCCGTGGCGCGCGGCTTCCTCAAACTTGTAGGTCCAGCGCCCGTAGTAGGTGAGCGCGCGGCCGGCGAAGAATTTGGGGTCGTCCGAAGGAGGCTCGTTGGTGAACATCACCACCACCCGGTTGCGGACGTCCACACCCCTATAGTCGTCCCAGTTGTATTCCGGCGCGACAATGCCGTGGCCCACGAACACCGCGGGTTCGTCGAAGGTCGCATCCGGCTTTTGCCCAAGAGTGACGCCGACGAAGTCGTCGAGCCAGCGAAACGACGAGGCCGTCTTGTTGTTATTCGTCGTAAAGGAAAGCTGGCTGGAAGCCTGCGGTTCGACGCCCACCAGGGAAACCTTCTGGAAGTAGGTTCCATTGTCGCCGAAGGGCTTAGCGCCGATCAGCGCGAACTGCGCCGCAATATATTCGGCCGCGATCTCGCCCCCGCGCGCACCCACGCCGCGACCCTCCAGCAGATCGCTGGACAGGAACTTCACGTGCGCGCGAATGCGATCGCCGGAAATTTCGGTCATCTGGGCCGACAGAGAAGCGCCCATCGCAACCAGAAATAACACACGGCGCATGCCTTCATGATGTCATAATTGGCCGTCTGCTCCAATGCACCTGGACCTCGAAATAGCGCACTTGAATCTTCAGGACGTGAAAGTGGTTGTCGTCTTTGTGGATCGCGCACCGGAGCGAAAGACCTATGCCGAGCTGGAGCGCGCCGCCGCGCAGGCTGGTCTGGTTGGCAACGTTGTGGCGGTGTGGGTGGATGAATTCGGCAGGACCAGGTTCCTGGCTCCTCCGCCCCAGCACGCCTTCTTTCAAATCGTGGATTACGATCAGCTGCGCGCCCAGATCAACGGGACGCTGCGCTGTTCGCTATCTTGAACCGCCGTTCGACCTCGGCACGCGCCAGTTCGACCAATCTCGAGTCATACGTGTTCAAGCGCAGCAATTCGGCGTAGACCTCGGGCTCGCAAGCTTCGCTCAAGGTCGCCGCTCGTTTAGAAGACACGTTTTCCATTTCCGCGGAGCAATCCAGCGTCGGGAAAACGGGTTGCAGAAAATGCTGCCCCGCGATCAGGCTCTCGTTGAAGCGGTCGACCATGCCCAGGAACGAGGTTCGAAGCATTTTCGACACGGCGCGCCGGAAGTCTTCGTCGGTGGGAGGGTCGTTGGCGATGCCGTTGGCCAGCAGGTTCACCTGCGCGTCGTTGATGTGCCACGGCATTTCCTCGATCAGCCGCGCGATGAATGCGCCCAGCGTCAATTGATTCGCGAAATCGCTCACGGGATCGCCCGCCGCCGGCTTTTCGCGAAAGTAGTCGTACATGGAGCGGATGCGGTCGAGCGGGTCCCGCAGGAAGCATAGATCAAAGAACAGGAACCCGGCCACGCGCGGAACCGGATAGCGGATTTGATGGCTGGAAACCGCTTTCAATAAAGGATTGCGGCGGAGGTGATCGATTAGCACGCCTTCGGTGATGTGTCCATCGCGCTCTTCGGTGTCGATCGAGGAGAAGAAGGATCCAAAGCTGCGGTGCAGAATGCTCTCGATGCTCATCCCGGCGTTCTTCAGGAAGTGATAGTGCAGGATTACGAGACGCATCCGAATAAGTCAAGCAGCCGCCGGCAGGAAGTTGTGAAGCGCCGCACGTCTGCCATTATCGCCTGATGGGTGGAGAACCTCCATCGAGCTCGGCTAGAGGCTGGCGGTCGTGAAGCAAATGTCAAATAAGCTCCGCGTCCACCACCGACTGCGCTAAACTACAAAGTTCGGGCTGTGGCGCAGCCTGGCTAGCGCGCTTGCTTGGGGTGCAAGAGGTCCCGAGTTCAAATCTCGGCAGCCCGACCAAATTCCTCAATAGGCGGATCACAGATTTTTCGCTGCTGGCCCGTAGCGGAACGATCAGCTCAGCGTCGCCGAGCACGGCAACATTGGCATTCTGTGTAACGACGATGACCTGCCGGGTCTCCTTTAACGCGACGCAGGCTTCGAACGACGGTCTTGTAAATGAATTCACTGTCCAGATTGTCCCCAGGCTGGTCGATCACCAGCGGTTCGTTGCTCTTGGAGAAAAACAGGATCGAGAGCAGCACCGATTGTTGCTGACCCAGCGAAAGCTTGGAGAAGTCTCGCCGCAAGTATCGCTTGCCCTTCGGCCCCTCAACTTCCTTGGTGACGGTTATCTCAGGGCGGTCTTCAAACTGGCACCGTTCCAGGGAATGGCGGACCGACTCCGGATTCAAAGCCGTTATGATTGTGCGCGCTTCAGCTTGACCGGTCCTTGATGTCGGTAAAGATCTTGGTCTCCGGCTTGGTAATTGCCTCCAGCAAACGGAAGGGCGACATCCGCGAAGCGATCAGCGCAGCTCGGGGAACGTGGGATGTCCTCTGGGCGAGAGGATTTCGTAGGTGCCGAGTTTGTCGCTGGGGGATAGGGGCATGCGAATGATTTAGCCCAGCCTACCCGATCAGCCGCGCGGGTTGCGGCGCTACTTCGCGGGGTCGATGCGGAGCAGCGCGCCGTCGGCTTCGTCGGTGAGCAGGTAGAGCAAGCCGTCGGGGCCCTGTCGGATGTCGCGGATGCGGTTGTGGAGGTCGCGGAGGATACCTTCGCG
>Ga0070733_10001776_pt1 | contig 15869 bp, 11 predicted proteins | sample Coa_R1_9_FD_66450 | JGI IMG/M metagenome (GOLD analysis project Ga0070733, IMG submission 66450) | Surface soil microbial communities from Centralia Pennsylvania, which are recovering from an underground coalmine fire - Coalmine... | ecosystem: Environmental > Terrestrial > Soil > Unclassified ... | reverse complement strand
GCCGTGGCGGGCGGCGGCGGCAAGGGCATGCGGCGGGTGGATCGCGACGAAGATCTCGAACCGGCGTTTCGCGATGCGGCGAGCGAAGCTGAGCGCGCGTTCGGCGATCCCGCGCTTTACGCCGAGAAGCTGATCGAACGCCCGCGTCACATCGAGATTCAGGTGTTGGGCGATCGCCACGGGCATGTGATCCATCTGGGCGAGCGCGAATGCTCGCTGCAGAGGCGGCACCAGAAGATTATGGAAGAGTGCCCCTCGCCACTGGTCGCCGCGCATCCCGAAATGCGGCACGCCATGGGAGAAGCCGCCGTGCGCATCGCACGCGCCGCCAATTATTACAACGCGGGCACGATCGAATTTCTGGTAGACGCCAAGCTCAACTTCTATTTTCTGGAGATGAACACGCGGCTGCAGGTTGAGCATCCCGTGACGGAACTGGTGACCGGGCTCGACCTGGTGCGAATGCAGATCGAGATCGCCGCGGGCGAACCACTGGTGGTCCGGCAAGTGGATATCGATTGGCGCGGCGCAGCCATCGAGTGCCGCATCTACGCCGAAGATCCCGATAATCAATTTTTCCCGTCACCCGGCCGCATCGCGCATCTCGACCGGCCCGCGGGTCCGGGCGTCCGTCTCGATTCGGGCGTTTATCCCGGATGGGCCGTGCCGTTGGAATACGACCCGCTGCTGGCGAAGCTCGCGGTTTGGGATGCGACGCGTGGGCAGGCGACTGCCCGGATGATTCGCGCGCTGGATGAGTATCACGTGGTCGGGATCAAGACCAATCTTGGTTTCTTCCGCCAGTTGCTCGCGGATGGCCAGTTCCGGCGCGGGGAATTGCACACGGGCCTGGTCGACGAGTTCCTAGCCAGGCGTCCGGAAGCCGCGCGTGATCCTGAGTTGCAGGCGATTGCCGCGCTGGTGGCACAGGCATTCCTCGCCGCGCGGGCTTCCGCAAGCAACGGGCGCAAAGGCTGGGGCTCAGGGGACGCCTCCGCAACTTCCCGCTGGGGCACCGCCGGCCGCGACGAGCTTCTGCAATGACGTTCGATGTTCGCATCGACGGCGCGGCTACGCGGCTGGAAGTTGAACGGAACGGCGATGTCTACCGTTTCCGCATGGGTTCCGGAGATGAGAAGCAGGCGCATCTGATCGAGCCGGAGCCCGGCTTGTTTTCCGTGCTGCTTGACGGCCGCAGCTACGAAGCGCACGCCGAAGCGGACGGCGAGGGCGCGTGGATTACGATCCACGGCCGCCGCTTTCACGTCACGGTCGCCGATCCGCGCCGCTGGGTCCCGAAGGGCGCCGGAGCCGCCGGTGAGGGCCGCGAGAACATCGTTGCGCCCATGCCGGGCAAGATCGTTCGCGTGCTGGCCGCGCCGGGCGATACCGTCCAAGCCGGGCAGGGTATCGTGGTCGTGGAAGCCATGAAGATGCAGAACGAGATGAAATCCCGCCGCGGCGGGCGTGTCGTCGCGATCCCGGTGAAGGAAGGCGATACGGTCGGGCCGGGCGCGATTCTCGCTACCATCGAGTAAAGGATAATAGGAGAGTCATGGCGGAAGAAGTTTGTGGGAACTGCGGTGGCTCGGGCTGGAAGATCGTGGAACGCGAAGGCGTTTCAGGCGCCGAACGCTGCGAATGCGCCAAAGAAGGGCGATCCGAGCGGCTGGAGGCCACGGCCGGGATTCCCCCGCTTTATCGCAACGCCTCGTTCGACAATTTTCAGATTCCCAAGGACAACGATATCGGCGCGCGGGATCTCTACGCGTTGCGGCAGACTGTTCTCAACTATGCCCACGAGTTTCCCCTTGGGCAAAAGCCGGGACTTCTGCTCATCGGCGATCCAGGAACCGGTAAAACACATTTGGCGGCGGCCGCGCTGCGGCGCATTATTGCCAAGGGCTTTCAAGGGGTGTTTTTCGATTACCAGAACCTGCTCGATCTGATCCGCGCGGGCTGGGATCAGGCGTCCGGATTGAGCGATCGCGAGGCTTACCGCGTGGCGCTCGATGCTGAAGTGCTGCTGCTCGACGATCTGGGGTCGCACCGCGTGCTCCCGTGGATCGAGGACGTGGTGACTTCGATCATCACCCACCGTTGCAACAACCGGCGAGCGTTGATTGCCACCACCAATCTGCCGGACCCGGAGGCAGGCGACCGCGCGGCCCGGAAGCTGCCCGACGGTACGGTGGATTACCGGCGCACGCTTGCCGATCAGATCGGCGCTCGCGCGCGTTCGCGATTGTTCGAGATGTGCAAGGTAGTGCACACGCCGCTAGTCGCCGACTACCGCCTCCGCAAGACCGCAGCTTCGTGATGCGCTCGCTCGTCTGCGGTTTCCGAAGTTCCTTTAACGCTCCGTTATGGTCGCGGCTCTGTTACGGAGCCGCGCATGTAAGCAAGTTCATAGGCACCTCACTCGCCCTGCTCCTATTGGTGGCAGGCGTCGCGCCCGCCGCGAGTTCCCGCTCCGCGTTCGTAGAGGCGGTCGAGTTCCCGTATTACGCCTATCCGCCGCAGCTCTGGGAGCGGGAACTGGTGTGGCTGAAAAACCTGGGGATGGATACCGTGGCCTTTTCCATTCCGTGGAACTGGCACCAGGTAGATGCCGAATCGCTCGATCTCGCCGGCCGAACCAGCCCGCGGCGCGACTTGATCGGCTTCTTACGCATGCTTAAACGCGCAGGGTTGCGCGCGTGGATTCGGCCTGTTCCGCCAGTCAAAGGCTGGCGCAACTTCGGGTATCCGGCGGGAATGGAATCAGACCGGCACGCGTTGCGCAAATGGGTGTGGGATCTGGAGAGCGAACTGGCGCCGTTTCTCGCGGTACACGGCGGCCCGATTGCATTTGTCGAGGGAGCCGGCGTGGTGTTCGATGCGCCGGAGCCGCCTACGCCCATTAAGAGCGTTTCGGCCACAGATCCGCACGCGCTGGCGCTCAGCCGCCAGGCTTTGGCCGCGGGCCGCGGTTCCTTGCTCTGGGAAAATGTCGAGGACCAGCTTCCGCCCGTAGGCTGGGAAGCGCCGGAAGGCGCGATTTTCCATGCCGGCGCAGTTTCCCTTTCCGGAGACGAGCGTATGAACGTAACGCCGCTTCGCCGCGCCGCACTCCTTTGGCGTTACTGGGGCCGCGCCCTTTCCACCATGCAACCGTCTGGCGCGGCCCGGATGGTGGCCGGCCGGCTCCCAGGCGGTATAGCTACCCAGCAGTTGGTGGACCCGCGAGGCGCGTCGGCGTTGAGTGTCATCAACCAAAGCGGCAAAGCCTTCGAAGGCGCCCTGAGAGTGATCTATCCGCCTTCACGGCGTCGCGTTGAGCTTCCTACCCTTAAACTGGACCCCAGCGAAGCGTTGTGGCTGCCCGTGCACGTTCCGCTCGGCGCGGAAGGATTCTGCCGCGACTGTTCGGCTTTTGGGAATACCGACTACATCGTCTACGCCACGGCGGAACTGAACGCGGTCGAGTATGAGAACGGCATTCTGGCCATGGAGTTTGCCGCGCCGAGGCCGGGCGAGGTGGTGCTGCAGCTTTCAAGCGAACCGAGCGGGCCGCTGCTTGCCGCGGGCCGGCCGGTCAGTTTCGATTGGGACGACAAAACGCAGCGCGCGCGGCTGCCCATTCCCGCCGGCAAGGGTCCGGCGTATCGCGTGCGGATCGGGTTGGCCATCGAGCCACCGGATTCGTCGGCATTTTTCGTCGACGCCAAACGGCTGGTGATTGGGCAAAAGAACCTCCTGGAGACGTCGTATTCCTCCGAGCAGGTCGCCCAGCGTTCTCGCCTGCGTCTTCCCGAAAGCTTTCATGCCGCCAGCGCCATAAAGTCGCCGACCGAAATAGAGTACACGGTAGACGTGCCGCCGGACGCGCTGCACGGCGAGTGGGCCCAACTGGCGCTCGAATCCGATGGAGTGCTGATGAGCCGCGCCAGCCTGCAACTGCTGCGGCCCGCCTCGGTGCGGGTGCGCGAGGCGGTGAGCCTGCATTACGGGTCCGTGGCCGAACTTCCAGTGGTCCCGGCACTGGTTCCGGTGGATGCCGAAGCCGGGCGCGAAGTCAGCGTCGCGATCCACAACAACTCGGCTGAAATCAGGAATTATGTGGTGGAGGTGGGGGGCGAAGGTCTGGAATTCTCACCGTCGCGCGCCGAAATCTCTATCGCCGGCGGCATGGAGCGCGATGTTGAAATCCGCGTGTTTCCGGTGAGCGGACGAAGAGGACTGGCGCCCTGGAGACTGCACGTTACCGGCGCGGCGGAAGTGGACATGCCCATCCGCTTCCTGGTGATTCCGCGCGGGGAAACCGTGGCCTATTCCGCCGACCTGGATAGTAACGGCCAGCCCGAGTGGATTCTGGAGAATCAGAGGGCGCGCGCCGTGTTTTCCGCGCAAGACGGCGGACGCTGGCTGGAGTTTGTGTGGAAGGATTCCGGGCTGAATCTGTTGCCGGAAGGCGGCGCCCTCGGCGGCAGCGGCGTGGCGGAGGTCTCGATCCTTCCCGATAACTCGCTCTTATTCCGCGCCAGGGACTCGAGCCGCACTGTACGCCTGGAGGGAGCAGGGGCCGTCCTGACCGTCGACGGAACCTCCGCATTACCCCCTGAGACTCTCCACACCGAGAAGAAGAGCGAAGTTCTTTTCCGTGTAACGCGAGATTCGCCGAACCGGGCCGCCTACGCGCTCATGCGCGAATCCCAGTGACGCACGGACGTGGCTAAGCCCTAACCGCCCCGTCATCAGCGCTGTCCGGTCCTGGGACAATCGCATTCCGCAGCCGAACAGCGCTGTTCCGTCCGATGCCTGTTTCCTATTTATGATTCAATGAGTTAAATTGGGTTTAGGATTGGCATGAGGCGTGCCAACTAAAGGGTAGGACTCATGGACATCGTACGCAAAGACGCAGGGCGGAAGCGTCTGATCCGCCGGATCGTCTACATCTCTATCGTCGCGATCGCGGTACCGTTGATTACGTGGGCCCTTTCGCGGCTCAAACCGGCGGCGCCCAGTGTCGAGATGGCAACACTTTGGCCGGAGGTCGTCAAGCGAGGCCCGATGAAGCGTGAAGTCAGGGGTTTGGGCACTCTGGTTCCGGAAGAAATCCTTTTCATTCCGGCGACCACGGATGGCCGCGTCGAGAAGCGCCTGGTGCAGCAGGGCGACAAAGTCAAGCCGGACACCATTCTCTTTATCCTGAGCAGTCCGGAGCTTGAGAATGCCATGGTGGATGCGGAGTACCAGCTCAAGACAGCCGAAGCCACGTACACCGATACGGAAATGACGCTCGAAAAACAGGGGCTCGATCAGAAGGCTACGGCGGCCACGGTGAATGCCGATTACAAGCAGGCGAAGCTGACGGCGGATCGCGACAAGGAACTGGCCAAGGAAGGCTTGATCCCGGATTTGCAGGAAAAGCTCTCGGCGGTAAAAGCGGACGAGCTCGAGCAGCGCACCAAGCTCGAAGGGGAGCGGCTGGCATTCCAGAAACAGCAGGTGCAGGCGCAACTGGCGGCGCAGAGGGCCAAAATCGATCAGCTTCGCGCCATGTTCGAGCTGAAAAAGAGCCAGGTGGAAGCGCTCAAAGTTCGCGCCGGCATCGACGGCATTCTGACGGAATTGCTGGTGCAGCAGGGCCAACGCGTCACCATCGGTACGGCTCTGGCGAAAGCCACACAGCCCTGGAGGCTCAAGGCTGAGTTAAAGATTGCGGAGACTCAGGCGAACAACATCGTGATCGGTCAGGATGCGCAGATCGACACACGCAATGGCATAATCCCCGGGAAGGTTTCGCGGATCGATCCCGCGGTCATCAACGGAACAAGAACCGTTGACGCCAGGCTGACCGGCGCATTGCCCCCAGGCGCGGTGCCGGACCTGAGCGTGGACGGCACGATCGAACTCGAGAACCTGAGTGATGTAGTATACGTAGGTCGCCCGGTATTCGGACAGCCCAACAGCACGATTCAGTTGTTCAAGGTGGATCCAGATGGCAAAGGAGCGGAGCGCGTCACGGTGAAACTGGGCCGTAGCTCCGTGAATACCATCGAAGTTTTGGACGGGTTGAAGGTCGGAGATAAGGTGATTTTGTCGGACATGTCGGCTTGGGATGGGCATGACCGCATACGGCTCAATTGAATATTGAGGAGCAATGATGGACAACGCATCGGTTCCACTAATACACCTTGATGGGGTGACCAAGGTTTTCGTCACCGACGAAGTGGAGACCCACGCCCTGGCGGGCATTCACATGGGTATCCAGAAGGGGGAGTACGTTTCGATTTCCGGACCGTCGGGTTGCGGCAAATCCACGCTGCTTGCCATTCTGGGACTGCTGGACACGCCCACTGACGGCAGCTATGTTCTGAACGGAAGGCCAGTGAGCGGTCTGAAAATGCAGGACCGGGCACGCATCCGCAACCGCGAGATCGGCTTCATTTTCCAGGCGTTCAACCTGATCGGCGATCTCACCGTGTATGAGAACGTCGAGCTGCCCCTCACCTACCGCGGCACGCCGTCGGCGGAGCGCAAAAAGCTGGTGCATGAAGCGCTCGAAAAGGTCGGTATGTCGCACCGCGTGAAACACTATCCTTCGCAGCTCTCGGGCGGCCAACAGCAGCGCGTGGCCGTGGCGCGTGCCCTGGTGGGCTCGCCTTCCGTGCTGCTGGCGGATGAGCCAACCGGAAACCTCGATTCGGCCAACGGCGAGGCGGTGATGGACCTGATGCGCGAGCTGCACCGCAACGGCGCCACCATCGTCATGGTGACGCACGACCCGCGCTACGCCCGCTTTGCCGACCGTAGCATTCATCTGTTTGACGGGCGCGTGGTCGAAGAAAAAGTCGAAACGGTCTGAACTGACAACCTCAGCATTACCGGCAAGGCAATGCGCCGGGTATGTCTGTCCTAAACCCACCGCACCACTCTGGTATAGTCACATCGAGAATCGCTGTGCGGCAGCCCGGAGGGGCCTGGCCAAAGCCCGCAGTTGTATGAGTGACTTTCCGGATAGCGTTGCCGCTCTTACCGCCGAGTTGCGGCGGCTGCGCGAAACCGCCGCCTCGCTCGAACAGCAGGCCGCGGAATCCAAACGCGCCGCACAACGCCTCTCGGTGCGAGATGCCGTTACGCGGGCGCTCGCCGGGTCCCGATCGCTGGCGGAAGCCGCTCCCGGAATCCTGCGCGCGGTATGCGAGACCTTGGGCTGGCAGATGGGCGCTCTCTGGATCGTCGAGCCCCACGTCAATCTGCTCCGATGCGTGGAAACCTGGCATGCGCCTTCGGTCTCGGTCACCGGGTTTGAGACCACCACCCGCGGGCAAACGTTCCCGTCAGGAGTCGGTATGCCCGGCCGCGTCTGGGCCAGCGGGCAACCGGCCTGGATTCCCGACGTAACCAAAGACGAGAACTTTCCGCGGGCGGCGATCGCGGCGAAGGAAGGCTTGCGGGCCTCCCTGGGCTTTCCGATCGCGATCGGAGGCGAAGTGGTGGGTGTGATGGAGTTCTTCAGCCATGAGATTCGCCAGCCCGACGAGGAATTGCTGGAGATGCTCGCCGCTCTAGGCAGTCAGATTGGCCAATTCGTTGAGCGCATGCGCGCCGAAGAGGTGCTCGACCGGTTCTTTACGCTGTCCATCGACATGTTCTGCATCGCGGGCTTCGACGGCCATTTCAAGCGGCTGAACCCCGTATGGGAGCGCATCCTAGGCTACTCGGTGGAGGAACTGCTCGCATCGCCCTTTCTCAGTTTCGTGCATCCCGGCGACCGCGCGGCTACGATCGCCGAAATGCAAAAACTGGGGACGGGTAAAGATACCATTTCGTTTGAAAACCGCTATCGCGCCAAGGACGGTTCGTACCGGTGGCTGCTGTGGAACGCGACGCCGTTTGAGCAGCATCAATTGATCTACGCGGCGGCGCGCGACATCACCGAGCGCAAGGGCGCTGAGGAAAACATCCAGAAGCTGAAGGAGGAAGCCGAAGCCGCCAATCGCGCCAAAAGCGAATTTCTCGCACGCATGAGCCACGAGATTCGCACGCCGCTCAACGTCGTGCTGGGCATGGGCGACCTGCTCGACCGCACCGCGCTCAATACCGAGCAGCGGCAGTACGTGCGCGTCTTCCAGAATGCAGGGGGTAGTTTGCTCTCCCTCATCAACGACATTCTGGATCTTTCGAAAGTCGAAGCAGGAAGGATCGCGGTGGAAGCCATCGATTTCGATCTGACAGACGTGATGGAGGCCACTGTGGAGATTATGGGGATGCGCGCCAAAGAGAAGGGCATCGAACTCCGATACGAGGTAACGGCAGGCACTCCCGCGCGGCTTACCGGCGACCCCGACCGGCTCCGCCAGGTGCTGATCAACCTGGTAAGCAATGCCCTCAAGTTCACGGTCCGGGGAAGGGTCCGGATGTGCGTGGAGCCGGATCCGGATAGCAGCAAACCCGGCTCACTCCGCTTTTCGGTCTCCGACAGCGGCATTGGGATTCCAGGTGAGAAGCTCGGGCCGATCTTCGAGGCCTTCACACAGGCTGACGCATCCACCACGCGCAAGTATGGCGGCACGGGCCTCGGCCTGGCGATCTCGAAGCGGCTGGTGGAGCTGATGAACGGGCGGATTTGGGTGGAAAGCGAGCCGGGCGTGGGGAGCACTTTTTACTTCACGGTGAAGCTCGGCGCGGGGTCCCATGCCGCGGCGCTCGAAGTGCCGGAGACCAATACAGAGCGACGGCAAGCACCACCCGGCGCCCTGCGTATTCTCGTTGCCGATGATTCCGAAGAGAACCGCTTTCTGGTTGCCGAGTATCTCAAGGATCTTGGATATCGGCTGGACTTTGCGGAAAACGGGCAAGTGGCGGTCGAGAAGTTTTGCGTGGGCACGTACGATCTGGTCCTGATGGACCTCCAGATGCCCTTGCTGGATGGGTATGCGGCAACGCGCCGCATTCGCGGATGGGAGGAGGATCAAAAGCTGCCGCCCACTCCCGTTGTGGCGCTGACCGCCAGCGCGCTGGAAAGCGATGTGCAAAAAGCCATGGACGCTGGATGCTCGGCGTATCTCCGGAAGCCCGTTCGTCTGGCGACGTTATTGGAAACGGTCGGCAGGCACGCCAGGAAAAGCGAGGCTGGCGCGAGCGCAGCCCCGCCGGAAAAGATTCCGATTCGCGCAGACACCCGTTTGCGCGCGGTCATCCCCGGGTATCTCGCGAACCGGCGGAAGGACGTATCCAACATCCTCGCTGCGCTGGAGCGCTCCGCTTACCAGGCGGTCCGCGACCTGGGCCACAAGATGAGCGGGACGGGCGGCGGCTACGGATTCCCCAGGATCACCGAAATCGGCGCCGCACTCGAACGCGCCGCCAAAGAAGAGAACCGCGACGTCATTCGAACGCAGGCTGCCGAGCTGGCCCGGTATCTGGAACAGGTGGAAATCACGTTCGAGTGACCGGCCGGCCCGCGATCCTTCGGAGTGTCGCCGCGCGACGGGCAGTTCAACTTAGGTACTTGATCAGCAGGACTTCGTTGCCGGTCTCGCTATAAATCAGTTCATCCACCAGTTGCCGGGTCATGAGAATGCCGAAGCCGCCCGGGCGCATGCCCATCCGCTCGCGCACTTCGGAGTGCTCAAACGGCGATTCGAGCGGATTCGAAACCGCCGCGTGCTGGAGAGCATCGAAGGAAAAACCTTTCCCCGGATCGCGTACATAGTACAGCAAAGCCCTTCCGGTGCGCACGTAAGCTACGTTGACTTTCTTCCGCGGATCGGAGCCGCCGCCATGTTCGATGGCATTCAAAAGGATTTCCCGGAAAGCCGTTGCGATGTTATCCTGCTCTGCCGGCGGAAAATCCATACCCAGCTCTCTCAGGAACTGCAGGATGCGGTCGGCGGTTTCCATCTTGCACCTAAGCCGGAGAGCCAGCCAGTGCGGGAGCGCGGAGATTACCTCGATATCGTCTTCCGAAGTTGTTCCAGCGAGTGCGCGCGCCACCATTTCGCTGACAGCTTGGATGGTGAACGGCTTGCTGAAATAGCTGAAGGCCCGCTCACGAAGGGAATAGACGATGCTTTCCGGGGTGCTGGCGACCGTCATTACCACGACCTTGGTATCCGGCCGCATCTGGTGGATGCGCTCGAGTAGCGCCAGGCCATCGAGCTGGGGCATGTTTACATCGGTCAGGACCAAGTCATACGGCGCGGCCAGAAGGCGCTCGATGGCCTCGGGGCCATCGTAGGCGCTCTCGATTTGCCGGTCGTCGGCGGCAAGCGCCGCTGCCAGCAACTGGTGAACATCCGGGTCGTCGTCCACGATCAGGATGCGCTTGAGAGCCATGCCATGTAGTACGATACCAGAGGTGAATCTGCCCCAGGTTCCGGCGTATGCTCATCGAATTTGAAGACAAAGACGACGTTTGCATCCTCCGCCTAAAGGGACGGTTTGTAACCGGCGCGGATTACGGGTACTTGCGCGGCAAAACGGACGAGCTAAAGAAACGGGGTTGCCGCAAAGTGCTGGCCGATTTCCACGATGTGCCGTACGTCGACTCGACGGGCATCGCCTTCGTCGTCGGCATTTACACCTCCGTGGTGGGAGGCTTGGGTGGCCGTTTTGTGCTGGTGGCCCTGAGCCACCGTGTGCGTGAGGTGTTGGATCTCACACGCTTAAGCACGGTGATCCCCATTTATGCGGATGAAGCCGGGGGCCTTGCCGCTCTGCACGCGGAAACCCCTAAAACTCAGGCCGCGGACAAGAAATAGCCGGCCGGGAGCACCACTGCTCCCAACAGAGCCGCGTGCAGTCAACTTTGAGTCGAACCAGGAACCTCTTGCGCGGGGCGAATCGATCGCAAGTACGCCGGAAACCGCCCACCGAGCACGACGCCGTAAAGCAGGTGGGCCACCAGCATGGCGCGGTCCGGGCTGTACAGATGAACCAGTGGATTGATGTGGTTCCAGAGAAGGTCGAAAGACAGGAAGAACCAGCCAGTGCCGAAGATCAACCCGGCGATCATGACGCGGAGCCGGGTGCCGTGATCGCGGACCAGCAAAGCAAATAACGCGCCCAACGCGCCGTAGGTGAAAACCAACAGCGCCAGACCGGCGCTGGTTCCGACGCGGAAACCGGATCGGTAGGCGGATTCCCCGTAAAACGTCGACGCAAACAGGTTGGGAACCGTCCAAATCGAGCGGCGGTGCCACGCGGAATCGACCGCCAGGTAGCCCAGAAGAATCATCCCGCCGACCACACCGGCCTGGATTCCGGCCAGCGCCAGAAACCAGTTTGGCCGGTCTGCATTCCCTGAAGGCATGAAAACAGCCTATACTGTCGGAAAGGCGAAACGCAAAAGAGTTTTTCCGGCAGCACGCCGGGGCTTTGAACCGCGGAGGAATCTGGTCAGGTGTGCGGCGCGGATGCCGCCGAATTGTCGAAGAAATCACAAATGCCACGCCGCGTCGTCGTAACCGGTATCGGAGCAGTCAGTCCCAACGGAATGGGCAGGGAGAATTTCTGGCTCGCCACGCGCCAGGGAGTCAGCGGCGTGCGGCGCATCACGCGCTTCGATCCCTCCACCCACGCCGTTCAAGTGGCGGGCGAGGTGGTGGACTTCGACGAGAACCGCTACGTACAACCGAAAGACCGGCCGCATGTTTCGCGCGCGGTGCCGCTGGCGCTGGCCGCGGTGGAAGAGGCTGTGTGCGATGCAGGCCTGGAGCCGAAATCCATGACGCGCGACGAACTACGCGGCGTGGGCGTGATCGTGGGCTCGGGCGGCGGCAGCCAGGAATTTACCGAAGAGCAGTACCGGCTCTACTACACCGGCCATCAGAAGCAATGCAGCGTTTACACAATTCCGACGGGGACCATCGGCACGCTGGCGAGCGAGGTCTCGATGCGGTTCGGCTTCCGGGGGATGAGCCACATTGTTTCCACGGGCTGCACTTCCTCCACCGACGCGATCGGCTACGCCTACCGCAATATTCAGGCGGGCGTGATGGACACCATGATCGCGGGCGGCGTGGATGCGCCCATCGCGCCGCTCATTCTGCGCGGCTTCATTTTGATGCGCATCCTTACCACGAGCTGGAATGCCGACCCGGAGCGCGCGTCGCGCCCGTTTTCGCGAGATCGCGACGGCTTTGTGCTGGGTGAGGGTGCCTGGTTCTTCGTACTCGAAGACCGGGAGGCGGCTCTGGCGCGCGGCGCGCACATCTACGGCGAGATCGCCGGATATGCATCGACGTGCGAAGCCTTTCACCGGGTCCGCCTGGAGGAGTGCGGCGAAGAGCCGGCGCGCACCATCGGGCTGGCTTTGGAAGAAGCGCGCGTGGCGCCCGAAGCGGTGGACTACGTCAACTATCACGGCACCGCCACCGAGCTGAACGATCGCATCGAGACACGCGCCATCAAGCTGGCTTTCGATGGCCACGCCTACAAGATGGCGGGATCGTCGGTGAAGAGCTTGATCGGCCATCCGCAGGGGGCGTGCGGCGCGGCTGGCATTGCCACGACTCTGCTCGCCATGCGGGACGGCATCGCCCCACCCACTAAAAATGTCGAAGCACCGGATCCCGAATGTGATCTGGACTACATCGCAGAAGGCGCGCGCAAGATGGACATAGAGTACGCTGTCGCCAACTGCATCGCGTTCGGCAGCAAGAATTCCGCGATTATTCTGCGTAACAGCTAAATACGCCGTACGACCGATTCTGAATTCCCGCCCAAAGCCGTTACGTGCTGCCGTTTAACCTGGCGGAACAGAAGCGCAGGATCTACGGCTACGATCGTCAGTCCGCGCGGGCCGGGCGGCTACACCATGGAATGCGGGCCGTGCACCGAGGCGAGCCACGCCATACGTCCCGACGCGCTGTATCTTTACTGAAGCGGCAGGCCTCAGTATTAGAAGCGGAAGGGTTTCAGGTTCGGTCCAGACAAAAAAGAGCCGGTGAACGCTCGGAGGAGTGCGCCCACCGGCTGGTTCCGCTTAAAGCCAATTGCACGGAGCAAAACCCCATGTTAGCTGCGGCACCACTCAAAATGAACCGCTGCTGTTAAAGACGTTTCCGCACACGCCGGGTTTCACCGCCACCATAACCACCACCGGCGCCTGTAGCGAGGATCTCCTTGAAAGTAAGATTGTACCAGGAAATGCCGACTTGTTTCGGATCAGTTAAACTATTTTGTCTGTTCCGAACAACTTGTTTGTAATCATTAGTTTCATAGCATAAAGAGAGCTTACGCCGGGGCGAATATATGGCAAAAGCAAGGGCAATGCGATAAAACATAAAGAGTGTTTTCTGTTTTTTGGGGATGTGCAAGGGTTGTGGACTTCTGTGCAAGCCGCCGGCTGCGGAGCGCCGCCCTCGCTGACGCAGAACGGTTTAGAAATTCAGGGGAGGCGAGCCAGGCAACGGTGTTTTATACAGAATGTAAGGCACTCAAAACAGTAAGGCACATTTTTAGATATCCGGACTCTACCCGCGGGGTAAGGTAATACATCGCGCCATGTCTTCGGTCAGCGCAGCGCTCGACAACAAAGGACTCCCCAGCAGCCTGGAGGCGGAGCGGCTGGTGCTCGGCTCCATCATGATGGATGACTCGCAGTTCATCCAGGTTGCAAGTCTGCTCGAAGCCGACGATTTCAGCGAAGAGAGGCACCGCCGCATCTTCCAGCGGATGGGCGGTCTGAATGCGCGCGCTGAAAAGATCGACCGCGTCACTGTGGCGCATGAGCTGAGCCGCTACAGCGAACTGGAATCCTGTGGGGGCCTGAGCTACCTGGTCTCGCTCGACGACGGCCTGCCGCGGATCTACAATCTCGACAGCTACGTCCGGATCGTCAAGGACAAATCCATACTGCGCAAGATCATTTTCACCTCTCAGCACCTGATGAACCGGTGTCTGGCGGGAGAAGAGGAGCCGGAACAGATTCTGGCCGGCGCTGAAGAAAGCTTGCTCAGGTTGGGCGACTCCCGCATGAAGTCGGGCCTGGCCACCCCCGCGCAGGTCATCCAGGACTACGAGGGCGGGATCAACGCCTTTTTGGATCCAAGCAAGCGCATCAAGGGCATTAGCACCGGTTTCACGAAGTTCGACGAAATGACGAGCGGGTTGCATGGCGGGGAGCTGATTATTCTGGCTGCCCGGCCGTCCATGGGTAAGACCGCGCTCGCGCTCAACATGGCGCAGCATGTGGCCACGAGACTTGGCCAGACCGTGGCAGTTTTTTCGCTCGAAATGTCGAAAGAATCGCTGCTCACTCGCATGTTGTGCTCATCCGCGCGGGTGGACAGCCAGCGTTTCCGCGCCGGATATCTGACGCAAGATGAACGCCGCAAGCTGCAAGCCGCCGCCGCGCAACTGGTGGAGGCGCCACTCTATATCGACGACACCGCGGGCGTGAGCCTGATGGAGATGCACGCCGGACTGAGGCGGCTGCAGCAGCAGCGCAAGGTGGGCATGGTGGTAGTCGACTATCTACAACTGATGAGCGGGCGGGGGCGTTTTGAGAATCGCAATCAAGAGATCAGCACGATCTCACGCGGGATGAAACTGCTGGCCAAGGAACTGAACGTTCCCATGGTGGTGCTCTCGCAGTTGAGCCGCGCGCCGGAGACACGTCAAGGCGATCACCGGCCACAGTTGAGCGATCTGCGCGAATCGGGTTCGATCGAGCAGGACGCGGACCTGGTCGCCTTTATTTTCCGCGAGGAAGTTTATAAGCGCGACCGCGAGGACCTGCGTGGCCAGGCCGAGCTACTGGTGGCAAAACAGCGCAATGGCCCTATCGGCAAAGTGGATCTTGTGTTTCTGCATCATCTCACCAAGTTTGAAAACCGGGCCGAGGATCTGGGCGACACGCCTGAGGGCCAATAGTTCTCCCACTGCACCAAACAATTTCAAGGCACTCCGTTTTTTCCACCATCGTCCGCAACTTTTTCCACCGCCCGTTAACGGTGGAACCATCGCAAACACGTGAAAGCAAAACAATAGAATGTTGAGGAAAAGGCTTGCGAGTCTTGAGAATTCAATTGACGCAATCGGTTGTTCGTAGCATGATGGCTAAGGTTCCAAGAGGTTCACGGAACAGTCGAACCTGGTGGGGCGTAGCGAACCTAGAACGATGATCCGCTGGCAGCTTACTTAAAAATGAGTAGCTGGCGGGGAGCGAAGGGATATCGGGCGGCTCACAAAGGTGAGCTTTTCTGCGGACCGCTGGATTGAACGCTGCGATCCTAGGGGGATGCAAAAATCCTTCGAGGGGAGTGGAGATCCAGCATCCGTGGAAAACGCAGGGACGGGGATCGGGCAACGTGTTCATAATGCCGATCTCGCTTGGATCGGGGCAAACCGAGTCAAGCGGGTGAGTTATGGGCGGGACGGGCCAGAGAGAAGCTCCTGCGGACATCGAAGAAGCAGGTCGGGAACATCGACCTTGTAATGGTGATCCGGTGACGGGAAATCATTGCAAGCGAGCGAAAGGCCGCTTCGAGATGCAGGCTCCAGACAGGATGGCACGGCTGGCGGGCTTTGGAGCGTCGATCCATGTGGCTGAAAATCAGCCATGTGGGGAGCAAAGAAGATAACGCTACTGTATCCTGTTTGCCATAACTTCGACCGGGCATGCCGGGTGAGGAAGCGCGGCTGAGACGTGGGTCACTTGGAACCTTTCTTATTTTTGTGACGACCGTTGCGGCGCGCCGCCATAAGCAATCTGCCATATAGCGAACCGAAACCGTTGTAAACTGGTTCGCTTCCGGTGCTGCTCCAGCTAACCAACATCGAAAAATATTATGGCGGCGTCGCCGCGCTTTCCGACGGCAATCTGGCTGTCGAGGCCGGGGAAGTGCATCTGCTGCTTGGCGAAAACGGCGCCG
>Ga0070733_10001774_pt1 | contig 15892 bp, 17 predicted proteins | sample Coa_R1_9_FD_66450 | JGI IMG/M metagenome (GOLD analysis project Ga0070733, IMG submission 66450) | Surface soil microbial communities from Centralia Pennsylvania, which are recovering from an underground coalmine fire - Coalmine... | ecosystem: Environmental > Terrestrial > Soil > Unclassified ... | reverse complement strand
CGCGTCATTCCCGGAGCTTCGGGCCTCAGATGATCACCGGCGTCCACTGTCCGGCCCGGCCTGGTGCCCGCGGGGAAGGCCGAAGTAGCCTGTGCTCATGACCCCGCCCGGCGCACCAGCTGACGCGGGCGCGGGGGATGCCGGATACTGGAAGACCCAGCCTCCGTGGTGTCGTCACGGGCCCGTCTGGTTGCGCTGGGCTCTTGTGCTGGTTACTGTGCTCGCCGCCACCGCCGTAGGCGGCTGTCTGGCTATCTTCGGCATGTTCGGGCTGGCCGCGGTCAGCCGCACGGGCGAGATCGGTAATATCTTGGCCACCGTCGCGTTTGACACCGTGATGTGCAGTCCCGTCGTGGTGCCTGTCGTTATCAAGGTAGTCAGGTGGCGAAGGCGCTGGTATCGCGGGATGGCCCAACGATGAGCAAGGTCACGAAGATCTTCCGCTTCTTCCGCGACGGCTTGATCGGTGGTGCGATCACCGGGCTCGCGGCTGGTCTTGCTGTCGTGGCCGGCGTATTCGGGTCCTATCCCAGCCCCGCCTTGCCCCTGATTGCCTTCGGGGCAGTCGCGTCCGTCTACATGATCTGCTGGGTTGCGTCCAATCTGGTTGTCGAGACGCTGGTTTGGGCCATCCAGACGATCGGGCGGGCCATACGGTTGATTGTCCACGCCATCGCCGGAAAATGACGGGCGCTGGGCACGCTGAGGAGCACCCTCGTGATCTTCCCGTGCCGCGGCAGGTGATCGAAGCGCGGCAGCACTGCTGCGGCATCCGGGTCTGTCATCTCACCCTCCCAGGGCAGAACGCTAGTACCAGCCCGCCGCTCAGGGACCCGGTTTCCCCGGGACAGCCCATCCGTGCGCCGCTACGAGCTCCGGCCGCGCGACGGGCCCAGCCCTTGCTGCCGGTGGGACTCTGTTCAGGGCGGTTGTGGCCTGCTTGAATGTTTGCGGGGGCTGGTTTGGGCTTGGATGTCAACCGGGCAGGGGGCGGGGGGTTTGGTATCGCAATCGGGTGGTGCTGGCGGGCGGCGCGTGGGCGAGTGCCCGTTGCCTGGGCGGCCGGAAGGTGTGGACACTCTTCCGCAGATCGGCCACATCCTGGTTTTGATGATGGAGAACCACAGTTACGACAATTACCTGGGCATGCTGGGCCGGGGCCCGGGCCAGCGGCCCCGGGGAGATGGTTTTACCATCGGCGCCGATGGCCGCCCGACCGCGGCAAATCCAGCTCCCGATGGAAGCATCCAGCATGCGTTCCGCATGCCGACCACGTGCCAGCTGCCGGGGGTGCCATGCCAGGAGTGGGCGCAGGCCCATATCCAGTTCAACGAGGGCCGCAACGACGGATTCGTGCGGTCGGCGAGCGGCCCGGTCGCGATGGGCTACTGGACCGGTGAGGATGTGCCGTGGGCCTACTCGCTGGCCGCCACGTTCGCGCTGGCCGACCGCTGGTTCGCTCCCATCCTCGGCCAGACGCAGCCCAACCGCCGCTATCTGCTGGCGGCCACCTCGGTCGGCATGGTGGACGACGTACTCCCCTACAACGTGGTGCCCGCCCCGAATGGGACGATCTTCGACCGCCTGGACGCCCACCAGATTCCGTGGCGGAACTACTATTCCAGCTTCCCGCCGAGCAGTTGCGTGTTCCTCGGTGAGGCGATCGAAGACCATGCCAGCCTGGTCCCGATCGCGCAGTTCTTCGCCGACGCGAAGTCGGGGAACCTGCCGGGGTTCGCGATCATCGACCCCGATTTCGGCCACAGTTCGCAGGAGAACCCGCAAAACATCGTGCACGGCGAGGTCTTCGCCGCCTCGGTGGTGCAAGCCGTCATGGATTCACCGGCCTGGCCGCGCACACTGCTGGTGTGGACCTTCGATGAGGGCGGCGGCTACTACGACCACGTGCCGCCGCCACCGGTGATCCCACCGGACGATATCGGGCCGCTGTGGCCAGCTACCGCCTATGACGGGTTCGCCCGGTACGGATTCCGGGTCCCCGCGGTGGTGGTCTCCCCGTGGAGCCGGCCCGGGCATGTGACCAGCGTCGTGCACGACCACACCTCGATCCTGGCCATGGTCGAGCGGAAGTGGAACCTGCCGGCGCTGACCAGCCGCGACGCGGCCGCCGCCGACTTGTCCGACTTCCTCGACCTGACCCACCCGGCCTTCGCCGAGCCACCCACACTCGCCGCGCCGCTCGCCGGTCCTGCCCAGTTGGCGTGCGAAAAGACCGGTCCAGGGCGAATACCGCCGCCAGACTCGGTGACCCGGGGCTGACGAACACCCAGCTACCGGACCGCCACCGAAGCAAGGGCTCAGGTCGCCCGGACGTCAAGCACGCGACCACCCAGCAACCGCTGCCCAGCCAGCGAGAGCCGCCAACGGCCGGCTGCTGTGCGTGGCCGGCTGAGGGCAGCCGGGTTAGGCTGCTGGTACATCTGCTCATGGGCGGAGGCGTTGGAGATCACCGGGCCGGGGAACGAGCCGGCGGGCGGGCCGGGTGGCCAGGGTCGCCTGCGGGCCTCGCACGCCGACCGCGAGCAGGTGGTTGACGTGCTCAAGACCGCGTTCGTGCAAGGACGCCTGGACCTGGATGAGTTCGATCTGCGGGTCGGCCAGGCACTGACGTCACGGACCTACGCGGACCTGGCCGCCCTCACCGCCGACATTCCCGCCCGGCTGGCAAGAGCCCGGCCGCCGCAGCCCGCCCGGGAATCGGTCAGCAAGACGGCGGTCGTGGCGATGGCCTGCGCGAGCGCCGCATTGCCCAGCCTGTGGCCGGTCATGATGCTGAGGCCCCCGTGGCCGCCCTTTGTGCTACCGGTCGCCGTGATCTGGTTCGCCCTGGTCGTGGCCGTGCCGACGGGCTGGGTAGCGCTGTTGCGCGACTGGCTTGACAAGCGCGGCGCACTGCGCGCGCCGCTGGGCCGGCGACTGCGCCCGGCCCGTGGCCTTGATGCCCCGCCCGCTCGCTAGCCCACCGGTCAGTCACGCCCGGGTCCCTGCGTCGCGACGCGGCCCGCGGCCGCTAACGGGATGGGAGGTCCAGGCCGGCCGCCTTGGCGCCGGCCTCGGCCAGCGCCGCCGCCAGCATGTCCGCGGCCCGCCCGGCTGCGGACAGCGCCTCGGACACCTCGAGCAGCACGCCGCCGGGTTCACCGCCGGTACCACGCGCGATCTGGCCGTCCTCACCCTGTGCGACCAGGAACCGGGCGAGCTGCTCGCACAGCTGGGGCAGTTCGTGGCTCATCAGCGCCAGCCGGGCGATGACCTCGCGGGCCTCGCCCGGGCTGGCCAGTTCGCCAGCATCTGCCGTCAGGTGGTTCAGCGCCCGGGCGGTCTCCACCGCTTGCACGGCGACCTCCCTGATCGTCATCGTGGCGGCCAGCTCGTTCACATACCCCGGCGCGGGATTACGCCGGGACCGGGCCAGCGCGGCAGCCTCGGCGTCGTCACCAGAGCCGAACAGCCGAACTTTCCTGGGCATCTTCCTCCATGATCATTCAGTGGCGACGGCGCGGGCGCAGGCCAAGGGCCCTCCTGCAGACTATGCGCCACCGCATGTGCCGCCGGGCGGCCGCGCCCGCAGTCCGGCTCCTGCCCGGCCGCCGCTTGCGCGATCACCTGAGCGGTCACCTCACCGATCCCGGCAAGCTCCCGCAGCGTCCCATCCCGAATCCGGCCGGCCAGTTCGCCAGCACTCAGCCCGGCGACCACCTCAGCGGCCCGCCGGAACGCCCGGACCCGGTACGTGGGCGCACCGGTTCGCTCAAGCTGGAAGGCGATCTGCCGCAACGCCCACCCCGGATCCACACCAGCCAGCCTACGGACCACGACCACCGCCCAACGGCGGATAGATCGTTCGGGAACCGCATCTGAACCGGGGCCGGGCCGGGCGGCCGGCTGCCCCGGATCAGTTCGAGCCTTCGGCTGCGATGTAGCCCTCTGACTCCAGGTGCAGGATGATCTGCTGGGCGGCCTCTTCGGGTGTGAGCTGGGTCGTGTCGATGGTGATGTCGGCGTCGCCGGGTATCTCGTAGGGGTCGGAGATGCCGGTGAACTCGGGCAGTGCCCCGGCGCGGGCCTTGGCGTACAGGCCCTTGCGGTCCCGTGCCTCGCACACCTCGAGGGGGGTCGACACGTGGACGAGCAGGAAGCCGCCGCCCGGCTCGACCAGGGCCCGCACGTCCTTGCGGGTGGTGTCGTAGGGGGCGATCGGCGCGCAGATGGCGATGCCGCCGTTCTTGGTGATCTCGGAGGCCACGAAGCCGATGCGGCGGATGTTGATGTCGCGGTGCTCCTTGGAGAAGCCGAGCTCGGACGAAAGGTGCTTGCGGACGATGTCGCCGTCGAGCAGGGTCACCGGCCGCCCGCCCAGCTCCAGCAGCTTCACCAGCAGTACGTTGGCGATGGTCGACTTTCCCGATCCCGACAGGCCGGTGAAGAACACGGTGAACCCGTGGCGGGCGCGGGGCGGGTAGCTGCGCCGCAGCTCGGCGGCCACCGCCGGCGGCGTGAACCACTCGGGCAGGTCGCGTCCCTCGTTGAGCCGGCGACGCTGCTCGGTGCCCGAGATTGCCAGCGTCCGGGCCCCCTTGGGAACCTCGTCTTCGGGCAGGTAGCCATCCAGTTGCTCGACGTAGACCATCTGGCGGAACGGGACCACCGTCACCCCGAGTTCGGCCTCGTGCTGGCGGACGAGGTCCTGGGCGTCGTAGGGGCCGTAGAACGGCCGGCCCTGGGCGTCGGCGCCGGGCCCGGCGTGGTCGCGTCCCACGATGAGGTGGGTGACCCCGTGGTTGCGCCGGATGATGGCGTGCCAGAGGGCTTCCCGGGGTCCGGCCATGCGCATGGCCAGCGGGAGCAATGACAGCATCGCCGTGTTGCGGGGATAGCCGTCCATGATCGCCTGATAGCAGCGGACCCGCGTGTAATGGTCGACGTCACCTGGCTTGGTCATGCCGACGACCGGATGGATGAGAAGGTTGGCCTCCACCTCCTTGGCCGCCCGCAAGGTGAGCTCGTGGTGGGCACGGTGCAGCGGGTTGCGGGTCTGGAAGGCGACCACCCGGCGCCAGCCCCGGCGGGCGAACTCGGCCCGCAACTGGGCCGGTGTGTGGCGCAGCGCCGGGTAGTCGTAGTGGGCGGGCAGAGCGATGCCCTCGAGGGTGCCGGCCAGGTAGTGGGGGTGCGTCCGTTCGAGCAGGTGGGCAACGCCCGGGTGGGCGGGGTCGGTCGTCCCGAAGACCCCCTGGGCCTCGGCTCGCCGGTCGGGCCGGTAGACCTCATCGACGTGCAGGGCCGCCAGCATCACCCCCTCGGGGTCGCGCAGCGCGACACTGGCGCCCGGACCGACCTGGGTGGCCAGCTCGCCAGGGACGTCGAGGGTGACCGGTACCGGCCACAGCGTTCCGTCCGACAGCCGCATATCGGCACAGACCGACGCCACATCGGCGCTACCGAGGAACCCGCGTAAAGGCGAGAACGCACCGGACAACAACAGCTCGAGGTCGCACAGATGGCGGGGCGTGAGATCACACGACGGCCAGTGGGTGGACGCCTTACGCAGCTCGCAGGCGCGCTCGTCATCCACCAAGGCCTTGACTAAGGCACCACCGTAGGCAGGAACAAGGTGATCGGCCATAGCGCCACCCTAGTACCGCGACCGCAACCTTTGCCCTGGCAGGCAGGGGTGAAAACGTCGGCGGTATGCCCTGATCGCCCGCCGCCGGCGCGCCGTGGGCCTGTCCGGGCCGGCCGCCGTTGGCGAGGGGATCGCTATCGGTAGGCGAGGACGATCCAGACCTGGCCCGGGGCGAACGTCATCCGCTTCCCGGAGGCGGTAGTGAAGGTGGTGCCGCCGTTCGCGTCCGGCCGGGACCAGTGCGTGCTCCGGGCCTTGCCGTCGCGCAGGACCAGGGCGGTGCCCGACCACTATGACGGGTACTAAACTGCCCCCCGCGTCAGTCGCACGCCGCAGGCCAGCCAGCCATGGCCGGGCCAGCGGCCGCCAGGATGCCCGCCGTCCCGGTAACGTGGCCTCATGCCCGGGGAGCCTGGCTGGTGCGGTGTGTGCGGGTTGCCGGTGCCTGCCGGGGAGACGTTGTGCCGCTGGCCGGTTCCCGGCCGGCTGGGCGATGGCGAGTATGACGACGAGGCTGTGCCGTGGGCATCGCACAGCCTGGCGTTCATGTCCGAACTGGCAGAGCAGCAACGCTGGCGCTGCCCGTGGTGCGGGGATGACCTGCCCGATTCTCCGCGCGGCACTGCGATCGATCACATCATTCCCAGAATTTACGGAGGTCCGCACCGCCGCTGGAATCTTCAGCTCCTGCACCAGGAGTGCAATTCGGCAAAGGGCAAAAAGATCACGGCCGGCGCACTGGATCTGGCCGGCGTTCACGACGTCACCATCTGCATGGACGTCGCACAGTACCGCGCCGCGGTCCGGCGCCGGGCGGTTACGTATGCCCTGCGGGCAACGCGCCCGCTCGGCGCCGAGGCCCGCGGCCGGGCGCTGGCCGCGGCCAGGAACCTCACCGTGTTCTTCCCCGAGGCCAGGGTCCGCGCTGTCATCAGGGCAGCGGCGGAAGGGAACCCACCCTGCTGACTGCCTGGCCAGCGGCGCTGTGCCGGCCATCGCCGGTGCATGCCCGGCCGGTCGCGCCGCCGGGCTGAAGATCTTCGGCGCCACCCTGACTCCGTTCAGGCCGGCCGGATACTGGTCGCCCGCCGCGGAGGCCAAACGCGAGGCCGTCAACCACTGGATCCTGACCTCTGGCGCGTTCGATGGCGTCATCGACTTCGCCAGCGCCATCGCCGACCCGGGCCACCCGCAGTTCATGAACCCGAAGTACGACAGCGGTGATCACCTGCACCCCAACGACGCCGGCTATCAAGCCATGGCCGACGCCATCAACCTCGCCCTGCTGGGATAACACCGCGCCCGGGTCAGCTTTCGTCGTAGCTACCTGGATTACCACCGGGCGGCGGTGCGGTTATCCGCGAAGGAACCGTGGGCCGGCCAGCAGCCGTCACCTTAAGGCCGGTGTAAACTCCTGGCGGCTCAGGGTTGCTCCAGGCGTTAATGCTGTCACCAGCGGTAAAGGCAAAGCTGTGAGTGCCGGCCGGGAGGGACATGGCAGTCGAGTAGGTGGCACCGGACGCCGGGTTCCCTGATACATACGAAAGCGGGTAGGCGACGCCGTCTATCACGACATCCACATACGAGGGCGCGTCGGGCCCGCTATACACGGTGGAGAAAGTGAAGACGGTGGAGGTGCTGCCGGAAGCCGGGCGTACCTTCGCCTTCTGCAGCAGGATCGGGGTAACCGCCATCTCCCTTTCCTGGAAATCCTGCAGCCCGCTGCCGTCGTTGAACTCCAGCTGAATATAGTGACTGCCGGCCGGCAGTGAAGAAGTTGTGTAGTAATAGGTCCGGCCGGTGGTGACGTTCCCGGCGCCCGCGGTCATCGGGTAACTGGTGCCATCGATGACGACATTGGCGGCGGCCGGCTCATGGCCGGCCGGTGAACGGTACTTTACGCTGATGGTACATGGCTTGCCACTCTGGCAGAAGAAGGAGGCATCGCGGCCGGCGCTGAGATGGGTCAGATCGAAGGGAGCGACCACCGGGCCACTGTATTGCACATTATTGAACGGCAGTTTCCAGTTCGTTGTCCCGTCACCGAACTGGAAGGAGTATGTGTGCGCGCCGCGGGCGAGGGTAGTTCTTGCCCGGTAGATGACGTGACCACCACCCACTTTCTTGATGGCGGTCATGACAATGGGGTGACCGTCCACAACGACGTTGTGCACGGTCGCGGCAGTCTTGTTGCTGTACAGCACCGTGTAGGTGAATGACGTGCCCGGGCCGCCATACTCGGGGAAGAGGACGGGCACACCCACGGAGGCACGGGCCGCCGCGGAAGTCTGCGGTGGCTGCAGCACCCCGGAATATTTCCGCATCGGCTCGATCAGCTTCGTGTTGGGCGGATGGCCCGGATCGCTGAAGTCGAAGAAGTTCATGAGATCCGAGGTCCCGCTCAGGGTGTCGCGCTCACCCAGGCTCGGCAGGCCGAAGTTTGCTTCGATGAATTTGTCAAACGAGGCGAACTCACCCCGGCTGGCCGAGATGAAACCCGGCTTGGCGTAGGGCGAGATGACCAGGAGGGGTACCCGCAGCCCCATGCCTCTGCCGTCAACCTGCGGCGGCGGGACATGGTCGTAAAAACCTCCGAATTCATCCCAGGTAACGAAGATGGCGGTGGAGGACCAGTCGCGGCTTTTCATGATCGCATTGATAATGGCGGCCACGAAGTTCTCGGCCGGCTGGATGGGCCGCGGCGGATGATCTGATGCGCCAGCTCCGTTTGGCGCGACAAAACTGACATCCGGCAGGTTGCCCGTCCTGGCAGCAGTGATAATTTGCAACGGATTGATGCCGGGCGTGCCGCTGAGGTTCTTGATGTAGCGCAGCGGATCCCAGATATCCCCGCCGCCGTACATTTTCCATGTCAGGCCGGCCCTCGTCAGTTCCGCGGGCAGCGAGTTGATGTCGTAACACGGTCTGCCAAAGGTCTCGTTGCCATCCAAGGCACGATTGTTGACAATAATGTTGAGCGGGGTACTGCAACCGGTGTGGGTGGTGGTGAAAAAGTCACCGCCAGTCTGGGCGGCTACCATCGCAATGTGATTCGGCGTGCTACTGGTTTCGGCATCCGCAAAGAAATTAACCCCCAGGCCGTACTGTTTGGCATAGGCCCAGTACGTAGGAATATCGCTACGCCGGTACTGAACCTCCCCGCGCGGGTTGAAATCGTCCATCCGGCCGCCGTCGATCGCAGCTATCGTCCGGGGACCGCTGTGGTCGAGGTCGGAGGGCAACGGGTTGGGAGCAGGCGGCTCCGTGACTCCCCACCTGGTGCCGGCAACGCCAGGGAAATCCCCGAAGTAGTTGTCCAGCGAGTGGTTCTCCATCATGATCACCACGACGTGCTGAATCGGCGTCGGCTGAGCGCGAACCGGCCCGGACTGGCCGGTAACCGCGCCCGTACACAGGATTAACGCCACCACGGTATACGCGGATACCCGCCTGAAGCTCTGCATGCCCACACCCCCGGTAATCAGCGGTAACCGGCTCCACGCGATCGAGCGCTAACCGTTTGCCAGCATACTCAGAACCGCCCGGCGCACTCGGCTTCCGCCTGCTGATGGGTGCTGCGCGCTACCCGGCGGATTCCGGTCGAGCGGTGGGTCTCAGGTCAGTCCGTGCTGGTAGGCATAGCTGACTGCCTGGGCCCGGTCGCGGACGCCGGTTTTGGCGAAGAGGTGGTTGATATGGCTTTTCACCGTAGTTTCGCTGACGGACAGCCGGTGGGCGATCTCGGCGTTGGACAGCCCATGGGCGATCAGCGTGAGCACTTCGGTTTCGCGTGCTGTGAGCCCGTCTGGGTACCGGTGCGTGTGGCCGGTGGATGTGCCGGATGGGCCGGTGGTGATGGCGTCAAGGAGGTGCTGCTGGACCGCTGGGTCGATGGCGGCCTGTCCGCTGGTGACGCGCTGGAGTGCGTCGTGGATTTCGGCGGCGCCGACGTCTTTCGTGAGGTAGCCGCGGGCACCGGCGCGCAGGGCGTCGATGACCGAGCGGTCGTCGGCGTAGGTGGTGAGCACCAGCACTTTGATACTGGCGTCGCGTTCGCGCAGGAGACGGGTGGCCTCGACGCCGTCGCAGTGGGGCATCCGCAGGTCCATCAGCACGACGTCTGGCCGAAGTTCGGTGGCCAGGGCCAGAGCCTGGTTGCCGTCGGCGGCCGCGCCGACGACCTCGACACCGGTGAGCAAGCCAAGGAGGGTGGCCAGCCCTTCGCGGACCACGCGCTGGTCGTCAGCCACCAGGACGCGGATGACGGCGGTCATGCCGGTGCCCACAGTTCGACCAGGAACCCGGCGCCGGTGGGCTGCGCGGTGAGCGTGCCGCCGAGCAGTTCGGCTCGTTCTTTCATGCCGGTGAGCCCGTAGCCGGCCCGGCCGGCCGGAGCGTGCGGTTCGCCGTGCCCGCCGATGTCTTCGATGGCCAGCCTGGTGCCGGCCCGCGCATATGTCAGGCGGATCTCGACCCGGCTTGGGCAGGCGTGCTTGCGGATATTCGTCAGGGCTTCCTGGGCGACCCGGTAAAAGGTCAGCCTGCTGTCGGCGCCCAGGTCCCGCGGAGCGCCGGTGACGGTGAGGCAGCAGGCCACGCCGGTGTCGCGCTCGAACTCGGCTGCCAGGCCAGGCAGCCGTTCGGGGCCGGGAAGTGCGTCACCGCGGAGCATCCCGATGGCCCGCCGCGCTTCTTCCAGGCCGGTCTTGGCCAGCCGGTGGGCCTGGCCGATCGCGCCGCCGAGCCGGGAGTCCTCCCCCTGCTGGCTCGCGAGCAGCTTGGCTGTCTCCAGGTTCAGCACCAGGCCGGACAGGGAGTGGGCCAGCACGTCGTGCATTTCGCGGGCCAGCCGCTGACGTTCCGCCAGTGCGGCCGCTTGGGCTTGGGCGCTGCGGGTCTGCTCCAGTTCGGCGAGCAGCAGTTCCGCCCGCTGACTGGTTTCCCGCAGCCGCCGGGCGAACAGGGACAGCAGGTAGATAGCCAGGATTCCGAAGTCGTTCAAGACGATGCCCGCGACCGGTGCCCGTCCGTTCGATACCCACGCCGCGGAGACCGCCGTGACGGTGGCCGCGGCGACCAGGGCGCTGAGCCGGTCCGGCAGCGCCAGGGCGGCCATGCCGAGCGCGGGAAACACCCCGAGGAATGCCGCGCCGTTGGCCTGCAGCCCGATCAGCGCCGCCGCCCCCGCCACAGCGATGAGCAGTACTGCTAGCTGCACCGCGAGCCTGGGCGGGGCCGGCCACATGGCGATGATGGTGGCCACGCAGAACGCGATGAGGGCAGCCGACACCCAGATCGCGCTACCGTGGCCGCCGGGAGCCGGCCGGGCCTGAAACGAGGTGGCCGCTACGAACCCGATCGCGGTCACGGCGAGAACCCGGATCGCACGGTAGGCCACCCGCTCGCGACCTCGCGCCCGGTCCAGCTCGGCTATCCCAGCCGGGGTGGCCGGGGAGTTCATCTCTAAACCGTACGGCGGAACCGCTGCGCAGTCTTGCGTCCGCGGATGGATTTCCGGTGCGCCGGGTCTCCACCCCCTGGTGGAGGCCCGGCCATCCGGGGGCCAGGTTGTGCCGGTGAGCAAGTTCCACCGCCGCGCCGATGACCGCCCGCAGCCCTTACACCAGGCTGGATGCCAGGAACGTCCCAGCCTGAGGAGCGAGATGGACAGCACCGGCCCGACCCCAGGTACGCACCACCCTGGCCTGGCCCCCGCTCAGCCAGAACCTGTGGTCACCGTCTGTGGCCTGGTCAAACGCTACGGCAGCCACGACGCCGTTAAGGGCATCGATCTCGAGGTGCGGCGCGGGGAGATCTTCGCCTTCCTCGGCCCCAACGGTGCGGGCAAGACCACCACGGTGGAGATCCTTGAAGGCTTCCGGCAGCGCACCGACGGTGAGATCGCCGTCCTCGGTGCCGACCCGGCCACAGCAGGCAGGGCCTGGCGGGACCGGGTGGGCGTCGTTTTGCAGGAGTCAGAGCCCGAGCCCGGCCTGTCCGTGCGTGAGTGCCTGGCACTGTACGCGGGGTTCTACCAGGCGCCGCGGGACATCGACGAGACCATCAGCCTGGTCGGGCTCACCGGCAAGGCGGGCGCGCTGGCCAGCCGCCTGTCGGGCGGGCAGCGGCGGCGGCTCGATTTCGCGCTCGCCCTCATTGGCGACCCCGAGCTGATCTTCCTGGACGAGCCGACCACCGGCTTCGACCCGTCCGCCCGCCGCGCCGCGTGGGAGGTCGTCGCCGGGCTCCGTCAGCTCGGTAAAACGATCTTCCTCACCACTCACTACATGGACGAGGCGGAGTACCTGGCCGACCGGATCGCGGTGCTCTCCGCCGGGCGCATCGTTGCCGAGGGCACGCCGCGGACGCTGGGCGGGCGTGACCACATGACCACCGCCATCAGCTTCACCCTCCCGGCCGGCCTGGCAGCACGTGACCTGCCCGAAGGGCTGCGCCCGCTGGCCGAACCCGGGCCCGGCGGACTCACGGTCCTGCACAGCGAAAGCCCGCTCGTCCATCTCCAGATGCTCAGCAACTGGGCGCTCAGCCGGGGCTTCGACCTGCCCGGCCTGGATGTCCACCGCCCCACTCTCGAAGAGGTCTACCTGTCGCTCACCAGTTCCACTCCCGCGAAGGACTAGCGAAGGACTAGCGATGATCCGCATGGCAGCACACCTGTTCGGCTACGACCTGCGCGCCTTCATCCGCAACCGCCAGGCCCAGTTCTTCACCCTGGCGCTGCCGGTGCTGTTCCTGGTGATTCTGGCCTCTTTGTTCGGCGGCCACGGCCACACCACCCCGGTCCCCGGCGGGCAGGTCAGCATCTCGGTGGCCTACGTGCCCGGCATCATGACCCTCGGCATCATCGCGGCCTGCTTCGGCAACCTGGTCGCCTCGGTCACCGCGCAACGCGAACGCGGCGTACTCAAACGGCGGCGCGCCACACCCGTCCCGGCCGCTGCCGTCATCGCAGGCCGCGTCCTCACCGCGGTCGTCATCGCGGTCACCATGGCGGCGGTACTGCTGGGCATCGGCTGGGGCGCCTACAGCGTCCACGTCCCCGGGCGCACCGCTCTCGCGCTCGCGGTCACGGTGGTCGTGGGAGCCGCCTCGTTCTGCTGCCTCGGCTACGCGCTCGCCTCGCTGGTCCACAACGAGGACGCCGCGCTGCCCGCCACCCAGGCGATCCTGCTGCCGCTGTACTTCATCTCGGGAGTGTTCGTCGCGGTCTCAGTACTTCCGCACTGGCTGGCCGGCGTGGGGGACGTCTTTCCCGTCCGCCACCTGCGGGATGCCCTGCTAGCCGCCTACAACCCGCACACCACCGGGCTTGGGTTCGCCGGCCGTGATCTGCTTATCGTGGCTGCCTGGGGAGCCGCGGGCCTGCTCATCGCACTCCGCAAGTTCAGCTGGCTGCCGCTTGGGCGCTAGCCCGGCCAGCGCCACCCACCACGCTCACGGAAGGAAGTCATGGCTACCGAAGTTCAAACCCAAACCGGCCGGTGCACGCTCCACGGAACCGTTGAGGCAACCCGGGAAGTCCCCAGGATGGGGTTCCCCTTCATCGTCTACGCCATCTGGCGGGCCATCGCCAGCCGCCGCCCATTCCGCTGCCCCGACTGCGGCGCCCCCGTTCAAGGCGGATAACCTAACGGCCGGCCTTGGGATGGTGCTCGTTTCAGCGGTCCTGGGCTCTGGAATGGCCGATCTGCACCAGGCCGTTCTCGTAGCCGTACACGACGGCCTGGACCCGGTCCCGCAGGCTCAGCTTGGCCAGGACGCGCCCGACGTGAGTCTTGACGGTGGCCTCGGACAGAAACAGCCTCGCGGCGATCTCGGCGTTGGACAGGCCTTGCGCGACGAGGACGAGAACCTCGCGTTCCCGGTCGGTCAGCGTGGCCAGCTCGGCGGGCGGCGCCGTCCCGGCGGCCGGCAGCATGTGCCCGAACCGGTCGATCAGCCGCCGGGTGGTGGACGGCGCCACCACCGCGTCACCGGAGTGCACGGCCCGGATCGCGAACAACAGCTCGGCCGGCGGAACGTCCTTGAGCAGGAACCCGCCCGCCCCGGCCTTCAGCGCCGAGAATGCGTATTCGTCGAGGTCGAAGGTGGTGAGCATGAGAATGCGCGGGCGCTCGCCCGCGGCCCGGATCCGGCGGGTGGCCGCCACCCCGTCCAGCCGTGGCATGCGGGCGTCCATCACCATTACGTCGCAGCTGATCCGGCGGGCCAGCTCGATCGCCTCCAGCCCGTCGCTGGCCTCGCCGACCACGGTCATGTCCGGCTGTGCCTCCAGTACCATGCGGAAACCCGCACGGACCAGTTCCTGGTCGTCGACGAGCGCGGTCCGGATGGTCACGCGGCGCCGCCGGATCGCGAGCGGGCCAGCGCCGGCATCGCGGGTATCCGGGCCGTGACCTGGTACCCACCCTGCGGCAACGGCCCGGCGGTCACCGTGCCGTCATACATCCCGACCCGTTCACGCATCCCGGCGAGCCCGTGCCCGGCGCCGTCGCCGTGCGCGGCGGCACCGCGCCCGTTGTCGCTGACCTGGACCACCAGCTCGTCGTCGGTATAGCACAGCGTCACCGACGCGGCGGCGGCCAGCCCGGCGTGCTTGCGGGTATTGGTCAGCGACTCCTGCACCACCCGGTAGGCGGCCAGCTCGGCGCCCTCGGGAAGCGGCCGGGGCGGCCCGTCCAGCGTGAGCGACACGGACATGCCCGCGGTCCTGGCCTGTTCCACAAGCTCCCGAAGCTGTCCGAGGCCGGGCTGCGGGGCCATGCCGGTCCGGGAATCGCCCGACCGCAGCAGGCCGAGCAGCCGCCGCATCTCGCTCAGCGCCTGCCGCCCGGTGCGCGAGATCGCCTGCAGAGCCTGGCGGGCCTGCGCCGGGTTGCTGTCCAGCGCGTACCCGGCACCGTCGGCCTGCACCACCATGACGCTGAGGTTGTGGGCGATGACGTCGTGCAGTTCCCGGGCGATGCGGGCCCGCTCGGTGGCGGCGGCAATCTGGGCCTGTGCGTCCCACTCCCGCTCCAGCCGGGCGGCCCGCTCCTCCAGCGCGGCGTAGTAGCCCCGCCGGTACCGCATCGAGTCGCCGAGCACCCAGGCGATGAGCGCGGTCCCGCAGAAGATCACCAGGGCAGCGAAGATCTTCCGGAACAGGTCCAGCCCGTGCGCCCAGACGAGCACCCCCACGAAAGAACCCGCCAGGCAGATCGCCAGCCCGGCCAGCGATACCCGCCGCGGCCGGTAGGCCGCCAGCGTGTACAGCAGCACCGGGATCGCCAGGTCGGTGCCGCTCGGCCCGGACCCGAACATGACCTGGACCGCTCCCGCCACTACGGCGGCGCAGAATGCGGCGACCGGGTTCTGCCGCCGGAACACCACCGCGGCCAGCATGACGAGCGATATCGAGATCACCAGCAGCAGCGGGTGGGTGTGATGGAGAAGCGGGCCGGTGCCAAGCACGGCCAGCAGCAGCGCCAGCGCGCCGTCCACCAGCCTCGGATGACGGCTGAGCCAGGCGTAGACCGCTGCCACGGCACCAGCGTAACGAGGTGACCGGGCGGCGGCGTCAGCCCAGCGGCCGATGCGTGCCCGTCTCAGGTAGCACTGGCAGCCGTTGGGCGTCAGCCGCGAACCCGCGCCGCGTCCGGCGGGCAGGTGCTCATGTTCATCCCCGAGGCCGGCCCGGGCAAGCCCGCCGGCCGGCGCGGTGGCGCCGCCGTGGGCCGGACACTGACCTGGCGGCCCGGCCACGTGAGCCGCCACGAAGGGAGACGACATGATCGAGGCACAGGGCCTCTCCAAACGTTACGGTGACACGCTGGCCGTCGATGACCTCTCATTCCGGGTCGAGCCCGGGAAGATCACGGGTTTTCTCGGGCCGAACGGAGCCGGGAAGACGACCACGATGCGGCTGGTCCTTGGGCTGGATGAGCCGAGCGCCGGCCGGGTGACGGTCAACGGCAGGCCGTTCCGGTCGTCGGCCGCGCCGATGCGGGAGGTGGGCGCGCTGCTGGATGCCAAGGCGGTCCATGGTGGCCGCAGCGCCTACAGCCACCTGCTGTGCCTGGCCCAGACCAACAACCTCCCCCGGCGGCGGGTGGATGAGGTGCTGGATCTGGTCGGGCTGGCCTCGGTGGCCAGGAAGCGGGCCAGGGGTTTCTCGCTGGGCATGGGGCAGCGGCTCGGCATCGCCGCGACGCTGCTCGGCGATCCGGCGATCCTCATGTTCGA
>Ga0070733_10001772_pt1 | contig 15896 bp, 11 predicted proteins | sample Coa_R1_9_FD_66450 | JGI IMG/M metagenome (GOLD analysis project Ga0070733, IMG submission 66450) | Surface soil microbial communities from Centralia Pennsylvania, which are recovering from an underground coalmine fire - Coalmine... | ecosystem: Environmental > Terrestrial > Soil > Unclassified ... | reverse complement strand
GCGATGTGATCTGCGAACTGGACCAGAACGATCTGATCCCGGCGCTTCGCCAGCAGCAGGCAGCCCTCCATGTGGCGGAAGCAACAGTCCGGAGCGCCCAAGCCGACTACGAGCGCTATAAAGTGGACGCGACCGGCCCGGATGTGCCCTTTCTGAAACGCGATATGGAACGCGCCCGCTCCATGTTCACCAGCGGGCTGATCGCTCAGAACAGCCGCGACGATGCCGAAAAAAATTATGACATGGCGGTGCAGAAACAGGAGTCGGCCAAGGCGAATCTGGGAAGCGCGTCAGCCGCGATCGCCAAAGCGCAGGCGGCACTCGAACAGCAGCAGGCCGCCGTTTCCATCGCGGAAGAAAACCTGCGCAACGCGACCATCGTTTCGCCCATCGACGGCATCGTCCTTTCGCGCGACAGCGAGGTCGGCGACGCTGTGAGCTCCATCCTGTTACTGGGCTCGAGCGCGACGTTGATCATGACCGTCGGCGATTTGAACGAGGTCTATGTCAAGGGGAAGGTGGACGAGAGCGATATCGGCAAGGTCTACCTCGGGCAACCCGCGCGAATCTCGGTCGAGTCGTTCAAAGATCAGAAGTTTGACGGCCATGTGACGAAGATTTCGCCCATGGGAAATGAAAAAGATAACGTCACCACGTTCGAAGTGCGAGTTTCGATTTCCAACGAAAAGCACATCCTCAAAGCGCTGATGACGGCCAATGCGGAAATCATCCTGGACGAGCACAAAGGCGTACTGGCCATCCCGGAAGGAGCCGTTTATTACAACAAGGACAAATCGACCGCGGCGCAGATTCCCGACCCTACGAATGAAAAGGGACTTCGCAAAGTTGCCATCGCGACGGGAATCAGCAATGGCTCGAAAACCGAAGTCACCAAAGGCCTGACGGAAGGCCAGCAGGTCATCCTGCAGTAACCATGACCTACGTGGCCGAGCTTCTGGGGCAGGTGCTCGGCAGTCTGCTCCGCAACAAACTGCGCAGCTTTCTCACTATGGCCGGCATATCCTGGGGCATCGCCTCGATCGTGCTGATCGTCGCCATGGGGGATGGATTCAAAGCCGGGCAGCAGAACAACATGAAAGGGCTCGGCCAGAACCTCGTCATTCTGTTCGGCGGGCGCACCGAGATGCAGGCAGGCGGGCAGCGTGCCGGCCGGCGCATCCGGCTCACATACAACGATGTCGACAATATCCGCCGCGAGGCTTATCTGGTAAAACTGGTCACCCCCGAACTGGAGGGCAACATCCACGCCACCAGCCCGTATAACAGCGGACTGTTCGACATCAGCGGCGTCGAAGCATCCTTCACCGCACTGCGCACCATACCGATCGCCGACGGCAGGTTTTTCAGCGACCAGGATGAGAAGAGCGGCGAGCGCGTCTGCGTGATCGGCGTCGATGTAAAGAAGCAGCTTTTCGGTAATCGCACCGACATCGTCGGCAGGCAGCTCTCGATCAATTCCCTCCCGTATCAGATCATCGGCGTCATGTCGGACAAGGAACAGGACAGCAGCTATTCCGGTCTGGACGAGAAAAAGATCTGGCTGCCCTACACGTCCATGGCGCGGGACGTACCACCGACTAAAGAATACGATCCAGGCAACCTGAGCGAGATCCTCTATCAGCCGGCGTCTCTCGAACAGTTCGAAGCCGCGCGCAAACAGGTGCTGCGCATTATTGCGCGCGTCCACAGCTTCGATCCCGCCGACAAGAGCGCCATTGGGGTCTGGGACACCGTCGAAAACGCGAAAATGACCAACGGCATTTTCGATTCGATGACGGTGTTTCTGGGGTTCATCGGGTTGGTAACGCTGTCGCTTGGCGGTATCGGTGTCATGAACATCATGCTGGTCACGGTTTCCGAACGGACACGTGAAATCGGCCTGCGCAAGGCGCTCGGCGCCACGCGGGTGCGCATTCTGATCGACTTTCTGGCCGAAGGCTGCGCCCTTGCGTTCGTGAGCGGGATGGTGGGATGGAGCGTTGCCTTTGGACTCTCCAGCATGCTCAAGCTGGTGAAGATGCCCGACATGTTCCCCGGCCTGCCCGTCAGCATGACCACCAGCATTCTGGCCTTTAGCGCGCTTTCGATCATTGCAGTGGCTTCCGCGCTGTTTCCCGCATGGCGCGCCGCCTCGCTGACGCCCGTGGAGGCGCTTCGCTATGAACGCTAGAGAATGTGGGGCGGCCCCCCGGTCCGCGCGAGTCCCCCCGGACTCGCTCCCCCTATCGAACTCGCCGACGAGGGCGTCGACTGCGGACCGGGGGTCCGCCCCACAACACAGCGGCGCCGCAACCAAATCACCGACGACATAACACATGAACGTTAAGGGCATTCTCGTCGAAGCCGCGGCGGCGTTGAACTTCAACCGCTTTCGAAGCACACTCACTGTAGCCAGCCTCGCGTGGGGAGTCGCCTGCTTCGTGATTCTTTACGCGTATGGCGAAGGATTCGGCTACGCTCTGCGCACGTCTTTCCAGGCCGTCGGGCAGGATCTCGTCGTAATGTTCGACGGCCAGACATCCACCCAGACCGGTGGAGAGCGCTCCGGCCGCGCGATCAAACTCGATCTCGCCGACGCCGCCCTGATCCGCGACAATATTCCGCTGGTCACCGGAGTCTCCGCCGAGCTCATGCTCCGCGATGCCACCGTGGTACACGGCTACCGCCAGCAGAACATGTCCGTTCGCGCAGTGGAGGTGCCCTACGGCAAGGCCCGCAACATGACGATGAGCTCGGGCCGCTGGATCTCGCCCGAGGACTATCAAAACAAGGACCGCATCGCGATACTGGGCTCCAAAGCCGCCGAGAAGCTTTTCGGCGAAGCGCCCCCCGACGGCGAGACCATAACGATCAACGGTCTGCAGTTTCAAATCGTCGGCGAACTGCTTGCCAAGACTCAGATCTCGAACTACAACACGCCCGACAACGAATGCATTTTCATCCCGCTCTCCACCGCATCTCTTCTCCACGACATCAAGTATCCGGACGACATCGTCTGGATGCCCGCCAACCCCGTCTTCCGCGAGAAGGCCGTCAAAGACGTGCGGGCCCTGCTTGCGCGCGTGCATAGCTTCTCGCCCACCGACGAACGCGCGATCCAGATGATCGTGTTCAACCAGTTCATGAAAATCATCGACATCATGTCGAGTGCCCTGCAGGTCCTGTTGGGCCTGATCGGCGCGCTGACCCTGGCGATCGGCGGCATCGGACTAGCCAACATCATGCTCGTATCGGTAACGCAGCGGACGCGCGAGATCGGCGTGCTGAAATCGCTCGGCGCCACAAGCGCGGCAATCCGGTTCCAGTTTCTGGCCGAAGCCATGGCCATCGTGACGGCGGGAGGATTGCTGGGCGTCCTGATCGGATGGGGCGTGACGGCGGGAATACAGACACTGCCTCTGCTGGGTCCGATTTTCAAGGACGACAGCGGCAATGGCGACATTCACCTGCACATCACGCGTTTTGCGGTGATCGCGTCGACGGCCGTCCTCGAAGCCATAGGGTTATTCGCGGGGTTCCTGCCCGCGTTGAAAGCGTCGCGGCTTGACCCGATCGAAGCTCTGCGGTACGAATGAGCTGGATGGAACCCAGACTCAATTTCTACAAAGCGGCCCCGGAGGCAGTAGATGCGATGCGCGGATTGGAGCACTATATCAACCAGTCCTCGGGCCTCGAACCCCCTCTCCGCGAGCTTATAAAAATCCGGGCGTCCCAGATCAACGGCTGCGCCTACTGCATCGATATGCACACCAAAGACGCGCGGGCCGCGGGTGAGACCGAGCAGCGCCTGTACGCACTCAACGCCTGGCGGGAAACGCCGTTTTTCACCGAGCGAGAACGCGCCGCGCTGGAATGGACGGAGGCGATTACGCTGATTGGCGATGGCCATGCTCCCGAAGAATTATTCTTCAGCGTCCGCCAATACTTCGGTGAAGCGGAACTGGTGAACCTGACGCTGGCGATTGTGGCTATCAACGGATGGAATCGGCTGGCCATCGCGTTTCGATCCGTGCCTGGCTCTTACCAGCCCAAACCTGTGCCAGGCCAGACTCCGCGAACGTGATAGTCTCGGCGTATGAGGGTGCGGCAGGCACTGTGTGGTTTCGGACTTGGCCTGATCGCTCTGACCGCCCTCTACGCTTTCCAGCGGCCATTCCGCGAATACCCTGGGATCGAATACAACGATTTTCCGAAACCGCCCGATTACCGTGAAAAAACCGAATGGGCTTTCGCCCGCCTCATGTACCCGCAGTCCCGGCGCGGCTATGGAGGCGGCTTCGGATTTCGCGGCGGCGGCGACTGGCGCGAAGGTTACTCCATGTGGACGCAAGATTATCCGCGCGCCGACCGCCACTTCTCCGAGGCCATGCGCCGCCTCACGCGAATCCATGTGCGCTCCGTCGAACAGCCGGTGAATCTGGATGACGGCGACGACGTCGACAACTGGCCCTGGCTCTACGCCGTCCAGGTAGGCCAATGGCGATTGACCGACCCACAGGCGAAACAGATGCGCGAGTATCTGCTGCGCGGCGGTTTTTTCATGTGCGACGATTTCTGGGGCGAAGACCAATGGGCGAACTTTATGGAAAGTATGCACCGGGTCTTTCCCGATCGCCCCGTGGTCGATATCCCGAACGACGATCCGATCTTTCATTCGGTCTATGACCTGAGCGACCGCTACCAGGTTCCGGGAGCGCGTTACATTCAAACCGGCGTTACCGAGAAATGCAAGGGTTGCCCGGCGCGGTGGCGCGGCATCTATGACGACCGCGGCCGGGTGATGGTGGCGATGACGTTTCAGTCGGATGTGGGCGATTCCTGGGAGTGGGCCGACGACCCGGGATACGACGAAAAATTTTCCGCGCTGGGAATCCGCATCGGCGTCAACTATATCGTTTACGCCATGACGCATTAGCCTTGCGGTGGGGCATGGCTTGCGCCTTGCCGCCGGCCTTCCGGCCAGCGTCGCGATTTGTGGCAAGCGGCGCCGAGCCGAAGCTCAGCGGCAGCGCCGAAGCGCTGGCCCCGCAAGCTTACTTCGCCGCCTCAGGCGCAGTCTCCCGCTTCAGCGCGAGATTGTCGTCAAACCATGCGATTGTACGTTGCAGCAGATCCTGCACATGCTCCGGCTTCCGTATCGCATGACCTTCCCCCGGATAGACCACTAACTGCGTCTTGACACGGCGCGTCTTCAACGCGTGCCAGAACTCATAAGACTGCGGCGCGGGACACTCGGCGTCGCTGTCTCCCACCGCAACCAGCGTCGGCGTCGTCACGTTGCGAATAAAATTGATCGGCGAACTGCGCGAATAGACGGCGGGATTGTCGTACACCGACGACCCGAAATACGGAATCATCCACTGGTCAATCAGGTTCTCGCCATAGTAACTCTGCCAGTTCGCGATACCCGCGCCGGCAACGGCAGCGCGGAAGCGATGCGTCTGGGTCACCGCCCACATGGTCATATAGCCGCCATAGCTCCAGCCGGCAATGCCCAGGCGTTTGGGATCGACCGGCAGAGTTTTCACGACTTCATCCACCCCCAGCAGGATGTCGCGCAGGTCGCCCTGCCCGAAATCCTTGACGTTACTCTTCGTGAACGCCTCACCCGACCCGTAACTGCCCCGCGGATTGGGAAACAGCACAAAATATCCCTGGCTCGAAAGCAGCGACATGTCGAATGCGCCGGGCCAACTCGGCTTCTTCGACGCCGCTGGTCCGCCGTGCACCGAGACCACCATTGGGTATTTCTTCGACGGGTCGTAATCGACCGGATACATCAGCCAACCCTGCACGTTGAAGTCGTCGCTTCGCCAGTGCAGGTTCTGTGTCTTTCCCCACATAGGCTTCAGCGCATCGTTAGCGTGAGTAAGCTTGGTCCATTCCGATACCGGCCCGGCCCACACTTCGGGCGCGAGCGTCCAGGAGCTGCGTATCGACGCTATCGTCTTGCCATCGCTGGAAACGGAAATAACGCCATCGCCGGCTTTCAGCGATTCGTCTCCGGTCCAAAGAGTTTCCAACACCCGCGATGGCGGATCGAGCGCGGCGATCGCGGTCCCTCCGTTCACAGCCTCGGTGAACAGGATTTTTCCGGAAGGAAGCCAGCGAATCCAGCTTGGCGAACTCCTGCGGTCGGGCGTAAGGTTGTGAGGCGCGACGCCGCCGGTCGCCGGAACGGCAAAGATATCGCCGCCGGTGGACCCTTCATCGCTCATGATCCCGCCGATGAACGCAATCTGGCTTCCGTCGGGAGACCAGCGCGGGTTCGCCATCTGAAGCTCCGGCTTGAGAATCTGGTGGACCTCACCCGACGCCACGGCGATGGTATAGAGCTGGGCAATCCACCAGTTGTTATCGCCGTTGCCCTGCGACGCGGTGTAAGCCAGATGATCGCTGTCGGGCGCCCAGTCGTACTCGTACACATAGGTGTCGGCCGGAGTGATCGGCTTCGCTTCGCCGGAACGCGCGTTGACCAACGTCAGCCGTTGCTCGTAAATGTGTTCTTCAACGGGTCCCGCGTCTTTGGTGGCGGGTTCGAGAGGCCCGGCGGCCCGCGGGGCGTTCTCCGTAAACAGAATCGCGATCTTCGCGCCATCCGGCGACCAGCGCGGGTCGGCAAGAAAACCCGTCAGGTTCGTGAGCCTGTGCGCCTGACTTCCCGGACTGCCGGCGGGCTGGACATAAAGCTCCAACTGCCCTTGTTTTTCGGCATCGGACAGGAACGCGATCTGCTTGCTGTCCGGCGACCAGGCCAGACTGTGCTCGGCGTGCGCCGTCTTCCATCCCGAGAACTTCTGCGGAGCCGCGCCGTTTTTCGAAAGATCGACCAGATAGATCTCGGAGTTACGCGACTCCGTGTTGTCTTTGTTTCGCAGGCTTACGGTCCAGGCGGCGTAATGGCCGTCCGGAGAAACCGCCGCCTCGCGGTACTGCGTCGTGCCGGAGACGGTCGACAGCAGTTGCGGAACAGTTTGCGCCGACGAGACCGCGTACGCGAAGGTAGCTAAGAAAAGGCCACGGTAAAGCACGCTTTCAGTGTACTCGTGATAGGATTTCCAAGGCATGGTACTAACCCGGATCGCCACATTTTTGCTTCCTTTGGCGGCATGGGCGCAGATGAATACCATCCCGGGAGAGTTCGTGACCGAGCCGCCCACGCTGGTCTCGCTCGGTTTCGAATGGAAAATCTCCGGCGACGACAATCGCAACGGCCGCGTGGAGGTCACATACCGCAAGGTTGGTGAGCAGCAGTGGCGCAAAGGACTGCCGCTGTTAAGGCTCCAGCATGAATCCGTGACCGGCGGCGCACCGCGCGATGGCGGCGGCACCTATTACAGTTATGTGGCCCCGAATATGTTCGCCGGCAGCATTTTAAACCTCGATCCCGGTACCGAATATGAATGCCGTTTCGTTCTTACAGATCCCGACGGAGTAAAAGGCAAAGCGGAAAAAACTGTTACCGTTCGCACGCGCCGCGAACCCCAGCCCGCGGAAGGCGGCCACATCTATCACGTCTATCCGTTCGATTACAAAGGAACCCGCCAGCAGCCCGCCTTCACGGGACTACTCGCCGCTTACTATATGGGCTCCGACCAGTCCGACCATTCGAACGTATCGCCCCCGCGCGTGCAACCGGGCGATATCATCCTGGTTCACGCCGGAGTTTACAAGGACAATCGATTCGTCTACGGCGGTTTCGACCGCACCCTCGCAGCTTATGGCACACCCTTCGATGGAACTTACTATTTGACGCAAAGCGGCACGCCCGATAAGCCGATCGTCATCAAGAGCGCGGGCGATGGAGACGTGGTTTTCGATGGCGACGGCAATCAGAACCTGTTCAACCTGATGGCCGCGAACTACAACTACTTCGAAGGCATCACGGTCCGCAACACCGATGTGGCTTTCCTGCTCGGGATCAAGAATATCGCGGGCGCGAACGGCTTTACGTTGAAACACTCCCGCCTCGAAAATATCGGGCGCGGCGTGGTAGACGAGTGGTCCGGCTCGAAGAACTATTACATCGGGGACAACGTATTCATCGGACGCCATGACCCGAACAAGCTGCAAAGCTGGTATACCCCGGCGGTTTGGTCGAAGTTTCCCGGTTATCCCGCGCCTATTACGTCAGAGTATGCGGTCAAGGTCTACGGCCAGGGTCATGTTGTCGCATTCAACTACGCGGCCAACTGGCACGATGGCATCGATATCGCTACCTACGGCAATCCCGACGGCACGCCGAACGAGATCGCCGACCGAGTGCCGCTCGCCATCGATTTCTACAACAACGATTTCTCCAACATGGCGGATAACTGCATTGAAGCGGACGGTGCCGCGCGCAACATACGGGTATTCCGCAATCGCTGCTTTAACTCGGCCGGCGGCGCATTGAGCGCTCAGCCCATCTTCGGCGGACCGCTCTACTTCTATCAGAACCTGGCTTACGACACCACGACTGGCGGCCCTTTGAAATTTGTCGATACCCCCGCCGGCGTTCTGGTTTATCAGAATACGTTTATCGGTCAGGGGCGGCTGATGGGACCCGCGGCGAATGTCCACTTTCTCAACAATCTGATCCTGGGAGACGGATATCTGGACCCAGTGCTCAACCTGCGGACTTCGACCAACTACTCCACTTCTGACTACAATGGCTTCCGCCCGAATCCTGGTGTGGACGACGCGTTCGAATGGAACTCCCCGCCCTTTGATGTCGCGGCCGATTATAAGAACCAACTCACGCGCCGCTTTAAGTCTCTGAAGGAATACAGCGAGGCGACTAAGCAGGAGCGGCACAGCGTTTTGGTCGATTACGATGTCTTTGTTAATGTACGCATTCCTGACAAATCCGATCCGCAGCATCTCTACAATCCGGCGGATTTCGATTTCCGGCTGAAATCAGGCTCAGCCGCGATCGATGCGGGCGTGTTGCTTCCATCGATCAACGACGATTTCACCGGCCGCGCTCCGGATCTCGGCGCTTACGAACTGGACCGCCCGCTGCCTCACTACGGCCCGAGGTAAGCCCTGCGCCCGCAACTCCCCCGCGTCTATCCGATACTCGACACTGCGACACTGGCGCGTCTCGGCTTCGATCCCGTCCAGGCGGCCGCCGCACTCCTCGAAGGAGGCGCCCGCATCCTCCAGCTACGCCACAAAGGATTCTGGAGTCGCGAGGTTTTCGCGCAGGCTGAGGAAATCGCCGCCCTCTGCCGCCACGCCTCGGCATCGTTCGTGGTGAACGACCGCGCCGACTATGCCCGCCTTCTCCAAGCGGACCTGCACCTCGGACAGGACGATCTTCTCCCCGCCGACGCCCGCGGGATGATCGGAGACGAAGCCATGATCGGCTTCTCCACCCACAACTCGGATCAGATGCGCGCCGCCGCGTCCGAGCCTGTCGATTACATGGCTTTCGGCCCCGTCTTCACCACGGCGTCGAAAGAACGGCCCGACCCGACGGTTGGAATTGCAGGACTCCGCACGGTCCGTGAACTCACTCAAAAGCCCTTGGTGGCTATCGGCGGAATCACGCGGGACAACGCAGCGCTCTGCTGGAGTGCAGGCGCTGATTCGGTAGCCATCATCGCCGACATCCTGCCCAACCCGTGCTCGCCGCGCGCCTTGCGCGACCGTATGGAGGAGTGGCTGCGCCTGTCGAATCCGGCGTTAAACTGAGACTGTGTCCTCTGCGCGCATGCAGCCTGTCGAGTCCGTCGAGCGCTACTTCCAGTTTTCCCTGCTCGGCCTGATCACCAGCGCTTACTTCGCACTGGCCGGTTCCGGCTCTCTCGATCGCCCGACGCTCGTCCTCACTTTTATAGGACTCCTGATTCGTGCGGCCATGGTTTCGGGTCTGCTTCGCGTCGGGATTCCGGCGAACATCGTATCGCTGGCAGCCCTCGGATACATAGTTTTCTTCCCGATCGACCTCTACTTCCTCTCGCGCGACTTTCTCGCCACCACGGTTCACGGCGTCTGTTTCCTTGCCACCGTCAAAATTCTCACCGCGCAATCGAATCGCGATTATGCCTGGACCGGCGTCATCTCATTCGTCGAACTGATCGCCGCGGCTATGCTCTCCGCCCAGTCCAGTTTCTTCGCGTATCTGGCGCTCTACATGGTATTCGTCATCGCGGCATTCACGAGCGCCGAGATCCGCCGCAGGTTTCAGCGGGATGAGCGGCAGGTGGTAGCGCCGCCGCGCGCCCGCGTCAGTTGGCGCCTCGCGGTAGTCGCCGTTTCGGCAACCTGCGGAATTCTGGTAATCACCTTAGGGCTGTTTCTGATCGTCCCGCGCACAGCCCGCATGCTCGCGCGGTACTCCCCCTATGCACCGCGCCTTACGGGGTTCTCCAACGTCGTCGATCTGGGAGGCTTCGGGAAAATCAGCAGGGACAACCGGCCCGTGCTCCACGTCCTCTCCTGGTCGCGCGCGCTGCCGCCGGATCTGAAATGGCGCGGGACGGCCTTGAGCCGCTTTGACGGCAAACGCTGGTCGGAACCACCGCTTCCGGGCCGCTCCATACCCACGGTCAGCGGATACGCCGAGATCGCGGACCTCAGCCAGCGTTCGCGCCGGGACGGCCGCCGTCTTCTTTATCGCGTCGACGTGCAGAATTCCGGTACCGGAACATTGTTCATCGCGGGAATCCCCGAGTTCGTCAACGCCGACGTGCGCAACCTGTTTCTGACGCCGGAGGGCGCACTCCGCGCCCCACTGCCCATGGCCGATTCGCTGCGCTACGAAGTCTCGGCTCATTCCGGACCGCCGCTCGCCGCGCCGCTCACCGGCTTCGAGAGAGCCCGCTATCTCGAACTTCCGCCGCTCGATATCCGGATCTACCGGCTCGCGCGCGAGTGGTCCGGCGACGGCACGCCGTTCGAACGCGCGCTGCGCATTCAGCGGCACCTGAGAACCGATTTCAAGTACGCGCTCGATGGGCCCGATAAGCCGGTTCGCGACCCGCTCGCCGATTTTCTTTTTGTTCGCAAAGAAGGCTATTGCGAATACTTCGCTTCCGCCATGGCCGTCATGCTGCGCGCGCAGAACATCCCTTCCCGTGTCGCCACCGGCTTTCAGAGCGGGTACTTCAACGATGTTTCGGGGCTCTATGTGATACGGGCGTCCGATGCGCACGCCTGGGTGGAAGCCTGGATCGACGGCCGCTGGATGACTTTCGATCCCACGCCGGCAGCCCCGGCGGCGTCCCGCGCCTGGCTCTCGTCGCGACTCAACATGTACCTCGATGCGGCGGATCACGCGTGGCAGGAGTGGGTCGTCTCCTACGATTTGACTCGTCAGGTCGCGATGGCGGCAAAGTTCGAGGCCGCTTTGCGCGGCTTGAGCAACCCGCCCGCCGCTCCCAACCGAAACTGGTGGATGCTGTTTGTGAACGGCGCAAAGTCGTGGGGCGCGGCGACAGTCGCGGGAATATTATTCGTTGCGGCGCTCGCCCTTTTCGGACCGCGGTATTGGCGCATATGGCGCAGCAAAGCCCGTCTGCGCCAAATCATTCGCTCCGGCGGATCGCCTTCCGACGCCGGCGTTCTTTATGAGCGGATGCTCGAAGTCCTTGCCCGGCGTGGGTTCCATAAGCCCTCCTGGTTTACCCCGAGCGAGTTCGCGCGCCATCTTCCCGTTTCAGAAACCGGGGTGGTCGAGTTCACGCAGGTCTATAACACGATCCGTTTTGGCGGGGATCGGTCGGCAACGTCACGGCTCGCGCAACTGCTTCAGGAGTTCGAGCGCACGCGCGAGCACCGGCCGGTCGATCATCTCACCGTCGAGTGAGATCGCCGCGCCCCCTGCCTTCTCCGCGGCGTCGACCACGCGACGTGCCCATGCTTCCTCTTCCCGCGTCGGCCCGAAACATTGGTGCACGATCGGTACCTGTTTCGGATGGATACAAAGCTTCCCTGCGAACCCAAGACGTCTGGCGCGCTGCGTATCCGCGCGCACTGCGTCAGGTGAATCGAAGACGGTGGTGACTCCATCAACCGGTGAGGGAAGGCCGGCGACACGCGAGACCAGCACTATCTGGGAGCGGAAATAGAGCAGCTCTTCGCCTTCGCCGTGAATGCCCAAGTCGAGTTGAAAATCAATCGACCCGAACATCAGTCGCTGGACGTTCGGGGCGTGCGCCAGTGCGGAGACACTCCAGAAGCCCCGCGCCGTTTCAATGATCGGCAGCACGGGCTTGTCGATTTGCGGTATGTCTTCGACGCGCTCCGCCTTCGGCAGCACGATGCCTGCAACTCCCGGCAGTCCGCATACAGCCAAATCGTCTGCGCCATTGATCCGAATAAAGACGGGGCGTTCCGGCGAAACCCAGGCAGCCGCGTTGGCGCGGGCCGTGAGCTTTTCACCCGGAGGGACGGCGTCTTCCAGATCGATGATCACGGCGTCCGCCCCGCTCGAGTAAGCCTTCGCGAATCGTTCAGGTCGATTGCCCGGCACGAACAGATAGGAGCGGGGAGGGGTCATTGTAAGTTCTGCGGGTCGAGCGCCGGCGCCGCCTTCTCAGGCCGTTGATAGAGTAGTCGATGACTGCACTGCCGCAGTATTCCGGATCGGGTAGCCGATAGCGAGGAGATTGTCATCACACGTCATGATAAGCCTGTCGCTCGAATGATTCCCGAACGACGTGAATCGCTGGCGGCGGCTCGCGATGCCGTGACCGGGCTTCGCGAGTGCGCGCCAGGATGGCGAACCGCAAGGGATACAAAGCTCCAACCGACGCCGAGATCAAGGCCGCCCGTGAGAACGGCTTTTAGTCCATTGCTTCACGATCCTCGGCCTTGACGGACCGGCTTCTGGACGACGTTGCCGCAGGGGGCGTCATAGCCGTTCCGCCGCCGTGGCGCGGTCCCTTCTGAGCAAAATCTCCGTGTCGATAGACGAGAAAAGCCCCCGCCGCGCTTATACGACGCAGCATGTCTGGAACTGGCGATCAGGAAGCAACGGCCGTTGGCTTCGCGGGACACCGACCTGAACCGGTCTGCTGTGCGCTGCGGAGTCCGGATTCTGCTGTAACGGGGTCATCATCACACAATCGCGGCGGGCGGCGCGGGGTCTTCCGGCCGTCCCGCATTCGCCAACGGTACTTTCACCAGCACATATCCCAGCACCAGCAACACCACGATCCCAGCGATGTAAGACGGATTTTCAAATACCACCGGCACCTTCCACTTCAGGAAACTGAAGGTTGCGGTCACCAACCCGGTTAATGCTTCGCCCGCAATCATCCCCGACGCCGCGAGCACGCCGACGCTCTCCACGCGAATTTTCTGCGCTTCATTCAAACCACGGCGCGTCCCGAGCGTATCCGTCGTCCAACGCACCATGCCGCCGATGAAGATCGCAAACGTCGTTCCCACCGGCAGGTACATGCCGATCGCAACCAGCATCGGACTTTTCACACCGATCAGCACCAACGCCAGCCCCATCAGGATGCCCGCCGCAATCAAAGGCCAGGCCATGTCGCCGCCTACAATGCCCTGCGCCAAGGACGCCATCAATCCCGCTTGCGGCGCAGGCAACGCCTTGTCGCCGAAGCCGATGCCGCCCGCATTGATGTTGCCCTGGTACAGCACCAGCAATGGGAAATACATCACCGCGCTCGCCGCCACCACCGCGATCAATTCCACGATCTGAATGCTGCGCGGCGTGCCTCCGATGATGTATCCGACTTTGAAATCCTGCAGTAACTCGCCTGCTACGGCGCTCGAAACGCAGACCACCGCCGCTACTCCCAACACCGCGATTACGCCGCCCGTGCCCGACACGCCCAGCGCCACCATCAGCAGCGCTGCGATGATCACGGTCGAGAGCGTCAGGCCCGAAATCGGATTATTCGACGAACCTATTACGCCCACCAGATATCCCGAAACGGTTGCAAAGCAGAACCCGACGATCAGCATGACAATCGCCGCGACAACCGCGGCCACTATCCCGCCCGACAGATATCGATAGAGCACGATCATCACACAGAAGACCGCGAAAATCCCCAGCAGGACAACCCGCGAGCTCATGTAGCGCTCCGTACGCGCGGTGGTTTCAGCCGGCGCAGCGCCTGTACGCAGTTCGGCAAAAGCGCGCGCCAACCCCACGCCGAGCGACTTGCGCATCCTGAACAGCGTGTAAGCCGCACCAAACAACATGCCGCCCACCGCGATGGGACGCACAATATACCGCCAGACCAGGTTGGCTTGGGCGATCCAAGAATCGTCGCCCGCGTTCGCCGGCATGAAGGCGCGAATTTGAGGTCCCATGAAATACATGAGAAGCGGAATCAGAAGCCCCCAGGCGATGATGGTGCCCGAGAAATTCAGCGACGCCAGCACGGGCCCGATCACGTAGCCGACGCCGACATAAGCGGGACTGACTGTAGGCCCGGAGAAGACGGTTGAACCTCCGGTTGCCAGCGTGTTCGTCGATCCCTGCGCACCCAGCCGGAGCGAACTCTTTCCCAATTGGCCGACGGGGAACACCCAATCTTTATCCGTCGCAAAAATGTTGAACGCGCCGGCCAGAAACACCGCACAGCCGAATGCCATGTTGTAGAAGAGATACTTCGCCGCCTGCGCGCCCACTTGTCCGGCTTTGTGAATTTGCGACGCCGCCACCGATTCCGGAAACGGCAGTTCGGGATCTTCCACCAGCGCGCGCCGCACCAACGATACAAACAGCACGCCGAGCACGCTTCCCACCAGCATCAGCGACGTCGATTTCCAATAGGCTGTGCCCGGCGAAAAATCCAGCCACGATTTCGAAATAATGAAAGCCGGAATGGTGAAGATCGCACCCGCCGCCACCGATTCGCCGATCGACCCGGCGGTTCGCGCGATGTTCTCTTCGAGGATCGAGCCCTTGAAAATCCGCAGCACCGCCATGCCGATGACCGCGGCGGGATAGGTGGCCGCGATCGTCTGGCCGGCGCGCAGCCCCAGATATGCGTTCGCCGCGCCCAGGATCACGCACATCACGAGGCCGAGCAGCACCGCGCGGAGTGTGAACTCCTTCATCTGGACCGTCGGCGGAACGAACGGTTTGTGCTCGCGCCGGGTTGGTGTCATGTAAGCCTGGCCTTCACTTTCTCGCTGATGAATTTTCCGTCAATCGTCTTGCCCGCCAGTTTTGCCTGTACCGCCTTCATCATCAGGCCCATCTGTTTGGCGCTCGTGGCATTGGTTTCCGCAATAGCGGATTCTACCGCCGCGAGCATCTCTTCCTCGCTGGCGGCGGCCGGAAGATAGCTTTCGACGATCTTCTTTTCCGCTTCTTCCTTCTGCGCCTGCTCCTCGCGTCCCGCTTTGCGAAACATTTCGGCGGCGTCGATGCGCTGCTTGACGAGGATCTTCAGGATCGCCTGTTCAGCCGCCTCGTCGAGCGGCTTCGGCGAATCGGCCGTGGCCTTCTGCAGCGCGGTTTTAATCATGCGGATCGCGCTCAACCGAGCTTCCTCTTTGGCCTTCATGGCCGCTACAAGATCTTTCTGCAACTGGTCGAGAATTGGCATGTGTTTGATATTCTTAAGACTCTAATTCCTTTCCATGCACATTCGCAAGCAACGACTTTTAACGCCCGGCCCGACCCCTCTTTATCCACCGGCGCTTCACGCGATGATGGCTTCGGACATTCACCACCGTACCGAAGAATTCAGAAATGTCTATAAAGTGGCATTGGCGGACCTGAAGGAAGTGTACGGTACTTCCAACGACGTGTTATGCTTCGCCGCCTCGGGTACAGGCGCGATGGATGCTTCCGTCTCTAATCTCTTCTCTCAGGGCGACAAGGTCATTGTCGCTTCAGCCGGCAAATTCGGCGAGCGTTGGGTGGAAATCGCGAAGGCATACGGGCTTGAGGCGAACGT
>Ga0070733_10001771_pt1 | contig 15897 bp, 18 predicted proteins | sample Coa_R1_9_FD_66450 | JGI IMG/M metagenome (GOLD analysis project Ga0070733, IMG submission 66450) | Surface soil microbial communities from Centralia Pennsylvania, which are recovering from an underground coalmine fire - Coalmine... | ecosystem: Environmental > Terrestrial > Soil > Unclassified ... | reverse complement strand
GACGCTTTGCATGGGACCGGAGTAAGCGCTAAAGCGCCAACTCCGGTCGACAGCGAACGATAGTGAGCGTGGGGGTAGTTCATACGTTGTCCCTCTAAGTCTCTTATCTACTCTTGAACCAGAGCTGCGCCGCAGCGCACGCCGCGATAAACGAAAGAGGATACCCCGTTGCGAGGCGAGAGGGACGGCACAAAAGCAAAAGCCCCGCGCAGAGGCGGGGCTTTTGTCGTCTTCAAGCTCGGAACCAGATTACTTGATCTTGGTTTCCTTGTACGCCACATGCTTGCGGGCGACGGGATCGAACTTCATGATCTCCATCTTTTCCGGCATGTTGCGCTTGTTCTTCGTCGTGGTGTAGAAGTGACCCGTACCGGCGGTCGATTCCAGCTTGATTTTGTCGCGTGCGCCTTTCGCCATGATTTACTCCTTAGGCTTCACCGCGTGCGCGCAGGTCTGCGAGCACGGAGTCGATACCGTTCTTGTCGATCAGGCGCAGGCCGGCGTTCGAAACGCGCAGGCGCACCCAACGGTTTTCGCTTTCAACCCAGAAACGGCGGTTCTGCAGGTTCGGGAGAAAACGACGCTTGGTTTTGTTGTTCGCGTGGGAAACGTTGTTGCCGCTCATCGGCGCTTTCCCAGTTACTTGGCATACGCGTGCCATATGAGAGCACTCCTAAAACGCTTAAATTCGGGTTCGAGCCGGGAAGGTTGCTCTTCCTAGAAGAGCTGGCCTCACAGTGGTAGCTGCCACAGCTACGGTTGAGGCCCGAGCCGTTCTTTTAGGAATGGCCCTTCGCTGGCACTGAACAGGGTTGGAAACAGAGGCAGACGGCGATTCTAGCAGAAAAAGCTCAGAAAAATCAAACCCTATTTGCAAACCGTCGGCTGGCCGTTGCAGAACGCGCCGGCATGGCGCGCCGACGGCAGCAGGCAGGACGGCCTTCACATCCATCCCGCCTGTGCGAGCGAAAAAACCGTGTCGCTGCCGACGATCAGGTGGTCCATCAGCTGCACGTCGATCAGCGCAAGCGAGTCGCGCAGCACGCGCGTGAGCCGGCGATCGCTCGCGCTGGGCTTGACGGCCCCGGACGGGTGATTATGCGCGACGATGAGGCCGGCCGCGTTGAGCGTCAGCGCCCGGCGCACGATTTCACGCGGATAGACGGCCATCCGGGTCAAGGAGCCGCGCGAGCTTTCCTCCGTATGGAGAAGGCGGTGCCGGGCGTCGAGAAACAGGCAGACGAACACCTCATGGGGCCGCGCGCCGATCAGAAGGCGCAGGTAGTCTTCGACGGCGCCGGGTGAATCGACGAGCGGCCGCTCGCGCGCTTTTTCCGCAAGCGCGCGGCGCGCCATCTCGACGACGGCCAGCAGCGTGGCGATCTTTGCCGGCCCCATGCCGCGCAATCCCTTGAAATCGGCCGGCGTCGCGTCCAGCATTGCGCGCAGCGAGCCGAACCGCGTCAGAAGTGAGCGCGCGACGTCGAAGACGTTGTGTCCCGGCAGACCCGAACCCAGAAACAGGGCAATGAGCTCAGTGTCCGACAGGGCGCCGGGCCCGGCTTCGAGCAGGCGCTCGCGGGGCATGTCGCGCGCCGGCCAGCCGCAGGACCCGGACGACTCGTTCTGAGCGCGCGCCGAATCCGACGGTTCGGGCAGGTAGGCGGCGGGCGGACCGGCAGGGTTCGCGGCGCTGGAACTAACGGGCATCTGTTTATCTCCGAGAGGCGTAGGCGGCGGATAAGAGTTGCAATTTCGAACGACCGGCCGTTTATGGGGCAGATTCACGAGGCTCGACGGCCGGGGCTAAGTGGGCCGCTAAGTGGGCAGCTAAGTGGGCCGGTAGGGCGCTTTTGCACGAGATGCTGTCTACGCTTGTCGCATCTATGTGGCTTACAATACTGAGCTTGCGCCAGGTGCAGTCGCGCCTTCGTGGGGCGGCAAGGCGCCTGGCAATGCTTCCTTTTTTGCGCGCGCGATAGGCGCGCGGACTCAAAGAGCTATTTCATGAGCATCATCGATATTTCCGAAGTGAAACCGGGTTCGCACGTGACGCTTCACTACCGGCTTTCTCTCGCCGATGGCTCCGATGTCGTCAACACCTTCGGCGACAAGCCGGCTACGTTGCTGCTCGGTGCCGGTCAGCTCGCGCCGCCGCTGGAAGAAATTCTCGTTGGCATGACGACCGGACACCACTCGACCTTTCAGCTAAAGCCCGGCCAGGCGTTCGGTCCCCGTAATCCGGAATTGATCCAGCGCGTGTCGCTCGCCACGCTGCGCGAAAACGGCATGCTGGGTGAGGAATTCACGCCGGGCGACCTCATCGAGTTCAACGCGCCGAGCGGCGGCCGCTATGCGGGCGTGCTGAAGGAAGTCGGCGAAACGTCCGCGCTGTTCGACTTCAATCATCCGCTTGCTGGTCAAGCGCTGACGTTTGAAGTCAAAATCATCGGGATTCTGTAAACATGAGCTTCACGGACACCTCCCTGGCCGAAGCGGAAATCCTGCTCGCGCAGCCGCGCGGTTTTTGCGCGGGCGTCGATCGCGCGATCGAGATCGTCGAGCGTGCGATCAAGCTGTTCGGCGCACCGATCTACGTGCGTCACGAGATCGTCCATAACGCGTACGTCGTCGAGGACTTGCGCAAGAAAGGCGCCGTGTTCGTCGAGCAGCTCGACGAAGTGCCCGCCGGCAGTACAGTGATCTTCAGCGCCCACGGCGTTTCCAAGGCGGTGCGCGAGGAGGCGGAAGTGCGCGGGCTCCGCATTTACGATGCGACGTGCCCGCTCGTCACGAAGGTGCACATCGAAGTCGCGAAGATGCGCCAGGACGGCATGGACATCGTGATGATCGGCCACAAGGGGCACCCGGAGGTCGAGGGCACGATGGGCCAGACCGAGGAAGGCATGTATCTGGTCGAAAGTATCGAGGACGTGAACGCGCTCACGCTCGCCGACCCTGAGCGTGTGGCCTTCGTCACGCAAACCACGCTTTCCGTCGACGACGCATCCGAAATCATCGCTGCGCTCAAGGCGCGGTTCCCCGCGATTCGCGAGCCGAAGAAGCAGGACATTTGCTACGCGACGCAGAACCGCCAGGACGCCGTGAAATTCATGGCACCGCAATGCGACGTGGTGATCGTCGTCGGCAGTCCGAACAGTTCGAATTCGAACCGTCTGCGCGAAGTCGCGGAAAAGCGCGGCATCCCGGCGTATATGGTGGATTCGCCGGACCAGATCGATCCCGCGTGGCTCGAAGGCAAGCGCCGCATCGGCGTGACGGCCGGCGCGTCCGCGCCGGAGGTGCTCGCGCAAGCTGTGATCACGCACTTGCGCGGCATGGGTGTGCGCAACGTGCGCGCACTCGAGGGGATCGAAGAGAGTATTGCGTTTCCGCTGCCGCGCGGGCTCGGCCTGCCCGCCTGATTTATTTTTAATTGGCTGATTAATAAAAAGCGCGCCTTGTGCGCGCTTTATTTTTATGTCGACCTACGTTGGCGCTTCAACTGTCGACCAGAATTAGCGCGTCAGTGCTTAGTCTGGCCCCATGCGGAACACTTACTCCTGTCCCATGCGGCGCGAAACGCACATATCCCGGTTGCTATACAAATAAGTAAGGATATTGCAACCTGGTTGCACCGGTGCTAATTAAATGTCTCAAAAAACGGTTGCAATGCAGGAAAACCCTGGCGAACTCTCAATATTGGCCGTCCCATAATTAGAGTTACAATGCGCCCGTTCTCAAGGCCACAAGGCCTTCTGGCAATGGATTTAGCAAGGCGCAGGGGACCTACTTAATGCAATTCCAGTTTGCTTACGCCGTGTCCACCGCGGTCGCGAACGCCAAGGCGGACGCAGCCGGCAAAAGGAGCGACGACGGGGTGAGCGTCGGCGAGTCGGCCGCGGCTGCGAAGGAAGCGAACGATGCCGCTCTTGTCGGCAGCGGAAAAAACGGGGGGCGATCAGGACCTGAGCTTGGGCTGGGCGTAACGGCGTCGAAAGCGCGTTACGCCCGGACTGGCGAAGGCACTGGTTACTGGGCAGCGGACTTCAAGGCCATCCTCAAGAAGATCAAGAATATTCAGCCGGACGTGAGCATGTACGGTGGAATGAACCGAACGGGCGGACTGCTTGTAAAGCAGGCTCCGCTTGGCAACAGAGCAGCAAACCTTGGCGGCGACGGCGTGCGTGCCGGCAAGGTGGCCGAACTTGCGCTTCGCGCACAGGGACGCCGGACCTCGTCGAAAGCGGGTCTCCCGCCGATGTCGGGGAATATCGATGCGGGCTTCGCATTGCAGGACCAAGGGCAGTACGAAGACCGCTTCTGCACGCCGGCGCAGGTTGCCGCGCACACCGCGTACGAAGCCATGCATGCGGATGCCGACACACTGCAGCGCGCCGTTTCTATCGATGCGCCCAAGGTGCTGGTTGCGATGCTGTCGGATCGTTTTCGGAACGGATCCGTCGGCACTGTCGCATTCGACGACAAGGGTGATTTGAAAGAAGGCGCCATTACGGTTCACGACTTCAAGGACAGCGGTATCGCGGTCCTCGAAGCCGTGGGCGCGTGATGACGGAGCAAAACCTGACGGCACCGCGCACCCGACGGTGCCGTTTTTGCATCCGCCTTTAACGAGCCGGTCTTTGCATCACAAAGGCGCGGCCCGTTGGAAGACGGCCAACCCTTACCGGTCTTTTACATCAGTACCCGCAGTGCCGTTGCGATTCCGTCACTCACCGCCTACCCGCCGGCGAGCAACGCGAATCCAGTCGCACGGGCTAAGGAGCTTTAAATGGATATCTTCATCCAGCAGATCATCAATGGTCTGGTGCTTGGCAGCGTCTACGCCATCATCGCACTGGGCTATACGATGGTGTACGGCATCTTGGGCATCATCAACTTCGCCCACGGCGACGTGTTGATGGTGGGCGCGATGGTGGCGCTCTCGTCCATCAATGTGCTGCAGAATCACTTCCCTGGTTTGGGCCACGTATTGACGCTGCTCATCTCGCTCTTGATCGCGGCGGGAGTTTGCGCATGCGTCGGCTACACGATCGAAAAAGTCGCGTATCGGCCTCTGCGCAAGGCGCCGCGTCTCGCGCCGCTGATCACCGCGATCGGCGTGTCGATCCTGCTGCAGACCGTCGCGATGATCATCTGGGGCCGTAATCCGCTGGCGTTCCCGCAGCTACTGCCGACCGATCCGCTCAACGTGATCGCGGCCGGCCCGAACAACCCGGGTGCCGTGATCTCGATGACTGAAATCGTCATCATCGTGGTCGCGTTCCTGGTGATGGGCGGGTTGCTGCTGCTCGTGCACAAGACCAAGCTCGGCCGCGCGATGCGCGCGATCGCGGAGAACCCGAATAACGCGAGCCTGATGGGCGTGAACCCGAACTTCGTGATCTCGGCGACCTTCATGATCGGCTCGGCGCTGGCGGCGCTGGCAGGCGTGATGATCGCGTCGGAATACGGCAACGCGCACTTCTACATGGGCTTCATCCCCGGCATGAAGGCGTTCACGGCGGCGGTGCTCGGCGGGATCGGCAACTTGGGCGGCGCGATGGTGGGCGGCGTGCTGCTCGGCCTCATCGAGCAGCTCGGTGCGGGCTATATCGGCAACCTCACGGGCGGCGTGTTCGGCAGTAACTATCAGGACGTGTTCGCGTTCATCGTGCTGATCATCGTGCTGGTGTTCCGTCCGTCGGGTCTGTTGGGTGAACGTGTTGCGGATCGCGCGTAAGGGTAAGGAGCTACGAAAATGACTTCAATTCAACCGATCGAGCCGTCCACGACGCTCGTTCCCGAGAAAAACGCGACGAAAACCGCAGTGGTCGGCATTCTGACCGCGGTGCTGGTGATCGCCGCACCGTTCATCATCGGCGCGGCCGGCGGCAACTACTGGGTGCGCGTGCTCGACTTCGCGATGCTGTACGTGATGCTTGCGCTGGGCCTGAACGTGGTGGTCGGCTTCGCCGGCCTCTTGGACTTGGGCTATATCGCGTTCTACGCGGTGGGCGCCTACACGGCGGCGTTGCTGAGCTCGCCGCACCTGATGGCGTTCGGCTGGATCGCACACCTGGCCCCGGGCGGGCTGCATACGCCGTACTGGATCATCGTGCCGATCGCCATGGCGGTCGCGGCCACGGCGGGCGTCCTGCTCGGCGCGCCGACGCTGCGACTGCGCGGTGACTACCTCGCGATCGTGACCTTGGGCTTCGGGGAAATCGTGCGGATCTTCATGAACAACCTCGACCGTCCGGTGAACATCACCAACGGCCCGCAGGGGATCACGGGGATCGATCCGGTGCAGGTGGCGGGCTTCAGCCTGGCGCAGACCCACACCATCTTCGGGATCACGGTCGGCACCACGTACATGTACTACTACCTGTTCGTGCTGTGCGCGCTGCTCGTGATCTGGACGTGTACGCGTCTGCAGCACTCGCGCATCGGCCGCGCATGGGCCGCGATCCGCGAAGACGAAATCGCCGCCAAGGCGATGGGCATCAACACCCGCAACGTGAAGCTGCTTGCGTTCGCGATGGGCGCGTCGTTCGGCGGCCTGTCGGGCGCGATGTTCGCGGGCTTCCAGGGCTTCGTGTCGCCGGAATCGTTCACGTTCTGGGAATCGGTCGTGGTGCTCGCCTGCGTCGTCTTGGGCGGCATGGGCCACATCCCCGGCGTGATTCTCGGCGCGGTGCTGCTCGCGGTGTTCCCCGAATTCCTGCGCTCGACGATGGGTCCGCTGCAAAACGCGATCTTCGGCCATCAGATCATCGATACCGAAGTGATCCGTCAGCTGCTGTACGGTCTGGCGATGGTGATCATCATGCTGTATCGCTCGGAAGGCCTGTGGCCGGCCGCGAAGCATGAGGACAAGATCGCGAAACTGGCCAAGCGCGCCGGCAAGAAACCGGTGCGGGCTTAAGGACAGACGGGAGAAAATTCAATGAGCAAAATTCGTTTGTCCGTCAAGGGCGTGAACAAGCGCTTCGGCGGCCTCCAAGCGCTGTCGGACGTGGGTCTTCAAATCGAAGAAGGCCAGATCTATGGGTTGATCGGTCCGAACGGCGCCGGCAAGACCACGTTCTTCAACGTGATTACCGGGCTCTATACGCCTGATTCGGGCGAGTTCAAGCTCGACGACCAGAACTACACGCCGACCGCGGTGTACCAGGTCGCGAAGGCGGGGATCGCGCGCACGTTCCAGAACATTCGTCTGTTCGGCGGCATGACCGCGCTCGAGAACGTGATGGTGGGGCGCCACGTGCGCACCAAGCATGGTCTGTTCGGTGCGGTGTTCCAGACGCCGGCGGAGCGTCAGGAAGAGCGTGAAATCAAGGAACGCGCGCTCGAGCTGCTCGAGTACGTGGGCGTGCTGCAGTACGCCGACTACACGTCGCGCAATCTGTCGTACGGCCACCAGCGCCGTCTGGAAATCGCGCGTGCGCTCGCGACCGATCCAAAGCTGCTCGCGCTCGACGAGCCGGCTGCCGGCATGAACGCAACCGAGAAGGTCGAGCTCACCAAGCTGCTCGACAAGATCCGTTCGGACGGCAAGACGATTCTCTTGATCGAGCACGACGTGAAGCTCGTGATGGGATTGTGCAACCGGATGACGGTGCTCGATTACGGCAAGGTGATCGCCGAAGGTCTGCCGCACGACGTGCAGCGCGACCCGAAGGTGATCGAGGCTTATCTGGGTGCGGGGGTCCACTGATGGCTACGGCAATGTTGAAAATCAAGGGCCTGCAGGTCAACTACGGCGGCATCCAGGCGGTCAAGGGTGTCGACATGGAAGTCGCGCAGGGCGAGCTCGTCACGCTGATCGGCGCGAACGGCGCCGGCAAGACCACGACGATGAAGGCGATCACGGGCCTGAAGCCTACTCGGCCGGCGACATCGAATACATGGGCCAGTCGATCAAGGGCATCCCGGCGCACGAGCTTCTCAAGCGCGGCCTGGCGATGGTGCCGGAAGGGCGCGGCATCTTCGCGCGCATGTCGATCGTCGAAAACATGCAGATGGGCGCGTACTTGCGCAACGACACCGACGGCATCAAGAAGGACGTCGACCGCATGTTCGGCTTCTTCCCGCGCTTGAAGGAACGCGCAACGCAGCTCGCAGGCACGCTCTCGGGCGGCGAGCAGCAGATGCTGGCGATGTCGCGCGCGATTCTCTCCAAGCCGAAGCTGCTGTTGCTCGATGAGCCGTCGATGGGTCTCTCGCCGATCATGGTCGAGAAGATCTTCGAAGTGGTGCGCGAGATCTCGAAGGAGGGCATCACGGTGCTGCTCGTCGAGCAGAACGCGCGGCTCGCGCTGCAGGCCGCCAATCGCGGCTACGTGATGGATTCGGGCATGGTGACGATGTCCGGTGACGCGAAGCAGATGCTTGACGACCCGAAGGTGCGCGCAGCGTATCTCGGCGAGTAAGCCTCCGAAGCAAAAAACGCGGTGCTTGCGTGAAGAGCGCAAGCACCGCGTTTTGTTTTACCAGTAGCTCTTGAAAACTAGTCTAAACAAGGAAGTTCAGTCGTGAAAGTTAGCGCTTTGAAGCATTCCGCAGCAGCAGCATTGGCATTGTTTGCAGTGTGCAACGTTGCATCGGCCGACACGGTCGTCAAGATCGGCCACGTCGCTCCGCTGACGGGCGGCTCCGCACAGCAAGGCAAGGACAACGAAAACGGCGCGCGCCTCGCCATCGAGGAAATCAACGCGAAGGGCCTCGTGATCAACGGCCAGAAGATCACGCTCGAACTCGACCCGCAGGACGACGCGGGCGACCCGCGCACGGCGACGCAAGTCGCGCAGAAGCTCGTCGACGACAAGGTCGCCGCCGTGGTCGGCCACGAAACCTCGGGCACGTCGATCCCGGCTTCGAAGATCTATAGCGATGCGGGCATCGTGCAGATTTCGCCGTCGGCGACGAATCCGACCTACACGCTGCAAGGCTTCAAGACGACGTACCGCGTCGTCGCCACCGATGCGCAGCAAGGCCCGGCGCTCGCTAACTACGCGGCGAAGGTCATGAAGGTGAAGACGGTCGCGGTCGTCGACGATTCGACTTCGTATGGCCAGGGTCTCGCGAACGAGTTCGAGAAGAACGCGAAGGCGCTCGGCTTGAACGTCGTGTCGCATGACGCCACGAACGACAAGGCCGTCGACTTCCGCGCCATTCTGACGAAGATCAAGGGCGAAAACCCGGACGCGATCATGTATGGCGGCATGGACGCCACCGGCGGCCCGTTCGCGAAGCAAGCGAAGCAGCTCGGCATGCGCGCGAAGATCCTGGCGGGCGACGGCGTCTGCACGAGCAGCATCGCGGCGCTCGCAGGCAACGGCACCGACAACATCGTCTGCTCGGAAGCCGGCATGGGCCTCGAGAAGATGGACGGCGGCGCGGCCTTCGAAGCCAAGTACGAGAAGCGCTTCGGCCAGCACATCCAGCTCTACGCACCGTACACGTATGACGCGGTGTACATCATCGTCGACGCGATGAAGCGCGCGAAGTCAACCGATCCGGCGAAGATCGTCGCCGCGATGCCGGCCACCGACTACAAGGGCGTGATCGGCGAAACGACGTTCGATTCGAAGGGCGACCTGAAGCACGGCGTGATCTCGCTCTACGGCTACAAGGACGGCAAGAAGGCGCTGCTCGACGTCGTCAAGATGTAATGACGGGCGGCCGGACGTTTCGTTCGAAACGTCCGGCCGCGATGCTGAACGAGCGCGCGTTGGCGCTCGAGTGCTCAGGCGGGCAGCATGCCTTCGCCGGCTGTCGTGGCCTGCGATGGCGGCGTCTCGAGCCGCTTGCCGAGGCTCACCACGGCGTCAGGGCGATAGCCGATCGCCTCGTAGAAGCCCCGGATATCGCTCTTGGCGCTCAGCACCTGCAGGTTCACCTTGAGGCAGCCGAGCGCCGCGAGCGCCTTCTCCGCATGAGCGACGAGGGCCCGCCCGAAGCCGAGCCCGCGCGCCTGCGGCACGACGGCAAGCGAATACAGCCAGCCCCGGTGTCCGTCGTAGCCAGCCATCACGGTGCCAACGACGCGCCCGTCATGAACCGCGACGAAGAACAGCTCCGGCTGCATCGCGAGCTTGTTGGCGATCGACACTCGCGGATCGCGGTGCGGCCTCGACGGATCGCGATACTCAGGAAACGCGAGTTGCCATAACGCGAGCACGGTGTCGGTATCGGTCGAGGCGTCGAACCGGCGGAACGACACGGCAGGGGAGATGGACGTCATACGTGAGAAACCCGATCAAAGCGAGTCGAGCACGGTGCGCAACATCGCCATCATCTGGTCGATCTCCTCGCGGCTCACGTTCAGCGCGGGCATGAAGCGCAGCAGATTGGGGCGCGCCGCGTTGAGCAGCACGCCCTCCGGCTGCAGCAGGCGCGCCTTTTCGACGATCTGCGGGCCGATGTCCTTGCCGAGCAGCAGCGCGCGCAACAGGCCCTCGCCGCGCTCGCCCTCGAAGCCGCGTTCCTTCGACAATTCGAGCAAGTGCGCCTTCAGATATTCGCCGCGCTCGCGCACGCCTTCGAGAAAGCCCGGTGCGAGAAGCTGCGAAATCACCGAATAGCCGACGGCCGTCATCAACGGATTGCCGTTGAAGGTGCCGCCCTGATCGCCCGCCTCGAATACGGCGATCTCGGCTTTCGACAGCATGGCCGCGAGCGGCACGCCGCCGCCGATGCCCTTGCCGAGCGTCATGATGTCCGGCTCGATACCTGAAAGTTCATACGCGAAGAGCGTCCCAGCGCGCCCGCACCCGCTTTGCACTTCGTCGACGATCAACAGCACGTTATGGCGTTTCGTCAGCTCGCGCAGTTGCTGCATGAATTCGCGCGTGGCCGGAATCACGCCGCCTTCGCCCTGGATCGGCTCGAGCATCACGGCGACCGTCTTCTCGCTGATGAGCTTCTCAACCGACGCGATGTCGTTCAGGTCCGCCTTCGGGAAGCCGGGCACTTGCGGCGCGTAGATCGTGTCCCAGCCGGCTTTGCCGCTCGCCGACATCATCGCGAGCGTGCGGCCGTGGAAGCTATGGTCGAACGTGATGATCTCGTAGGCGCCGTGCTTGAACTTCTTGCCCCACTTGCGCGCGAGCTTGATCGCGCCTTCGTTCGCCTCGGCGCCGCTGTTGGCGAAGAAGACCTTGTCGAAGACGCTGTTTTGCACGAGCAGCCCGGCGAGCTTCGCCATCGGCTCGTTGTAGAACGCGGGCGACGGGTTGATGAGCAGCCGCGCCTGTTTCTCGAGCGCCTCGATCATCCCTTCGTTGCAGTGTCCGAGGCTGTTGACCGCCCAGCCTTGAATGAAGTCGAGGTAGCGCTTGCCCTCGTTGTCGTAGATCCACGAGCCCTTGCCGTGCGTGAAAACGATTTCGGGGCGATTCGTGATGTACATCAGCGATTGCGTCGGGTACTCGGTGAATTGCATGGCGGCGGGCTCCAGGAGGTGCGAAACAAACAGACGAAAAAGCAAAAAAGCCACGGATTTCCGTGGCTTTTCATGTTTCAACCGATTGGCGCTTGCGGTGTTGCTGCAAGGCGCGAACCCATGACTAGCCGACGGCTTCCCAGGCGGGCAGCGCGCGTCGACGTCGGAGTTCGGTTTGGATGCGGTTCATGCGCGACAGAATACGATATCGAGATAGCCGATGTAAACCACTAAACCGCCGCGCGTCACACCGCGTTCGCGAGATCGGCCTCGCTCGTGAACGAGTCTGCGTAGAACTCGTCTTGCGGCAGGCTGTGATGGCTCGTGAAGTCGCGCTGCGCCGATTCGACCATGACCGGTGCGCCGCAGGCGTACACCTGATAGTTCGACAAGTCTGGCAGATCCTCGATGACGGCGCGATGAACGAAGCCCGTGCGGCCCGTCCAGGCGTCGCCCGCGTCCGGCTCCGACAGCACCGGCACGAACTTGAAGTGCGGGTGGTCTTTCGCCCACTGCTCGGCGAGCTCCAGCAGGTATAGGTCTTTCTTGCGGCGCGCGCCCCAGTAGAGCGTCATCGGGCGGTCGAGGTTCTTGAAGAGCGCGTGCTCGACGATTGCCTTGATCGGCGCGAAGCCGGTGCCCGAGGCGAGCAGGATGATCGGCTTGTCGGAATCTTCGCGCAGGAAGAACGTGCCGAGCGGGCCTTCGAAGCGCAGGATGTCGCGCTCCTTCATCGTGTTGAAGACGTGGTCGGTGAAGACGCCGCCCGCCATGTGGCGGATGTGCAGCTCGATTGGGCCTTCCTGGTGCGGGGCGCTCGCCATCGAGTAGCTGCGGCGCTTGCCGTCCTTGAGGATGAACTCGACGTATTGACCGGCCAGATATTGCAGGCGTTCGTTGGCCGGCAACTGGAGCTTGAGCAGCACGACGTCGTCGGCCTTGCGCTCGAGCGCGTTCACGCGGCACGGCAGCTTCTTGACTTGCACGTCGCCGACGCCCGCAACTTCGCGCACGTCGATTTCCAGATCGCAGTTCGCGGTGGCACAGCACAGCAGCGCCATACCGCGCGTCTTCTCATCGTTCGACAGCGCCGACGACGAGTGCGCGCGCTGCTCGATTTCGCCCGCCACGACCGTACCCTTGCATGAGCCGCACGCGCCGTTCTTGCAGCCGTACGGCAGTCCGACGCCTTGGCGCAAGGCGGCGGTCAGGATGGGTTCGTCGGGTTCCACTTGAAATTGCCGGCCGCTTTGCCGGAGGGTTACGTTGTATGCCATAGCTCAATCGAAACGAAGAATAGGAAACCGGTAGGCATTGCGTGCGACCGCTACAATGCGTCCACTATGAATGCGACACGAATTTTGCGCCGTCCGCGGGTGCTGATCGTCGGATGCGGCGATATCGGCATGCGCTGCGCGGAACGCCTGCGCGCTCGCGCGCGGATCGTTGCGCTCACGAGCCACCGTGAGCGGATTGCCGAGTTGCGCGCCGCGGCCGTGACGCCGATCGTCGGCGATCTCGACGTGCCGCGCAGCCTGCGGCGCTTGAGCGGAATCGCGCCGACCGTCCTGCATCTCGCGCCGCCGCAAAAGTCCGGCGACGACGATCGCCGCACGCGTGCGCTGATCGCCGCCCTCTCGGCGCCGCGGCGCCTTCGGCCCGCTTCTCAGGGCATCGCCGCGATGGGGCGCCTTCGGGCCTTGCGCGCGCAATACGCCGGAATTGCCGCCAGCGAAACAGCGCGTATTGTACCCGACGGACCTTTCGCGTCGCTGCGGCGGGGAGTGCCGGCCCGCTTAGTTTACGCGAGCACGACGGGGGTCTACGGAGATTGCGGCGGCGCGCTGATCGATGAGACGCGGCGGGTCTTTCCGGCCAACGATCGGGCCAAGCGCCGGGTGTCGGCGGAACAGCAGTTGCGGCGTGCGAGCGCCCGCGGCGCACTAGAGGCAAGCATCGTGCGGATACCGGGGATTTACGCGCGAAACCGGCTGCCGCTGCTCCGGCTGGAAAAAGGCACCCCGGCGCTCGTCGCCGCGGACGATGTCTACACGAACCACATCCACGCGGACGACCTCGCGGCGATCCTGCTGCGGGCCGCGACGCACGCGCGGGTGGCGCGCGTGATCCACGCGTCGGACGATAGCGCGCTGAAGATGGGCGAGTATTTCGACGCGGTGGCGGATGTGTTCGGGCTGGCTCGCGCGCCGCGTATCACCCGCGAGGCCGCCGAGCAGCAGCTCGAACCGATGCTGCTGTCGTTCATGCGCGAATCGCGGCGTCTCTCGAATGCACGGCTCAAGCGCGAATTGCACTATCAGCTGCGCTATCCGAGCGTCGACGATTTTCTGCGCACTGTGCGCTGACTTCGGGCACCCGACTACGGCGGCGCGGCTCGCTTATCGCGAACTTGAGGTTGAGGCGCGCGTCAAGTAATGGCCGGCAGCGTTTCGATCAGCAGAAAGCACAGCAATGCGCCGATCAACGCCCCGATCAGATTCGGGTGGTATTTGCGCTTCATGTGCATGGTGGTGAGCAGGGCGCCAATGATGATCGCGCCCAATGCGGCGAACGCCAGCACCAGATACGAGATTTCGAAAGTGTCACTGATCGCCATGATCCGTCTCCCTTGCAACATTTTGTAATAAGCGACTTAAAGCCAGTATAGAGGGCTTTTGGGCCTGCAACATGTTGCGGCGCGACCGGTAAAACCCTTACGTGTTGGGCAGCGCACAAAAGGGCAAAATGGGCTGATTTGCGCGGCTTGGCGTGCTGCTCGAGACGCTCTCGAGATGCCTAGCCGGCGCGCAATGCCTGCAAATCGGCTTCGTCGAGCCACTGCCATTTACCCGGCTCGAGCGCCGCGGGCAGCGCGAGGCCGCCGACCCGTTCCCGATGCAGCGCTTCGCAGCGGTTGCCGATTGCCGCGATCATGCGTTTCACCTGATGATATTTCCCTTCCAGCACGGTCAGTTCGAGCTGCCGCTCGCCGCGCGCGTGTGCGGCGACGGCCGCGATCGGCTTGCTCTCGCCGTGCAGCAGCACGCCGTCGCGAAGCGCCGCGAGCTGGGCGTCGTCGAGCGGATGCTTGGTGGTCGCGAGGTAGACTTTCGGCACCTTGCGCTTGGGCGAGGTGTATCTATGGACGAACTTGCCGTCGTCGGAGAGGAGCAGAAGGCCCGTCGTGTCCTGGTCGAGCCGGCCGACGCATTGCACCCCGCGTGTCGCGAGCTGCGCGGGCAGCAAGCCGAAGACGCTCAGGTGATGCTGCGGTTCGCGTGAGCACTCGTAGCCCGCGGGCTTGTTCAGCACAATGTACGCGTGCTCGCGATAGCGCCATGCGGCGCCGTCGACTTCGAACGTGAGGGCGTCGATATCGAACTGGGCGTCGGGATCGGTGCAGAGCGCGCCGTTCACGGCGACGCGCGCATCCGCGATGATCGCGCGGCATTGGCGGCGCGCGCCGAAACCTTGAGTGAAGAGAACGCTTTCGAGATCCATGCGCGCGGCGGAAACGGAAGGAAGATGCTTGAAACCGCCCGCATTCTACCAAGCACGCTGCGCGGCCTTAGTGCGCTTGCGTTGTCACTGCACGCTCGCACGCCGCTCGACGAAGCGCCGCACGTACTCGTCGGCGGGGCGGTGGACGATGTCATCGGGCGTGCCGACTTGCACGAGCTGGCCGTCCTTGAGGATCGCGATGCGATCGCCGATGCGCAGCGCCTCGTCGAGATCGTGCGTGATGAACACGATCGTCTTGTTCAGCTTCTCCTGCAGCTGCAGCAACTGGTCCTGCATTTCGGTGCGGATCAGCGGGTCCAGCGCGGAGAACGCTTCGTCCATGAGCAGCACGTCGGTGTCGGCGGCGAGCGCTCGCGCGAGGCCCACGCGCTGGCGCATGCCGCCTGACAATTCATCGGGGTAGTGCTGCCCGTAGCCGTCGAGGCCGACGCGGCCGAGCCAGAGCTGCGCTTTTTCGAGCGCCTCGGCCTTGGCCTCGCCGCGCGTTTTGAGCGCGTAGGCGGTGTTGTCGATGACGGTCTGATGCGGCAGCAGCCCGAAGTTCTGGAACACCATGCTGATCTTGTAGCGGCGCAGCTCGCGCAGGCCCTTCGGGTCGAGCTTGATGACGTCGTTGCCGTCGATGACGATCTCGCCGGCGGTCGGTTCGATGAGGCGGTTGAAGTGCCGCACGAGGGTGGACTTGCCCGAACCGGAGAGGCCCATGATCACGAAGATCTCGCCGGAACCGATATGCAGGCTCACGTCGTTCAGGCCGACGTTGCAGCCGGTCTGCGCGAGCACTTGCGCTTTGCCCTTGCCGCTCTTTAGCAGATCGAGCACGCGCGCGTGAGCGCTTGCGTGGCCGAAGAGCTTGTAGACGTGCTTGACTTCGATCGCTGCCATGAGGAACTCCTTTGCTTGCGATTGCTTGCGATTGCTTGCGA
>Ga0070733_10001769_pt1 | contig 15907 bp, 13 predicted proteins | sample Coa_R1_9_FD_66450 | JGI IMG/M metagenome (GOLD analysis project Ga0070733, IMG submission 66450) | Surface soil microbial communities from Centralia Pennsylvania, which are recovering from an underground coalmine fire - Coalmine... | ecosystem: Environmental > Terrestrial > Soil > Unclassified ... | reverse complement strand
CCGGTCACGTGGGGTGCCGCATCGTGGGTCTGGACATCAATGCTGCCGGCGTAGAGAACGCGAATCATCTGGCTGAGGCGCAAAATTTGTCCTCACAAGTGAAGTTCCAGGTGGCAGATGTTTCACAACCGCTCGCGTTTGACGATGGCGCGTTTGACGCGGTTTTCTCGAATGACGTGCTCTGCCACGTTCGCGGACGGTTGGCACTGCTGCAAGAAATCTTCCGAGTTTTGAAGCCGGGCGGCATGTTTCTGTTCAGTGACGCGCTCGTGATCGGCGGCATGATTTCGCATGAAGAGGTGGCTGCGCGCAGCGCTATCGGCTACTACCTGTTCAGCCCTCCTGGCGAAAACGAGCGCCTGCTGCGGGACGCGGGCTTTCCGCGCATCGAAGTGATGGACACGACGGTGAGCGCCGCAGAGATTTCAGAGCGATGGCACAACGCGCGGGAGAAATACGGCGAAGCGCTGGCGGCTATCGAAGGGCGTGCAAATTTCGAGGGGTTGCAAAAGTTTCTGGCAACGGTCGAAAATCTCAGCCGAGAGCGCAGGCTGTTGCGGCTTCTCTACGTTGCCGAAAAACCTGCCAGCTGAACCTTTCGCACCGCAACTGGGGTGCTTCGCTTCCGCCGCTTTAAAATTACCGGCGCTTCGAACCCCGAATTGCCGAACGAGCGCCCCGCGCTGGCTTTTCCGTCAAAATCGCTGCACGCGAGTGCGACGTGCCAGAAGCTGAGGCGGCCGCCGCCTGGGCGGGCGTCTGGGCGTGACGATCGTTTGTAGCATTCCGCCAATTCACCTTCGGCATGATCAGCGAGGTGTCCACTCGATCGCGGTATTTCACTGCGATATTCATCAACGAATCGAGCAGCGAGTCCGACAGCCAGTGCGGCTTCAATCCCAGATCGATCAGTTTCGAATGCTTCGCATTGTAATAATGCTCTTCGGCTTCCACACGCGGGTCCGGCAGATTCTCGATTTCAACTTTCAGCCGCATCTTCCGCGCCGCTTTTTGCACCAGTTGCGCAAGCTCCAGAATTGAGAATTGCTCGGTGAACTGGTTGAAAACGCGGCATTCGCCCCGTGCCGCTGGTTCCAGGCAGGCCAGCTCGATGCAGCGCACCGTGTCGCGAATGTCGAGGAAGCCGCGCGTCTGGCCGCCCTTGCCGTACACAGTAAGCGGATGTCCGATCGCCGCTTCCAGGCAGAAGCGATTCAGCACCGTGCCGAACACCTCGTCGTAATCGAACCTGTTAATCAGCGCTTCATCAAGCGCCACTTCATCTGTCAGCGTTCCGTACACAACACCCTGATTCAAATCCGTTGCGCGCAGCCCCCAAATCTTGCACGCGAACATGATGTTGTGGCTGTCGTGCACCTTTGAAAGGTGGTAGAACGATCCCGGCTGCTTCGGGTAGGGGAGCACGTCCTTCCGCCCATTGTGCTCGATCGTAATGTAGCCCTCTTCGATGTCGATATTCGGCGTCCCATACTCCCCCATCGTTCCGAGCTTCACCAAATGACAGTCGGGACGCAATTCGCGAATCGCGAAAAGAAGATTCAGCGTCCCCACCACGTTGTTCAATTGCGTGAACGAAGCGTGCTTGCGGTCGATCATCGAATACGGCGCCGATCGCTGTTCGGCGAAATGCACCACCGCATCCGGCTCGAACGTCTTTACCGTCGAAGAAAGGAAGTCGTAGTCGGTCACGTCGCCGACGTACATCTCAATCGTGTTTCCGGTAAGCTCCTGCCAGATCTTCAGCCTCTCAGAGAGCGGACGGATCGGTGTGAGAGATTGCGCTCCGAGTTCGTGGTCCCATTGGCGGCGGAGGAAGTTGTCAACGATTGCGACGGAGTGCCCCTTGCTCGAAAGATATAGAGCCGTAGCCCAACCGCAATAGCCGTCGCCCCCAAGAACTGCAATCCTCATATCCTCTCCTCCATTTTCTGAGCTCTTTCGTCAGCCAGCATCGATTCGAACGGTGACTCTAGCACGCGAAAGAAGCTATTTCCCCGCGCTCGCGCCCGAATTGCCCTTTGTGTCATCAGGCATCGCAACTTCCCCGTTTTCAGCCCGCGAAGACCCGCTCGCATAGCGCGGTCAGTCGCTTTGTCAGGGGAATTGGGCCGAACGGCAACCAGACGTCGAGTAGAATCAAATTTTACCCTCTCGACCCGCCTTATTGCAATCCACTTGAGCACGCATTTCGCTTCTGGCCGCTCGGCCTTTACCGCTGGATCACCTCATGCCCCGCCCTGCAGTTGCCGATACTTCCCCTGAAGGATTGGTGTTCGCGAAATGGTACGAGGGCACAATGCAAGAAAATGACAGACGTTTCAGGCAGCGTTTCGATATGAGAGTTCAGGTGAAAATTCGCAACCTCGACTCCCCGGATCTCACCGAGCAGCAGGTCGAATCGTCAAATATCTCCGCTCGGGGCGTCTATTTCTCGACAGACCTGCCGCTCGACATCGGCGCCAGGGTCGAGATGTTCCTCACCATGCCGGTGGAAATTGCGGGAAAAGACTCGCGGCTTTGGCGCTGCACGGGGCGCGTCGTTCGCCTGCAACCGCGCAGTCCATCGCAAGCGAAAGCTGGCAACGGAGTGGAGATCCATTATTACGAAGTGCTGGATAAAGCGCGATCGGCAGCCGCGAATCCCCGGCCCGCACGCATCCCGCTACCGTAAGCCCGACGCACCATTTCGGATGCTATTCGCGGAGGCCAAACAACCTATGTCCAGGCGAGCCCTTATTGTTGACGACGAACGGGCGGTGTGCCAGTTGATTCAGGGTGTGCTGACCTCATCCGGCTTGGATTCTTTGACCCTGACGAGAAGCGCAGATGCCACTGGATATCTGCGCGACGAGAAATTTGATGTGGTCCTGCTCGATTTTGCGATGCCCGCTCCTAGCGGGATCGAACTCGCCCAGCAGGCTCGCGGTTCCGGGTTCAATCAGCGCACGCCCATCATCATGATTAGCGACGACCAGCGCCCATCCGCCGTTTCCGAGGGGTTCGATGCTGGCGCCAGCTTCTTCCTCTACAAGCCCATCGACACAACGCGCCTGCAAAGATTGATTCGGGTCACCCAAGGCGCCGTCGAACAGGAAAAGCGCCGCTTTCGCCGCGTCCCGGTTCGCTCCAAAGTTCGCCTCAGCTCTGATCAGGGCGAAATAGAGTGCGAGACGATTGACCTCAGCCTCAACGGCATGATGGTCCATTCTCCCCGCACCGTGCCTGCGGGCTCCCACGTCCGAGTCACCCTCGACATGCCCAACGGCGCCACACCTCTTCTCGGTACTGGAGCCGTGATGAGAACCGTCGGCGAGCATCAAATGGGAATTCAATTCGATCTGCTGCGCACAGACGAAAGCGGAAGGCTCCAGGAGTTCCTCCTTCCACTCATCATCGAAGGCTGAGTGATGCCAGCGAATTCAGCCACGCTTGTTCATTCATACGATATTCGTCTTGTCGCGTTATCTGTCCTGATCGCCATTCTTGCGGCTCATGCGGCCCTGGATCTTGCCGGTCGCACTGCCGCTGCGCGAGGAAATCTGCGCTTTGCATGGCTTGCCTGTGGCGCGTGTGCGATGGGCTTCGGAATTTGGGCGATGCACTACATCGGAATGCTGGCTCTCAAGCTCGGTGTTCCGATTCTCTACGACTTTCCCACAGTTCTATTTTCGTTGTTGGCCGCAATATTCGGCGCAGCCACGGCGCTCTGGATCGTCAGCCGAAAAGACTTGACCGTGATTTCCGTAACGGCCGGCAGCCTGGTTATGGGGGCAGCCATCGCTGCGATGCACTATGTCGGAATGGCCGCTATGCGCGTGCCCGCAATGTGCCACTACAATTCCAAAATTGTCAGCGCCTCGATTCTCATCGCTGTCGTTGTTTCTGCCGCCGCCTTGCTCCTCACCTTTCGGTTTCGAAGCGTGCAAAATGAATTCCACATCGGCAAGATTCTTAGTGCTGTCGTCATGGGCTTTGCCGTCGCTGCCATGCATTACACCGGCATGGCGTCTGTATCCTTCACTGCCACGCCTCTCGTCGAAGACGTCTCGCACGCAGTCGATGTTTCCTCTCTGGGCGTTGCGGGTATCACGATCGTCAGCGTGTTCGTGGTCGGCATCGTCGCCATTACCTCTCTGCTCGATCGCAGATTTTCAGCCCAGGCCATGCAACTGGCTTCCAGTGAAGAGCGCTACCGTCTGCTTTTCCAGAGATCTCTGGCAGCCGTCTATCGAAGCACTCCCGACGGCCGCATTCTTGATTGCAATGAAACTTGTGCTCGCATCCTCGGGTACGAATCCCCGCGAGAACTGATGGTCCTGGATGCCAACTCCGCCTCTTTCGAAGAGGGAGATCGCAGCGAGTACCTCGCCCGGCTTACCTCCGATGGGCTGGTAAGCAATTTGGAGACGAGCTTCAGGCGCAAAGACGGCAAGCGAGTCTGGGTCCTCGAAAACGCCAACCTGGTTGACGATCCCACTGCCGGAGGATTCGTCGTCGAAGGAACTTTCCTCGACATTTCCGACCGCAAGAGCATGGAATTAGAGATCACCCAAACCAAAGAGCTGGCCGAAGCCGCCAACCGCGCGAAGAGCGAGTTTCTTGCCTCCATGAGCCACGAGATTCGCACTCCCATGAACGGCATCATCGGAATGACGGAACTCGTCCTCGACACCGACCTCAATTCCGAGCAGCGCGAATACCTGAACATGGCGAAGCTCTCCGCGGATTCCTTGCTAACTCTCATCAACGACATCCTCGACTATTCCAAAATCGAAGCCGGCAAGCTGGACATCGACGCTATCGACTTCAACCTCCGCAATAGTCTCGGCGACACCATGAAATCCCTCGCCTTGCGCGCCCACCAAAAAGGCCTCGAACTTGCCTGGGACGTCCAGCCCGACGTGCCGGAGGAATTGATCGGTGATCCCGGCCGCCTTCGCCAAATCATCGTCAATCTTGCCGGCAACGCTATCAAGTTCACCCAAACAGGCGAGGTTGTCACCTACGTTTCCGCAGAAACGAAGTCGGCAGAGTCCGTCGAACTCCATGTAACCGTCGCCGACACCGGCATTGGTATTCCCGTCGAGAAACAAGCCGCGATCTTCGAAGCTTTCACCCAAGCCGATAGCTCCACCACGCGCAAATTCGGCGGCACGGGCCTCGGGCTCAGCATCTCCTCGCGTCTCGTCGAATGTATGGGCGGCAAAATCTGGGTCGAGAGCGAACCGGGTAAAGGCAGCCGGTTTCATTTCACGGTGAGGATGGGTCTGCACAAAGGCGATTCACCGAAGGCGCTTCGCATGGCGCCTGAACAGCTGCGAGGCTTGCCGGTCCTCGTGGTTGACGACAATGAGACCAACCGCCTGATCCTCATGAAGGTATTGCGCAGTTGGAAGATGGACCCGCACGAAGTAGACGGCGGTCCAGCTGCAATCGCCGCGCTCGAAACCGCGCAAAAATCCACGCGTCGGTATCCGCTCATCCTCCTCGACGCCCAAATGCCGGAAATGGACGGTTTTGCTTTAGCCGAACACATAAAAAAATCTCCCCACAATGCCAGCGCCACTGTGCTGATGCTGAGCTCTGCTGGCCTTCGTGGCGACGCCGAACGCTGCCGTCAATTGGGCATCGCCGCCTACCTGACCAAGCCTTTCAAACAATCCGAGCTCTTGGAAGCGATTCTCGCCGCGCTCGGAACAATTTCTAAGGCGGATGTTCAGCCGAAGCTGATTACCCGGCACTCCCTCCGTGAAGAGAGCCCCCAAGGCTTGCGTATTCTGGTCGCCGAGGATAATGCCGTGAATCAGGTGTTGGCCGTCCGCCTGCTGGAAAAGCGCGGTCACAGCGTCAAGATCGCTGGGAATGGAAAGCAGGCGCTTGAGTGCTTGCAACAAGGAGAATTTGACGTCGTGCTGATGGATGTCCAGATGCCGGAAATGGGAGGCTTTGAAGCCACCGAAGCTATTCGAGAAAAAGAAAAGAGCACTGGCGCCCACATTCCCATCATCGCTATGACGGCCAACGCGATGAAAGGCGACGACGAAGAATGCCTGCGCCACGGAATGGATGCATACGTCTCGAAGCCGCTCAATCTGGCTGCTCTGGTCGATGCTATCGAAAAACTTTGCCGTGGTCCGGCGAGCGCCAACCTGGAGAGCGCGGAACTCGAAACCGCTCCGCCAGAATGATCAAAGTTTTCCAGACGCGACCGATTCGTCTGGGACAAAAGGAAGCCCCATGTCAGAAACGATGAAAGGCTCAGTAGCTAAACTGGCCGACGAATATGGCTCGAACCGTCGCCGGACCCAGCGCGTCAAGATCGCAATACCAATTGCTATAAGAATCCCGAGAGCGGACGCATCGTTCTATGAAGAGGCCACCGAAACGGCGGTAGTCAACGCCCACGGATGCCTGGCGCTGCTCGCTGTGCCACTGGAACAGGGCCAGCAAATTCGCATCATCAATTCCACGAGCAGCGAAGAACAAGCATGCGCCGTTGTTTGGGTCGGAAAGTTCAATGAAGGCAAGACAGAAGTGGGATTCGAATTTTCAGAGCCCGCACCGCGATTCTGGAGAATTAACTTCCCACCGGAGGATTGGAACCCGGCCGATAGAAAACTCCCAACCGCTCCTCAAATGCCGCAGCCTTCGACATCGAAATGAAGGGCGTTGGCCAAGATTCCCGAGCGGAGTTTAAATGCGAAGCTTTATGCTCCAGCTCTTTGCGATTCGATCTGCTGTATGGTGCCCCGCAACCAGTTCCGCATCGCATCTTCGATTTCTTCCTGCGTTCCGCACCTGTAGAGATTCTCCAGTGTCTCACCTTCTTTTGTGAGAGGGATGTGGCGGCATGGAATCTTTGTTCCACGCTGGTCAGGTGGAACTAATTGCATCAGCACGCATTCTTCACACGGCGCTGGATTCTCCTTCATATCGTAGTTCATGCAGCTCGGCGAATCCTCGAAGGCTAGATGTTGTCGCCACGGCTCCCGCGGCGAACTGCCATAACCGCCCCGCTCAAGAACTTTAAGTTCGAACTTTAGGACGTCCAACAAGTCGCGATCGTCTCTGGGCATCGGAACCTCCTTTCTGACAGAATCGGCGCGTACAGAATGCCTCATCGGCGCGGCGGACGATGTGCCTCACGTTACTGGACCGTGTGACGAGCGTCACCAAGGCGTGCGTAGAATTACGGTTAACGATTTCGGAATTTGGTAATTGTTAGTATTTTTTAATTTGCTTTAGTGACACGTCCAACATAGTATCCGCGCGAACAGACGAAGACGCGCCGAAAGACGCTAAGTCGCGAAACCCTGTTCCCCCTTTCCAATCAGGCCCCAACAAGCTTTCGGCGTCATGCGCTCAAGGTGACTTAGGGCACTGCGCTGTGTGATTCAAGTCACAGATTTAGTTGTCCGATACGTTGAGTATTGCCGTGCGTCGCGACCGGGGTGGATCGCGATCGCGACGAATTTCGGGGAGATCCTATGAAGCGCTCGACGGTTGCGTTTGCAATCTGCGGTTTCCTGGGAGCTTTGTTCTTGTCGATCGGCGGCGCCTGCCCCGTTCGAGCCCAGTCTAGTCCCTCAGCGCCATCGAAAGCTCCCGAATATGTTGGGTCAGAGACCTGCAAAACCTGCCACGAGGAAGTCTATAAGAGCTGGGAGAAGGGTCCCCACTGGAAACAGACCCTGAAAGAAGGCGGCATTGCCAAGCATGGTTGCGAAGATTGCCATGGCGCCGGCTCAGCCCACGTAGCCGATCCAGCCGACACTTCGACGCTGTTTCTATTTGGGAAAGCGTCCGCCAAAGATATCAACGCTCGCTGCCTCACCTGCCATGTGGGCGGTCCGCAGCACATGAACACCATAAACTCCGAGCACGCCAAGAACGACGTGAGCTGTACTTCTTGCCACTCCTCGCACCATCCGGAGACGAACGAGTTCTTGCTGAAGAAATCGGAGCCTCAGCTCTGCTATGGATGCCATCTTCAGCAGAAGGCTCACTTCGATATGCCTTTCCACCACCGGGTGAACGAAGGCCTGATCCAGTGCAGCGATTGCCACAATGTTCACGGCACAGTGAAGCCCAAGCAAGTGCGTACAAATTCCGCGCAAGATGCCGTCTGTTTTAAATGCCACACAGACAAGCAGGGGCCATTCGTCTTCGAGCATCAACCGGTCAAAGTGGATGGATGCCAGTCCTGCCACCTGACTCACGGAGGACCGAATCCTCACATGCTCAAGCTGAGCAATGTGAACCTGCTTTGCCTGCAGTGCCACACAACGTCGAGCTTCAGCGGGGCACCGGGAGCTCCCTCCTTCCACAATCAAGCTAGCTTCTTCCAGTCGTGCGTTCTGTGCCACTCGCAAATTCACGGCTCCAATTTCGATGCGACGTTCTTTAAATGACACACGCGATGAATCCTGTCCGCAAGCTCGGGATTGCTGTGAGGTCCGGAATGAGTATTTCGGCTAGAGAGGGAGAAAAGTGATGAACGCTCGCCTGAGACCCTATACGCCCGCTTTCGTGCTCTTTGTCGCCACCCTGTTCCTCTCGCCTGTGGCTTGCGCGCAAGACGATGGATCCCAATTGAAGGGAATCGATTCGGGCAACTATAATATCCACTCCTCGATCGATTTCGGCTATCGCGCCAGCGAAATCAACGGCAACATCAACACCTACAACACATTCGAAAATCTAGGCTCCGGCGTCCGGCTTTTCGATTACACCCTCGAAATGCGTTCCCTAGACCACAATGGCTTGCTGTTCGACAACCTACTCTTTACCAACTTCGGATATGGCGGCGATCCAAACGACGTCACCCGCCTGCGCATCGAGAAAAACAAGTGGTACGACTTTCGCGGGCTCTTCCGCCGCGACAAGAATTTCTGGGACTACAATCTCTGGGCGAATCCGCTGAATCCGGCTGCGCTGAATCCGGTGGGATCCACTACCACGGGCTGCTTAGTCGGTCCTCCCACCATGGCATTCCCTCAGGGTGCTCCATCTTATTGCTCGAAGCCTGCGGTGCCACAGGACAACTCGCTCCATAGCGAGGATCTCGTCCGCCGCATGCAGGATTACGACCTGACCCTGCTGCCAACTTCAGTCGTGCGATTCCGCTTAGGCTACTCGCGGGTACGCAATGAAGGGCCCAGCCTTTTCACCACCGATTCGGGCACCATCTCTGCATTCGATCAAATGAATAGCTTTACGACGAATTCTTACCGCGCAGGTGTAGACGTTCGACTGCTGCCGCGCACTACGCTTTCCTACGATCAATTTCTCAGCTATTACAAGAGCGACTACTCAATCGTCGACAATCCCCTGGTGAATCCGCAGAATTTTGGTTTCGTCCTGGGAACCGTTCCAGGACAGGCAACGCCGCCGGGAACACCGGTGGATCTCGGAAACATATGGAGTACCCAAACGCCTTCCGAGGCCCTTCCCTGCGCCGCGCCGATCGTCGCCAGTACCGTCAATACAGCAACACCAACCTGCAACGCTTTCCTGAGTTATAGCCAGACCGGCAATCCTCGGAACTACATGCCCACCGAGCGCTTCCGCTTCCAATCAAACTATTTCACCAAATTCGAAACGTCGGGCTCGATAGGCTACAGCTCGAGTGATTACACCCTGAACGATCTGGTGGAAGTTTTGGACGGTTATACAACCCGCACTGCGGTGCGCGGAACCAGCGCCGGCGGCCCAATTAAAACCAAGCGCGTCTCAGTCAATGCCGATTGGTCCGGAGTCTATGCCGTCAATGATAAGTTCCGCGTCCTCGACTTTTTCCGTTACGACAACTGGCGCATCCCGGGCCAATGGGACACGGTTGAAACCAATTCGTTTGGGACGCCTTCTCCCGCGCCCGGTGTTGTCGGTCTGCTGCTCGCGCCTGGCACCTTTAACTCGACAAATTGCCCGGCCGCTCCCTTCAACCAGGCAAACTGCCCGCAGCACACGGCTAGCTCAGCGGCTGATTTGACAAATGAAATCAACACCCAATTTCTTGGCCAGAAACTGCTCTCCAACACATTCGAGTTGCAATACGATTTCAATCGCCGCTACGGCGCCCACATCGGCTATCTCTACACCCGCCGCGTCATCTCCAGCATGGCGGCCGCGTTCGACGTCGGCGAATTCACTTTTCCAGGCGGCGCGGCCGGCAACGCCGGCAATGATTTTCTAGCCGCGCGCGGCGATTGCGCCATGACGGGAACTCCACCGGCTCTTCCCGCCGGTTGTACATTACTCACCAGCGGTCCTCTGGCAGGCGCGATTCAAGAAGGCTCGCTCGCCAATCCGATTCCGGAGCCGGGAAACGATACGTCCCGCAATCTCACCACCATCAATGAGAATTCACTCCTCCTGGGCGTCGTCGCTCGACCCATTGACGCCCTGCGCATCACCGGCGATTTCGAGTTTGGCTACAATGACGCGTCCTTTACGCGGATCGATCCTCGCCAGGTGCAGTCTTACAAGATCCATGCGAACTACAAGCCGCGCCCCTGGGCTAATATCGATGGTGCCGTCGAAATCCACGAAAACCGCGACAATGTCACCACTGTTAACAACCTCGAGCACGACCGCTCCTACAGCTTTTCCACGATGCTCATGGCGAATCCCCGCCTTTCCGTCGATTTCGGATTCAACTACTGGAACGTTTACACTCAATCCTTGATCTGCTTTGCGTTTTCAACGTCCTCCGCAAATCCGACGCCTCCGCCCACCAATGTGACCGACCTTACTTTTCCCCCCGGTGTGCCAGTGCTGCCCTCAGGCACAGCGTGCCCGATCACAGGATCACCTTCACCTCTGGGTGCCCTTTCCGTGTACAACAGCACGGATTATTTCGCGCATGCCGCGGTGATGTGGAAACCAACGAGGCGCGTAACGACCATGGCCGGCTATGGAGGAAGTTTCGTGCGCGGCAACACCACTTTCCTGAACCCGCTTACTCCCTCGGGAACGCTCGACTTCAATTATCAGCGTCCGTACGCATCCATCACCATCGCCATCTATCGAGGTCTGAGTTACAAAATGGCCTGGAATTATTACGGCTTTAACGAAACGGGAGTAACGAACCCGTTCAGCCTGGCTCCGATTCAATTGCAGGACTTTAACGGAAGCAACGCCACATTCTCCATCCGTTATGCATTCTAAAACCGGTGGCTGCGAGGAAGTCGCCCGTGATATATCTTTCAGAATCTCAACATCTCGTTAGGAGGAATGCGATGGAACGAAGGGCGTTTCGATCCGCCGTCCTGGTTTTGTTGTTTGCTGTGGCGGCTCTTAGCTTTACCCCATCAGCGTCCGCGGCGGATGACGCGGCGGCTCTCTTCAAGGCCAAGTGCGCAGCCTGCCACGCTGCGGACGGCAGCGGCAACACCGAGACTGGCAAGAAACTCGAAACGCCGGACCTGCGCTCAGAGGAAGTGCAGAAGCAGACCGACGCGCAGCTGATTGACGTCACGGCCAACGGCAAAGGCAAGAAAATGCCGGCATACAAGGGCAAGCTGACTGACGATCAAATCAAAGAGCTTGTTGGCTATATTCGGGGAATCGGTAAAAAGAAATAACCAAGTTTTCAAGCGTTTGATCCTTGGAATCGCGCAGCACTTAAGCTCGCTTCGCGGGAAGTTCTGCGAGGACATTGCATTGAATTTGCCATCCCCTGAAACCTTGTTGTACGCGTTGCTGGTGATCACGGCGGTTCTCATCGCCATCATCGTCGTCCGTCCTTCGATAACAGTCTCTCCAACCGGTAAAATGCTCGCCTTCGTTGCCTTCTGTGTGCTGCCGGTTCTTTGCGGATCCATGGCAGCCTCCACCCACATAGAACGTTCCAAACAAACGAAGTTTTGCCTTTCCTGCCACATCATGGAACCCTACGGCAAAAGCCTCTACGTGGATGATCCTTCCTACATTCCTGCCGCCCATTTCCAGAACCATCGCGTCCCTCCCGACGAAGCCTGCTACACCTGCCACACCGATTACGGCCTTTATGGAGGATTTCGCGCCAAGCTCGGAGGCCTGCGCCACATCTACATCCAATATTTCGGCACTCCCCCCCGGCCCGAAGATATCCAGCTCTACAAGCCCTACAACAATCGCGAATGCCTGCACTGCCACGCGGGAGCCCGCTCGTTTGAAAGCAACGCCGTCCATACCGCAATTCGAGATCAGCTCACCAGCAACGAGATGTCCTGCATATCGAGCGGCTGCCACGACACGATCCACAACGTAAAAGAGCAGTCGAAGGTAAAATTCTGGACGCCGGGGCAATAGCCATGAAAGAAATCCAAATCGAACAAGCCCTGCGCATATCCGGAGTGCTTTTGATCCTCGGAATTGTCGTGGAGATCATCAGCCTGCTCTGGGAAAAGCCGCTAGCCTTCTTGCTGTTCGTCGGTGTAGGAGGCGCCCTCACCTTCGTCGGTATCGTCCTCTATCTTTACTCGCTGCTGCCGCCGGCTGTCGAATCTTCGTCGCAACCCCGACCGAAAAATTCTTAGTTCAACTTCCGAATGCAGGAGGCGCAGGGAACTTACTTGCAATCCGGGCAACGCCTTATTCGCCTTCGCGCTTCTAAAGAACTTCGCAAGATAACTGTTGAACCGCAGGCAACTGTGCATCGGATGAATGCTCGCGCCACGTTGCAACTATGTTAGATTGGCTCGCTAACCAAAAAAGGCGGCACATAAGCATGAATCGAAGATTTCTTCGCCCCGCAATCTTTCTGCTCGCAATTTCTCTTAGTGTCCCGCTGAATCAATTTTCATCCGCGTCCCAGCCGGACGTCCTACTCACCTCCATGCAACGCGAATTACAGCGCGCCACTGCTGCTCTGGCCAAAGCGAATCCCGCTCCCTACTACATCAGCTACACCGCAGCCGATATCAATGCCACCGTGATTTTTGGCATCAGCGGTAGCATCGCCGTTTCCAACAGCATTCAAAGGCGCCAAGCCGACGTAATCATGCGCGTCGGTTCGGCCGCGCTCGACAACACCCACAGCAAAAGCCGCGGCTCCGGAATTATGTCCAGCACTCTGCCCCTCAGCGACAATCCGGACGCCATCGGCCGCGTCCTCTGGCAACTCACCGATCGCGAGTACGAACAGGCCTCCGCCGCTTTCCTGAAAGTTAAAACGAATGCCGCCGTGCAGTCCGAGGAGGAAGACAAGTCCCCCGATTTCTCCGAGGAATCCGCTAGCAATCATCTCAGCTATGCCCAGGCCAAGGTCACAATGGATCAAAAAGCCTGGGAGAATCGCATCCGCACCGTCTCCGGCGCCTTCCTGAAGTATCCTGAAGTTTACAGTTCAGTCGTGTATCTGCAAGTTTCCGCCACTCGCTCTTATCTGGCGACAAGCGAAGGCACCGCGCTGGTCCACCCCTCAGAGATAAGCCGCCTGGTAATCCAGGGCGAGACGCGCGCTGACGATGGAATGGAACTGCTGCGCGTCGAAACCTTCCAGGCCGCAACTCCAGCCCAGCTCCCCTCCGACGCGGAGCTGAAATCCAAAGTGGACCAGATTGCCTCGGATTTGAAAGCCCTCAAAAGCGCCCCCGCCGCCGACCCCTACGCCGGGCCGGCCATGCTCTCGGGGCGAGCGTCGGCGGTTTTTTTCCATGAAGTGTTGGGGCACCGGCTGGAGGGGCATCGGCAGAAGGATCAGAGCGAGGGGCAGACGTTCACGAAAAAAGTGAACCAGCGGGTGCTGCCGGAATTCTTGAGCGTTACGGATGATCCGACCTTGAAAGAGCTCAACGGCACCGGGCTTGCCGGCACGTATGACTTTGACGATGAAGGAGTGCCGGCTGAGCGTGTCGTCGCCGTTGAAAACGGTGTGCTGAAGAATTTTCTGATGTCGCGCATGCCCATCACGAATTTCAGCCATTCGAATGGCCACGGCCGGCGGCAACCCGGGTTGATGCCCACCGGGCGGCAAGGCAACCTGATCGTCACGTCCACGAAGTCTGTGAGCGATTCCGAATTGCGCGCGAAATTCGTCGAAGAAATAAAAAAACAAGGCAAGCCCTACGGATTATATTTCGAAGATATTCAAGGCGGCTTCACCCTCACGCAGCGCGCGTTGCCGCAAGCCTTTCAGGTGATTCCGGTGATGGTGTACCGGGTGTATGCGGACGGGCGTCCCGATGAATTGGTGCGCGGCGTGGATATTGTCGGCACGCCGCTTCTTTCGCTGAACAACATTATTCTCACCGGCGACAAGCTGCAGGTGTTCAACGGAGTGTGCGGCGCGGAGTCGGGACAAGTGCCCGTGTCGGCCGCCGCTCCAGCGATGCTTTTCTCGGAGATCGAAGTGCAGAAGAAAAATAAAGGCACGGATCGCCCGCCGCTGATGCCGCCACCCGGCGCGAATCAGGATCCTGTACCGCTCACGGAGAAAGTCGCGGTGAAGTCGCGATCGAAGCCCGAGTCGCAGGCGGAAGGCAAGGCGAAACCATGAGCGCGATCTTTCATTGGTACGGGCATTTGTTCGGGCATTCTGTGCGGCTTCGTGATTCCCGTTTCATGCTGATATCTATTTTTGTGCTGGGCGTGGCTGCGGCACTGTGTGCTGTGCCAGCCTCGGCGCAAGACAAGAGCGAAAAAGCATTGTCCGCATCGGCCAAAGCCGCCGCGTCTGATCCCGTCCTTGCAGCGATGCGCGAAGAGTTGGAACGCTCGAAGGCGCACCTCAAGATGGAGAACATCGCGGCGCCCTACTACATCGAATATTCCGTCCTCGATCTCGATGAGTACGATGCCGAGGCCGCATTCGGAGCGCTTCGTCAGAAGCAGCGCACACATGGCAGGTCGGCGCGCGTGGTTGTTCGAGTGGGCGACTACAAATTGGACAGCTACTACGGCCCCGGCACCGGGTTCGCCGATTTGGCGCCGCTCGACGACGACGCTACCGCTCTCCGTCACCAGTTGTGGCTTGCGACAGACCAGGCCTACAAAGCCGCCAGCCAAGCGCTCGCCGCCAAAAAAGCCGTCTTCAGCCAGTTCAGTTCCGGGCAGCCGTTCGACGATTTTGCAGCCGCTCCCGCGCTGCAATCCATCGGCCCCTGGGCGAAACTAGATTTCAATCCCGCTCCCTGGGACGCGATGCTCGAGAAAGCGACCGCTCTTTTCCGCAGCGATCCTAAAATCGAATCGCTCACTTCGCAGCTGCGCTTCCGCGCTGTGAACCGCTACTTCGTCAACACGGAAGGCACGGTCACGCGCAAGGGTTACACGGTTTATTTCATGAATCTATCCGGCGCCACGCAAGCAGACGACGGAATGCGCCTCGAGCGCTCGCCCTACTACTCCACCGGTTCGCTGAAAGAATTGCCCACGGCAGAAGCCTTTCAGGCCGACGCTGTAAAAATGGTCACGACTCTGAAAGCGCTTCGCGAAGCTCCCATGGTGGACGAGGAGTATCGCGGCCCGGTGCTGTTCTCGAATGATGCGGCGAGCGACGTGTTCTACGGGATGATCGGCGAGAACGTACTGGGGAGAAGGCCGAAGCCCGGAGATTCGTCGCGCACGGAGGGAGAGTTTGCGTCGAGCTACAAAAGCCGGGTGCTGCCAATCAGCATATCCGTGATCGACGACCCCACGCTGACAGTTTTCGACGGTAAGACCCTGATCGGCAGCTACGACATTGACGACGAGGGCGTGCGTGCCGAAAAAGTCTCAGTGATACAAAACGGCGAGCTTGTGAATTACCTGGTGGGCCGCGAGCCGATTCGCGATTTTCCCGAGTCCAACGGACACGGACGCGCCGCGCCGGCCCAGCCGCCCACGCCGAACATGGGCAATCTGATCGTGTCGTCCAAGCAAGCGCTCTCGCCCGACGACATCAAGAAAAAACTGATCGACA
>Ga0070733_10001767_pt1 | contig 15924 bp, 11 predicted proteins | sample Coa_R1_9_FD_66450 | JGI IMG/M metagenome (GOLD analysis project Ga0070733, IMG submission 66450) | Surface soil microbial communities from Centralia Pennsylvania, which are recovering from an underground coalmine fire - Coalmine... | ecosystem: Environmental > Terrestrial > Soil > Unclassified ... | reverse complement strand
CGTGCTCGACCAGACCGATCCGCGATTCAGGCCCGGCATTTCAGGACAGGTCACTGTGGTGGTAGACCGCGTGGCTGACGCGCTGACCATTCCCGCGCAGGCGCTGTTTCAGAAGTCCGGGCAGAACGTGGCTTACGTGTGGCAGGGCGGGCAGTTTGAAGAACGCGATATTGAAGTGGGACGACGAAGCGGCGACAAGATCCTGGTCGCCAAGGGCGTGCGCGCGGGGGAACAAGTGGCGCTGAAAGATCCAACGGTGAAGGAGTGAGCGCGATCCGAAGAAAATCATGAAAACAACATCATGAGAAGCCGGCGGACCATTACGTGGGCAGTCGTGGCGGTCGTTCTGTGCGCCGTGGTTGGCGTGGTCGCGGCGGCGCGCCGGACTGCGCCTGCGGCGGGCGACGACATTCCCACGGCCATGGTGAAACGGGGCGATCTCGAAATGCAGGTGTACGCCACGGGCGAACTGCGCGCCAGCCACTCGGAAGTGTTGACGGCGCCGCCCATTGGCGGAGGAGCGCTGCAGATTACGCGTTTGCTGCATACCGGCGCGGCAGTCAAGAAGGGCGAGTTGGTCATCGAGTTCGATCCCAGCGAGCAACACTACAAGCTGGACCAGAATCGATCGGAATTGCTGCAGGCTGAACAGGAAATCACCAAAGCAAAAGCCGACGCGGCGGTGGTGACTGCGCAGGATAAAGTAGCGTTGCTCAAAGCGAGGTTCGACGTGCGGCGCGCGGAGTTGGACGTGCAGAAGAACGAGCTGGAGAGCACGATCGACGCCCGGAAAAATGATCTCGCTCTGGAACAGGCGAAACGCGTACTGGCGGAATTGGAGCAGGACATCAAGTCGCGCAGCGCCTCGAATCAGGCAACCATCTCGCTGGCGGAAGAAAAACGAAACAAGGCAAAGCTGGCGATGGACCAGGCCCAGGGCAACATCGACAAGATGCGGATCCTGTCTCCTATGGACGGTCTGGTGTCGGTGGAGAAAAATCAAGGCGCGGCCGGCGGATTCTTTTTCAGCGGAATGTCGCTGCCGGAGTATCGCGAAGGCGACCAGGTTCAGCCGGGACGGGCGGTGGGGCAGGTGATCGATCCCAAAGGAATGGAACTCACCGCGAAAGTGGGCGAACTCGATCGCAACAATGTCAAGGAAGGGCAGGCGGTGGACATCGAGCTCGATGCGTTGCCTGGCAGCACGCTCCACGGTACGGTGAAGACGGTCGGCGGTAACAACGCCCGCAACTTCTGGGAGGATAACACCAGCGCCAAGTTCGAAGTCACGATCACGCTGGCGAATGCGGACGCGCGGCTGCGTCCCGGCCTTACGGCTCATCTAGTGATTCACGGCGATCCGCGAAAAGGTGTGCTCTACGCGCCGCGGCAGGCGCTGTTCCTGAAGGAGAGTAAGCGTGTCGTCTATGTTCGCCGCGGCAACAACTTTGATGCGCGGGAAGTGAAGATTCAGGCGGAGAACGAGAGCCGCGCCGCGATCGAAGGAATTGCCGCCGGCACGGAAATCGCGCTGATCGATCCCACTGCGCCCAGGAAGTCCGCGAGTTCCAGCACGCCCGCTCCTGGCGGAGGAGGAGCGCCGTAATGGCGACTCTCGCTTCCACACCGCCCGGACGCTTGTTGCACGGCTACCAACAGTGGCTTCCCGACATGCAACTGGGGCTGCAGAATCTTTTGCTGCATCGCCTGCGCTCACTGCTGACTATGCTGGGCATGATTTTTGGCGTCGCGGCGGTGGTTTCGATGCTTTCGATTGGCGCGGGCGCGCGGCAGAAGGTGATGGCGCTGATTGAGCAGATGGGCGTCCACAACCTGATTGTGGAAGCGAAAGAAACCACCGAGTGGCAGGCTCACCAGAAAGTCCGCAAGGTTTCCCAGGGGCTTACATTCCAGGATTATCGCGTGATTCGCGATGACCTGAGCGACGTGGTCGCAGGCACTCCGCGAAAGCGCATGACTCCGACGAAGACGATTCCCAAGTCGCAGCAGGATCCGCCGACGGTGTACGGAGTCAATCCGAGCTATCTGCAAATTGCTGGACTGCATGTGCTGCAAGGCAGGTTCTTCACAAACGACGAAGAAACCCAGGGAGCGCCGGTTACCGTGCTGGGCGCGGCGGCGCGGTCGAGCCTGTTCGGGTCGGCGGACCCGATCGGGCAGTATGTGAAGGCCAACGAAACCTGGTTCCGCGTGATCGGCGTCGCCTCGCCGCAGCTCAGTTCACAGACGGAAGTGGCCGGAGTGCCCACGCAGGATCTCAACAACATCATGTACGTGCCGCTGAACTCGGCCATTCTGCGGCTGGAAGATAACTACAGCGATGTGCGCGACGAGATCGACGGAATTTATCTGAACATTCGAGATAGCGCCGATATGGGTTCGGTGGCGCAGTTGGTGCGGGCGATTCTGGATTCGTCGCATCACTCGGCCGGGGATTTCAGCGTAATCGTGCCGGCGGAATTGCTCGCCGAACAGAAGCGCACGGAACGATTATTTAACGCCGTCATGGTGGCGATCGCCTCGATTTCGCTCCTGGTGGGCGGCATTGGGATCATGAACATTATGCTGGCCAGCATTCTCGAGCGAACGCGGGAGATTGGCGTGCGCCGGGCGGTGGGTGCGCGCCAGTCGGACATTATTCGCCAGTTTGTGGTCGAGGCCATGCTGATTTCGTTTGTGGGCGGCACGTTCGGCATTGCATTCGGCATGGCGATGTCGCGCCTGATCGCGTGGCTCGCGGGATGGTCGACCATTGTGACGCTGAGTTCCATTCTGCTGGCGTTTATCGTCTCAATCACGGTGGGATTAGTTTTCGGAATTTACCCTGCAGTCAAGGCCGCGCGCCTGGACCCGGTCGAAGCAATTCGCTGGGAGTAAACGGGGCGGCGGCCGTCTTCATGCCTTGCGGCACGCTTCACGGCATTGCGGTTCACGCTTCACGGCACGAGCCAACACAAATCTTTGGAGGAATTGAGGAATGAAATACTCCCGCCTGGGGCCCTTCGCTTGTCCGTCGATCGTCGTCGATCTGTCGATTCTCTATCTGTCGATCGTCGTCATTGTGTTGTTCACCGCGCCGGGCTGGGCGCAGAAGGGCGAGGGCTACGGCGATATGGCCACACCCCAGGTGCGGTCCGACAAGCTGGGCATGCCGGAGCACTTGCGGAACTACGTGGTCGGCGGAAAGCTTCGGCTCAGCCTGCAGGATGCGGTGGTACTTACGCTGGAAAACAACAGCTTCGTGCGAATCCAGGAGACGCAAGTGGAGCTTTCGAAGTTCTCGCTGCTGGGTGCGCATTCGCCATTCGATCCGGTGGTGAGTGCGCTGTATAATGGGACAAACGCAACTTCTCCGCCGCTCAGCAATATTCAGGAAACGGGCGTGGTGATTCCTGCCAAGAGTATTACGAAATTTGCGGATCTAAATTACTCGGAGACTTTTGAAACTGGGACTAACATCCAGGCAGGACTGAGCAGCAATCGCAGTTCGTTCACCAGTTCGCCTGACTCGACTGACATCTTCAACCCTTCGGTCAGTTCGACTCTGAATTTTCAGTTTACGCAGCCGCTGTTGCGAAACGGATGGCTCTTCGCCAATCGAGCGCCGCTGGTGATCGCGCGGCGCAACCTGGAACAGTCACGAGCCAATTTTGCCGCCGAGGTGAGCAATAATATTCTGCAGGCAGTGGGACAATACTGGGCTGTGGTCGAAGCGCACGGAAATCTGGAGGTCGCGCGAGCTTCGCAGGACGCAGCCGAGGCGACGTACAAGCGCGACAAGCGGGCCCTCGAACTGGGCGCGCTGCCGCCGCTGGATATTTACCGGTCGGAGTCGCAGGTGGCGTCGCGGCGAGTCGCGGTCATTCAAAGCGAATATGCGCTCAAGCAGGCAGAGGATGCACTGCGCATGACCATTGGCACGGACCTGGACCCGTATTTTCAGGCGCTCGATCTTGAACTCACGGAGAAACCGGAACCGGAGGGCGAATTGCGCACGATCGATACTGCCGCCGCTCTGCAACAGGCGCTGACCAAGCGGCCGGAATTCGACGCGACCCGCGCCGCCCTCGCCGTTGACGATACTCGGATTCGGCTGGCGCACAATCATCTGCTGCCCGAACTTGACCTGACCGGATCCTACGCGAGTAACGGGCTGGGAGGCACGCAGTTTACAGGCGCCGGTCAGAAACTGACGAGTTCGTCGGTCAATCAGCTGTTCGGATTTGGCTATCCGACCTACTACGCGCAGTTATCGGTGAGTCTGCCGCTTAAAAATCGTGCTGCGAAAGCCGAGATGGGAGGCGCGCTGGTATCGCGGCGCAGCGATTTGTATAGTGAGCGGCAACTCAAGGAGCAGGTGATGCTCGACGTGAGTAACGCGGTTCATCAACTGGAGCAGGCCAAGCTCAGTATTGCGGCTGGCAAGGAAGCCGTTGACTTCGCCAAAAAGACGATGGCGGCGGAACAGCGCAAATATGAATTGGGACAAGGCACGATCTTCCTGGTGCTGGAAGCACAAACCGAACTGGCGGCGGCGGAGCAAAGTTTACTGCAGGCCGAAGTCGGATATCAGCTGGCTGCGGCCGGAGTCGACCACGCGACGGGAGAGTTGCTCGAGCCTTATCATGTACAGATCGCGGAGTTGACCCGCTAAAAGGAGAAGCCATGACAGACGAGCAGAGACAGCAAGACGCCAACGACCTGCATTTCGGAGATGTCACACGCCGCGAGTTTACGTCGCTCCTGGTGAGTGCGGGGATTGCCGCCACGGTACCAGTGGCCGCCGCAGGCGACGTTGATGTGGTGGAAGCGGACGTTGACATCAAGACTGCGGATGGAACTTGCGACGCCGCGTTTTTTCATCCAAAGTCCGGGTCTTATCCGGGAGTTCTCGTTTGGCCAGACGCCTTCGGGTTGCGGCCTGCGTTGCGCGGCATTGGCCGACGCATTGCGGCGGAGGGATATTCCGTGATCGTGCCGAACCCGTTTTATCGGGTGTCGAAGGCTCCGTTCACGGACGCATCCAACTTCAACTTCCAAAATGCGGACGATATGGCGAAGCTTCGGCCTCTGATGGCCTCTGTGAGCGCAGCCGGCAACGCGGAAAAAGATGCTGCCGCATACGTGGCCTTCCTCGACGCGCAAAAAGAAGTGAACAAGGCAAAGAAAATTGGAACGCAGGGTTACTGCATGGGCGGGCCTTTGGTAGTCAGAACCGCGGCGACCTTGCCCGATCGCATTGGCGCGGGCGCGTCGTTCCATGGCGGGGGCTTGGTCACGGACAAGCCCGACAGTCCGCATCTGCTGGCGCCGAAAATCAAGGCTCGCATGTATTTCGGGATCGCGTCGAGTGACGATGAACGTCAGCCTGACGCCAAGGACAAACTCAAGGAAGCTTTTGCCGCCGCAAAGGTCACGGCCGAAATCGAAGTGTATCCCGCGCAGCATGGCTGGTGCATCCCGGATATGCCCATGCGCGACGGCGCGCCGATTTATAACAAGGCCGAGGCTGAGCGCGCCTGGGGGAAACTCGTCGCGCTGTACAAAGCGGCACTCGCATAGCGGCGGCAATCTCAACCAATTTGTATAATTGTGAGCGTGCGAGAGTGGCGGAATTGGCAGACGCACCAGACTTAGGATCTGGCGGGTAAAACCGTGGGGGTTCGAGTCCCCCCTTTCGCACCAATAATGTAGGGCCGATCCTGAATCGGCCCTTTTCGCGTTGCGCCCAATTTTGCGCCCATTTCGATTTCGATGCGCCTACTTTCCCACCTCTGGGAGAGACGCCTTCGATCCAAGCACCTTCATTCACGTTTAACCACCAGCGCAGGGCGGAGACAGGAGTCTTCCCTCGAGAATTCGCGCGTCGTGTCTGTACGACGAATGAGCATGCTGGCAAACGGCTGTCGTTTCGGATCCGAAGAGGATGTGATCGAACTGCAATTTTGCCTCAAGAACCAGCTTACGCCTGTGACCTTGGGAACCTAGTACCGTCTGCCGGAGTCTGTCACCATCACAGTCGCGAGGCCCGCGCATGCATGAGGTGAAGCCGCAGATGGTAAGGACTGCCACGACTTATCTGCTGCGCTTTGGGGTCTGTTTGATGGGGTTATGCCTGACAGTGGCTGGGGCACGGCTGCATGCGCAAGGGCAAGAGCTCGCACAAGTTTCAGACTCAAGCGCCAATTCCAAGCCGGCAGACAACACACTCTCCGTCGCTGGGACGGTCGTCAACTCTCTGACCGGGGAGCCCGTCCGAGGGGCTGTGGTAACGATCACCACCGGACAAGTCACCGGGCAACCCAACGGACAACTCGCCCTCTCGATCCTGAGCGACAACTCCGGACATTTCCAGTTTGACGGTTTGACAGAAGGGCGTGCATTTGTCAGCGCCATCAAACCAGGGTTCGGAAATCAATTCCGCGGCCAGCCTGAGAGGATCTCGGTGCAGATCAGTCGCAATGTGTCGCCTGTGGTGGTGAAGATGGATCCCACGGGAGCGATTTTCGGACGATTGACGGGCAGCGATGAGCAGCCCCTTGAGGGTTTCTTTCTACACGTGATGTCGAAACAGAGCGTCGGCGGAAAGCAGCAATGGGTTCCTTTCCCATCCCAGAGCTCAACGGACGACAACGGTAACTTTCGCATCGCGGGCCTGCCCGCGAATACCTACTACCTTCAGGTCGCGCAAAATCAGCAAACCACATTAAGCCGGCGGGGAGTTCCGAATCCGCGCGAACAGAGTTACGCGGAAGTCTTCTATCCCGGCGCCGCTGACTTTAACTCGGCAACGCCAATTGAGGTGACTGGCGGCCGCGAAGTTGAAGCGAACTTTTCCATTGCCGCCGAACCGCTCTATGAAGTCTCCGGCATGGTGAGCTCCCAGGATCTGAATTCACCGGTTGAATTCTCCAGAAGAGCAGGAGATGGTTACGACTTCTTTCAGAATGCCATGGTGCAAGAGGGCAGATTTCAAATCAAACTTCCCGCCGGGTCGTTTGGCGTAACCGGAACGACTGCGACTGGCTTGCAACTGGCGGCTTCCGGAGTGGTCGTCAGTTCCGACTACCCAAATCTAAGTGTCGCTCTGCGGCCCGCTTCCGGCATTCGGGTGGAACTGCATACGGAAAACACTTCAGGAAGCACGCCACGAAACATTCCCGAACAGCGAGGCTCCATGGGATTGAACCTTCAATTAGTACGGACGGCGGCTCTTCCTGGGGCGAGCTATTGGTGGGCGCCAGGCCAATCGGACGGCTTCCAAGGCGTTGCTCCCGGCGTATATACGGTTCAGGCCAATGCTCCACCTGGACCGTGGTACATAAAGTCGCTGCGCAGTGGAGGCATCGACCTGCTTAGTGAGGACCTTGGAGTGGCGGAGGGAGCGCAGCCACAACCTATCGAAGTCACAATCCGAGACGACGCGGCGAGCGTGCGCGGCATCGTAGTACCTGTCGATGACATGGTGCCAGTAATCGTGCTGTTGGTGCAGCCGCGCGGCACGAGAAATCTGATCAGAGTGGGCGGCGCGTTCCAGGGAAAATTTGAAATCGATGGCGTCGCTCCCGGTGATTACATGCTCCTGGCCTTCGATGGTTCGGGTCGCCTGGATTACGAAGATCCCGAAGCGCTCAATCCTTATCTTTCGAAGGCGGAGCGCATCAGTCTTCAACCCCATGGGATAGCCAACGTCAACCTCACCCTATCCCCCACAGGAAGGTAGAGATGCTTCGTCGGACGATTCTGTTTTTTCTAGTCTTTGCCGGTACGTGTCGGTTGCCGGCACAAAATCCGCCCGCAAAATTTCGCATCAGCGGAAAGACAGTGGATGCCGTAAGCGGTCAAATGCTGGCTGGTGCTGAGGTTTCGATCAGCAAAGCGGAGCAACGCGACTCGGTCCTGCAAAAAATGCTCACGACGGATGATGGGGGCTTCTCCTTTACGGGATTGGAGTCTGGGAAGTATCTGCTGGTTGGGCAAAGAAACGGTTTCAGCCAGCAAAGTTACGAACAGCACGGTGTCTTCTCGAGCGCGGTCGTGGTAGGCCCGGGCCTGGCCTCCGAGAATCTGGTTTTTCGGCTTCGTCCCGACGGCCGAATCGTGGGTAGGGTCGTCGATGAAAACCAGGAACCCGTGCCCAACGCAATGGTCTATTTGTTTCGCAGTGATCCGAGCGGAGGATTCAAGCAAGTCTTTCAGCGAGCGCAGGTTTCCACCGATGATCGCGGGTACTACCGTGTGCCACATGTCGAGTCCGGCCAGTACTATCTGCTGGTCTCGGCGCAACCCTGGTTTGGCCCATTCGCGCAGGCAAATGCAAACGGCAATCTGTCTGCAGCGGACAAGGCGGCATTTGATGTGGTTTTTCCCGTCACTTTCTATCCCGGAGTCACCGACGCCGGATCGGCATCTCCGATTATGCTGGACGCAGGCCAGGGATTGACCGCCGATTTTACTTTGAACGCCATCCCCAGTCTTCATCTCCGGCTCAACCATCTCAACACCCTTCCTGATCAGCGGAATGCACGATTAGGCTTGAGAGTGTTTGGAACGGAGATTTCTCCGCTCGGGCAGAGAGAGACGCAAGCTGACCAGACCACTCGCGAAATAGCAGGCCTGGCTCCCGGTAAGTACGTGCTCAATATCGATTCGTATGGTGCAGTCAGGGAGAACCGCTCAGCAGTCGTTAATCTCACCGGCGATATGGAGTTCGACGTGGACGCCGCGTCGCCGGCGCCTTCCATCCGCGGCGTCATTCAAGAGGATGGCAGTCTGAACCTGACGCCGCAAGCGTTTGTGCTGCTTTGGAACCTCCGGAGGAACGAGGCGTTAGAGGCGGCAATTGACAATAAGGGCCAATTCGAATTCACCCCCGACTATCTCGCGCCGGGAGATTATTCCGTTTTCGTAGCGAGTGGGCTGAATTCGACCATCGGCAGTTTATCCGCCACCGGCGCGCAGGTCGAAGGACAGACGATTCGGGTGACTACTACCCATCCGATCCAGTTGAGGATCGAATTGTCCAAGAGTTTATCCACGATCAACGGAATCGCTCGGCGAAACAATGAACCACTTGCCGGAGTAATGATCATTTTGGTGCCTCTGAGCCCGGAAAAGAATCTGCCACTGTTCAGACGGGACCAAAGCGATAGCGATGGCACATTCACATTGCACGATGTGCTGCCGGGTCGCTACAAGATTCTCGCGATCGAAGGCGCCTGGGATGCGGAGTGGGCCAATCTGTCGCTCCTCAAGGCACGTCTGGACCGTGCTGCAAGCATAGAAGTTGCACCGAACAGAACATACCAGACGACGGTAAATGTGGAATGAATGCCGGGCAATTGAACGCCAATCGACGGAAGTACCGGCTACTCTTTCGCATCCCCCGTTGCAGAACAGCGAACTAAACTGTCCCGGCGACACCGAGGGATCATCTCGGTGCGACAGGGTTCAACTGTCATGAATGCACTGGCTCTTCGGAAGCATAGAGGGAAGGGCAGATAACAAGCAAAACTCCGCCTTATAATAGTTCCATCGAAGAACCCTCCTGTGCTGACACCCACGGAATTGACGGAGATCGCCGTCCGGCATGGACGTGACAAGAAACGAAAAAACACAATTGCTGCACTTTTGTGTGGAACCGTACCTGCCGTGCTACTGGGCTTCTATTCTGGATCTGCTTTCAGCTGGGAGCTTTGGCTGCTCGGCTTTATCGTCGGTCTGATCTGGGGTGATGCTTTCGAATACGTCTATCATCGCTGGCTGCTACACCGGCCTCGCAGCCCATTAGGAACTGGACATCACGAGCACCATGCGCAGATCGGTACTCCCGAGGAAGCGGAACACGTGGCGCTCATCAGCTCCCCACTAAACATTCTTCTCTTGTTCGTTATCAACGGCGTTCCAGCGTTCCTCGTTGCTTCGCGGATGGGTCTCTGGGGAATTCTCTCAGGTGTCTTCATGGGTTGGACGGTCTACCTGATTGTGACGGAAGAGATCCATTGGCGTATCCACATGAAGGGCTGGATCCCTCCCGGACTTCGGTTTGCTCGGGCTTACCACATGAGCCACCACGACACGCCGAATAGCCGCTATAACGTGTTTTTGCCGCTCTTTGATTTGCTGTTTGGAAGTACGGGGCGGGGAAGAAACAAAGTGCCTGTCCAACCTGCAGGAAACTAGGCGCTAGGTCAAGGAAGATCGAGTTGCAGAGCATAGATGTCGGAGTTCCTGCGGACCAGCGACGCGAGAGGAGAATCGTCGGGTGTCAGGCCGGTCATACTATAGCTGAGTACGTCGGCCCGCAATATCTGCCGCGAGGACGTAATCTGCTCAACCGCATGGTCAATGAGACGAACCCGGAAAATGGGCTGCTCCTCGCCCTCATGCATGTGCTGATAGTACACATAACGCCCGTCAGCGGACCAGCGTATTCCCCAGCCGTAAGGAGTCCCATCGGCCAATTCCGACCATTCCTTGCGGGCGAAATCGAAGAGCATCAACTTCTGGCCTCTCCAGTCTGCGGCGGCTGCGTATTTGCCGTCGGGAGACCACTGCGGACCATCGAAGCCGGTGGAACCGGGAATAGGTTGAACCTGACCGCTGCTCAAGTCCAGCAGGTAGAGCGTTGACTGATGACCTTCAGGCGACATCGCCCAACGAACAAAAAGAAGCGACTTGCCGTCGGGAGACCAACTCGGTGACGCGTCGGCGGTACCCACGGGCAGTAAAGCCCGGGGCTTGCCGCCTTCTGATGGGATAACGTACAGTCGGTCGGCTTGGAAAGCGATGCTCTTGCCGTCAGGCGACCAAGTGGAATGGAGTACCTGGAGCGGCGGAAAGGTAAGCTGCAAGGCTTGCGTGCCATCGAGGCGGCTGCGCCACAGGCTGCCATCCGCTTCGTTCTTGTAAGCCACCCATTGCCCACTCCTGGAGAAACTCAAGTGGCGCGCCGGAATCCCGCCGAGATACGGTACAAAAAGTTTTCGAACGGAATCGTAACGAACCAGTTCCCGCCGCTCCTGATAATCGACGAAGAATAGTTTCTTACCGTCCGCACTGAATCTGGGCTCGCCGATGCGGTCGGGGCTGGTATACAACTGTGCCGGCGTCCCCCGGCCTCTATGAAACCACCCACCATCCTGGCGAAACGCCCAGATGCTGCTCACACCATCATGGGCGGAACGAAAAACAAAGTACTTTCCGTCGGGTGTCCAATCTCCACAGCATTCACCGTCACCCCATCTGCCCGGGCGAGCTTTCCAGCCAAGGTCCAGAGGATGAGGATCGCGCCCGTCAGCCCCGATCTCCCATAAGGCAAGATCTCCCGTGGGTATATTTCTTACAGTGAAGCTCAAACGGCGGCCGTTGGGCGACCAGCGCAGGTATTCAATGAATCCGGTGGCTGAGAACAATTTGCGGGGCTGTTCGCCGTCATCGCGGAGCGCAAAGAGTTCGCCTTGCAAGCTGTAAGCGATGGTTTGACCGTCGGGAGACCAGGCCGCGTGCGCGCCGAAAGCATCTCCCACTCGCCGCGCCGAGCCCCCGTTGGTGGGCACCACCCAGAGTGGGTTGAAAGAGTTGTCTTTGGGCCTTTGCGCCGCGACCAGCAATTTGGATCGAGTGCGGTCAATGTCGAGCAGTGCTATCCCTTCCACGGAAGTAGAAATCTGCGTGGGCTCGGCGCCTTGCTCAGCCACCTGCGCCAGACTCCAGGTTCCCCCGATCCTTTCGGTGAAATAGAGTCGGGATCCGTCCGTGAGCACCGGACCGTCGGGTTCCGCGCGGCCGAAGTGCGTCAGTTGGGCGGCGCGCAAAACCTTGGGCACGGGTTGAGGAGCAAACCATGCCCAAACCGCAAGCCCTCCCGCGACCACTCCGGCGAAAACCAAGAGCAGAATTCGCCCCCACCGTCCCTTTCCTGACTCCGGCGCAGGCAACGCCCTGAGTTCTCGATCCGGTAGGAATTCTGTTTCCCCCTCGGTCTCCTCTTCCACCACAATGCGGGTAACGGATCGCAACACCATGTCGTCCGGTTCAGGAACCAACCGCACCTTGTCCGTGAACCGGTACCCTCGACCAGGAACGGTAACGATGTATCGGCTTCCTTGAGCCGGGTCACCGAGCGCTTTACGCAGCATCGAGATGTTCTGGCTGAGGTTGACCTCCTCGACATAGCTGTCCGGCCAGATGCTCTTCATCAGCTCTTCTTTCGGCATGAGATGGCCGGCGTTCTGGATGAGGACCAAGAGGGTCTCAAACGCCTTGGGCGTAAGCGCCAGAGCTTCGCCGTCATGCGATAACAGGCACTCCCGCGGGTCAACCCGAAAGGGGCCGAATTCATATAACTGGTTCGCCTGCTTACTCATAGGCGCTCTCATAAGAATTTCAAGAGACTTTCAAGGATTTCCTAAGACTTCCGATGCCCGCTTGCGGCACAGTGCCATCCCGTCAGGCTAGGGCGGCCAGAAAGCCGAGCCAACGTGGCAAGCAATTTATCACGATTTCAACGTTGGGCAAAGCGGTTGATGGGGGTGATGCCCGCGCATAAACGGACTGCAATTACGGTCGAAACCGAACTCGTGATGACTGTCCGGAGACGGCGGTCATTGCGCGTCTGGTGCCGGGAATGTGGCGCCGTGGTGGACACGATCGGTCTGGAGGAGGCGGCCGCGCTGGCAGGAACCAAGCCTGCGACGTTGACCGACCAAGCCGGGGCTGAGGGGTGGCACCTCTGCGAAGGCCGCGATGGCGAGACGCTTATCTGTCTGGAGTCAGTGTTGAGGGCCATGTAACGCGAATCACGAATCAAGTTGGAACAAAATCGCAATTACCGAGAGGTGTCTATGAAAGTACAGATGGCAACTACGCAACAGCAGAAATGTAAGGCAGTGAAGATCCTGGGGATTCTATTTGCGGCATTGCTGGTTTGCGCCAGTGCGGCGCAGTCACAGATGTGGCAACCCCTTGTGAACCAACCAACCTTTTCCGCCAGCACGCCGATTTTGCTTACGAACGGCACGGTTATGGTGCAGGCCGCCGAGTCGAGGGAGTGGTGGATTCTAACGCCGGACTCCTTTGGCAGCTACCGCTCAGGCACGTGGTCGAAAGCGGCAGACATGCCCAGCGGTTATGGGCCGCTCTACTACGCCTCCGCGATCCTGCCCAACAACCGGCTGGTCGTCCTCGGCGGCGAATACAATCTTGGCGTTCAGGACGACACCAACCGGGCTGCGATCTATCACCCAGCGAACAACTATTGGGTAAGCCTTGGGCACCCGAGCGGCTGGGCCAACGCCGGCGATGCTCCGAGCGTGATTCTTCCCGACGGCACGTTCATGGTGGGAGATTGCTGTACCTCTCAGCAAGCGCTGCTGGATGCCACGACTCTGACCTGGACCTCCACCGGAGCAAGCAAGGCCGATCCCAATTCCGAAGAAGGTTGGACATTGCTGCCCAACGGTAAGGTATTGACCGTGGATACGCAAAATGGCACGGAGTCCGAACTTTACAACCCGTCGTCAGAGACCTGGTCTCTCGCCGGCGACACCGTGTCGGCGCTTCCGAACCCCTGCGGCGGCAACGTCGCCGAGCTGGGTCCAGCCCTGCTTCGGCCCAACGGCACCGTTTTCGCGACGGGCGGAAATAACCACACGGCCATCTACAACTACAAGACCGGCACGTGGACGGCGGGGCCGTCGTTCCCCAAAGGGTTCGGCATCATGGACGGCCCGGGCGCGCTGTTGATCACGGGCAACGTGCTGGTGGGCGCGGCTCCTACATCAGCCACCCATTGCTACGGCACAGGAGTCAAGTACTACGAATTCAACGGCAAAACGCTCACATCAGTTCCCGGGCCGCCCAACGCACCGACTGATAAGACGTACTACGGTCGCATGCTGGATCTGCCGAGCGGACACGTCCTGTTCACCGACGGATCGAACGATGTGGAGATTTACACGCCCGCAGGGTCAGCGAACAGCGCCTGGGAACCAAAGATCACTTCCGTTCCCAGCACGATCACGCGCAACGACAGCTATACGATCAAGGGAACACAGTTCAACGGTTTATCGCAGGGCGCAGCGTATGGAGACGATGCGCAAATGGCGACTAACTATCCGCTTGTCCGTGTAACCAACAATAAGACTGGGCACGTGTTCTACGCCCGGACCGACAACTTCAGCTCGATGGGGGTCGCTACCGGCTCCGCCATCGTATCCTGCACATTCGTTGTTCCAACCAGCGCGGAGACGGGAGCCAGCAAGCTAGTGGTGGTGGCAAACGGGATCTCGTCTCCCTCGGTCAATGTCACGATCAAGTAAAGCCGTGTTGGGGTTCTTCCAGCGGCCCTGCGAAACGCAGGGCCGCACTGTCTGGTCAAAAACTTTTCTGGAGTGCGAAATCCGCCAGGCTTCGACGAACGACCTGAGCAGCTTCACGCTGAACGCAGCCCATGGCAGCCACTCTGATTCGGCTCGCCGGGCGTAGCGCTGGAAGCGCTCACCATGAGCGCCATGGCCTGTGCGCAGGTGCCAGGTCGAGTGTGGACGGGACGGCCGTCAGGCCAGTCCGAGATCAGCGGCCATGTCCACAATCGCTTTGCCGACGGTCAGCGATGCCGTGGCCGCGGGCGATGGCACGTTGAGCACGTGCAGCACTTTGCCGGAGGGGACGAATTGGAAATCGTCGACCAGCGCGCCGTCTGGCTTGAGGGCCTGAGCGCGGACGCCGGAGCCTCCGGGAACCAGATCGGCCTCGCGCACTTCGGGGATTAAGCGCTGCAGTGCGCGCACGAAAACTGGCTTCGACAGCGAGCGATGCCATTCGTCGAGGCCGTTGCGCCAATGCTGGCGGGCCATCCGCCAGAAACCGGGGAAAACGAACGACGCGGCGAGGTCGCGAAAGTTGATATCGCGGTGACGGTAGCCTTCGCGGGCTAGGGCCAGCACGGCGTTGGGACCGGCATCGACGCTGCCGGTGATGCGGCGAGTGAAGTGCACGCCGAGGAATGGAAAGCGCGGGTCAGGCACGGGATAAATCAGATTGCGAACTAACGAAGCGCGCTCGGGGACGAGATCGTAGTATTCGCCGCGGAAGGGGACGATCATGACGCCGGGGGCGTCGCCAGCCATGCGGCTGATGCGGTCGCTGTGAAGTCCAGCACAGTTGATGAGCGCACTGGTTGAGAACTCGCCGCGCGCGGTCTCGACCACGATTTCACTCGGCATTCTCCGGATTCCAGTGGCGGCGGCCGAGGTTAGCACCGTTCCGCTGCGGGCGGAAATGAGTTCAGCATACTTCTCACAGACGGCGGCGTAGTTGGTGATTCCGGTTGAAGGCACGGCCAGCGCCTTAATGCCGGCGGCGTGGGGTTCGATCTCACGCAACTCCTCGGGACCGATCAGGCGCAGGCCCATCAATCCGTTGGCTTCTCCGCGACGGCGAAGTTCTTCGAGGCGCGGCAATTCGCCGGCTTCGGTGGCCACGACTACTTTGCCGCAGACTTCATGCGGAAGACCGTGCTCACGGCAGAACTCGACCATGGCTGCGGCCCCGGTGACGCAGAGACGGGCCTTCAAAGAGCCGGGCTTGTAGTAAAGACCGGAGTGGATGACGCCGCTGTTGTGTCCACTCTGGTGACGTGCGACGCGGTCTTCCTTCTCTAACACCAACAGCCTGCGGTCGGGAAAACGGCGCGTGATTTCGAGCGCGACTCCGAGTCCGACGGCACCACCGCCGATGATGATTACGCTGTAGCGAGAATTGCTCATCGTGTCTGGAGAAGGACAACAGGCTTAAGCCTGTTGCCTGCCAGTCTACGACAGTTAGTTCACGATGAGAGTCACTTGCGTGCTTTGGCCGGCATCGGCGGCAGTGCCGGGAGAAGTTCCGGTCACAGTAATC
>Ga0070733_10001766_pt1 | contig 15929 bp, 16 predicted proteins | sample Coa_R1_9_FD_66450 | JGI IMG/M metagenome (GOLD analysis project Ga0070733, IMG submission 66450) | Surface soil microbial communities from Centralia Pennsylvania, which are recovering from an underground coalmine fire - Coalmine... | ecosystem: Environmental > Terrestrial > Soil > Unclassified ... | reverse complement strand
GCACGAAACCGAGAGTGGCGGCATAGAAACCCTGCTTGATGTTCTCCGCGCCGAGGCTCGGGCCCACGGTGCGCTCCTCGATGAAATCCATGGGCGCGGCCAGCGAGCCGGCGCGCAACATGATGGCGAGATCCTTGGCTTCGTCGCCGCCCAGGCCGGTGATCTGGAAGTTCTTGCTGAAGATGCCCTGGATGGTGGCGACGTTGATGACCGAGTAGACCTTGCTGTGGGTGATGACCGGCTGACCGTCGACCATCTTGGTGTCGCTCTTGGTCTCGATGAACAGCACCGCCATGGGCTTGCCCAGGTTCTGGCGGGTGGTCTCGCCCATCTTGGTGGCTGCTGCGGAATCCAGCGTCACGTTCACGTCGGGCGTACCCTGATCCTGGCTGAAACCCGATTGGGCGTTCACCAGCTGGTCGCCGCTCGCGATCACGTCGCGCTTCAGGAGTACCGGCTGGCCGTTGTCCTTGCGCGTGAACAGCTGGTCGTCCAGGGGGATGTGGTTGGTCTGCTGTGCCTGGTAGGGATCAGCGGTGTAGTCCACCAGCCGGAACTCCAGGGTCGCGGTGCCGCCCAGGATGTCCTTTGCGTGGGCGGCGTCCTGCACACCCGGCAGTTCCACCACGATGCTGGTCGGACCCTGCTGCTGCACGATGGGCTCGGCGACCCCGAGTTCATTCACGCGGTTACGCAGCGTGGTGATGTTCTGCTCCACCGCCTGCTGGCGCAGGTCCTGCAGGTTCTGTGCCTGCATGCTGATGAGCAGCGAATTCGGGGCGGCGCCCGCGTCCACCTTCATGTCGGGATATTGGTTGGCCAGGAGATCCTTGGCACGGCTGACGTCATCCGACGTGGCCAGTTGCAAGCTGATGGCATCGCCGCTCACCGACACGTCCTCGTAACGGATGAGCTTGGCGCGCATGGCGCCGCTCAGGTCGGTGGAGATGCGCTGCAGCTTGCCCTGGCTCGCGGCGTTCAAGTCCACCAGTAACTGGAAGTGCACTCCGCCCTGCAGGTCCAAGCCCTTGGCCATGGGCTTCATGCCGAGGCTTTGCATCCAAGCCGGGGTGCGCGGCGCCAGGTTCATGGCGGCGGTATAGGCCGGACCCATGGTCTGCTGGATGGCATCCAGGCCGTGCAGCTGCGCGTCCGTATCGGGGAAGCGCACCAGCACGCGGCCGTCGTCGAGGCCGGCGGACTTGTAATCCAGCTTGGCGGTCTTGAGCGCCTGCTCCACCTGCTGCTGCATCGCTGCGGTCGCCGGACCGGCCTTGGCCGACACCTGCACCGCCGGATCCTCGCCGTAGAGGTTCGGTAGCGCGAACAGGAGGCCCGAGGCGGTGATGAGCACTACCAGCAGGTTCTTCCACAGGGGATAACGGTTCATCATGGAATCGGTCCCAGATCAGAGGTTCTTGAGCGTGCCCTTGGGAAGCACGTTGCCCACGGCCTGCTTCTGCAGTTTCACCTCGACGCCCTGGGCGATCTCGAGGGTCACGAACTGCTCGCCCACGTCCTTGACGCGCCCCAGGATGCCGCCGTTGGTCACCACCTCGTCGCCCTTGCCGAGGTTGGAGAGCAGCTGCTGGTGTTCCTTCTGACGCTTCTGCTGCGGGCGGATCATGAAGAACCACAGCATGCCGAAGATCACGGCCATGAAGGCCAGGGTGGAGAACAGGTCGTTGCCCGGGGGAGCGCCGGCGGCGGCCTGGGCGTCGGTGATGAAGAAGCTCATGGTGTTTGCTGCTCTTGGGACTTTGGGTCAAACGAAGCCGGGCATCGGGGCCCGGCGAAAAGGCGGATTCTACAACGTCCGGCGGGTGGAAGGGGTGTTTGGAGCTCAGGATTCGGCCTGGATCAGGGCCCGGCGACGGGCCAGGTACTCCTCCGCCCAGGCCCCGAAACGCCCGGTTTCGATGGCCCCGCGCATGTTTTGCATCAGGGACTGGTAGAAATGCAGGTTGTGAAGGGTCGCGAGCCGCGGCCCCAGCATCTCCCCGCACTTGTCCAGGTGCCGCAGGTAGGCGCGGCTGTAGTGGCGGCAGGTATAACAACCGCATTCCGGATCCGGGGGGCGGATATCGTCCTGGTAGGCGCTGTTGCGGATGCGCACCACCCCTTCGCTGGTGAACAGGTGCCCGTTGCGGGCGTTGCGGGTCGGCAGCACGCAGTCGAACATGTCCATGCCCCGGGCCACCGCCTCCACCAAGTCTTCCGGCGTGCCTACTCCCATGAGGTAACGCGGCCGGTCCTTCGGCATCTCCGGCTCCACTGCCTCCAGCACCGCGAGCCTTTCGGTTTCCGTCTCCCCCACCGATAGGCCACCCAAGGCATAGCCGTCGAAGCCGATCTCCAGCAGGCCCTCGAGCGACTCGCGCCTGAGGCCCGCATACATACCTCCCTGCACGATGCCGAACAGAGCGGCAGGATGACCGTCGTGGGCAGCACGGGAGCGCCTCGCCCAGCGCAGTGAAAGCTCCATGGATTCCCGCGCCTGGAGCTCCGTCGCGGGATAGGGCGTGCATTCGTCGAACACCATGATGATGTCCGCGCCCAGCTCGTGCTGGATGCGGATGGAATCCTCCGGCGACAGGAACACCTTGTCGCCGTTCACCGGTGACTGGAAGCTCACGCCCTCCTCGGTGATCTTGCGCAGTTCCGCGAGGCTCCACACCTGGAAGCCACCGGAATCCGTGAGGATGGGTCCTTCCCAGTGCATGAACTTGTGCAGGTCGCCATGGGCGCGGATCACGGCGGTACCGGGCCGCAGCATCAGGTGGAAGGTGTTGCCCAGGATGATCTCCGCGCCCACCTCCCGGAGTTCCTCCGGCGTCACACCCTTTACCGTGCCGTAGGTGCCGATGGGCATGAAAGCGGGGGTTTGCACGGTGCCGCGTTCGAAGACGAGGCGCCCTCTTCGGGCGCCATCGGACTCCTGGAGGAGGTCGAATTTCATGGCGCGGAGTTTATCAAGATAAACGGCATCCCTGCCGAAATCGGTTCCGCCGCCTCCGGGCGGCGGGCCCCTTTCTTTGGGCGCAAAGAAAGGGGCGAAAGAAACGCTTCCCGAGGATGGGGGCTCAATGGAAATGCTGCCGGAGCCAGCGGCATTTCCATTGCCTTCCCTCGTGGCTCGCGTCCTCGCGGCCGGGCTTACGGCGCATCCTTGCGCCGCACGCCCGGACGTCGCCCTCCCTGGCTCGTTCGGCTGCGCCGGCTCTTCGCTGCGGGCGCTACGCACTCGGCGCCATCCACGGGTAACGAAGAATCAGGCCGGTGCCGGTGAGTCCTTCCCGCCCCTTGGAGGCCAGTATCACCCCATCAGGGGTCATTTATGAGATCGAAATACGCATCACCCGCTACCCAAATCACTCCCCGTAACTATTTGTCGGCTACACCTGCGTAGTCTGCTTCTTTTTAGATTTACTCTTTCTTAAATAAATAATTAATGCGGTCGTTGCCAAAACTCCGAACATAGCCGAGAAAATGGCCCCAGTAACTGAATCACGAATAATTAAATCGACCCATCCAATACCAATAATAATTGCAATGCAGAACTCAAATATTCCCGCAAAGGATCTTGCTTGTGTTTTTCTAGAAACAAATCCAGCAATTACAAATACAACAATCAATATAGGTGCAAATATTTGTGGATGAGCGTTAATCAGTAGTGCCATTGTGGATATTCCGATCTGGTTTTAGTATACAAACTATGAAGCGCGAGAATTCATTCTCTCTTGATTACGCCCGCGCCTCAGGCGCAATGGTCACGAACATGGCGTCGCCGTAACTGAAGAAGCGGTAGCCCTGCTCCACCGCGTGCCGGTACGCGTCGAGTACCCGCTCGCGTCCCGCGAAAGCCGCCACGAGCATCAGCAGTGTGGATTCCGGAAGATGGAAATTCGTCACCAGGGCATCCACCACCCGGAACTTGTACCCGGGATAGATGAAGATATCTGTATCTCGGTCCATAGGTTCCAATGCGCCCGAGGCCGCCGCCGATTCCAGACTCCGCACCGCCGTGGTGCCCACCGCCACCACTCGCCCGCCGCGGCGCCGGGTCTCCGCCACCGCGGAGCACACTTCGGCGCCCACCTCCACGTACTCGCTGTGCATCTTATGGTCGCGGATGTCATCCTCCCGCACCGGCTGGAACGTGCCCGCCCCCACGTGCAGGGTCACATAGGCACTCCGCACGCCGCCCCGTTCCAGGGCCTCAAGCACCGCAGCGTCGAAATGCAGTCCCGCGGTGGGCGCCGCCACCGCCCCGGGCACCCGGGCGTAGACCGTCTGGTAGCGTTCCAGGTCCTCCGCCTCGTCATCGCGCGCTATATAAGGAGGCAGCGGCACATGGCCGTGGGCGTAGAGGAACTCCGGCAACGTCGTGTCGGGGAACGCCACCTTGAGCAGTTCGCCCTCGCGTCCCAGCACCTCCGCCTCCACGCCGTCTGCGAACATGGCGCGCATGCCACTGCGCCAGGGTTTGCTGGCGCGGGCGTGCACCAGCGCCGTGTGCGCGTCCAGGATGCGTTCCACCAAGAATTCCACGGCGCCGCCGGTCTGTTTGCGGCCGTAGAGCCGGGCCGGCACCACCCGCGTGTCGTTGAACACCAGGAGATCTCCCTCGCGTAGCAGCGACGGCAGTTCGCGGAACATCCGGTCCGTCCAGGCGCCGGTGGCGCCGTCCAGGTACAGTAGCCGGCTCGCGCTGCGCTCCGGGAGCGGATGCTGGGCGATGAGCCCGGGCGGCAGATCATAGTGGAAGTCACTGCGGTGCATGCCGCGCATGGTAGCAGCGCGAGCCGTGCAAAAAAAAGCGGGCGAGCCGCAATGCGGCGAGCGCGAGTCAAGGATGACGAGCTGGTTACGGCACCAGGGACGGGTCAGTGCGCGATGCCCTGCTTCATACCCTAGTCAAAAAAAGAGCGGGCGAGCCGGAAATGGCGAGCGCGAGTCATGGATGACGAGCTGGTTACGGCACCGGGGTCGGTCGCAATGCGACCGACGGGAAGACAGGAAGCCTGACCTGGACCGGACCCGAAGCAGGAAGCGTAGGGGTCGGGGTTATTGCGCGATGCCCTCTTCCCTACCAGCTCAAAAAAAGAGCGGTCTGAACGACCGCTCTCAGTTCGGGGGTATCAACGTCCATCTACACTGGTCTATCTGCCGTCGTCATCGTCGTCCATGTCCGGCGCCTTGAAGTTGAAGGCGTTGGACGTGGAATCGTCCTTGGTCTTGGGCAGGGTCACGTTGAGGGTGACCGGCTTGCCCTTGCGCATGATGTCTATCTTCACGCCCTCGCCCGGACCGTAGGAGCCCAGGATGCGCATGGCATGGGGGGGCGGGCCCGGGTCACGGCCGCCGATGGCCAGGATCACGTCGCCGTCCTGCAGTTGCAGGGCCGAATCCTTCGTCGTATGCAGCACCAGCAGGCCCTTGTCGGTGCCGAAGTACTGGGCAAGGCCCGGGCTCATGTTCACGAGCTGCATGTCGCCCCAGGGACCGCCCATGCCGAAGAAGTTGTTGAAACCGAACATGCGCGCCATGGGTGCATGCGGTGCATCGGGAGGCATGGGGGCCATGGGCGGCATCGGAGCCATAGGCGGTATCGGCGGCATGCCGGTGAAGAACGCGAAACCCATGTCCCGCAGGCTGCCGGCGGTGACCGTGGCCGTATTGGGCTTGCCGTCGCGGGTATAAGCCACCTTGAGGCTGTCGCCGGGCTTCACGTTGCGCATGAAGTCCACCAGCTTGTCCGCAGCAGTGTCGTCACCCGCGGCCTTGAAGGCCGTGCCATTGATGGAGGTGATCACGTCGCCGGCGCGCAAGCCCGCCTTGTCCGCAGGGCCGGCTGGGGAGACGCCCGAGAGCACCGCGCCGGAGGACTTGCTGTTCTCGTCGTCGTTCAGGTCCACACCCAGGATACCCCGGTGTTGGAGCTTCTCCATTCGGTCACGTACCACCTCGATGGTGCGCCCAGGATCGCCGTTGAGCTGCATGGAGAGTTCCGCCACCCGGCGCGCCGCCTCCTGCAGTTGTTTGCGCGCGACGTCCAGCTGCATTTCGAGTTGCGCCGGGTCCTGGACGGCATCCTTGCCGGCGGGGGCCGTCTCAGTCGGTGCCGTGGGCGCCGTCGTGGCCGCCGCTGCGAGCAGCGGCGAGCCAGAGAGGGCCGTCGCCAGGAGTATCCGATTGAGCATCTTCATGTCACACCTCGTTCGATGATTCATATGCCGCTGCTCGTCACCTGGGCGTAGCGCATCGCTGCCAGGGATTGCAACAGGTCGACGCGCTGTTTCCACAGCTGCGCCAGCTTGGGATCGCTTGCGCCACGCGCCGGCGTGTTGTTGATCTCGTAATCCACGAGCGCGATGCGATCTTCGAGGGCCGCGACGGTGCTCGCCGTGCCGGCGCTCACCGCCATGCTGTCCGCGTTGTCGTTCATGTTGAGCACCGCGTGCTCCAGGTATTGGGACTCGGCCATGAGCTGCCCGACGTCCGCAGGCGCGCTGCTGGCGGTGGTGGTCACAGCGGCGGGCACGGCCGCTGTTGGCGCCAGCAGCCGGGCATTGATCAGGAACACGGCTACCGCCACCGACGCCACCAGGCTCACGCCCGCCGCCGGCAGCCAGCGGCGGCGGGCGGACTTGCCGCTCGCCTCCGCCGCCGCGACGATCCGATTCCAGGCTCCGGGCGGCGGCAGCGGTTCGGCCAGCGCCGCGAGGCCCTCGCGCATGGCGACCAGTTCGTTCAGGGTGCGGGCGCAGCGGTTGCAGCCACGGACGTGCTGTTGCACCTCCATCGCCACCGGCTCCTCGTCGCGCAGGCCGATCAGTTGTTCAAGGCTGGCATGCATGGTTGCACCTCTTTGGACCCTCCGGCCCATTGCCGCAGGCGCACGTAGGCGCGCGCCAACTGCGATTTCGAAAAACTCGGGCTCGCGTTCATGAGCCTCGCGATCTCCACGTGGGTGTAGCCCTCCACGTCGTGGAGCCAGACCACCGCCCGCGCCTCCGCCGGGAGGGAGTCCAGCGCCTTCTCCAGATCCAGACCCAGTTCCGGCGACGTCTCGTCCGCCATGAGCCAATCCTCCGCCGGGGTCGCCTCGCCGCCGGCATCCATCGGCAGCCGGTAGCGGTGCCAAGCGGAGCGCACGTGCATCAGGCACTTGTTCACCGCGATGCGGCGTATCCACATACCCACCGGCGCTTCGCCGCGGAAGTCCGGGAGTCCACGCAATACCTCCACGAAGGTGTCCTGCAGGGCGTCCTCCGCCAGATCGGCGCGTCCCAGCATGCGGCGCGCCAGGCCGAATACCGCCCGGCCATAGGCGGCGAACAGCTCCGCTTGGGCGGTGCGGTCTCCCTCCCGCGCCCGGTCCAGTAATAGGTCCGAGACGCTGTGGTCGAAGCGGCTGCTCATGCCTACTAGGATGCTCCGGAAGGCCAAAAGGTCGCAAAAAGGGTTAAAAAGTTTCGGGGCGAAGCAGATTTCCCTATACTGTGCGCCCCTTGCCCGGATGGCGGAACTGGTAGACGCGCGGGACTCAAAATCCCGTTCCCTTTAAAGGAGTGTGGGTTCGATTCCCTCTCCGGGCACCAAATATCCCCGTATTCCTAAAATATGAAGTTCTGTAGCAACTGTGGTTCTGCTCTGGTGGTGACCATCCCCCCCGGCGACCACTTGGCGCGTTTCGTCTGTGAGGCATGCGGCACCATCCATTACCAGAATCCCCGCATGGTCACGGGCTGCGTGGCCGAGTGGCAGGGGCGCATCCTGCTTTGCAAGCGCGCCATCGACCCGCGCAAGGGATTTTGGACCCTGCCGGCGGGTTTCATGGAGAACGGCGAGACCACCGACCAGGCCGCGGCCCGCGAGACCGCCGAGGAAGCCCTGGCGGAAGCGGTGGACCTGGTGCCTTTCGCCCTGGTGAACGTGCCCCACGTGGACCAGGTGCATCTCATGTTCCGGGCGCGTCTCAAGGACGGGCGCCACGCGCCCGGAGCCGAGAGCCTGGAGACCGCGCTCGTGGGCGACCAGGCCATCCCCTGGGATTCGCTCGCCTTCCCCAGCGTGCGTTTCACCCTGGAGCGCTACCTCGAAGACCGGCGCCGCGGCGCCTTTGGCTTCCACATCACTACCTGGGAGAAGCCCATCCACTGAGCCTGTTCCCCCTGGGCCGTGGGCTTGTGGCAGAATCCCCGCCAGAGGCTTGGGAACGGAGCATCGTCATGACATTCGTGGTCACGGAAAGCTGCATCAAGTGCAAATACACCGACTGCGTTGAGGTCTGCCCCGTGGATTGCTTCCACGAAGGACCGAATTTCCTGGTGATCGACCCCGAGGAATGCATCGACTGCACCCTGTGCGAGCCGGAGTGCCCCATCAACGCCATCTATTCGGAAGACGACCTCCCGGAGGATCAGCAGGGCTTCAGGAAGCTGAACGCGGAACTCTCGCAGGGATGGCCGGTGATCACCCGGCAGAAGCCGGCACCCGCCGATGCCAAGGACTGGGAAGGCAAACCCGATAAACTGAAGCTGCTCGAACGCTAGTTGGCCTCCGCGGCCATGGAATCCTGGTCGTCCAGGAGCCTCACCAGCTGCTCGGGCGGAACATAGCCGTCTATGAGTTGCCCGTATTCGTTGATCATCACGGGCGTCCCGTCCACCCCGAGCTTCTGCGCGAATTCATATCCCGCCGCCACCGGCGCGGGGTCGCATTTCCCCTCGCCGACGTCCGCCCCACGCATGGCGTACTGGTAGGCCACCTGTCGGTTCTTGGCGCACCATACCGCCACCGCCTTGTCCCAGGAAGGCGAATCCACGCCGGTCCTCGGGAAGGCGATATAGCGTAGTTCCACGCCCATGGCCATCAGTTGCGGCATGTCCACGGCGAGCTGCCGGCAATAAGCGCAATCGATGTCAGTGAGCACCGTCAGCACATGCTTGGGGTGGGGCGGCGCGAACACGATCATGTTCTGTTCACCGATGGAATCGATGTAGGCGAGCCGCGCCGCGTTCCGCTGCCCGGCGGACAGGTTCTTGCCATCCTGGCGGTCGAGGATGTCCCCGCGCAGGAGATAGCGGCCATCGGCCGTCACATAGGCCACCTGGACCCCCAGCACCACGCTGTAGAGGCCGGGGATGGGACTCGGGGCCACGTCCTTGGGGTTCACGCCGAGCTTGGCGGCGAGTTGCGCCGCCACATCGTCCGCCGCCAGGGCGGGCATGGCGAACAGCATCAAAAACGCCAGAAATCCCAGGTATCTGCGCATGCAGCTCAGGGCTCCACAATACAAAGGGCCGCGTCTCACGACGCGGCCCTAGGATGATACACCTGCGGAAACGGCTTAGCCGCGCGGGTGGTGCTTGGAATGCACGTCCTTGAGGCGTTCACGGGCCACGTGGGTGTAGATCTGCGTGGTGGACACGTCGCTGTGTCCGAGCAGCATCTGCACCACGCGCAGGTCCGCGCCGTGGTTCAGGAGATGGGTGGCGAACGCGTGACGCAGCGTATGCGGCGACAGCGAAGCCGGGATACCCGCCTCTTCGGCGTAACGTTTGATGATGTGCCAGAAGGCCTGGCGCGTCATGTAGTCGCTGCGGCGGGTCGGGAAGAGGTAGTCCGACTGGCGTCCGCCCAGGATGTCCAGGCGCGCGTCGGTCAGGAACTTCTCGATCCACTTGGTGGCCTCTTCGCCCACCGGCACGAGGCGCTCGCGGTTGCCCTTGCCGACCACGCGCACCACGCCCTGTTTCAGGTTGACCTGGGACATGCGCACGCTCACCAGTTCGGAGACGCGCAAGCCGGTGGCATACAAGAGCTCGAGCATGGCGCGGTCGCGGATGCCGAGGGGTTCGGCCACGTCCGGCGCACGCAGCAGGGATTCCACCTCGCCCTCGCTCAGGGACTTGGGCAAGGGACGGCCGAGCTTCGGCATGTCGATGCGCGTGGTGGGATCCTCGGGGATGCGGCCCTCGCGCAGCATGTGGCGGTAGAAGCGACGGATGCTGGACAGCTGCCGCGCGGTGGAACGCGGGCGGGCGCCCTGCTGCACGCGCCAGGCGAGGAACGCCAGTAGGTGCTCGCGCTGCGCGTCCATCAGTTCCACGTTCTGGCTCTCCAGCCAGCGGGCAAGACCCGAGAGGTCGGCGCGGTAGGCAGCCAACGTGTTCTCGGACAGGCCGCGCTCGCTCCACATGGAATCCAGGAAGCGCTCCACATCGGGCTGGCTCTGGCCGACGTCGGGGACGTGTACGGTCAGCGGCGCCTGAGTCGTGCCCGGTGCCGGGTTGGTTATCTCTCGCAATTGTTTGTTGTCGCTCATGGTGGCGATTTCCTGTTCATTTCGTGTGCTAACAAATACCTGAAGGTCCTTTTCAAGTGTAGCCAGTCTAGAGATTTCACCCTGCAACACCGTGATGAGGTTCACATTTATATGTCAAATATACACCCTTTGTTAACAATAAGCAGCCCCGACCCCCTCGAATGCTTGTCCTCCGGTGGCCTAACCCGGATACTGCCGCCCCCATGACCGGCCCCCAGCCTAAGCCCTTGAATCTCCTGTTCCCCCTGCGGGTCTGGCTGGTAGTCCTGTTCTTCGTCCTCCCCGCTAGCCTGCTGGTCATCGTGCTCCCGGGTCAGGAACGGCGGCGGCGCACGGCCCGGCTCGCCGGACGCTTCCTGTTCAGGGTGGCAGGGGTACGGCTCAAGGTGGAGGGTCTGCACCACCTCCCCCAGTCCTGCATCGTGGTCGCTAACCATGCGAGCTATCTGGACGGGGTGATCCTCACCGCCGCCCTCCCTCCGCGTTTCAGTTTCGTCATCAAGCGTGAGATCACCGCCGCACCACTGGTGGGGCGGCTCCTGGCCCGGTTGGGTTCAGAGTTCGTGGAACGCTTCGACAAGAAGGGGGCGCACAGCGACGCCTCGCGGCTCATCAAGCGGGCACGCAGCGGCGCCTGCCTAGGTGTGTTTCCGGAGGGAACGTTCAAGCGCGATCCGGGCTTGAGGCCCTTCCATCTCGGCGCCTTCCTCACCGCGACCCGTGCCGGGCTTCCGGTGGCGCCGGTGGTCATACGCGGCGCCCGCGCCATCCTCCCGGCGGGCACCTGGACGCCGAGGCACGGGCATCTCGAGGTGGAAGTGCTGCCGGCGGTGATACCCCGCGGAAGACTGGGCGAACACGCCCGCGACCTGCGCCATACGGTCCGTAACCATATCCTCAAGCATTGCGGGGAACCGGATGCAGCGGAGTCACACCCTCCTCAACATGCCGAACAATGACGAGCTTCAGCCTGCACCGCGACTGTTGAGGTAGCGCAACCACGCTTCCGCCAGCGTCCGGGAATCGTCGTACTTCAAAGCCTCTCGCAGCGAAGCGGCGCCGTCGTCGTACTGGTGGTTCTCCACCTGGGCCAGGCCCTGGAGCAGCCAGGCGCGGCCGGGGCGTTTCAGCGAGCCCTTGGCGATGGCCTTCTTGGCCGTATCGATCACCGAGAACCACTCGTGGCGTGCGGCATAGATCTGTGCCTGCGCCACATAGGCGTCGCCGGTCTTCGCCACCTGCACCGCCTGACCCAGCGCCGCCACCGCGCGGTCAGCGTCACCCGCATCCTGGCAGGCGGACGCCAGCAGCATGTAATTCGCTTCGCTGCCCGGCAGGACGTTCGATTGCAGGCCTTCCTGCAGCACCGCGGCCGCCTGCATCGGGATGTTGTTCTGCAAGTAGAGGGAAGCGAGGTTCATATAGTCCTGGGCCTGGCGCACGAGACCCTGACGGTACATGAGCGCGTACACCGCGAGCGCCTTCGAGGCATCCCCCGCCTGCGCATAGGCCTCGCCCAGTTGCTGCCAGTAGAGCACCTGGTCGGGGAAGCGCGCCAGCACCGATTGCAGCGCATCCGCCGCGCCGGCGTAATCATGCTGTGCGTAGAGGCAGGAGATCCACAGCTGGTACCACTCCTGGGGTGGTTCGGCACTCAGGTCGATGGCGCGCTTCGCACTCAAGGCCGCCTGCCGGCATTGGCCGAGTTGGGCGTAGGCCTGGGCGGCGGTGACCAGCGCATCCGGGGGAGGATTGTCCTGTCCCAGCAGCCACGCATGCAGGGTATCCAGGCCCGCTTGATACTGGCCGTTGGCCACCTGGAGCTTGCCGAGAGTCAATTGCGCGTCGCGCTGCTCGTCGCCCGGTAGGACGTTCTGCTGCACCACGGGTTGCAGGCTCGCGAGCGCGTTCGCGAAATCACCACGGGCGATGTATAGGTCGGCGGAAAGCTCCTTCACCACTGCCGCCTCGTAGGCGTTGGTGGTGACTCCCTGGAGGTAACCAAGTTGGGTGGCGGCATCGGAATACTGCCCGCCGCGGATCTGGTTCTGCACGCTGCGCATCTTGCGGAACAAGCCCGAGGAGATGAGCCCTTGATTGAGGGTGGTATCTGCGCGCGCCGCAGCCATCGCACCGAACGCGAGCAGTAGGGCCAGGAAAAGCGCGGCGGGTCTGCGGACGCCCATCAGCCGCCTCCCTGGTTGAAGTCCACGATCACCGAGCTATCCCTCGGGGCTGAGAGAGGCTTGAACTTCCAGTTGCGCACCGCACGCAGGGCCGCGTCATCGAATATCCCGCGCCGGGGCTTCGCGTCGATCACCTCCGGGTTCGAGACGCTGCCGTCGGTCTCCACGGTGAACTTGACCGTCACCGATCCGGTCGTGATGCCTTCGCGGATCGCCTGGGTCGGAAACTTGGGTTCGACGCGCTCCACCAGCACGATGTCGCCGACCGCCAGCACCGGCTGCGCGGCCGGCGCCGTGGCAGCGGCGGGCGTGGGCGCGGCGCTGCCGCTTGTCTCGGTGCTGCTCTCGGCGATGTTCTCTGCCGCCACCGCTGCGAACGGCGGTCTGAACGCCGGCAGACCCAGGGCCGGCGGGGTCACGTCCGGCGGCGCCAAGCGCGCCATCGCCAGGTCTTCCGGCAGCGGCGGCGAACGCAGGGCATTGGACTTGTCGAGATTCGTGGTGATCTGAGATCCAAGGGTATTCTCGCTGCTCAGGTTGACCACGGCAGACGCGGCCGTGCCGCCGCCCGCGGTGAACTGGAACTGGCGTCCCACGACGAAGCTCTGCATCACCACCAACAGGGTGAATACCATGAGAAGGCCGAACAGCAGGGAACTGGCGTAGCGCAGCATCTTCCCGCTCCGCCTAGCCGCGCCGCAGCCGGTCGGCCAGGAGACGTGTCTCGACGTCGGCCCGGTCGCCCAGGGCACGGGTGAAGAACAACGCCAGCAGCACCAGGGCGCCAGCGGCGATGGCCGGCACCGCTGCCGCGGCGATACCGCGAGCCACCAATTGCTGACCCATGGCGCCGCCCAGGGTGGAAGCGTCGAGCAGGCGCATCAGGCCGCTCACTGATCCCGTCAGGCCGAGCAGCAGGATGACCGCCACCAGCGAGCGGATCAGGTTCACCGAGCGGTGCGTCTCGGCAAACACCGTCTCGACGATCTGGCGGCGCGCACGGCGTGCGAGCCCACGCTCCGCGTTCGCGTAACGCTTCCAGCGACGCAGTGCGATCTCCTGCGCTTGCGGGTAGACGAAATAGAAATACCAATAGCGTTCCGCGATCAGCGACCAAAGCGCCACTGCCAGCAACACCAGCAACCACACGGTGACCCCAGCGGCGAACAGGCCGCCGATGCCGCTGAAGAAGTCTCCCAGTGCCCACATCAGCGCGCCGCCTTGGCCGCCGCCAGTTTCTCGGCCCGCGCCGCCAGGATGCCGGCGCTCTGCTCTTCGAGCGTATGCATCAAGGCTTCGCTTCGGCTCGTCAGCAGGCCATGGAAGAACAGCAGGAACACCGCGACGAACAGGCCGAGCCAAGTGGTCACCAGAGCTCCGGCGATGCCGCTCGCCACCATCGAACCGCCGCCGCCGAACAGGTTCATGGCCTGGAAGGTGTTCATCACACCCGCCACCGTGCCCAGCAGCCCGAGTAACACAGATACCAGGGCCAGGATTCGCAACAGGCCGAGGCGCGCCTCGACCACCGGCCGTTCGCGCATCAACGTCTCATCCATGCGCAAACCCAGCGTCTCCACGTCGTCCGCCTTACTCTCGTTGAACACCGACAGCATACGGCCCAGCGGGTTGCCGAGATCCGGCTTGCTGGAGCTCATCTGCGCGGTGATCTTGCGGCCGATCATGAAGAGATACGCGCCGCGTTCGAGGATGATGAAGAGTCCCGCGAGACCAAGCACGATGATGATCCAGCCCGCGGTATGCCCCGAGGCGATGCGCTCCGTCAGGCTTGGCTGGCTCACCAGACTGCGCAAGAGGTCACCGCCGCTCGGATCCACCGCCATGGGCAACACGCCGCCGGTGGCGGAGGACAAGTTTCCAGCGAGGCTGCGCCAATGGCCGGAAGGCTGGCGATCGAACTGTACCAGCGCACCGGTCTCAGGAAGGTAGCGTAGATAATTGTCGCCGTTCACCGCGGTGAACACGCCGACGCGCACCACTGTCGCTTTCTCCTGCGAACCGTCCTCGTGGGTGATGGTGGCGTCGAATTTGGCCACTTGTCCCTGGGCGGTCATCTCCTGCTGCATCAGGAACCAGAGCTTGTGCAGATCGTCCAAGGACGGCAGGTCGCGGCTTTCGGCGAGTTTCGCCAGGAACACACCGCGGCCGGGGTACTGGGCTGAGACCAGTGAATCGTCCAGCGTGCCCTTGAGGTCGCTCGCCGTCTGGCGTGCCTGGTCGAACACCTGGCTGTAATCGCCTTCGCGGGTATGCAACTGGTTCAGCAAGTCGTCGAGTTTCGCCTTGTTGGCGTCGTAACTCGTCTGCAACTGGGTCTTGCGGGCCTGCTCCTGGGCGAGTGCTTGCTTGGCCGCTGCCAGGATCTGCTGCTGCTGGTCCGCCGCCTTGCGGAAGTCCGCCTCGCGCTGCGCGTTCTGGGCGGTATTCTGCTGCGTCGCATTCTTCACCTGGTCCAGGAGCTGGTCGAGGTTGCCCGCCTGGGGCGCAGCGGCCAGCACCGCCGGGGCGGCGAGCACGGCGAATGCCGACAGCGTGATCCGAAGGGAAGTTCTCATTTGCCCACCTCCGGCGCTTCCACAGGCAACTCCATCAGGTCCGGCGGCGCTGTCTTGTCGGCGATGGCGATGGCCTGGGCCACGGCGCTGCTGAAGTCATTGGCCGTCTGCCAGCTGTGGTTCTGTTTGTCCCAATAGCCGGTCTGGCTCTTGTCCAGGGTCTGGTAGACGAGCAGCACATGGCCGGCGCGCACGAAGTTCACCGTCAGCGTCTTGCCGCCGTCGTTGAGCTCGCCGCGGTAGGCCTCCACCGTCTTGCCAGCGGCGATCTCGTCCTTGTAGGCCTGCATCAGCTTCTGGAAGCTGTCGGTCACCGGCACCGAGGGATTGCTGATCTGCGCTCGCAGTTGCTGCACGCGTGCCAGGCGTTCGTCCTGGCGGTAGGGGATGTCGAGCTTCACGAACTGTCCGAGACTGTCCGTCATCTGCAGCATCAGCGGCAGCAGGCCCTTCTGCACGTCGCCCACCTGCGACATCTGCGTGGTGAGCGAGTTCATCTGGTCCTGTTGGGCCTGGACGATCTGCTGCAGCTGGTCGTCGCTGGTACGATCGTCATCCGTCTCCTGAGCGACGCTCAAGTACTGCGTCAGCATGTCCTGGGTGCCGGCCGAGACGGTGTCGATCTTCTTCTGCGAAGCGGCCGCACTCTTGTCGAGCTGCTCCTGGGCAGAGACCGCGGCCTGCACCTTGCTGGGCGCCGTCGCGGCGCGCACGCCGAGTACCGCCGCCGCCAGCGCGAACGCGACGAAGGCGGGGAATAGCATCTTTTTCATGGCTGGACCTGCCTAAGCTCAGGAAATTTGGTGAATGGAATCAGCGGCTTCCGGGCGTCTC
>Ga0070733_10001765_pt1 | contig 15929 bp, 12 predicted proteins | sample Coa_R1_9_FD_66450 | JGI IMG/M metagenome (GOLD analysis project Ga0070733, IMG submission 66450) | Surface soil microbial communities from Centralia Pennsylvania, which are recovering from an underground coalmine fire - Coalmine... | ecosystem: Environmental > Terrestrial > Soil > Unclassified ... | reverse complement strand
GGACTGGTTTCACATTACGATGCGATTGACCGTCATGAAGCAGATGGCTAAAAGTTTGAAGCCGGCGGAAGACGAATGCGAAGAGGGTCCCAGTGAGGAGCCAGAACTGAGCGAAGAGACGTTAAAAGAAATCAAGAGTATCAAATGGTTTCTCTGGCATGGGAACGTGGTCCGAGCGTTGGATTGCATTAACGAAGTCGAAGATCTCGTAGCGTGCAGCCAGAAGAGCGAAGAGACTTCGAAACTGAAAAAGGCGATCGACGAGTTCCACACCTATATCGAGAACAATACGGAGAGAATTCCGAATTACGGAGAACGCCGACGGAATGGAGAGAAGATTTCGACGGCATTCGTGGAGTCGACGGTGAACCAGGTGACCAGCAAGCGGATGGTCAAAAAACAGCAGATGCGATGGAGCCTGCGAGGAGCTCATCTGTTACTGCAAATTCGGACTCGAGAGCTTAACGGGGATCTACGGAGCACCTTTGATCGCTGGTATTCCGGATGCGATCAAGAGACCGAAAAACTTGAGATGGTTCCATAGCATCTCCCCCGGTTTTATCCGGTCTCTCAGGGAGCTTTAGCGTCGATCAACCAAAAGTGGTGATTTCGACCTCGCCCCGTTTGTCGAGGACCTCGATGGTCGTCTCCGTCCGGCCGCGGCGGGCGATGAAATCGATCGAGGTGTCTCGCACCCTCAGGTTGCGGATCTCGATCCAATCGAGCCATTCCGGGAGGACCGGGTTGCCAAAGGAAAGGCGCCGGTTCGGTCCGTCGGCCGACAGTCCGAGCAGGCTCGAAAGAATCAGGAAAATAGCGGCGGACGACCAGGCCTGCGGACTGCACGCGATCGGATAAGGGGTCGGCCCGTGTCCTTTTTTTCGGGTGAACCCGCAAAAAAGCTCCGGAAGCCGCCCGTTCTCCAAAAACTGACTCGCCTCAAAGAGGCCGGTGGTGACCCGCCGGGTCGGCTCCAGAAGGTGATAACGCTTGAAACCGGCGATGGCGATCGCATTATCGTGGGGCCAGACGCCACCGTTGTGATAGCTCATGGGGTTATAGCGAGATTCCCTTTTTCCGACGGTCCGGATTCCCCATCCGCAGAAGAGCTCCTCTCCCGCCATGCGCTCGGCGACCCGCGCGGCCTTCTGAGGTTCCGCGATCCCCATCCATAGGGCATGGCCTGGATTGGAGCTGATCACCGCGCAGGGTTTCTTGCAGCGATCGAGCGCCATCGCATAAAAGCCCTTTTCTTCAAGCCAAAAATCGCGGTTAAAACTTCTTTTGATCTCCTGCGCCCTGTATTTGAGATCGTCCTCCGTCGGTTTCTCCCCCAGGAGACCCGCAAGGCGGGCCATTCCCAGGTAAGCGCCGAAGACATACCCCTGAGCCTCGACGAGGGCGATCGGCGCCTCGGCAAAGGTTCCGTCGGCATGGAACATCGAATCATGGGAGTCCTTCCAACCCTGGTTGGAGAGTCCCTTCTCCGATCCCTTGGCATATTCGATATAGCCGTCCTGGTCCAGGTCCCCAAAATTTCGGATCCACTCCAGGGCCGCCAAGGCGTTGGGAAGGAGCTCTCGCGCCAGAGAAAGGTCGGCGGTCCATTCGACATACCGGGCGAGGAGGATCAGAAAGAGGGGGGTCGAATCGACGCTGCCAAAATAAGGGACGAATGGGATTTCCTTTAAGTTCGCCATCTCTCCCTTTCGGAATTCGTGAAGGATCTTTCCCGGCTCCTCCTCTAAGAGCGGGTTTTTCTCCTTTCCCTGGTACGCGGCCAAAAAGCGCAACGTTCCCCGGGCCATCTCCGGAAGGAAGGGGAGCATTTCCAGCGACGTGATCAGACCGTCTCGGCCGAACGGGGCCACAAACCAGGGGATGCCGGCAAAGGGATACGGACCGTAAGAGGTTTCCGTCTCGAGCATACGCAGATCCGACAGGGAGCGCCACAGGAGGTTATTGAACGATGTGTTGCTGGTTTGAATGCGGGGCGAGACGCGATCTTTTCGCTCCGCCAGCCGGTGAAGCGTCGAGATCATCGTTTCCAGGGGACGCTTCTTCGGTCGCAGCGAGGGGGTGTTCACCGCCGAGGCCCAAAGCTGCATGTCCCATTCCTCTCGCGGCTGAAGAGGGATGATGAACTCAGAGACCTCGGCGTTGACGCTGCTGGGAAGGGGATGGAATTTCAGGTGCAGGCTGCGCAGGATGTGGTCCAGTCCGCGATACGCGAAGCGGACCCCGCTCCGGGTGACTCGGGGCGGGATCATTCTGCCACGCTCTGCCCGGATCATTCCCCGGACCTCGAACAGATCGAGAAAATCCGAGCCGTAGTTGATGGTGAGCTTAAAGTCGATTGAACTGGTGTGATAGTTCTTCAGGTGGATCGTTTGATAGAGGGTGTTTTCATAGAGCATCAAACGTTTTCGAACGAAGACGGTGTTTCGCGGCACCACCTGCGGATGGCCGTCAGAATAGTCGTTGTTGGTAAGGTCGACGAGAATTTCACTCCCGTCCGCCGCCGTGGTGGAGTAGAGGAACAGCGGATATTCGTCATTGATCTTAAGCCCCAGGATATTGAGATAGCGCGTTCCTTCGAAGTAGAACCCCAACTCCCCTTGAAGGCGGCTGCGGAAATTTCCGAACTTGTCCGAGACCAGAAAACCCTCCCCCTGCTTGAGGATCAACTTTCGGATGCCGGCTGCAACCGGAGAGGTATAGATGTAGTATTGCTCCCGCAGATCGATCTCGTCGTCCATGTCTTCTCCTGATGGTATATTGGGCCTGAAGAGGCAACTGGAGGATGGGAAGAAACCGCTAATGGGACGAAGGGGTATCGCTTCCGGCGCCGTTGCTCGATATTTTCTGTCCTGGACCCCAGGACGTGAACGGGGAAGCTCCAGGGGCCACGAAGCGGTGAATGCAGCTCTCATAGATTTTCAAGTAGTTTCTGGCCATGACGTCCGCTGAGAATCGTTCTTGGGTCTGGCGACGGCACTCTTTTCTCGAAATTGGGTGCACGCGCTTCACCGCCTCAACCAGCTCTTCCAGCCCCTTTCCCATCAGGCCCGTGATCCCCTCCCGGACGATTTCCGGTACCGAACCACAGGGTCGGGCGACCACCGGCGTTCCGTAAGCCATCGACTCGATCATGGTCAGGGCGAACGACTCGGGCCGATCGACCGGACAAAATAGGGCGATCGCTCCTCCCAGGAAACCGCCCCTCTCCTGATCGGTAAGATCTCCGACATACTCGACCGGTCCGCCGGCCATGCCCGGGCGGATCGTCCCCTGGAAATAATCGCGATCGGCCGGTGAGACGCGACCGGCGATCTTAAGCGGGATCGCACACCGCTTTGAGACTTCAATCGCCCAATCCGGACGGTTTTCGGGTGAAATCGCTCCCAGAAACGCGAGGTAACTCCCCGGTCCGGCGTGGTAGGGGTAAGAAGCCAAATTAAGGCCGTGACGGACGGTTCCCATCCAACCTGGAAGGGAAAGGCAGCGCCGCTGGGCGTCGCTGATCGACACCAGCGGGACCCTCGGATAGGCCGAATAGAGCGGGGGGAGCGCGGGTTCGTCCAGAGGGCCATGGAGGGTAACCAACGTGGGCACCGCAGCCTCCCGTGTGAAGGGAAGGGTCAGGTAATCCAAATGGGAATGAATGAGGTCGTGCTGAGCGCCCTGACTGAACGCCTCCGAGAGCGCCAAGAGATCGGGGCAGTTTGATTCTTGAATGGGGTCGCCCCTGCCGGGGAGGTCCGAGGAGACGGAAACCAACCGGGCCGAGGTCTTCGACCCGGCTCGTGCAAAGAGCGTCACTTCGTGCCCCATCGATACCAGCTCTTCGGTCAACGTGAAGACCAGCTTCTCGGTCCGTCCCTGGAGCTGGGGACGAACACTCTCGTCAAAGGGCGCGATCTGAACGATTTTCATTTCGTTGTAGGGGTTAAACTCCAAGAAACCCTAAAAGAAGTCTTTGAAAATAAATGTTAAAAATCACTGGCACCACACTCTTTTCCTTATAGCATACCTTAAAACGAGGAGTCAACCAACGGACGGGGCCGGGAGGCCCGCGTCCAACCGGCGAAAAAAGATCGAATCGAGGATCTTTGACAAGGGGTCGAGGTGTGGTATGATGATTCCGATTTTTCATGACCCTGGGGTTAGGTGACAGAACGTGGACCAGAAGATCGATGCCTTCATCCTGGCCGGAGAGGGACGAGGGAGTCAGAGTGTTCTTAGCCAAAACAAGGCCTTGCTGACGATCAAAGGGTTTCCTCTTTTTCTCTACGTTGTCGCCGCCCTGGACCAGGTGGAGCGGATCAATCACATCTATCTCGTCGGTCCCCGAGCCGCCCTGTCCGAGGCCCTGGAAAAGGGACGCCGGTCATTCGGGATCAAGAAAAGTACCGAAGTCATCGAGCAACAGGGAGACCTCCTTGAGAATCTCATCTGTGGATTTAGCTATTCCCTGGCCGGACGCCCCGGGATCGGCCGGCTGGATCCCCACCTTTATGAGCTCCATCACGACCGGGTGGGCCTATTTCTATCGGCTGACGTCCCTCTTTTGGTGCCCGAGGAGATCGATGAATTCCTTCGCGGCTGCGATATGAAATCGTATGACTATTGCCTGGGTGTGACCTCGGAGGAATTCCTCCGGCCCTTCTATCCTTCGGAGGGCCGGCCCGGGATCCGAATGGACTATTTTTACCTGGCGGAAAAGGCCTATCGTATCAACAATCTTCACCTGGCCCGCCCATTTAAAATTTCCCGGTTGAACCATATACAGGATGTCTATACCTATCGCTATCAACGCCGTCTCGGAAACATTGTCGGGGTGGCGGCGGGCATCCTGCGGACGCGCCGCTGGTTGAGGGGGATGTTTTATTATGGCGTCCTGCGGGTCGCCAACCTTTTTTCATCGCTCCGCTTGACGGGCCTGGCGCGATTTCCACGGGGGCTGCTGCAGCTGGAGGCGATCGAAAAAACGGTTTCGGAGGTCCTCGGCACCCGGTTCAAAACCGTCGAGACCTCCTTCGGAGGAGCGGCTCTCGATGTCGACAGCGAGGCGGCCTATCGGGCCGTAGGCTCGATGTTCGAACCTTGGCGGGCCTATCAGGGCTCTCTGGCCCAAGAGAAGAGGACGGTGGGGGCTCCGCTCAGCCGTTAGAAACCGAAAGAAGGGTCATTGAAAAGTCAGCTCAAAGCGGTTTGGATCCTCGGTTTAGCCGCGCTCAGCCTATTTATTTACCAGGACCCCGCCTATGCTTGGGGCGCGGGCGTCCATGTCATGCAAGGAAGCCTGATCCTGGAGAATCTCCAGTGGATCGGGGCCGCTCTGGCCGAGATCCTCCAGAGTTTTCCGGAAGATTATCTCTACGGCTGTCTCTCTGCGGATATCTTTATCGGCAAGGGGTCGCATTACCATCACGACCACTGCCACAACTGGTCGGTCGGTCGGCGGATCTTGGATGCCGCCGGCTCTGATCGCGAAGTTGCCTTCGCTTATGGGTACCTCTCCCACCTCGCCGCGGATATCGTCGCGCATAATATCTATGTTCCTAATCAGCTTTACCTGACCTCCTCCACGACGCGTTGGGGACATATCTACTGGGAGGTCCGGGCCGAAGAGTATACTGATCGGAGATACTGGCGCGTGGCCCAGGATCTGATGCTCCGGCACAACGCGGAAAACGATGCTTTCGTCCAGAAGATCGTTAAGGCGAGGCTGATCTCCTTTCAGACCAAAAAGAAGCTGTTTCATCGAGCCATCCGCCTGGGCGATCTCGGAAAGCGGCAGCAAGCCGATGCCCTGGTCTCCCGGAACTCCCGTTGGGATGTCGACGGCCAATATATCGACACCTTGAATCGGATTTCAGTCGGACTGATCGCGGATTTTCTCAATCACCCCCAGAATGCGGTCTGTCTGAAGTACGATCCGATCGGGAGCGACCGGCTGGTGTCGGCCAAGCAGCTGAGGCGTATCTCGAGGCAGATCAACGGAAAATCTCCCACCGAGGGGATCTTCAAGATTCCCTCTGACATCGCGCAGCTGGCTGTCCCTCCCCAGAACTTTCTTCCGTGCGAGTAAAGCGCGGATTTTTCCGAGAACCTGTTGCGTCGACCTTTGCTCGGCTCCCCTGGCCGGTTAAAGAAAACCGGTTCCTATGGCTTGGCCCGAGGAGAACAATAAAAAAACAATGGATTGAAACCTGTCCCTAGGGAATTGAAACCTGTCCCTAGGGAAAGATGCCCCGGGAGAGCTGGGCATCCGAAATCTTCCTGATCGAGAGCATGAGGGCGGCCAATCGCATGTCGATCTTTTCCTTTTGAGAGAAGGAGAGGACCTGATGAAAGGCGTTGGACATGATCTCCTGCAGCTTTGCGTGAATCTCCTTCTCCTTCCAAAAAAAATTTTGAAGGTCTTGGACCCATTCAAAATATGAAACGATCACCCCCCCGGCGTTGGCCAAGATGTCCGGGATGAGAAGGACCCCATTGCTGTGCAGGATCCGGTCCGCCTCGGGGGTCGTCGGGCCGTTGGCTGCCTCAACCAGGATCCGGCAGGAAACCCGCCCCGCGTTTGCCGCGGTAATCTGCTCTGAAAGAGCGGCAGGGACGAGGACATCGCAGGAAAGTTCGAGAAGCTCGGCGTTGCTGATCCTCTCTCCCCCCGAAAAACCTTCGATAAATCCGTTCTGGGCCACATGTCCGATGAGTGAGGGGATGTCCAGTCCGGTTAAATTAAGGACCCCCGAGCGTACATCGCTGGCGGCGATGACTCGACAGCCTTCTTGGTGAAGAATCAATGCCGCATGCGACCCGACATTTCCGAAGCCCTGAACGGCCGCCGTCTTTCCGGCGGGGTTCATCTTCAGGTGCCGGAAGGCCTCCATGACGCAAAAGACGACCCCCCTTCCGGTCGCATCGATGCGGCCGAGGGAGCCGCCGATGCAGATCGGTTTTCCGGTCACGATCTCGGGAATCGAATATCCCTTCAGTTGACTGTATGTATCCATCATCCAGGCCATGACCTGTTCGTTGGTCCCCACGTCGGGTGCCGGTACGTCGATATCGGGGCCGATGAACTGGATGATCTCCGCGGTGTACCGGCGGGTGAGCCTCTGGAGCTCGAGACGCGAGAGCTTGCTCGGATCACAATTGACCCCCCCTTTGGCCCCGCCGAAGGGGAGACCGACCAAGCCGCATTTCCACGTCATCCACATGGCGAGGGCGCTCACCTCCCCCAGCGTGACATCCGGGTGAAAGCGGATGCCCCCTTTAGACGGTCCGAGCGTGCTGTCATGCTGAACCCGGTAGCCGTTAAAAACCTCCACCCGTTGATCATCCATCCGGATCGGAACGCTCACCAGAAGCGCCCGCTTGGGTACCATGAACCGCTTCCGCAGGTTAGGATCGAGGCCCAGATGATCCGCGGCTTGGCAGAACTGCGCAATGGCCATTTGGTAAATCGGCGTGACGTATTCGGGCTGATGCCCGTCGGGATGGGACTGCATGCTAGGCTTTTTTCTTCTCAGACAGGAATCGGGGGAGGTCGCGAATCGAGAGGATCGCGATCAGGTCGCGGATCGACAGGATGCCGATGATCTGTCCCTGTTCCGACACGGCGAGGTGGCGCACCCCTCGGGAAGCCATCATCATGCTGGCATCGTCCACCGAGGAGTTGAGATCGATGGAGATGAGCGGGACGTTCATCACGGTCCCTATCGGGATCTGCGCCGGATTCAGGCCAAACCCCAGCACTTTGCGCACCAGATCGCTTTCGGTGACAATTCCGACGAAGCCGCTCTCGTTCTTCACGACGAGGGAGCCGATCTTGTGGGTCGCCATCAGGCCCGCCGCCTGCCGTACCGGCAGATCAAGCGCAGCGGCGACAATGTGCCGCTGGACCAAGGCCGAAAGGGGCTGGTAGATGTCACCGAGCTCCTGCGCCGGGCCATGCTCCTGCCGGGAGAAATAGCGCACGAGGTCTCGGACCGAGATCATTCCGACCGTTTTCCCGTCCCGGGTGACGGCCAGATGGCGAATCGCGTTAAGGTGCATCAGATGGTTCGCCTCGATCGGGGAGCGATCGATGTCGACCTCGACGATCGGCCGGCTCATCAGCTTCTCTACCGGGGTTTCCGGGCTGACGGATTGCGAAATTCCTTTTCGGACAAGGTCGCTCTCCGTAATGATTCCAAGGTAGTTGCGTTCCGATCCGACAAAAATCGATCCGATCTTGTGGCGCATCATGAGAGCCGCACATTGCAAAAGGCTGGCGGAAGGGGAGAGCGAAATAATATCGGCGTGAAGAAGTTCGGAGAGAGACATAACGGAAATCAATCATAGCTAAAAGAGCTGAGGCTGTCAAATGAGACCGATTCGAGGGTGACGGATGCTGATCCGGGTGCACGCGAGGGCGGGCGATCCAGATAGGGACAAAGTTGTCGGCTGAAGGACGGTCCAGACCGTGGTCCTCTGAAATGGGCTGGGTCCGAAAAACCCATATCCCGGACCCGATTTCCGTCTCTTATGAGATAGGAGATGTCAAAAAGGGGTGGCCTTTTTCTCGAAGCATTCAGGGCCGATCTGTTCGAATCGGAGTCGGCTTTTTCTGAGGAGCCGACCGGGGGGGACTCTTTGGCTCCGGGGAGGTTTCTGAAATCGCGCGGAGCCGTTCTAACTCGCTGATTTAACATGGATCTCTTACCATTGCAAAGAAACCGGTCATCTGATAGAATTCGGCCGATCCGGCGCGTCCCCCGGGCCGGAAAAGGTTTTTCTCCCCAACAAATGGAGGCTTGCTTCTGATCGGCTAAAACCGAGAGGAGGCGCAAAGAGAGATGATGAAGATCACAAGAACCAGGTTGACCCGTGTGACGACGCTGTTTTTTTTATTTTTCATCGCCGGTTGCGGCAGCGGGGGGAGCAACCCGCCGACTTCCGTCAATCTGACCGTCGATCCCCTGACCCAAGGCACCGCCGTCGCCGTCACAAATGCAACCGTCGTTCTTACGAATCCCGACACCAATGTCTCGACGACCTGTTATCAGACTCCGACACAGCTTCAAGTTAATGATCCGACCAAGTGCTCGGTTTCCAACTCTAGTACGAATAATAATGGGCCGGGTGGGGGAACGGGTAGCGTCACAGAGGTCCTCGTAACATTCCTCAATGTGCCGATTGGGCCGACCTATACCTTAACAGGGTCCGTGGGCACGACGACGGGTTCCTGTACCATCACGATTAACGCGCTCTCCGCCGAGCCGAAGACCGGACCGTGTTCCGCCGCACCGAACGCAACCTCCCACTTCGAGATCGCCCTGCCCCTCTCCTGAGGGTGTCTCTTTGCCTGCAGGAGGAGAGGATGGGGAGGCCATGGGGCGGGTCGCCCCGCGAGGACCCGTAGAGACAGATCCGGTGTCTTGGACCGGTCGGATTGCCTAGGGAGGTCATTGTATCAACTGGCGCCGTGGACGGGCGTCTCGACGGGATGACGGAGGGTATCTCAAGGGACCCGAAAGGACCTTCGATTTGAGGGTAGGGCTGGAGGCCGCCGGCGGCCGGCATTCAATTCAGGAGGAGTCCGGGGGTAAAGGCGCAGCCGGGGAGAGGGCGAAGCAAAACCCTCGGTTTGTTGCGACCCAAGGAGCAACCGGTGAGGGTCCTTCCCCTTTGTAGCACGGTGGTTCCGGCGTGAACCCGGCGCTAGGCGGGCTAGCCGCCGATCTCGACCATCGATTTCAACATCTTCTCTTGGCTATAGCGGTCGAGCTCATGCGCCTTCGGCTTGATTCCTAAAACCTGATCCAGCAGGGCACTTACCTCGTCGTCGCTGCAGCCCCTTCGAAGGGGATCCCGGAAATCAATTTCGAGGTCATTAAACAAGCAGGGGCGGACTTTTCCGTCCGCGGTCAGACGTATCCGGTTGCACTGCTCACAGAAGTGATTGTCCGAGATCGCGGTGATAAACCCGACGACTCCCTTGGCCCCTTCGAGTCGGTAGTTTTTTGAGGGACCGTCCGCCTGGGCTTTCAGGATCGGCTTGAGCTTTCCCAATTCTGAATTGATCTTCTCGATGATCTCGTTGACGGGGAGGTATTTTCCCGTCCAATCCGAAAAGCTGCTGCAGGGCATATATTCGATAAAGCGAACGTGATGGGTCTTGTTGATGGTCAGCTTAACGAAGTCGATGACCTCGTCGTCGTTCACCCCTTTTTGAAGGACGATGTTTAGTTTAATCGGATCAAACCCGACGCGTTCGGCCTCTTCAATCCCCTCCCAGACTCGGGCGAAGACGTTCCCGCGGGTCATCTTCGCAAACCGCTCGGACTCCAGCGAATCCAGGCTGATGTTCAGGTGCCTGAGGCCGGCTTTGAAGAGTTTGCCCGCCATATTTTTCAGGTTGACGCCGTTCGTCGTCATCGCGATGTCTTCGATTCCGGAGATCGCCGCAACCCGTTCCACGAATTCAACCACGCCGCTGCGGACCAAGGGTTCTCCCCCCGTGATCCGGACCTTTTTCAGGCCCCGCCGAGCCGCGACGGAGAGAATCCGCAGGATCTCGTCATAGGTGAGGATGGTATCCTGTTCCTTCCACTCGGAAAACTCCGCCGGCATGCAGTACGTACAGCGAAGGTTACAGCGGTCGGTTATCGATACTCGGATATAGGTGATTCTCCGATTAAAGCCGTCGACCATCAGATCCATGTTTCTACATCCCCCTGTGCTGAAGAATGTCAGATGACGTGACCCTATATCCTGCAAGTTAAAGACCTCCGGTGAGGGGGGAACCACTTCTGGAGAGAATATTGAGGGTTAGTCATACTTTTCAATTTGTTAGAATCTTCTAATTTTCCCGGATTCGTGCGATTTCGGCTGACCGTCAATGGGGAATACCCTAATATTTTTCCCTTCAACCCAAAAATATTCCACTTTATCCTGATGTTTTTCCATAATGGGCCGATCCCAGGATAGGCAGGAGAGGGTGGTCCGGGGAGGGTCACGAAGAACATCTGGCAGATCAGGGAAAGTTCGGTTCCTGGAGGGAAGGCTCCTGCTTAAAGAGGCCCGCCCCTAGCCGTGACGCTCTGAATGACTGGACCGAAAGGAGAAACGCATTCCCATGGCATCCAGGGCCCCTTCCGTGTCGACTTCAAGGAGGCGCCCGGCCGGTATTTTGTCTGGCCCGGCCCTTCACCCGGGCGTGGAGTCGACCGGCGTGGAACGACTCTGGCCGGTTGAAACGGGCTCGGCTCGGATTCATGGCGCGAACGAGGGCGAACTCTCGTGAGGATGGACCCGGGAGGCACGTTTATCGGGGAGAGCCCCCTAACCGTGCTTCGATTCACCTTTTCTGGCGGGCTGACCTGGAGGAGCCGGGGGATGTTCCAGGTGGGTAAAGAGGACGGGATGGGTCTGCGGGGTCAACGGGGAGTCCAATATAATCCGGATCCGGCGAGGGTCTTGGCCTTGCGCGGATCGAATTTGGACCACACGGCCGGAGACCATCTCCGAGATTTCCATGATATCATCGCAGCGAAACTGGAGCTTGATTCGGACTGCAACCCCGTCATTGATACTTCCGGCGACGCCGACGACCATCTGCGTCTGGGTGAGTTCCTTCAATTCGACCTTGATGGCGGCCCCGTCGGGGAGGATCATTTCGACGAGAAAGGGGAAGAGGCCCCCCGTAGAGCCATTCTCTTCGGGTTTCGTGGGTGCTCCCATGAAAATGCTCTCAAATTCGTTCCCGGCGGACCTCGATCAACGAAAAGGGGACCGACTCCAACCTTGTCGAAGTTCGAGACCACCATACAAAGGGCTAAGCGAAGGGGCCCGGATCGCCATAGCGTGATATAGACTACTGTAAACTGTAGCAGAGAGATCCGGCTTGTCAATCCTCGAGAAGCGCTATTTTCTCAGAGACGGCCGTCCGATCCGGCGCCAAGGCGAACCAGGACCGACGCGCCGGCTCCCCAAAGAGCCATCTGCCCGGATATGAACGGTCTCTTTTTTTTCCGAGGAAAACCGAGTTGAAGCGGGCTTCATGGGATTTACGTTCTTGACTTCGCCGTTCCGATTGCGTATTTTACTTCCCGCGTGGGGCCGACTCGCCGGATGTGGGGGGCGACGGAAGGTCCGGATGGTCCGTCCGGCGGTCGGCAGGATGCGCATGCTCGGTTCTGATTGCGCGTCATCGGTCCTCTTTGGAATTTTGGAATAAGGAGAAGGATTAGGATGAATCGGTCGATGCTGTTGGGATTGTTCATGATGGCCTTTATTGCGGTGTGGGGAGTCTCATCGTCCCAGGCCCAGGAGAGTCGGACCAATCAGATGGTTCTGGGTGTCGACCTGGGTCCTGCTCTCGGGACGATCGACGGATCGGCCTTTACCCTCGCATTGAGCGGCGATTATTACTCCTCCCGCAACCTTTCGTTTGGCCCGCTGGTTCAGTTGGCCTTCACCGGAGATCTGTCCCAGGTCGGGATCTCCGGACAGCTCAAGTACACGTTCGACGTTCCACATGGCTCGCCCTTCCGTCCGAATTTTCAAGTCGGGCTCGGATTTGTCCATGCGGATCACGAGAACTGGAATGGTGCGGGAACGGGCAGCCGTTCGGACACAAGCTATCTGATTCCGGTCGGACTCGGATTCGAGTATAAGGTTCAGGCTGGCATCCTGCTGAGCACGACAGCCCTCTTGAACTTCTCCAATCTGAATAACGCGGCGGGCGGATTCTGGCAGGACAGCCTCAGTCTCCTTTTGGGAATCCGGTTCCTGCTGTAAGAAATCGTTTCGGGGGCCCGCAGGGGCGGGACCGGTGACCCGCCGGATCCTTTCCTCGGCGCCGGGTTCCCTGATGGGCCGTCCCCGGAGCGGGATCCCGGGTCGGCCCGCCTGCATCTGGCGATGCGGGTCGATGATCCCCTTCGCAACCGGGAGAAGGTCCGGTCCCCTCCCCTGGTCCCCGAGCCGCTTTGGCGGATCCGGCTTCCCCGTCCCTGAGGGCTCAGTCCCGGACCCTTGCCACTTTTTCCTTAATTTAGTAGACTTGGGGTGCGATTTTCCCAGTCCGGGAAAAAGGGCTCGGCGGGGGCACTTCGGTTTGGAGCCTCGGAAGGCCGCATGAAACGCTACGTCCAGTGGGTTGTCTCGCATCCGTTCCTCACCATGGGGGCCGTTATCTTGGCCACCCTCTTTTTTATCTCCCAGATTTTCAAGATCGAGATGAAATTCGATCCGAAGGACATCCTCCCGCAGAACCAGCCCTATGTCCAACTCAACAACAAGATCGAGGAAGATTTCGGCGGGAGCCGGGTCGTGGTGATGGGGATCGTCGCAAAAAACGGAGACCTTTTCAATTCCGAGAGCCTCAGAAAAATCTCCTTGATGACGGAGGAGGTGAAGAAGATCAATGGCATCAAGGAAGAGAATGTCTTGAGCCTCTCCGACCGAAAGATCAAGTACATCAAGGCGACTCCGGAAGGACTCATTGTGACCCGACTCATGGAGAAGGTCCCGGTGACCCCCCAGGAATCGGCCGACTTTAAGACGAGGGTTTTTTCCAATGACCTCTTCGTCAAGAGCCTGATCTCACCCGACGGCAAGGCCGCCGCGATCATTACCGATTTTCGATCCTGGATTCCCCCTCAGGAAGACGCCTATGGAGAGGCAGGATCGGGCGGCGCAGATTGGCAGAAATTCCAGCAGGGAGGAAAGGGGGAGAAAGCCCCGGCGGGGGCCAGCCGTCCCGAGGGGTCTCCAGGCGCTTCCGCAGGGACAGGGAGCCCGCCCGTCCGGGAGTCCGCTGCCAAGGCGCCCGGCCTGGTCTCCAAAGAAACCGGATCCACCCCGCCCGGGGGCCCCAGCCCCTCTGCGGCGACCCCGTCAGGTTTCGCCTCCTCCCCAACCACCTGTCCCTCTTGGATGGAGGGTCAAAAGAACGCCCCGGGCTGGCTTCCCGACCTGTTAATTTATTGTCAGCTCAAAGACATCGCTCTTAAGTACCGCGACGACAATCACGAGGTCTATCTCGGCGGCCTCCCGGTCGTCCTCTCCTTCTTCTGGAAAGATACCTTCCAACAGCCCTTTCTCTTCGTTCTCGCGATTCTGATTGTAGGCCTGCTGCACTGGTACGCGTTTCGGACCTGGCAGGGCCTGATCATTCCGCTCGTGACGTCCCTGCTGTCGGTCGTCTGGGCGATGGGGCTACTGGGGATTTCGGGTCGGCCGATGGACCCCTGGAATGCGATGACCCCGATCCTGATTTTGGCGATTGCCGCGGGGCACTCCGTCCAAATCCTCAAGCGCTTCTATGAAGAGTACGAGCGTCTCAGAATGGAGGGACGAGCTGCCGATCGGGCCACCGTCAAGGACGCCGTGGTGGAATCGACCGTTCAGGTGGGTGCCGCCATGGTGACCGCGGGCCTGATCGCTTCGGCGAGTTTCGCTTCGCTCATTACCTTCAGGCTGAAGACCTTCCAATCGTTCGGCCTCCTGACAGCTTCGGGAATCCTGAGCGCACTGGTCCTGGAACTGAGCTTTATTCCCGCGCTTCGGTCGGTCCTGAGGCCGCCCCAGAAGGCGGTCGCCGCACGAGGACCCGATTTTCTGGATCGCTTTCTGACCGGGCTCGCCGTTCGGATCACCGGTTCGGGAAGGCCGATGATCCTGGTCGTGGCGTCCCTCTTTTTCATCGCCTCGGTGTTCGGGGCCTCCCAAATCCGAGTCAGCAACAGCAATCGCAATCAATTTTTTGAAAGTACCGAGCTGCGCCAGGACGATAAGATACTGAACGCCAATTTTGCGGGGACCTCCACCATCTATCTGTTCCTCCAGGCCAAGAGGCCTGACGCCCTCAAAGATCCGAAGGTCCTGAAGGCCATCGACGGCCTCGAACGCAGATTGGATCAGCTACCCGGGGTCGGCAAGACGGAATCTTATGTCGATTATCTCAAGAAGATGAATAAGGCGCTCCATGGCGGCGATCCGACTTTCGATCGACCTCCGGACTCCCAGGAACTGTCCGCCCAGTACCTCTTCCTCTATTCGGTTTCAGGAAATCCGACCGATTTCGCCCGGCTCATCAACGGGAGTACGTCTCAAGCCGTCGTCTGGATTTTTCTCAAGAGCGACAGCACGAACCTGGCCGAGCAGCTCATCCGTGTGGTGGACGATTACAAACGGGATCATTTCGATCCGAGGCAGGTCGAGATCGGGGTGGCCGGGAGTTCTCCTGTGGTGCTGGCGCTCAATGAAGAGATGGTTCATGGGAAGATCAAAAATATTATTCAGATCGCCTTGATTACCTTCCTGATCACGGCCCTGGTCCGCCGCTCTCTGCTCGGGGGGGTTTTTGTCCTGATTCCCCTGACCCTCGCCGTGATGGTCAATTTCGGGATCATGGGATTTACTGGAATCACCCTGGGAATCGGGACGGCGGCGATCTCGGCGATGGCGGTCGGAATCGGGGCGGACTATGAAATCTATCTGATCTTTCGGCTCCGCGAGGAGCTTGAAAAGACCGGTAGTATCGAAAAGGCGGTCATCAAGACGCTCACCACCTCGGGGAAGGCGATTATCTTTGTCGCCGTGGCGGTCTCCGCAGGGTATGCCCTCCTGGCGTTCACGGGCTATTATCTGCATATGGAGGGGATCCTTGTTCCCCTCGCCATGCTGACCTCCTGCCTGGGGGCATTGGCCATTCTCCCCACTCTGGTGATGATTTTTCGGCCCGGTTTTGTCTTCGGCGCTCAGAAGAGGCCGATGTCCTGATCCGCGGAGGGAAGACGCGGTCCGCCTTTTATAAAAAATCCCTGTTGAATACCCGCCTGCTCTGCGGGCGGGATGAAAACAGGGCTCGCCGAAGGCGAGTGAAGGTTCTATAATGGCGGCGTGAGCGCGCTAAGAAGGACAAGACA
>Ga0070733_10001764_pt1 | contig 15935 bp, 14 predicted proteins | sample Coa_R1_9_FD_66450 | JGI IMG/M metagenome (GOLD analysis project Ga0070733, IMG submission 66450) | Surface soil microbial communities from Centralia Pennsylvania, which are recovering from an underground coalmine fire - Coalmine... | ecosystem: Environmental > Terrestrial > Soil > Unclassified ... | reverse complement strand
TCTTCCTGTTGCACCTTGCGTTTAAAGCGGCGCAGAGCGTTCTCGAGGGATTCGCCCTCTTGAAGTCGTACTTCTGCCAGAACCGAACACCCCCAAACTCGTCCTCTTAGGACCGAACATTTATTTCAAGGATTTTACTGCAAGTCAAGTCTAGCGTGGCAAAGTTGCCCAAACGACTTAGCCCAGAGCGCGTGTCTCATTATGAGACGACGCGGGATTTCAAGAACTCAACTCCGACGTCAGTACACCAGTTTCACACCCACCTGCACCTGCCGGGGCGCAAAAGCGGCATTGGGCTTCATGAAGTTGGTCGGGAGGGTGTAATAGCCGGGCGACGGCTGGCCATTCGCCGTCACCGAGCTGGGCACAAAGTACGAGGCGGTCGTGACCAGACCGTTGGACGTGATGGCTACTCTCTGATTGTCGCGGTTGAACAGGTTGAACGCATCGGCCATCAGCTCGAGCCGCACATGCTGGCGCAGCTCAAACTTGCGAGTCACGCGCAGGTCTTCGGTCGCGTAATCGGGCCCGGTGAAACCGTTGCGGCTATAGCCAGGCAGACGGTCGTTGAGGTCGTTGCCATCCTGGTTAGGATCGCCCGTAACTGTGGCCGTGACCGGCCTTCCGCTGCCGTAGGTGAAAATCGAGGAAACCTTCCAGTCGTTGAAGTAACGGCCCAGGATTTCGTGCTCACGATGAAAGGGGCGCGGCTCAGCGGAAATCGCCGCTACGACTCGCAAGCGCTGATCGGTCACACTCGGGCCTCGCTCAGCATTCGGATTGTAGGAATTCTGCACGGTCGCGGGCTGGCCTGCGACCAGCGCGTCCTGGCCGTCGTCGAGCGCGCGCGCGTAAGTTGCCGAAAGCCTCAGATATGTGCCGAGCGCTATGCGGCGGTTGAGGGAGATTGTCGCGCCGTTGTAATTGCTGTAGGCCGCGCTTTGAAATTCGTCAATCTCGCCCAGTTGCGCGATCAGCCTACCGAGCGGATTGATGCAGGGCGGAAATGGGCAATCCAGAGTTGGAGTCAAGGTCCATGTGGCGAACGAATCAATGGTGTAAGTTCCGCCCTGAAAGATCGAGCCGGTCGAGTCGAAGATGGGATACGTGGCGGCTGAGGGGGGAAGCAGATTCACATCCAGAGCTCGGATCAGGTGCTGCCCGCGCACATTGAGCAGCGACAGCGTGATCGTTGAGTGATCGGCAATTTCTTTTTCCAGCGTGAGGCTCGCCTGCTGCACTCGCGGCGTGACGAAGTTCGGCGCGAACGCCGACACATCGTGCGTCACTCCCTGGGTGAATCCCACTGGCAGCGAACAGTTCGTCGAATACGCCGGACAGTTCACTAGCGAATTGGGATACGAGGGAAACACCTGCCGGTCCCAGTAATGCGAGGCGTTCAGAAATACCTGCGAGTCGGTGATGCCGTTTTCCGTGGCTACGGCCGAATTGTAAATCTGCGGAATACGGACGTAGAAAATTCCGTAACCTCCACGCACCACGAGCGGGCGTTCCTTGCCGATGGAATACGCGAAACCTGCCCGCGGAGCGACATTGTAGGGTTGAAGAGGAACCTTCCCGGCGGGAGGAAAGAGCGGATTCTGAAGCAGACCAGCCGTGGTAAAGGTCTGCAAGTCCCAGCGCACGCCGAGATTGACGGCCAAACGGTCGGTCACGCGGATCGAATCCTGGGCAAAGGCGGAATACTCGTTCGTATTGGGGCGCGAAGCGGCGCTGCCGAAGTTCTGCAAATAATAATGCGGTATCTGATGGGCAAACGCCCGCAGCGGCGTCAGCGCCAGACCCTCCTCCTGGGGCACATAACTGTACGGATTTACTTTCAGCGGATAGAAAAGAAATTCACCGCTTTGCTGGCTGGGAAAGAAATCGTAGATCCGGGTGAGCAAGGCGTCGCCGCCAAACTTCCAGGAATTTCGTTTCGCGTCGAAGCTCAGGGTTTCAGCAAAGTGCAGCTTATGTTCGCGGGTCTGCCGCGGCAGCAGGTCGGACCGCCCCATTCCGTCAAGGATGGTCGGAATCTTCACCAGCACATCGTTCGTGTTGCTGTAGGACTGCTGCAGGTCGCGGGAAAATTGCGTCCGCAGGTGGCTGACCCAGCGCGGGGACAGACCGCTGGTCAGCGTTACGGCGGCGGTTTCGGTCGAAACCAGCTCTTCCCCGTTGTCGCTGATCGAATCGTAGGTCACCGGGCTCGCGGGATCGAGGAACACGTTGTTTGCGCCCCAGTAGCGCGAGGTGTTCACCCGCATCCCGAGCTGATTACGCGCCGTCAGATTGATATCGAGCTTGGCGAACGCCGAATTTCCGATCTGCGCCGCGGGATACTCCCCCGCGATTGAACTCAGCTGCGCCGCCGCGGCAAATACGAGGGCTTCGTCAGTCAAATCGTAGTCCCCCGGCGTGTAGGGACCGGTCCCGGCCTGCGGAATCACCTGCGAGCTGCCATTGAGAAACTCGACCACATTCGGCGAATGAAAAATGTGCTGATCGAATCCCAGGAAAAAGAAGGCCTTATTGCGCTTCAACGGACCGCCGAATGTGCCTCCCATCTGCTGCTGCCGGTTGTGCGGACGGAAGGCAAGAAATGGATCCGCGGCGCCCAGCGAGCTGTCGCGCAAGTGGTAGAAGCCGGTGCCGTGAAAATGATTTGATCCCGATTTCGTCACTACATTTACGACGGCGCCACCGGCGCGTCCGAGCTCCGCGCCATAGGAATTCGAGGACACGCGAAACTCCTGCACCACGTCGGTCGAAAGCTCGTAGGGCTCGCGATAGCGGCCGCGCCCCTGGGCGAAAAAGGCGTTATTGAAATCTCCGCCATCCACCAGAAAGCTGTTCTGAAAGCCCCGCAACCCGCCGAACGAGAGATCGCCGTTGGTGGCCGATGTGAGGCCGCGCGGATCCTGGGTCACACCCCCGGAAAGCAGCATCAGGTCGGAAAACCTGCGGCCGTTCAGGGGCAGGTCGCCCAGGGCGCGCGAATCGAGCAGCGCCGAAACCGCGCTGGCGCTGGTGTCAATGGTGGCTGGAGGCGCCGTGACCGTGATCTTCTCTTCGACGCTGGCCACGGTGAGCTGGAATGCGATCTCGGCAACGCCGCCGACAGCCACATGCAGCGGCGGGGTCATTTGCGGGGCCATCCGATCGGCCACCGCGCGCCCGGAATAATCTCCCGGCGGCAGCAGATCTATGGTGAAGCGCCCTTCGCCGTTGGTGACTGTCGGATAGCGTCGGCCGGTGCCTACGCTCACGATTACGACCGACGCGCCGGCGATGCGGCCTCCCGTGGCATCCTCAACTGTGCCGCGAATCGCGCCCAGCGATGAATCCTGCGCGTTCGCCGGCAACTGCAGAATGAAAAAGAAAACCGTAAACAGCAAAGCCAGAAACGCGAGGACGAGAAAAAGCGCGCGCTGCCAATCCATAGGACAGCCCTGCCTCTAGTGAAGGACATTCCTCGGAGAGCCGGTGGCGCGCGCAGCCGGGGGCGCGCGAGATTCCTCAAGAAACCCGAGCCCTGTATAGCACGCTCGCGGTGCCGAATTCGGTGACCCGCAGTAAGTTTCTGTCATGGATTCCCGTAGCGGGAAAACGCTGGCCAGGGTCTGTAGGGAGGGAGCTCCTTACAAGGAGACGTCACGGGGAGGTCCCTCGGCCCGCGAAGAAGAACGCGGGCTCTCGGGATGACGTCCGTCAGTGGGGAGAAATGCCGAACTCCACCATCCTCACTGATCCTCGCAACATCGCGCATGGCCGTGTTATTTTCAACTTCGTCCCATAACTTATGATCCGCTCCTTCAAAGGCATCTCGCCGACCGTACCGGCATCGTGCTACGTCGACGCCTCCGCGCAGCTCATCGGCGATGTCGTACTCGGCGAGCACGCCTCGATCTGGATGAACGCGGTACTACGCGGCGACGTCCACGAGATCCGCATTGGTGCCCACTCCAACGTGCAGGACAACAGCGTGCTGCACGGCATGAAGCAGCAATACGGTGTCTACCTTGGCGAATACGTGACCGTAGGCCACTCGGTCACGCTCCACGGGTGCGTTATCGAAGACCGCTGCCTGATCGGCATGGGCTCGATCATCCTGAACGGAGCGAAAATCGGCGCCGGATCGATCATCGCCGCGGGGACGCTGATCCCCGAGCGCACTGTGGTCGAGCCGGGCTCGCTCTGGATGGGCTCTCCGGGCAAGTTCCGCCGCAAGCTCGAAACGGGCGAAGAAGAGGTGATCCTGCGCTACGCGCGGAATTATCTGGGGTATAAAGAGGAGTATTTGAAAGAGCGCTAATATTCGCGCCTGTTATACGCCGCGCGATACGGCGTTCGATCCTGTTACTCTGGGAATGTCCTTTCAGGATTGTCATCCTGAGCGGCCGTCATGCCGCGAAGGATCTGTGCAACTCCGGCGACAGGCTATGCGCTACAGGCGAACTGCATAGATCCTTCGGTGCGCAAAGAACGCGCCCCTCAGGATGACAATGCAGGCGCCTGATGCTTCGACCAACGATCGAACGACTACGACCGACATGATCAAAGCTGTCCGAGGAACGCGCGACATCTTGCCGCCCGACACGGCGCTGTGGAACCACATCGAGGCCGTGGTGCGCGACGTGTTCCGCGCTTATAACTTCCAGGAAATTCGCACGCCGATCTTTGAGAGCACGGAACTCTTTGCCCGCGGCGTGGGCGAAGAGACTGACATCGTCAGCAAAGAAATGTTTACGTGGGAAGACCGCGGCCGAGCCGAAAGTGACAAAGGACAGTCGCTCACCCTCCGCCCCGAAGCGACTGCGGGCATCGTTCGCGCCTACATTGAGCACAAGCTCGGCGATCGCGGATTGAACAAACTCTTCTGTATCGGGCCCATGTTCCGCCGCGAGCGGCCGCAGAAAGGCCGGTACCGCCAGTTCTACCAGATAGACGCGGAGATCATCGGGCCGTCGTCGGCGGGCAGTGAATCGCCGGCGCGCGACGCGGAAATTCTGGAAATGCTGGCCACGCTGCTCGACCGGCTCGGCATTGACGGATGGTTGCTGCAGCTCAATTCGGTGGGGTGCGCTAACTGTAGACCAGACTACTTCCGGGCCCTTAAAGATGCTCTGCGAGACGTCGCGCCGAGAATGTGTTCAGATTGCCAACGACGCGCTGTGACAAACCCCCTCCGTGTCTTCGACTGCAAGGTTCCCGAGGATCAACCGATCATCAACAACTTGCCAACAATCAGCGACTATCTTGACCAGGCATGCACCCAGCACTTTTTGCAGGTGCAAGAAATCCTCCAGGCCTTAGATATCCCTTTTAACCTCAATTCACGCCTGGTGCGCGGCCTCGACTACTACACGCGTACGGCGTTCGAATTTACCCACGGCGCGCTGGGCGCGCAGAATGCGATCCTCGGCGGCGGCCGCTATGACGGGCTCTCGGAAGCCCTCGGCGGTCCGCCCGCTCCGGGCATCGGATTCGCGATCGGCGAAGACCGGCTGGTCCTGACGCTGCAAGAACGGACTCCACCCGAGAGCGTCCTGCGCAAGCCTGACGTTTACATCGCGCCGCTGGGTCTTGGCATGGATATGCAAGCCGCGCGGCTCGCCCGCGAACTGCGGCGTCATGATCTGGCGGTTGAATTGGGCGACCAGAATTTTCGCCTGAAGAAGTCGTTCGAAGCAGCTGATCGAGCCGGGGCAAAATACATTCTCATCGTCGGCGAAAACGAGGTAAAAGCCGACGCCTTCGCGCTGAAAAACCTCGCCACGGGCGAGCAGATCACGGTTCCCCGCGCCGAGCTGGTGCAAAAGATTTCAGGATAAAGATGGGACGGGATAACCGATTTTGAGGCCGTAATCGGCGACTGGTCTGCAAACCTCTGGCCGCTTGGGCCGTCCAACGTATGGAAGAAACGTTTACTTGACGTATGATGGCTCTGCATACGCTGCGGCCCGCCAAACACCGCAACTGAGGCCCATGTTGGCTGGCTGTTACGCGTTTCCCCCGGCAGGACCGTTTCCGTGTACAGGAGAAGGACCATGAAGCCGAATGCAATTCTGCTGTCTTGCCTGATTCTGGCCGCGAGCGCTTTCGCTCAGATGGACATGCCCAAGCCCGGCCCTGAGCACAAGCGCCTCGACGTATTCGCCGGGTCCTGGACCCTGGACGGCGACGTCAAGCCGGGCAACATGGGCCCGGGCGGCAAAATGTCAGAGACGGAAAAATGCGAGTGGCTTGACGGCAACTTCTTCCTGGTCTGCCGTTCCGACTTCAAAAGCGACGCCTTCGGCAATGGCTCCGGCCTGTCCATTATGGGATACTCCTCCGATGATAAGGCCTACACCTACCGCGAATTCAACAGCTGGGGGGAGTTCACCGACTCGAAGGGCTCGGCAGACGGCGATACCTGGACCTGGCTGAGCGACGAAAAAATGGGGACGTCCACCATGAAGGGGCGGTTCACGATGAAACTGACCTCCGCCTCGGCCTACACTTTCACCTACGAGATTTCGCAGGACGGCACAAAGTGGGTGACGGTCATGGATGGGAAAGCAGCCAAGAAGTAGTTCTGGGGTCCGGTCACGCCAGCGGTCCGGGATGCCGTCAAACTCCTCGGCTTCGGAGAGTTACTCTCGAGGAATCCCAGTCCGGAAAAGTACACAGAAAATAAAATGCGGCCGGGCCAGCCACCCGACCGCATCGCACGTGAAGTTCCTGTCCCGCGTGTCATGTCCGCCGCGTGGCGGACAGGGAACGCCTGCAATCCAGCAGTCTGATCGCGCTCCGAAGAGCCCGATCGAGGAGGAGGCCGCAACGCCCGGGCAACCAGTGCGCTCACGCGCGTCTGGAATGTCCCCCGGTGAACTCACCCTCGGGAGTTCGCCGGCTGCCGCTGGTACTGCTGCGATCCAATCGCGAGTTCAAGAATCCTCACGTTTTCGCTGAACCCACTCTCTTGCACTTTGTTTCTTGGCGCAATACAAATAATTTCCTTGCCTGTGCAGAACCTGTGGACGTTGAGTCTTCCCTGTGGATGAATGAGGAAAAGTGGAGAGGAAAAACTGGAAGCAAAATTGGGAGGGGGAAGCCTGACCGTACCTAAAATGGAACTGAGCTCAACGTCAGAAACCGGGCCGACGGGGAATCCCTTGCAGACGGGGTCCGCATTCTGTATATTCAGTCTGTACTGAAAGAAACGATATGCCGGAACTGACGGGATTGCAGAAGCAGTACATCCTCCACTGGGGCGAGATGGGGACGAAGTGGGGGATCAACCGGACGGTGGCGCAGATTCATGCGCTGCTGTACCTTTCGCCGCGGGCGCTGCCGGCGGAGGAGATCGCGGAGACGCTGAGCGTGGCGCGGTCGAACGTGAGCACGTCCATCCGCGAGCTGGAGACGTGGGGCATCGTGCGCGCCGTGCATGTGCTGGGCGACCGGCGGGAACATTATGAGTCCATGAAAGACGTGTGGGAGATGTTCCGGCTGGTGATTGAGCAGAGGAAGCGGCGGGAGATTGATCCGACGCGGGAAGTGCTGCGGCAATGCCTGGCGCAGCTGGATGCAAAAGAGCCGGGCGCAGAATATACCCGGGAACGGCTGGCGGCGATGGCGGGATTTTTTGAGGCGGTGACCGAGCTGTATGACCAGATGAAGCGGCTGCCGACCGGCACGGTGCGGAAGATGCTGCGCATCGGCACCAAGCTGAAGAAGAAGGCGGGGTAATTTTTTTTGCTTCTTGTGTTCTAACCTTACAGAATGATCTGAAACGGAGATATCAGCATGAATCCGAAAGCGCTATCTACCATGATCGCCGCGTTGCTCATCCTCGGCGGTGTGATATTCGGGGCACTGGGAGGGATTCATGCCATGTACACGTTGCTGGATCTGCGCGATCCGCGGTGGCTGGTCCCGGCCGATCCTGCAGTTGTAAAGGCGATGGCGAATTCGGCTGTCAGACTGTCGGGTGGGGGCACGAATATGTGGCGGGCCTGGATTGGCTTTAACTTCACCCACAGTCTCGGTCTGCTGCTGTTTGGCGCGTTGGCAGTCTGGGCCGGGTTCCGGGTCGGCAGGCTCTCGGCCGTCGTTATGCCGGCGCTTGTTCTGGTCGGAGGCGTCTATCTGGTTGTCGCGTGGCTCTACTTCTTCCGCAGTCCTGTGATTGGCGTTGCTTTTGGCACTGGCTGCTTCGCTGCGGCGTGGTTGCTGTCGTTCAGGTGACGCCGCCGACCGGGCACTCGCACCCCTGGCGATCCGGTAGAATCCTCTTGGTCTTCCATCAATCGAGCTTCGAACAAACCTTCGAAGTACAGGGAAAGGGACATGACTGAGCTGGCGAACAGACGAATCTGGGTGACGCGGTCGGGGCTGCCGCTGGCCATCGAACTGGAGTGGCCGTTTCATCAGTCCACGTCGGGGGCGGATTTCTGGGTGCTGCATGGGGACATACGCCTGGCGGGATCGGACGGGCTGCAAGCGCAGGTGGCGGTGAACTTGTCGCAGACGGTACGCGAGGTGATGCCGTCGCTCGAGCCGAAAGACGCCGAGGCGCCGGTGATCAATGCGCTGCGCAAGGAAGTGGACCGCAGGCAGATAGAGTTTGTAAAGTCGGGGAAGCTGCTGCCGGTACCGTTTTCGAGCCGGCATTATGACTTCAAGCGCGGCCAGTGGGTGTTTGGTAAAGCGACCGACGACGGGATCGCGGAGTTTCTGGAGAAGAAGGTGTATTGGGAAACGAAGTTGGGGTCGGCTCCCGTGTGGATCGGCGATCCGGCGGAGGCGCAGTATCTGCAGACGACGCCCGCGCACGTTTTGGAAGTGGCGGCGGGCCTGGCGGCGCGCGGGCTGATTCGGATTGAAGGCGACCGGGCTGAGGCCATGGCGGATTTGATGAATCAGGCGGAAAAATTCGAGAATGCGCGGCGTGCGGCAGCCGAAGAGCTCGAGAAGAAGCATGCGTTTGAAAGAGGATGAGCGAGTCGCGAGTCCTGAGTTGTGCGTTTTCACGAGCCGGGCCACAATCCCCGGCTTTCTTTTTTCCCCTTCAGATGTGACTAAGCGGGCGGACGTGCACAGGTCCTTCGCTTCGCTCAGGATGACAAGCTTTTTTCTTGAGTCACCTTTCGGAATCCGCTTTCCCGGAAAACAATCCCCAGCAGAATTGCGGCGCGATGGCGTAGTTCAGCTGCACCAGGACGATGGCGGCGATGCTGTAATACGTCCCGAAGAAGCACAAGGCGGCGCCGGCGGCGTAGAGCGACTGGGCGATGACGATTCGGCTTACCACGGCGGAATGAAGGTCGGCGGGGCGGTCGTCGGCAAGCAGGTGATGGCGGGTCGCGTAAATCCAGCTAAAGAGGAGCACGAGTCCGAGTAACAGAATATTGAACCAGTAGACCAGCAGAGCTGTGCGATAGTGGATAAACTCGGCGAGCAGCGAGGTGGTAAAGGGCGTGAGCGTGATGCAGCAGAGAAAGGCGATGTGAATCCAGGCGAGGTTGCGGTCGGCGCGCGCGAAGTGGTTGAGCTGCGTTTGCTGGCCGACCCAGAAAATGCCATTGGTCATGACGCTCATGAGAAAGATGACGAGGCGTGGCGATAGGGCGAGTAGCGCGTGGCGCAGATCGGGCTCGGAGTGGATGGCTTCCGCGGCCGGAACGCGCAGATCGAGCACCAGCAGGGTCATGGAGACGGCAAAGATTCCGTCGCTGAGAGCGGCGATGCGCTCGACGCTTTGTCCGGCAACGCGGTTGTAGAGAGAGGGCATCGAAAGGAGTTTATACCGGACCGCGCGACTGAATCGGAAGGAAGACGGCAGTGAAGGCCAGAGGGACCTTGAGATACGGCATGCAGCTCGTGTGGGTGCTGGCAATCGTGTCTGCCGTGGCGTGGGCGCAGAATCCACCTGGATCAGATCAGCCCGCACCGGTTTCGCCCGCGCCCGAAGCGCAGCACCAGGGCATAACGCAGGAGCCGAAGCGGGAAGAAAACCGCAAGGATGAAAACGTGGCTGAGCAGGCGGCGGACGCGACGAAGAAATTGGGCGAGACCACGCTATCAAAGCTGACGGATTGGGAAAACGGCTGGCTGACCGGGCCCTATGTGGGGAAAGAAAGAAATCTGGTTAGCGTTACGTCGCGTCAGCGCTGGGATATCTATCTCCAGCAGACGCTGACCACGCCCAGCGCCTATATCAAGCGCATGTTTGTAGCCGGCTTTGACCAGTGGCGGGAGTCGCCGCCGCAGTGGCCGGAAGGATGGAATGGATACGGCGAGCGGTTCGCGTCGCGCGAGGGGCAATTCATTACGGCGAACAGTCTGGCCAACCTGGGGAATGCGGCGCTGCGCTACGAGCCGAGATACGACCAGTGCAAGTGCAGCGGATTCCGGCCGCGGACTTGGCACGCCATTCTGCGCAATTTTCGAACCTACGACCGGCATGAAGAGAATCTGCATCCGCAGTGGGCGCTCTACGGCGGGGCGTTCGCAGGCGGAGTAATTTCAACTTACTGGAAGCCGCATCCGAGAAACGCGCTGGCGGAGGGCGGATGGGCAGTGCTCGGGCAAGCCGGATATGGGTCGCTGTTGAATTTTTTTACAGAGTTTGCCGGAGACATCAACCGAAAACTGGGCGCACACCGGCAGGCACGATCCGGGCGCTGAGGGCCTTGTACGGCATAAGGAATTTCCTGCCCTCGCGGTACCGGAGTTTCCTGATTTACCAAGAGTGGAAGCGCCCGATAGAAAAAGTGCGGGATTCGTGTTTCAAGTATTGTGGGGCAGGTTCGGGCAGAACGTCATGCAGGGGATCGCCCCCTCGTAGTGTGGCGTACAGTCCGCTTTTCTCCTTGTGAGCCTGCCCCATTTATTAAGCCGCTTGAAGCCTAGGTGCCGGGCTTTTTCCGAGCAAGAATTTAACTTTTGCGGACCACGCTGGACACGGCCGTGCCGAGGCTGAGGAGTGTTATCAGCGAAATAATGCCGAGCGAAATGACGCAGTAGATGCACCAGACGCCGAGGATGTCCCTTTCGACGTGAGCCAGATAGAGAGAAAAAGCCAGGCCTGCAAGAGCGGGGACGAGTAGCAGGCGGTAGAAACGATAGGCCGCGAGTCCGCCCATCAGGATGTATCCGGCGATACCGAGGGCGGCGACAGGAATGCCGGCGAGCGTGGCATAAGGGCTGTGGTTGACGACGCCGCAATCCCAGTGCGCGTTGATGTCGCAGGGAGCGTCACCGGCTTCGCGGTAGTGCTCGCGAAGAGCGAGTGAGGAGACGATGATTCCAAGTACGGCCAGAGTGAGTAAGGCGTATTTCATGAATCCGTCCTTGCTTCCGCTAACTAGTGGTTAACCCTTGGCTGCGAGGGCGCTGGAAGCGTCTTTAATTAGATCAGAAATCTGCCAGTCGCCGCCGTGATACCAGGAGAAGATTTTGCCGTCGGGGCCGATAACCGCGGTAGAGAGGTTGTGGGTGATGAGTCCGCCTTCGGGCTTAACGGTGAGGGCAAAAAAGTCGGCGAGGCGTGGCAGATCCGCCGGGTGCGGGACAGCGAACTCCCAGCGCTGGAACAGCGCGGGTTCATGGGTGTGAGCGACGGAATATCCATATTCGCGGAGAACCTTGGGCGTGTCATGTTCGGGATCGAAGCTGATGCTAAGCAGATGCGTGCCGGCGAGCGCGGGATTGTCGGTAGTCTGCTTATAGATTTCCGCAAAGTTGCCGCTTATGCGCGGGCAGAAATCGGGAAACGGGCATCGGGTGTAGATGAACGTGAGGAACAGCACCTTCCCGCGATATTGCCGGAGTGAGATTCGCTTGCCGCTTTGGTTGGTGAGGGAAAAGTCGGGGACGTCTTCGCCGGGCGCGGGCAAGTGCAGAGTGCTCACAGGCGCGGCGGGCTTGGCGGCGGCGTGGCCGGTGACTTTGACGTTCTCAAGCCAATAGTCGGGCTCAGCGTTGGGATCTTTGCCGGCCGGTTCGACAACCACGACTTCGGCGGAGATGGAGTCGCCAGGCGCAAGCTGGCTGAGCGTGGAAGCCGGTTTGATCTTATAAGACATGGTCATGGCTTCCATGAATCCCTGGATCATGTCGCCATCAATGATGGCGGATTGATCCTGCGCGTTGACGGAGACAATGCGCCCGGTGAAGGGGTAACGCTTGGCGTTGGGGTTCGCCGACGGCGCCGGTTTGCGGTTGCAGCCAGAAAGGGCGATGAGGGCCAGAACAACGATGAAGCAGATTCGTCGGGCGCTTAAGCGCCGATGGAATGACAAAAGGTCTTGGTTGATCATGGCATTTATTCTAGCTTTCTTTCCGCGCGCAAACGCCCAGACGAGGAGTTTTCCTGTCTCCGGCAAGTTCAGGCGGGAATCCGGACAGATAAATGAATGATCTGGGCTGCCCCGGGTCAGGCTTTGCCGTTGATCTTAGCCCACCACCAGCGGACGCCAACGAAGAGGAATCGCCAGTCGCTGAAAAATTCGGGGGGCTTGCCTTCAAAGGCGTGGCCGATGAACTGAAAGATCCATCCGATGACAAAAATGGCGAGGGCGCAGAGCCACAGGTGATGAACGAAGATGCTGGCGATAAAAACTGCAATTGAAACAAGAATTAGAGGGATGCCCAGGGTGTGGCATAGGCGGTTGACCGGGTGCTGATGGCTGGTCGCGTATTGCGCGATCCATTGCTCCGAAGTGCGATTGCCTAGCATCGTGGCGATCATACTACGGACGCTCCCGAACGAGCGACACCTAGTCCCACTTACCCCATTGGCGGCTAGAGTGGGCATTCCTCAAAGACCTGGCGGTAAGCCACCTGCGATTTGAACAGGTGGCCGCTTAGATGCTACGCGCACAAGGCGGTGCGCAGTGGTCGCAGATGTGAGTGGAGTAAGCGGGCCGTGGGGGCGGGCAAAGTGGGATGCGCGGGTTGGGCTGGGGTGACGGGTCTGGGACGATGACGCTTGTGGTTCCTCGTGCGGATCTCCCCGTTGAGAGGAATCGAGAGAGTAAATAGTGGGACGAGGAGGCGGTTTTCGAGAGCTGCGGCCCTCGCAGTGGGAAGTTTTCACCACAGGGGCACCGAGGAACACAGAGGATTCACAATTGGGGCGCTTCTTGGCGATTTGCATAGGTGATCGGCGGCGAAGTGGTATGTCCTTACCGCCGCTTCGAGCGAACGCCTCGCTGGGCATGGGGCGCTGCCGGCAAGTACGGGGTCCTTCGACTGCGGAGTTGCTTCGCGCTCCGCGAAGCAAATTCCTCGCTCAGGATGACAAGGGGGATTAAGTGTGATTAATGAGGTTCGGATCAGGGCTTGCGCGAAAGAGCTGGTTGCAGGGAGGTCCCTCGCTCCGCCTGAAAAACGGCTTCGCTCGGGATGACCTCCTTCGGAAATGAAATGGGCATCTGTCGCGAAGCACAGAACGAAACGGAAAAGCAGATTCCTCGCGGGATGAGCCCCGCTCGGAATGACAAAATCCCCACTGAAGCCGCAAAGAACACGGCTTGAATGGGGCACCCGCGCCCGCGTCCGTCCTACTTCTTGCGCAAAACAAAAAGCGCGCGACAAAGGGGGCGCCCGGTGCGGTTCTTCCCTATCCTGTACAATCGAAAATTTATGTTGCGCTACTTCACGGCCGGGGAGTCGCATGGCGAAGCACTGATCGCGGTGCTGTCGGGGCTGCCGGCTGGAGTGAAGGTGGAGCAGGCGTTTCTGGACCGCGAACTGTGGCGGCGGCAGCAGGGCTACGGGCGGGGCGGGCGCATGAAGATCGAGCGCGACTCGGCGCATATTCTGTCCGGCGTGCGGCATGGATTGACGATCGGGTCGCCGATCGCGGTTGAGATCGAGAATCGGGACTGGAAAAACTGGCAGGAGTCGCTGCCGGTGGAGACGGGCGATCCGGCAAAGCATAAACGGGTGGGGTCGCCGCGTCCGGGACACGCCGACCTGGCGGGAGCGCTGAAATATAACTTCCCTGAAGCGCGGTATGTGCTGGAGCGGGCGTCAGCGCGGGAGTCGGCGGCGCGGGTGGCGATCGGGGCGATTGCGAAGCTGTATCTGCGGGAGCTGGGCATTGAGATTCTGAGTCACGTGGTAGCCACGGGCAGCGTCACGGTGACGGAGACGGTCGAGTGGGAGAAGATCCGTTCGCTGTATGACCGCGAGGAAGTGCTGCTGAATTGCGCCGATGCAGAGCTGGAACAGCGCATGAAGGATGAAGTGGACAAGGTTCTGCGAACGGGCGATTCGCTGGGCGGAGTATTCGAAGTGGTTGCGCGGAACGTTCCGCCGGGGTTGGGGACATACGCACAGTGGGACGAGCGCCTGGACGCGCTGCTGGCGGGAGCGGTGATGTCGCTGCAGGCGGTGAAGGCGGTGGAGATTGGCGCGGGAGTGGCGGCGGCATATGCGGCGGGGTCCACGGTGCACGACGAGATTGGCTATGCGGGGAGTGGGGGATTCACGGCGTTCTCGCGTCCGCATAACAATGCCGGCGGGATTGAAGGCGGAGTGTCGAACGGGGAAGAGATCCGGGTGCGGGGATATCTGAAACCGATTTCGACGCTGCGGCGTCCGCTGCAGTCAGTGGATTTCGCAACCCGGGAGCCGGTAAAGGCGGCGTATGAGCGGTCGGATGTGTGCGTGGTGCCGGCAGCCGGAGTTGCGGCCGAGGCCATGGTGGCGCTGACGCTGGCGCGCTGCGCGCTGGAGAAATTCGGCGGCGACTCGATGACGGAGTCGCTACGCAATTTTGAAGGGTACCGGGAGCAGTTGAAGAAATACTGATCGAGTTGCGGCTGAAAATCTAATTCGGAATGATTTATCCAATTGTGAAGTTCGGGAATCCCGTGCTCGAGAAGCCGTCGGAAACAGTGACGGTGTTCGACGAGGAATTGAAGAAGCTGGTCGAGGACATGTTCGAGTCCATGTACGCGGCGCACGGAGTGGGGCTGGCGGCGCCGCAGATCGGCATGGGACTGCGCATTGCGGTGATTGATGTGACGTTTAAGGAAGATCCGAAGGCCAAGCTGGTGCTGGTGAATCCGGAGATCATTCACACGGAAGGAAAGCACACGCAAAGCGAAGGCTGCCTGAGCATTCCGGACTTCCGGGAGAATGTGTCGCGGCCGAACAAGGTTACGGTACGGGCGCAAGACGTGAACGGGAAAGTTTTTGAAAAGACGGGAGAAGAATTGCTCGCGCGGGCGCTGCTGCACGAGACGGATCATCTGAATGGGAAGCTTTACATCAGCCACCTGAGCGGGCTGAAGCGCGATCTGATGAAGCGCAAGATCAGGAAGCTGATGAAAGCGGGGGAGTGGTAGAAATTGAGTGATTGAGTCATTGAGTGATTGAGGACGCGGGCGGGCCGGGTTTTCAATTACTGAGTTACTGAATCACCCAATTCCTCAATGGCTCTCGATCTGGTCTTCTGCGGCACCCCGCAGTTCGCGGTGCCATCGCTTGAAAAGCTGGTCGAGGCCGGGTTTCGCGTGGCGCTGGTGGTGACGCAGCCGGACCGTCCGAAGGGACGGGGACTCGAGCTGGTGGCGTCGCCGGTGAAGCAGAGCGCATTGAAGTTGAAGCTTCCGATCGTCCAGCCGGACAAAATCAAAACCAACGACGAGTTTCGGGCGCAGCTGGGCGGGATCAGGCCCGACGCGATTATTGTGGTCGGATACGGGCGCATCATTCCGCAGTGGATGCTGGATCTGCCGCGGCTGGGGAATATTAATGTGCACGGGTCGCTGCTGCCGAAATACCGTGGGGCGGCGCCGATTCAGTGGGCGATTGCGCGCGGGGAAACGGTCACGGGCGTCACCACGATGCGGATTGATGCGGGGCTTGATACGGGCGACATCCTCCTGCAGCGCGAGATGGCGATCGGGCCGGAGGACACGGCTCTG
>Ga0070733_10001763_pt1 | contig 15936 bp, 14 predicted proteins | sample Coa_R1_9_FD_66450 | JGI IMG/M metagenome (GOLD analysis project Ga0070733, IMG submission 66450) | Surface soil microbial communities from Centralia Pennsylvania, which are recovering from an underground coalmine fire - Coalmine... | ecosystem: Environmental > Terrestrial > Soil > Unclassified ... | reverse complement strand
ATGCACGGGCACGCGCTCGGCGCGGCCGGCGGCATCGAAGGCGTCGCGACGGCGCTGGCCGTGTACCACGATATCATGCCCCCGACGATCAACTACGAGTTCCCCGATCCCGAGTGCCGGCTCGATTACGTGCCCAACGTCGCGCGTCATGCGCCAATCCGCGTTGCGCTCTCGAACTCGTTCGGCTTCGGCGGCCACAACAGCGTCATCGTCCTCGGCAAGGTTCGCCCTACGGGCTCCTAGCGTGAGCGGCGAAGCGTACCGGCGCCGGCTGCGCGCCCTGCTCCGCCTTGCAGGCATTCGCAAGCGTGACGAATTAAGCGTATTTGAAATGGCCTTCGTTCATCAGAGCTATGCAAGAGAGCGGGGCGGCCGGTCGAACGACCGGATGGAGTTTCTCGGCGACTCCGTTTTGGGCGCCGTCACGGCGGGCTGGCTCTTCGAGCAGTTCGCCGACGATTCCGAGGGATTGCTGACGTTGCGCAAAGCCGCGATCGTCAACGACGCGCAGCTCGCCCGAACGGCACGCCGGCTGGGGTTTTCAGAGCTCACGCTGCTCGGCGCGGGAATGCGGGCAGGCGGCGGGAGCGATAATACGTCGGTGCTGGCCGACGCCTTCGAAGCCTTTGTCGGTGCGCTCTACCTTAGCTACGGGCTGGAGAAGGCGCGAGCGTTCGTGATCAAACACCACGTCGACCAGTTGGATCACTGCACGGACGCGCTGCTCGACGCCAAGACGCGCTTGCAGCACTACGCGCAGGAACACTTGGCGGCGACACCCGTCTACCGGGAGAGCAGTCGCGGCACTCCGCAGCGCCCCGCATTCTATTCCAGAGTCAGCGTCAAGGGCAAGGTCTTGGGCAAGGGGACCGGGCCCTCGAAAAAGGCCGCGCAACAAGCGGCGGCCGAGACCGCGCTGCTTTCGCTCGTTCCGGCAAGCGACGAAGACTTGCACCGCGCGGTTGGATCGTGAAACTCAAGAAAATTCGATCGTTCGGGTTCAAAACGTTTGCCGAACCGACGGCGTTGGAGTTCGGCGACGGCGTCACGGCGATCGTCGGCCCCAACGGCTCGGGGAAGTCGAACCTCGTGGACGCCTTTCGTTGGGTGCTTGGGGAAACGTCGACCAAGAGCATCCGCTCGGGACGTCTGGAAGACGTGATCTTCGCCGGCAACGAAGTCCGCAAGCCGCTCGGCCTCGCCGAAGTCTCGATTCTGTTCGATAACTCCGACGCTTCGTTGCCGATCGACTTCAACGAGGTCGAAATAACCCGGCGCGCCTATCGCGTGGGTGAGAGCGAATACTTCATCAACCGCAGCCAGGTCCGTTTGCGCGACGTTCTCGATTTGGTAATGGGCACCGGCCTGGGCCCCGGCTCCTACGCCATCGTTTCGCAAGGACAGATCGACGCAATCCTCGTCAGTAAACCCGCCGAGCGGCGTTCGCTTTTCGAAGAGACCGCGGGCATCGGCAAGTTTCTGGCGCGCAAACACGAGTCGATGCGCCGTTTGGAACGCACCGAGCAGAACGCCATTCGCATCAGCGATCTGATCGCGGAGCTGGAGCGTCACATTCCGGAGTTGGAGAGCCAGCTTCGCCGGGCGAAGCGTTACCGCCGCATCAGCGCGCGGTTGCGCGACTTGGAGATCCTCGCCTACCTCCGAGCCGGCGCGTCGCGCCGCGCCGAGCGAGTCTGCTTGCGTGACGAGCTCGAACGCGGAGAGGAGCAGCGCGCGGCGGCCGCCGCAAAGGCGGCAACACTCGGCGCGGAAGTCGCCCGGCTGCGAACGCAGCTCTACCGGTGCGAGCTGCAGCTCGAAGAGCTGCGCTCGCAGTCACAAACCGAGCGCAACAACGTCGCCCGCGTCGAAGCGGAATACGCCGCCGCGCTCGCGCGGCGTGAGGCGCTCGAACGGCAATCGACGCAAACTTCGCAGGACGCCGCGCGCGTGCTGGGAGAGCGCGCGTTGCTGGTTACGGCGATGGACCAGCTGGAGGCGCGCCTCGCGCCGCTCTCGCAAGCGTTGGAAGAAGCGCGGGAGCGCGACGTCGAGGCGCAAGCGGCGCTCTCGCAAGCTCGGGCAAAACTCGAAAACGTCTTTACGGACCTGCGCGAAGTCGAAGCCGAAGCGACCGAGCTGGCAACTCGCAAGGCGGAGCGGCGCGTCCAAGCGCAAACGCTTCGCAGCGAAGCGGAGCGACTCGAGCGCGAAGAGCAGACCGCCCGCGAGCGCGCGGAGCAGCTCGAGATCGCCGCCGGCGGCGCGTTACACCGTCAAGGCGAGTGCCGCCGCCAAATCGCAGCGTTCGAAGAGGAGCTGCTCGAGGCGCGCGGGCGTGCCGAGAACGCGGCGCTCCAGGCCTCTGCCGCCCAAGAGGCCGTCGCCGCGGCGCTCGGCGCACATCGCGATCAAACGGGCGACGTCGCCGCAGCCCAGTCGCGCCTGCACACGATCGAAGAGCTGGAAAACTCGCTCGAGGGACACGTTCCCGGAACGCGCGCCGTCGTGGAAGCTCGACAACGCGGCGAGCTGCGCGGGATCGAGGACATCGTTTCGAATCTCATCACCACTAAAGAACGCTACGCTCGCGCGATGGACGTGGCCTTCGGCACCCGCCTCTCCAACGTCGTCACGACGACCTCGGAAGATGCGGAGCGGTGCGTCGAGTTTCTCAATCGTAAAGAAGCCGGCCGCGCTACGTTTCTGCCGCTCGACACGCTCTCCGACCGGCAAGGCCGCAATTTGGATCCGGCGCTAGCCGCGGTGCCCGGAGTTCTCGGGTACGCACACACGCTGGTGGAGACGGCACCGCGCTACGCGGGGATCGTGAACTTCTTGGTTGGAAACGTCTTGATCGTCGATGGCCTCGAGACCGGTATCGAGCTGGTGCGCGGGCGCGGCGTGCGGGACACGATCGTGTCGCTGAGCGGCGAGCAGATCACCGGAGGCGGTGCGATTACCGGCGGCCGGTTTGCGCGCGAACGCTCGATTCTCTCGCGCCGGTTTTTGGCTGCAAGCCTCCGCGAAGCGCTGGCCGGCATGCGGCTGCGGCTCGACGAGGCCGAGCAGGCGCTGCGAGTCGCCCAAGCCCGCGCGCATGCCGGCGTCGGAGAGCGTGACGCGGCGCGCGAGCGGCAGGCGCGCGCGGAATCGCAGCTCGTCGGTTTGCGGGCGCAAACTGCGGCGCTCAACGAAGAGGTCGAGCGTACCCAGGCCGACCTCGCAGCGGCGCGCGCCGCAACGGCTTTGCTCCGCGAGGCGGTCGTGCGGTCTCGGGAGCTGGAGCGCGGGTTCGAGCGGAGCGATCCGGAAGCCCAGAAGAGCGACGACGAACGGCTGCGCTTGGAAAACGAGCTGGTGCGCGTCCGCGAAGAGATTGCGGCCGCGCAGACGGCGCAGACCGCGGCGAGCGCACATGCCGCGGATCTGCGCGAGCGAACGGGCGCGCTGGGGGCCGAGCGCGATGCCGCCAACGCGAGGCTCGGCATGCTCGATCAGGATCGCGCTCGCGCCGGGTCGGCGCGCGAGCGCATGCTGGCCGAGATCGCGTCGCTGATGGAAGAGACTCGCGGTGCGCACGCCCATCTCGAAGGTTTGCGCCGCGGCGTGGGTTCGCTCGACGCGCGCCTCGAGCAGGCGCGTAAAGAACGCGAAGAGTTAGTGACGGGACAGGCTCGGGTCGAGTCGGAGCTGCGGCTGGCCGAACAGGAAGAGCGCGACGCCGCCGCCGGCGGCGAGCGTCACCGCACGCGCCTGGCGCAGATCGAGGCCGAGCTGGGCATGCTGGTCTCTCATTTCGCGCAGCACCCCGCCACCAACGAAGAGTGCGCCGACGTGGAAGGCCGGTATCGGGAAGAGCCCGATTCGGTCGTCGACGAGCTTCCGCGCCTGCGCGACGACCTCGCGCGATTGGAGGCCAACGTCAACCTCAACGCGGAGGCCGAGCGTGACGACGTCGCGCAGCGCGAGCAGTTCCTGCGCGTGCAGCTCGAGGACCTCGCAAAGGCTAGAACGACGCTGCTCGAGTCGATCGCCGAGATCGAACGGGAGAGCCAAGCGCAGTTCAATGCAACGTTCGAGCGCGTTGCCGTGGCGTTCTCTACCATGTACGGCCGGCTCTTCGCCGGCGGTCAGGCGAAGATGTGGCAGACCGAGCCCGCCAACCTCGCGGAAACCGGCATCGAGATCGCGGTGCAGCCTCCGGGCAAGAAGCAGATGCCGCTGGCCGCGCTCTCGGGCGGGGAACGCGCAATGACCGCGGCGGCCTTGATCTTTGCGCTTATCGAGATCAAGCCCGCGCCGTTCTACCTCCTCGACGAGGTAGACGCCGCTCTCGACGACGCGAACATCGAGCGTTTCTGCCAGATGGTGCGCGAGTTCGCGGCAAAGTCGCAAATGCTCATCGTCACGCACAATAAGAAAACGATGGAGAGTGCGGACCGTCTGTACGGCGTTACGACCAAAGAGGCCGGAGTAAGCGCGGTCGTCTCGGCGGAGCTCGCGGCCGAGGTGGAGATGTCGGTTGCCTGACGCCCCGGCGGCAACGCGACGCGCGGCGCTCTTCTCGCTTTTCGACAAAACTGGTTCGGCGGAGCTGGCCCGCGCGCTCGAGGAGCGCGGCATCGAAATCTACGCCACCGGCGGAACCCGAGCATTCCTCCAAGATCGGGGCGTGCATGCCAGAGACGTGGAAGACGTCACCGGTTTTCCCGCGCTCTTTGGCGGCCGCGTCAAGACCCTGCATCCCAAGGTTTTTGGTGCGATTCTCTTCGATCGCACCGACCGCGAGCATCGCGCGCAGGCGGAGAAGTACGCCATTGCGGAGATTTGCGCGGTCGTCGTGAATCTCTACCCTTTCGAAGCAACGGTCGCGCGTCCGGGGACGACCGAGGAAGAAGCGATCGAGCAGATCGACATTGGCGGCGTTGCGTTGCTGAGAGCGGCGGCGAAGAACTTCGAGCACGTCGCCGTCCTGACGCACCCTTCGCAGTATCCGGAATACCGAGCCGCGATCGAGTCGGGCGACGCGTCGCCGGCGCTGCATCGCAAATTCGCCATCGCGGCGTACGAACGAACCGCGGAGTACGACGTTGCAATTTCACACTATCTCGCTGCGGCGGGCGAGGTGTTGCCGAGCGAGCTTCCCGGCGCCTTGGCACTGACGTTGCCGCTTGCCAAACGGCTGCGGTACGGCACCAATCCCCAGGAGCGGGCGGCATTCTATCTCGACCGGCGCGAACGTCTGCCCGAGCAGCTGCACGGAAAGGCGCTCTCTTATAATAATTTGCTCGATCTCGATGCCACGCTGCGGCTGCTCTCTCGCGCCCCGCTCGGGGCGGAGTTCGGGAGCGATCGCGAGCGCTTCGTTCGCGCCGCCGTGGTAAAGCACACGGTCCCCTGCGGCGTCGCACAACGTTCGCACGTCGGTTTGGCGGTTCGGGAAGCGCTCGAGGCCGATCCGGTCTCGGCATTCGGCGGAATCGTCGCGACCGATGCTCCGATCGACGCCGATGCCGCGCAGGCGCTGGGCCGGCACTTTCTCGAGATCGTCGCGGCGCCGGCCTTCGATCCGGACGCGCTCGACCTACTAACGAAAAAAAAGAACCTTCGAATCATGCGCTTTATGCGCTCGCTCCCCGACGAGCTGGCCCACGAGTTGCGTTTGCGAAGCGCGCTCGGCGGCGTTCTCGCTGAAAACGACGACCCGACGGCGCCGGCGGAAGAGTGGCGCGTCGTCAGCCGCCGCCAGCCGAGCCCGCAGCAGTGGCACGACCTCGCCTTCGCGTGGGACGTGGTGCGGCACGTGAAGAGCAACGGTATCGTTATCGTCAACGGCGGAACGACGCGTGGAATTTGCGCGGGTCAGACCAACCGGGTCAGCGCGGTACAGATCGCGTCGCAGCGCGCCGGTGGCCATGCCAAAGGTGCTGCCTGCGCGAGCGATGGCTTCTTTCCTTTTGCCGATGGTTTGGAAGCCGCCGTCGCGGGCGGATGCGCGGCGATTATCGCGCCGGGCGGATCGGTCCGGGATGGTGAAGTCATCGCCGCAGCCGACCGCGCCGGCGTGGCGCTGGTCTTCTCGAGCTACCGCTACTTCTTGCACTAGATCACCAGGAGCCTCACATGCCGCGTTTTCTTCACACGTCGATCTTCGTCAACGACATGAAAGAGTCGATCGATTTTTACACCGAGAAGCTCGGGTTGCGCCTGCTCGACGGCCCGTTTCACTATCCCGGCAATGCCGATATGGCGTTCGTGGGAAACGATTGGAACTCGTACATCGAGCTGGTCTACGACTTGGAAGAGCATCCGCCGTATGCGCTGGGCAACCGCTACGAACACCTGGCTCTCGAAGCCGACGGCGACCTCCGCCAGTACGTCGACGCACTGCGATCCAAGGGCGTAACGATTCTCAAAGACGTCTACAAGTCTCCCGGCGGTACCCGCGCGATTGCCTTCGTCGAAGATCCAAATGGAATTCCGGTTGAGCTGCTCGAGCCTCGTCAGCGATAGATGAACGGATCCGCCGGGGGCGCGACGCGTCGCGTGCTTCCCGCAACCAGGCGAAGATTGCCGCCGATACTCTCGATGCGCCCGTCGACGCGCAGCCAGCTGCCCATCCCGTAGCGCGGTGCGCGATCGAGGCGGACGACAACCGGCGCCGCATCGGCGCGGCAACACGTTATCGCGTAGCGAACCAAGGCGCTTTCCGTCCCGTTTCGCGTAAGCGTTCCGGTAAACGTCAATCGCTCGCCGGCGAAGAGATCGGTTAACGTCGTTTCGGTCGCGTGATACTGTGGGGGCGGGGCGCCGGCCACCGCAGCGATCAACATCAAGAGCGGCGCGCATCGCCGCGCCGCGCTCTGCTCGCGTCGATACGCGATCGCGCAGATCAGCGCCGCAGCGGCGCATACCGCTAGAAGCGGCGCGATTGCGGGATTGACGAGCGCGTCTCCCCGCCGGAGCGCGACGATTGCAAATGCTGCGACCAGGAGCAAATAGGCCAGCGCATCGTGGCCGTTTTCGGAGTGCGCGCGCCGCGCGAACGCGCGCAGATCGATGATTCCGGCGACGCAGAGGAAGGCCGCGGCGGCGACCGGAGCCTGGACGCGCAAAGCCCCGGCCACCGCGATCGCGCCCAGCCCGCACGGCGCCGCCGCAAAACCGAGCAACGCGCCGGCCGCGGCGCCGAGTAGCGGCGACAGCTTTGCCGGATCGATTGCTGCGGCGGCCTGCGCCGCAGCGCCGGCGAGCAGTGCCGAGGGAAGCAGAGCGGCAAGATCACCGAGCAAATCCCAGGTATGCGGGCAGCCGAGCCGGCTTTCGTGGCGGAACACGCGCGCAACCACGAGCGCGGCGGCGAAGCGCGCGACGGCGACGACCGGCCCGAAGAGCAGCCACGTCGCGGCGGCGGCGGGAAGCGAACGCGCAGACGGGCCGGCCGCGCAGCCGCAACCGAGGTACGCGACCGCGTGATGATGGCGTAAGAAGCGCCCCGCAGCGATGCCGGCGAGTAAGAATGGTGCGGCTTCAAAAAGAGCGCTCGCCGACGTCGCCAGCGCGCTGCGCAGGGTCTCCGGTGAGAAGAGCGTTGCCAGGGCCAGTAGCGCCGCTGCGTAGAGCGCGATACGCACCGGCGGCCATCACGCGCGCGGGCGCAATGGCTAGTCAGTCGACCCGGCGAACCGGTCGGCCGAGCATGCCAGAGAACTTTGGCGCCCCGCGCGGCACCCAGGACTTCGTTCCTCCCGAGTCGGGGCGGTGGAACGCGCTCGAAGCGCGGATACATCTTCTCGCGGAGCGTTTTGGCTACGGCGAGATTCGCACGCCGGTCTTCGAGTCGACCGAGCTCTTCGTCCGAGGTGTCGGCGCGCAGACCGACATCGTGGAAAAAGAGATGTACACCTTCAACGACCGCTCCGGCCGTAGTCTGACGCTTCGCCCGGAATGGACGGCGCCGGTGGTCCGGGCCGCCCTGGAACGCGGCCTTTTTGCGCTCGGGCCGCTGCGGCTGTATTACATCGGACCGATCTTTCGCTACGAGCGCCCGCAAAAAGGGCGCTACCGGCAATCGCACCAGTTCGGCGTCGAGTGTTTCGGGTTTGCGGGTCCCGAAGCAGACTTGGAGGTGATCTCGCTCGCGTGGGAGCTTGTGCGCGGGTATGGGATCGGCGATGCGGTGCTCAACGTCAACTCGATCGGCGACGACCAATGCCGGCCGGCGTATCGCGATGCGCTGGTCGCGCACTTTCGGCCGCATCTAGCGGAGCTGAGCGAAGAGTCGCGTGTGCGAATCGAACGGAATCCGCTGCGTCTGCTCGACAGTAAAGATCCCGCCGACGCTCCATTCGTGGCGAGCGCGCCGGCCTTCGAATCCGTGCTCTGCGCCCCGTGCCGCGAGCACTTTGACGCGCTCAAATCGTATCTCGATTTGGCAGGCATTCCGTTTACGGTCAATCCGCGTATCGTTCGAGGACTCGATTACTACGGAAGAACCGTTTTCGAGATTACCTCGAGCGTCCTCGGCGCACAAAGCAGCGTTTGCGGCGGCGGCCGCTACGACGGTCTGGTAGCGTCGCTTGGCGGCCCCGACGTACCCGCGGTCGGTTTTGCTCTGGGGATGGAACGATTTCTCATGATGCTCGAGGCCCGCGGTTCGCAAGCGCAAGCGCCGCGGAGGGGACTCCAGGCCGTCGCACTGGGAGCGCAAGCGCGCACCGTCCTGGCGCCGGTCGTCGCGGAGCTGCGCCGCAGCCTCGACGCGCCGACCTACATGGACTACCTGGAACGCAAGCTGCTCGCTCAGTTGAGAATTGCCGACCGCAATCGAGCGCGCTTTGCGCTGATCCTCGGTAGCGACGAGCTAGCCGCCGGCGAGGCGGTGCTGAGGGACCTCGAGGAGCGAAGCGATCGCAGAGTGCCGTTCGGTTCGATAAGAGTCCTTGTCGAGCTTCTCGTAGAAGCGGGCCTGTGATGGACGAGCACTACGCGCAGGAGACGCAAACGCTACGCGAACTGCTTGCGCTGATGCACGAGCACGACCTCGATACGATAAAAGTAAGACTCGGCGACGCAATCTACGAGCTCTCGCGCGCAGGCTCCGAGCCGGCGCTGCAGGCCGCGAACTTCTCCTCGAGCGCGGCCGGCGAAAGCGCCCCGGTGGCGGGCGCAAACGTCACCAAAGTGCTCGCGCCGTTGACCGGCGTCTTCTATCGCGCGTCGTCACCCGACGCCGGCTCGTACGTCGAAGTGGGCGATCGCGTCGAAATCGGCGACATCTTGTGCGTGCTCGAAGCCATGAAGCTCTTCAACGAGATTCAGAGCGACTACGCCGGTACGATCGTGCGCGTCGTCCCCGGTAACGGCGAGCTGGTCTCGCAGGGTGAAGAGCTTTTCTGGATCGAGCCGCACTAGTGGGCCGCAAGCCATGAGCGACGCGATGGCGCGATACCACGGACGGCGCGACTTTGACGAACTCCTCGCCGACCGGCGCGGGTTTCTCGATCCGCCGCAGTATCGCGAGCAAGTCGAAGCAATCGTCGACGCGGTCGTCGCCGCGCTTCGAGCGGGCAACAAGGTCCTGTGGTGCGGCAACGGCGGCAGCGCGGCCGAAGCGCAGCACATGGCGGCGGAACTCTCCGGGCGCTACTTGCGCGAGCGGCCGGGTCTGGCCAGCGAAGCGCTCTCGGTGAACTCCTCGACGCTGACGTGCGTCGGCAACGATTACGGATACGACTACGTCTTCTCTCGCCAGGTGGAGGCTTTCGCGCGGCCGGGCGACGTCGTGATCGGCATGACGACGAGCGGCACCTCGCGCAACGTCGTGCTTGCGCTGCAGGCGGCGAAGCGTCGCGGCGCCGTGACGGTTGCGTTTACCGGTAACGGAGGGGGCACGGTCCTCGAATATGCCGATCTTGCGCTGATCGGTCCCGATGGGTACGCTGCGATCGTCCAAGAAGTCCACCAGGTCATGGCCCACATCGTCTGCGACTTGGTCGAGCAGCGGTTGATCTTCGAGGGCGGCATACCGTGACGGCACTGATGGCGCCCGACGCGCGAACGCTCTTTGAGCGCGCGAGGGGCCGCCGGATCCTCGTCATCGGCGATCTGATGATCGACGAATGGATTTGGGGCACGGTGACGCGCATTTCGCCCGAAGCCCCGGTTCCGGTCGTCGCCGTCGGGGACCATTCGTTCACGCTCGGGGGAGCCGGTAACGTTGCGAGCAATCTGCGAGCCTTGCTCGCCGGCGTCGTTTTTGCGGGAACGATTGGCGACGACGCGTTCGGCGTGCAAGTTCGCAGCCTGCTGCAAGACCAGCAAGTGGACGACTCGGGAATCTTCACGCTGACCGATCGGCCGACGACGCGCAAGACGCGGATCGTGGCGCACAATCAGCAAGTCGTGCGGGCCGACTGGGAGTCCACCGCGCCGTTAACCGAGGACGACCGCGGCCGGATTGCGGCCTTCGTTCGGCGGAAAGCGGCGGATTGCGACGCCGTGATTTTGAGCGACTATGCCAAAGGGTTACTCTGTCGGGAAATCGTCGAGGCGACGTCGATCTGTCCCGTCGTACTAGCGGATCCTAAACCGCAGAACCTCGGGCTCCTTCGCGGCGTGACGTGCGTCGCGCCGAACGCGGTGGAAGCCTCCACGATGACAGGCGTTCATATCGTTGACGACGCGAGCCTCGAACGGGCGGGCGTGCGCCTCGTCGAGATGCTCGACTGCCGCTACGCAGTCATTACCCGCGGCGAGCACGGAATGGCGCTCTTCGGACGCGATGGCGAGCGTTTGAATATCCCGTCCGTCGCACGGACCGTTTACGATGTGAGCGGTGCGGGCGATACCGTGATTGCCGTCCTGGCACTCGCGCTGGCAGCCGGCGCGGCTATCGAACAGGCGATGCAACTGGCAAACTTTGCCGCCGGAGTCGTCGTCGAGAAGCTCGGAACTGCGACCGCGTCGCCCGAGGAGATCGTAGCGCTCGTCGAGCCCGCGACCTAGATGAACGCGCAGTTCTTCGGCCGTCTGCTGCGCGCGCAGGAGGCGGTCGAGTGGCGCGAAGAGCTGCGAGCCCAGGGCCGAACCGTCGTCTTTACCAACGGCTGCTTCGACGTGTTGCACGCCGGTCACGTGGAGTATCTCGCGTGGGCGCGCGCGCAAGGCGACGCCCTCATCGTAGGCTTGAATGAAGACGATTCGGTGCGCCAAATCAAAGGCCGCGCGCGCCCGATCGTGCCCTTTCGCGACCGAGCCGAGCTGCTGCTGGCGCTGCGCAGCGTCGACGCCGTCGTTGGATTTTCGGAACGCACGCCGGAGATTTTGCTCGACCGCATTCGACCCGACATTCACGTCAAGAGCGACCAATACCGTGAAGACGAGCTTCCCGAGCGAAGCGTCGTGCTGGCGTATGGCGGCCGAATCGCGCTCGCGCCGCACGCGCCCGGAAAGAGTACGACGGAGACAATCGCCCGCATCCTCGATGCGTATAGCCGTCACGGCTAACGGGCCCGGTGAGGTCGCCGGGTGGCTGCGGCCGCTGCTGCGCGCGCTCTACCGGCGGCAGCCCGATCTGGAGGCACTGGTCTTTCTCGTGCCCGACGACTATGCAACCGGTTTCGAAGCGAAGATGGTGCGCGATGCGTTCCCGTCAGCCCGCGTCTTCACCCCGAAAGAGTATCTGAGGTTCGCGTTTGGCGCGCGGCTGGAGAACCTGCCGTCGCACGCGGATCTCGTGCAGTATATCGGCGGCGACCTCTTGCACGCGGCGCGCGTTCACGCGCGCTTGAAGGGCCGGGCCGCAACCTATAAGTTCTCGCGCCGATCGTACCGTTCGCTTTTCGACCGCGCCTTCGCGGTGGATGCGCGTAACGTCGAACAGCTTGTCGCGTGGGGAACTCCGCCGCAGCGAATCGAGCGAGTCGGAAACCTGGCAATCGACGGCGCCCTTTTCGAGGCCGGTCTCGCGCAAGAGCCCGGGACTCCGGCCGACGGGATCCTCATCATGCCCGGCTCGCGATCCTACGAAATCGAAAATCTCGTACCGTTTTATTTTGCGGCGGCTTTGCGAATGCTGCGGGAACGCCCCCAGCTGAAGATTGCCTTTGCGCTTTCGCCCTTTACGCCGCGCGCGCAGGTTGCAGCGGCGATCGCGAGCGGCGGCCATCCCCGAATGTTCGGCCGAAGCGGCCGGCTGGTAACCGAGGCGGGACGCGACTTCCTAGCGACGGAGTCGGACGACGTGCGCATCCCGCTTCTGAGCAACGCGCTGGCGGCGGCGCGCAGCGCGCGTCTGGTCTTGACCATTCCTGGGACCAAAACGATCGAGCTGGCCGTCCTCGGTAAGCCGGCCATCGCGATTACGCCGCTCAATGCGCCGGAGCTCGTAACCATCAACGGCCCGCTGACCTATCTCAGTCGCGTGCCGCTGATCGGAGTTCCGCTCAAACGCGCCGCGGCAGTCGCCGTCTCTCGCCGCTTTCCCTATCACACGCAGCCGAACATGGATGCCGGCGGCGAGTTGATTCGCGAAATGCACGGCACCGTCACTCCGGGACGAATCGCTCGTATCGCGCTCGACTCGTACGACGATCGTGCCTGGATTTCGTCAGCGGGCACGGCATTGGCGGCGCTCTATCGCGACCACGTCGGCGCGGCCGATCGGATGGCGGACTCCCTGCTCGGCTTGGCGGCATAGCACGAGATGGACTATTCGGTCGTGATCGCGACGAAAGACCGGCAAGAGTATCTCAGGCGAACGCTGGAGTCGCTGGAGGTGCAGACCGGCGCGCCGCCGTTCGAGGTGATCGTCGTCGACAACGGGTCGGCCGACGACACGCGGAGCGTCGTCGAAGCGCGCGCGGAAGGCGTTGTACCGGTGCGATACCTTGCCGAGCCGCAGCCCAATCGCGGAAAGGCACGCAATCGCGGCGTCGAGCTCGCGGCAGGCCGCTACGTTCTCTTCTGCGACGACGACGTATCGCCGCCGCCGAGCTGGCTTGCCGCTCATGCGGCGGCGCAGAGCGGCGACGACTGCGTGGTAAACGGGCCGATTATCAACGTGCCGTCCTACGATACGACGCCGAAGCCGGCGCTGGCCAACTATTCGCGCGCATTTCTCTGTACGTGCAACGCATCGCTCTCGAAGGAAACCTTTTTCCGCGCCGGTGGCTTCGACGAAGCCTTCGATCTCTACGGCTGGGAGGACACCGAGTTGGGCGTGCGCCTGCGCGAAGCGGGATGCCGCTGGAAGTTTGCTTGGGATGCTTTTCTTTGGCACGTCAAGCCGCCGGCGGAGAACACGCTCGAAATCGAAAGCCGGAAGGCCATCGAAAAGGCGCGCATGGCGGGCCGTTTTCTCGGCAAACACCCCTCGCGCCGAGCGCGCTTGGCAACCGGTGCCCACGCACTCAACCTTCTTCGCGCTCGCTACCTCTTACCGGATCCGCTTCTCGCGTTCTATGCGGGTCTCTCGAGCAGTGACGCGCCTCAATGGTTGCGGCGCCTAAGTCGCGGACAACTCTTGGACGCGCTTTACGCGCGCGAGCTCGTTCGCACGCTCGATGCCGGCGATGTGCGCTGAGCGAGCCTTGCTCTATTGCGCCGGCGGCGGCATCGGTGACTCGCTGGTTGCCTCGGTGGTCGCGCGCGCGCTGCGACGGAAATTCGCAACGGTCGACGCACTCACTCTTCCGTCGCACCGCGAGCTGCTCGAGCGGGTGCCCGACGTCGACGGCGTCTTGGTCGATGAGGGTCCCGATGGAGCCGTTGCGGAACGGCTCGAGCGCTGTGGGTACGAAGCCTGCGTCGTTACCTGGGCGACCTCTCGAACCGCTCGAATTCCGCAACGCGCCGGCATTCCCGTTCGAGTCGGTCAAGCGCGCCGCTTCTACTCGTTTCGCTTTACCAACCGGGTCGTCGTCCGAAGCGAACGCGGCGACGTCACCTCTCACTGGGGCGATGTCCTGCTGGACTTCGCGCGCGCCATCGGCTGCGACACGGAGGAACGCCGCTATCGCTTCGTGCCCACGGCGCAGGACGAGCGCGACGCGGCCGCGCTGCTCGGCGGCTGCGAGGGATTCATCATTCTCAATCCGTGCAACGCGATCGCGTCGCGGCGCAGCTGGCCGCTGGCCGGCTGGGCGGAACTCGCACGCGAGGTTCGCGATCGTTACGGCGCGCGCGTTCTGGTGAGCGGTTCGCCGGCGGACGCGCGCTCGACGGAGGGTATCGTGCGTCTCCTCGATGGGCAAGAGGGAGTCGTTTCGATCGCCGGGCGCACGAGCGTCGGCGCCTTTGGCGCGGTCGCGCGCCGCGCGCGCGCGTTCGTGGGAATCACGACCGGCTCGATGCACGTTGCGGCCGCCGTCGGTTGCCCGACGGTGGGCATCTTTCCCTTTCAATCGGATTTCCCCGAACGCTGGGCGCCGCTGGGCAAACGGACGGCCGTGGTGCGGGCCTCATTTCCTTGCCATCCCGGCGATACGAAGGAACGCTGTCGCGACTACGCGTGCATCGAGAACCTCGATCGCACGAGAATCCTCGCCGCGCTCGACTCGTTGATCTCGTGATTGCCGCGACGATTCAGCTCTGCACCTATAATCGGTCGGCGCTGCTCGAGCGCGTGCTCGAAGCCTGCTTCGACCAGACCCTCCCCGACGACTCGTACGAAGTCGTTCTGGTCGATGACGGCTCGAGCGATGCAACGCCGGCGGTCATCGAGCGCGCGCGTCTGCACGCATCGTGCGCGTTTACCGCGGTAAGCCAAGAAAACCGCGGGCTGGCCGCCGCGCGCAATGCCGGAATCGCGCGCGCGACCGGCGAGCGCATCATCTTCATAGACGACGACGTGCTGGTGCTGCCGAACTTCGTCTCGGAGCATCTGCGCAGCCATGCGACCAGGCCGCAAGCCATCGTGCGTGGCGGCGCCATCGAAGTCGAGTCGCTCGACGAGCTGCCGCCGCCCGTCTGGAGCATCAAGAACTACAGCGGCAACTATTTTTGGACGACGAACGTCTCCGCCCCGCTGGCGACGATTCGCGCGATCGGCGGATTCGACGAGTCGTTCTCGGAGTACGGCTGGGAAGATATAGATGTCGGCTTGCGCCTTCGCGCTCGCGGGGTGAAAGCCGTCTTCAACCCGCGCGCTCTCGTGTATCATTTCAAGCCGCGGCTGCGCGCGAGCGGCATCGATGGCCTGGTGGCGCAGGCTCGAGCCAGGGCGCGCACGGCCGTAGCGCTTGCGCGGCTTCATCCGCACTGGCGCGCCTTTCTCGCGACGGGAATCAATCCGGCCCAACGCCGGTTCGCGGCGTGGCGACGGCGGCTGGGATTCGCCGGGCGCCTACGCGACCGGCTCGCCGAACTCGGGGAGCGAGAACTCACGCCTCGCGAGGCTCGGCTCGCGCGCGCGCTCGCAAACGAAGCCTACTTTGAAGAACTGGAACGTGCGCTGCACGCTTGAGCGTCCGTGAGGATTCTGCTCTCACGCACGGATCGAATCGGGGATTTAGTCCTTTCGACGCCGGCGATCGCGACGGTTCGAGCCTCGTTTCCGCAGGCGCACGTCGCCATCGTGACGAGCGACTATAATCGCGTCGTCGTGGAACGTAACGGCGACGTCGACGAGCTCATCGTGCTCCCAAGCGGCGCCAAGCCGCGGGCTTTTGGTGCGAGCTTGAGCGGATACGACGTCGCGATTGCGCTTGCGCCGCGCTTCGTAGACCTTCAGATCGTGGGTGGAACGCGCGCGCCGCTTAGAATCGGCTATACCTACGAGCGGCGCTGGTTTGCGCGGCTCACGGCGGGCCTCTTTCTCAATCGCGTCATGATCTCCGAGGCGGATCCCGAGCTCTGCGACATCGAACCGCAGCGTACCGTCCGCCACGAGGTCATGCAATTGCTCGATCTCGTGGCGCTCGCCGGCGCGGA
>Ga0070733_10001761_pt1 | contig 15940 bp, 7 predicted proteins | sample Coa_R1_9_FD_66450 | JGI IMG/M metagenome (GOLD analysis project Ga0070733, IMG submission 66450) | Surface soil microbial communities from Centralia Pennsylvania, which are recovering from an underground coalmine fire - Coalmine... | ecosystem: Environmental > Terrestrial > Soil > Unclassified ... | reverse complement strand
GCCTCGCCGACCCCGACCGGCTCGCTGCTGCTCGGCAAGGCGGCCGCCAACGGCGTGCTGGCGGCGGCGATCCTGGCGATCACCTTCGCCGGCTGCGCCGTGACGCTGCTGTGGCAGCGGTCGGTGCCGGTCGCCGCGGGTCCCTTCCTGCTGATCTGGGGCCTGCTGCTGGTGCCGACGCTGCTGCTGTGGACCGCCTTCGTCATGGCGGTGCAGACGGCGTTCGGGCAACGCACCGTGACCTACGGCGTCTGCATGGCGGTGCTCGCCCTGACCGGTTACCGCGCGGTCACCGGGACGATCAACTGGGTGGGCAACTGGCCGCTGTGGCGCGCCGTCCGCTGGAGCGAGCTCGGGCCCTTCGAGGTCGACCGGCGCGCCTTGCTGCTGTCGCGGCTGGCGGCGGCAGGGATGGCCGGCTGTCTGGCGGTGATCGCGGTGCGCGCCTTCAGGCGGCGCGAGCCCGATGCCATGGGCACCGTCCATCGCCTGCAGCCGCGGGCGCTGGCGCGGCGAGCGCTGCGCCTGGCGCCGTTCGCCCCGCTCGCGGCGGTGCCGCTGGTCGCCGGCTCGCTGCTCTGGCTCGCCGTGGTCTATGGCTTCCAGGGCGACGCCGCCATGAAGCAGCAGAAGGACTACTGGAAGCAGAACCTCGGCACCTGGAAGGACTCGCCGGTGCCGGCGATCGCCGCGGTCGACCTCGACGTCACGCTCGATCCGCCGCGCCACTGGTTCCATACCCGCGGGACCTACCGGCTGTGGAACGACCGCGGCGCGGCCCTGCCGCGCTTCGCCATGACCGCCATGCCGGGCTGGCGGAAGGTGACCTGGACGCTCGACGGCAAGCCCTACCAACCGGCGGACCGCTCGGGGCTCTATGTCATCGCGCCGCCGCAACCGCTCGCTCCCGGCGCGCGGCTCGCCGTCGGCTTCGATTGCGAGGGGCTGCTGCCCAACGGGGTGTCCAAGGACGGCGGCGAGCTGCGCGAGTTCATCCTGCCGTCGGGAGCGGTGCTCACCAGCCTCACGCCCAGCTTCATGCCGGTGCTCGGCTTCGTCGAGGAGATCGGCGTCGACAAGGACAACCGCTACGAGCCGCGGGTCTATCCGCCGGACTGCTACCTGGGCAGGACCGATGCCGCCTTCGGCAGCAACTCGCCGTTCACCACTCGCATCCGGGTCACCGCGCCCGCCGCCTACACCGTCAACTCGGTCGGAGTGCTGGAGAGCGAGAGCGTGGCGGCGGGCCGGCGCACGGCGGTCTGGCGCAGCGACCAGCCGGTGCACTTCTTCAACCTCATCGCCGGCCGCTGGCGGGTGCGGCGCGGCCAGGGGACGGCGATCTTCTACGACCCGCGCCACGCCTACAACGTGCCCGCGATGAGCCGCGTCCTCGACGCCGCGCGGCTGTGGTACTCGCGGTGGTTCTATCTCTATCCCTGGCGGGAGCTGAAGCTCTCGGAGTTCGCGGCGCATGCCAATTACGCCCAGGGATTCCCCACCGACATCAGCTTCTCGGAGGGCATCGGCTTCCTGACCAAGCCCGACTTCGAGACCGACGCCGTGTTCGTGGTGACCGCCCACGAGTCCGCTCACCAGTGGTGGGGAAATCTGATCGTTCCCGGCAAGTGCGCGGGCGGCGACCTGCTCTCGGAGGGCATGGCCCACTTCTCGACCCTGCTGCTGACCGAACAGGTGAAGGGCCTCGGGGCGCGTCTCGAGTTCGCCAAGCGCATCGAGGAGAGATACGGCCGCAACCGCCATCCCGACGCCGAGCGTCCGCTGGTCGAGATCGACGGCTCCCGGTCCGGCGACACCACGGTGATCTACGACAAGGGAGGCTGGGTTTTCTGGATGCTGCTGCGGCAGCTGGGGCGCGAGCAGGACCTGGCCGGCCTGCGCCGCTTCGTCGCCGACTGGAAGGACAGCCCGGACCACCCGGTGCTGCAGGACTTCGTGGCCGCGATGCGGCCATTCGCGGCGGACCCGGCGGCCTATGACGCCTTCGTGCGGCAGTGGTTCTTCCAGGTGGTGGTGCCGGAGTACCAGCTGCGAGAGGCGCGGAAGCGGCAGGTGGCGGCGGCGGCCGGCGATTGGGAGGTGACGGTGATGGTCAGGAACGCCGGCAGCGGCCGCATGCCGGTCGAGGTGGCGGCGGCGCGCGGCCGGCGCTTCGACGCGGCGGGCCGGCCGGAGGCGGCCTATCGCGACGTCCGCGCCACGGTGGTGCTGGGCGCCGGCGAGGAACGGCGCGTCACCCTGCGCTGCCGGTTCGAGCCCGACACCGTGGTGGTCGATCCGGACGCCCTGGTGCTGCAACTGCGGCGCAAAGCGGCAGCGGCCAGGTTGTAGGCCTGGCCGCTGCGGTCCCTGCTGGTGGTGATCTCCTTAGTGGTGATCCCAATGTCCGCGGCGGAAGTAGTGGCGGCCACCGCGCAGCTCGTAGTGGGGGGCGACCCAGCGCGCTTCGGCGTGCGGCGGGCGGTCCCAGCGGCCCGGCGTCCAGACGTAGTGGTGAACGCCGACGTCCCAATCCCAGAAGCCGCCGATCCAGACGTAGCCCGGACCGGGCGTGTCGACGACCGTCTCTTCCTGCACCGGTGGCGGCGGACCGTCCACCTCGAACTCTCCCTCGACCCCGACGCCGGCGACAGGGCGCACGTAGCAACCGGCGGCGACGAGGCTCAGGGCCAAGGCGGTCAGGAGCAGCGAGGCCCTGAGCCGGCTGGCGAATGGCGTGTGCATGACTTCCTCCTTGTCGATGAACCGCGATTTTGGAGGAGCCGGTTGGCAGCCGGCGCTCGCACCGGCCGCGGCCAGCTCCTCGACGACGCTGGCAGGAAGGGTAAGTGCAAGAAGAATGCCGCTGACGGGCTCGCCGCGGCGCGCCCGGCAGCACGTGCCGAGACTCAGGGCAGGCGCGGGCGGCCGCCGGCCCAGGCCACGGGGTAGCGGACGCAGGGGCCGGCGACGGGGTCGGCGAGATGCAGCGGATAGCAGGCCGGCGGGCCATAGATGCCGTACGGGTCGATGAAGTACCAGCGCTGATCGCCGGGATCGCGGCGGGCGAAGAAAACGTGCAGATGGGTGTTCGGATCGCCCGCGCCGCGCTTGCCGCCCGGACCGGTGTTGCCGGCCCAGGCCAGGAACTGCCCGGCGGCGACGTGCTTGCCGAGCAGGCGCTTGTCGATGGTCTCGGCTTCGGTGCCCCACTGCCGAGGATCGAGATGGCGGCTCGCCTGGTCCTCGGCGCAGCCGGTGGCGAGGAGGTGGACGCGGTAGGGTGCGAGCTCCCGTTCGCCGGCTGGCGGCTGCGCCATGGTCTGGGACCATGCGGCCGCGCAGTCGTGCCGGGCGCCGTCGCGCAGGTGCATGTAGATGGTGCGGTAGGCGTCGGGGACGCCGCCGGCGTCGTGGCTGACGACGATGGTGTTGCCAGACCACGGATCCCAGCCGATGAAGACGACCTTGCCCGGCGCGGCGGCGCGGGCGGCGAAGGTGAGCGCGTCGTCGCGGCTGAAGTCGGCGGCGTGATGCCAGCTGCCGGGGCCGTAGAGCCAGACGGCGCGGCGCCGGACCGCGGGGTCGGCGAAAGGCAGGGTGAACGGGGCATCGGCGACGGCGAGGGCGGAGAGGCGGACGTAGCGATTGCCGCCGTCGCTGATGACCGGCCAGTGATAGGTCACGGTCTCGCCCGGGGCCGGCGTGCCGCAGGTGCCGGGCCGGCCCTGGCAGTGGGTGGCGGTGGCGCGGATGCCGTAGTCGTAGGACCGGCTGGCGACGATCTGGTTGGCGCAGGCGTCCGGGCAGGCGCCGGGCGCGACTGCCAGGGCGATCAGCCGCTCGCCCTTGGCGGCGAGCTCGTGCCAGCGGGACACGAAGCTCTCCCAGTCGCCGGTCCACAGCGAGCCGGGCTCGGCGCCGGCCCGCCAGAGGCCGGCGAAGCGGCGGCGCCCCCGGGCGTCGTCGTAGGCGTCGACGTCCACCAGCCGCAGGCCGCGGCCGGCGAGGTCGGCCTGGCTGCGCGCCAGGCCGGGGCCGTCGAGGCCGGTGAGCAGCTGGTGATCGCCGGTGCCGGCGCTCCACAGCGCCAGGAAGCGCAACCGGCCGTGGTCGCGATAGGCCCTGAGCCTGGCTGGCCGCAGTCCGCGCCCGGCCAGGGTCTCGTCGAGGCTGGCCAGCGCGGCGCCGTCGAGGTCCAGGGCGAGCTCCTGACGGTCCTTGCCGGCGCGCCAGGCGCCGAGGAACTGCCGCCGGCGCCCCTCTTCGTAGGTGTCGACGTCCACCAGGCGGAAGCCATGGCCGGCAAGCTCCCGGTTGCGCGCCTGGAAGGCCGCCGCGTCGAGGCCGGTCAGCAGCTCTTCGGCGCCGCCACCCTCGCGCCAGGCGCCGGCGTAGTAGCGGTGCCCGCCCGCGGTATAGGTGCGCACGGCGGCCAGATGGAGTCCCTGGGCGGCGGCCTGCCGCCATTTGGCCTGGAAGGCCTGCCAGTCCGGAAGCGCCCAGAGCAGGTAGGCGTCGCTGCCGCGGCTGAAGACGCCGGTGAAGACCGGCTCGGCCGGCAGCGGCAGGGCCGCGCCGGCGGCCAGCGCCAGGGCGAAGGTGACGGCGAGCGCCAGGGAGGGCGCCGCCGAGCTCGAAGGCCTCATCCGCCAGGGATGGTAGCACCGGGTGGGCTCGGCTCGGTGCCGGCGCCGGCAGTGACGCCGTCGGCGCCGAACGGGTCGGAAGCGGGCATGGCCGCGGTTACGGACCGCCGCCGGCGAGGGCGACGACGAGATCGACCAGCGCTTCGAGGTCGCGGAGATCGGCGACCTCGGCCGGGGTGTGGGTGTAGCGGCAGGGCCAGGCGAGGGGCAGCACGGCGGCGTCGCCGGCCTGGAAGGGGACGCCGTCGTTGCCGCCGGCGATCGTGCCTCGCTGCAGGGCGATGCCGCGCCGGCGGCCGAGGTCCAGGAGCGGGGCGAGCAGCGCCGGCGGCGCGTTCGCGGGCACCACCGCGCCGCGGCCGAGCGGGGCGTAGGCGGCGGCCCGCGACTCGACCGGGGAGTCGGCGGTGGGGAAGGCGTCCACCGGAAAGACCCGGCGCCGGCCGCCCAGGCGATGGGCGAGCGCCGCGGCCCCGAGGTAGCCGATCTCCTCGCGGGTCGTCCAGGCGAAGGTGACCGCGCGCCCCAGCCGGGCGAGACGGGTTGGATCGAGGCGGCGCAAGGCGAGCAGCAGGACGGCGGCGCCGGCGCGGTCGTCCAGGCTGCGGGCGGTGACCCGGTCGCGCCCCAGGCGCAGCAGGGCTTTCGGCATGGTCACCGTCGCCCCCGGCTGGACGCCGAGCGCGGCGATCCTTGCCGGGCCGGTAGGCCCAGGGCCGGGGCCGGGACCGAGGCCAGGGCCAAGGCCAGGGCCAAGGCCAGGGCCGGGACCGAGGCCGGGAGCAAGGCCGGGGCCAAGGAACACGGTGAGGGCGCCGGCGGGCGAGCGGCGGGAGGCGGTGAGCCAATCCGGGCGCGGCTCGAAGACTCCCGGCACCGGGCCGCGGCGGCCGTGGACGAGCGCCGGCTGCGCCTCCCACAGCGAGCTCTGCAGGCCGCCCATCGCTTGCACCTCGAGGCGGCCGTCCGCGCGCACCGCGCCGACCCGGAAGCCGATCTCGTCCATGTGGGCCATGAACAGGAGGCCGCCGGCTGCCTCGGCGCCGGCCGGGCCGATCATCGCCACCGCCGGGGCGACTGCCCTGGCGCCCACCGTGCGAACCGCGCCGGCCGCGCTTGCCGGGCCGCGCGGTTGAGCCGCGTGAATGGCGCCGGCCGCGCCGACCGTGACCGAGAGGTTGCCGGCCCAATCGATGGCCGGATGAGCCCAGGACGGCAGCCGGGCGGCGATCGCGTCGCGCACCGCGACCTCGTTGCCGCTGACGCCGTAGCGGGCGACCAGCTCGCCGATCAGGGACGCGGTTTCGTCATGGCGGTCCACGGCGGAAGAGCGCGGTGGCGCTGTGCCGGCGTCGATCGCGGCAGCGGGGTGCGGTTTGGAGCCAGACGGGCGGCCCTGCGGCTCCCGAGGATGCGCGCCGAGGTGCGTGCCGAGGAAGGAGAGCAGCGCGGACGTGAGCCGCTCGGCGTCGGCCAGCGAGATGGTTTCGACCGGGGTGCCCGGGTACAGAGCGGGCAACCCCAGGTAGCCAAGTTCGGTCGGTGGAAAAGGCGCGGGCGCGGTATTTTCAGGCGTTCCGGGCGTTCCGGGCGTTCCGGGCGTTCCGGGCGTCCTGGGTGTTCCAGGCGTCCTGGGTGTTCCAGGCGTTCCGGGCGTCCCGGGCGTCCTGGGTGTACCGGGCGTCCTGGGCGTTCCAGGCGTTCCGGCCGTCCCGGGCGTCGGCGGCGCTGGCAGGTATGGCGCCGTCTGCGTACCTGGCAGCTTGCCGGCCAGCGCACCGGCCGCGAGCAGGCCGGTTCCGGGCGCCGGCAGGGCCGCGGGCCGCGGGCGCCCGTCCTGGCCTGGTCGCCATCCGAAGCCGCGGCCGAGGACGACGATGCTCGAGACCGGACCGTGCTGTCGCAGCAGCTCGTCGAGCGCGGAGCGCCGCTCGGGATCCCGCACGGTCCAGGCGAAGACGACCGTGCCGCCGCCCGACGCCGCAGGCAGGCGGCGCGCGGCCTCGGCCGCCGCCAGGCAGGCGGCCCGCACTCGCGCCGAGGGGCCGGCGATCAGGTCCCCGTCCAGGCGCACCGGCCGACGGTCGAGAGTCACCGGATCGCGCGGCCGGATGCCCAGGCCGGCTGCCTGCGCGGCGTCCTCGGCGCCGACGTCGACGAAGGCATCGGCGATGGCGAAGGGCGGCGCGGTCGGCGCGGCGTGGGGTTGCAGGTGGATCGAAGGCGCCGCCACCACCCCGGGGACCTCGCCGCGGGCGCCGGCCACCCATACCACCTGACCCTCATGGGCTTGCGGCCAGAGGGCGCCGGCGAAGGGAGCGTCGGCAGGGAGGGCGAGGCGCAGGTAGCCGTCGGCCTCGATCTCGCGGACCACGAAGCCGGGCTCGGTCAGCGGGCAGAGGACCAGCCGCCGCGGCTGGCCCGAGCCAAGGGTGACGCTCAGATTGCCGAGAGCGTCGGAACGGACCGGCAGTTTCCGCCCCAGCCGTTGCCGCAGGAAGGCGGCGGCCGGCCGCTCGCGCCCAGCCACTGCCGGCAGGCGCAGCAGGGCCGCCAGCTGCGGGCCGAGGTCCGCGGCGCTGCCGGCAGCGCCGGCCGCGGGCGCCAGGCCGGCCAGCGCGATCACCATCGCGGCGAGACGGCGGCCGCGGCGCCGCCAGCCGCCCACTCCTACTCCCGTCCCGCCAGGAGCGAGACGATGGTCCCCGGTCGATCCTCGGGAGGATACGAAGCGGTATAGCCGTATCGCTGCTGGAGATCCTGACTGGCCCAGACTTCGTTGTATCGGCTCCGGTAATTGAATTGCAGGACGGGCGGCCTGTCGCCGGTCCGGCCGTATTGGATCAGGCGCGCGATCGCCTGCCGGTCCGGATGACAGAAATGCTCGCCGTTGGTCGACACGATGTAGTGCGGGCAATCGAGGAGCTGGACCAGCTCGGAGCTGACGTTGTTCTGGCTGGCATGATGCGAGACCTTGAAGACGTCCAGCTTCAGCCGCTCGACGCGGCGCTGCCGCAGCAGGGCCTGGATCGATTGCACCAGCAGCGGCGCATGCGCGTCGGCAGCGAGCAGCGCGCTGGCGCCGCCGAATTCCGCCAGCAGGGCGATGCTGGTGCCGTTCGGCGCCCCATTGTCGCCGCCAAACTTCTCGGCGGCGAGCTCGGGGACGTCGGTCGAGGTCGAGGGCGTGCCCTTCAGGAACCGGCTGTAGTCGACCCGTGCGCCGGGCTCCAGGCCGTACCGCTTCAGCTCGCGAGCCCATACCGGAGCAAGCTTCGCGAGCTTCTCGGGTGAAGGCGACAACAGCGTCAGCGTCATCCCGCCGGGCAGGACGTGCACGGGCAGGTCGTCGCCCTCCACGACGATGGCGCCGCCCTCGCGCCAGACGTTCCACGGCAGCTCGAGCTCCAGGAGGGCGGTGGAGAACATCTCGCCCTGCCGAGCGCCGAGCTGGCCGGAGAGATGACGCCAGCCGTTGAACCAGACGTCGCCGAAGCGCAGGCCGCGCTGCACGGCCCTGAAGAACGGCAGCGCGCCGCCGATGTGATCGGAATCGATGTGCGACAACACGAACAGCTCGAGGAAGCGTTCGTTCGCCGGCACGGCCTCGACGCGCGGCAACAGGCGGCTCACGGTCTGCTGCGTGCCGCAATCGATCAGCCAGCGATGGGTGGTCGCGGCATCGCCATACTCGATCCAGAGACAGTCCCCGTGGCCTGCCGGCAGGACCTCGATGTCGAAGAACGGGGCCGTCCGGCGGCGTGGTGCGCCCGGCGCGGTGGACCGCGGCGCGGCGGGCGGCGGCGGCGGCGGCGACCCGCCTGCCGCTGGCCGCTTGGCAGAGCGGCGGGCGGTTCTGGAAGGCGCGGACGGTCCGGGCGGCGCGGACGATCCGGGCGGCGCGGACGATCCGGGTGGCGGGGACGATCCGGGCGGCGCAGGCGGCGCGGACGGCGCAGACGGCGGCTTTGGCGGTGTGCCGCCATCCCCCGGCGCCGCGGCGGCCGGATCTGGCGTGGCAGCTCTCCGGTCGCCGCTCTGCGGCTGGCGCTGCAACAGCGCCACGATGCTCTTGGCCGTCTCGATCACTCCCGACTTCGCGCTCCACGGTGCGAGCCTCGCCGCTCCGTGCCTTTGCAGGCCGCTTTCGAAGCTCTCGTCCCCCCACCAGCGCAGATACCGTTCGAACTGGCGCCGGGTGGACTTGACGGGGAACTCGTCGACACCGCGATAGAGGTGCCCAAGCTCCTGCGCGTGAGCGACTGCGCGCTGGTGAAACGTGATGCGGTCGCCCTCGGCGAGGTCCTTGCCGCCCAGGCGCACGAGCCAGAGCTCGGCCAGGCTGGCATGCGCCCAGGCTCTCTGCGCGGTGTCGGGATGGCCGCGATAACGGTCGGCGCTGAGCTTGGCCGCCGACCAGGCGTCCTCGTCGTGCGGTTTTCCCAGGACCATGGCAAGCGCCACCACCTGGACCAGGACCCAGTGCAGGGTGGCGAAGCGCTGCACGGTGCGCGAGTCGTTCACCAGCAGACCGTGGGCCGCCCGGTCGTAATCGAGCCGGGCATCGTCGAGGAGCTGGTAGGAATCCGCCCAGGGCTCGGCACCGGGTCGGTCCGCGCGATCCTCCGTCAGGCTGAAGGCAGCCTGCGCGACCCGCTTGCGCGCGCTCGCCCGCAGGCCGGTGCATTCCACGCCGTAATGCCCGTCCATGGGCAGGCGCTCGAGCGCATACTCGACCGCTGCATGGAGCTGCTTGACCGGTTCGCCTGCTTGGCGGCCGGCCTTGACGGCGTTGTCGACCCGTTCGAGCGCCGCGTCCATCGCGCGCTTGGTCTGGAAGTAGCGCAGCGCATCCAGCTGGTCGCCCAACGCGCTGGGCAGCGCCTCGTACACCACCAGGCTCGCCCAGTCGTGCCAGCTCGCCGTGTAGCGGGCATGCAGCTCGGCACGCGCCTCCTGCAGCAGCACCAGCGGATGCTCACCCCACAACAGGCCGTCATAGAGTCTTTCGGTCAAGGGGATGGAGCCTTCGATGCTCAAAGGGAATTGAGCGGCGACGACGAGCGGGATGCCGGCCTGGTGGATCTGATGGGCGAAGCTGGCGCCGGGGGTGACGACCGAGCCGATGTTGGCACCGTCGCAACTCGCCAGGGTGACGACGGTGGGGCGGTGGTGGATGGAGGTGATGGCCGTCCTGAAACGGTCGCCCGACACCACGTCGGGCGTCCGGTGCGGACCGCGAAAGATCAGGCCGTACGAGCCCGGAGAGCTCTCGTCCAGATCGCCATGGGTCAGGACGTGGACGTGGGTGTAGCGGTGCCGGCGGCACTCCGCAGTCACCTCCGACAGCGATGGGTCGCTGAGGACCGTCAGCAGGTCCCCGTATTGCGTGCGTCCGGGCTCGCAGCGCTCGTCGTCGTCGATCGGGTACTGGAAGCGCCGGATCGCTTTCTGCAGCACCTCCAGGTGCTCCCGATAAGGCACCAGGTCGGGGTCGCCGGCCAGGAACAGGATCCGCGGCCGGTCCGGCCAGATCACGCCGGCCGGCGAGACGGTGCGGATGTTGCGGGTGACGCAAACCGGTGGACGGGTCTGGATGGCCAACCAGCTCTCGCCCGACACGCTCGGCGTCACCGGCACCTTCGAGAGCTCGAACGGCAGCAGCGCCAGCTCCGACGCCGAGAGCGTGAGGCGCAGGTGGACCAGCGTTCCGGGCTGACTCAGATCGCCGGCGAGCGCGCCGGGAAGGCCCGGCACGCCGCCGAGGAACCTGGCCATCTCCGTGCCCAGGTCGTGCAGCATTCCGAGGCGGTCCTCGGGATCGCCTTGATAACGCAGCTCCTTCAACAGCCTCTCGAACCGTCCTTGCTCGTAAGGGACGTTGACGACGCCGGCCCCGGTATCGCCGCAGATGGCCAGATACGGAGTCAGCGGCGACAGCAGCTGGTTGTGCGGTGGGCCGGGGCGCAGGAGCTCGACGCTCACCAGGCGGATCTGGACGTCTTCGGGCATCACGGGTCCTTTTAGTGTATCAGCGGGCTCGCCGTCGATGAGCGGAACGAGATCCTGGCGGCACGCATAAGATAGCGGGATGACCGACAAGCGGAGGCTGCCTCGCATCCTGCTCGCCACCCTGGTGCTCGCGGTCCCGGCCGCCGTCGCGGGCGGCGCCGCGCCGGTGCCGGCCGCCGGCGCGGGTGCCGCGGCGCCTCCCGCCGCTCCGGCGGCGGCGGCCTCGCCGGCGGCGCCGACCGCCGGCAAGCCCGCCGCCCCCTCCCCGCCCGACGCGGAGGCGCCGGAGGCGCTGCCGCCGCCGATGCCCATCGAGGTGACGCGCGGCTGGCTCGACAACGGCCGCGGCGACCGGCTGCGCACCGCCATCAGCCGCCCGCGGCGGGCGGGGAGGGCGGAGAAGCTGCCGGCGATCCTGGTCGTCGGCTGGCTGAGCTGCGATCCGGTGGCGCCCGCCAAGAGCGACGAAACCGACATCGTGATGCTCGACGAGCTGGCGGCGCGCTCCGGAGCGGTGATGCTGCGGGTCGAGAAGCCGGGGGTCGGCGGCAGCCAGGGCACGGCCTGCGCCGACGCCGATTTCCAGCGCGAGCTTGCCGGTTACCGGGCCGGTCTGCGGCTGCTCGAATCCATGGCCGGCGTCGACCGGACGAAGATCTTCCTGCTGGGGATCAGCAACGGCGCCGCCGTGGCGCCGCTGGTCGCCGCCGGCGAGCCGGTCGCCGGCTACGTGATCGCCGGCGGCTGGGTCAAGACCTGGTTCGAACACATGCTCGAGAACGAGCGCCGCCGCCTGCGCCTGGCGGGCTCGACCCCCGGCGAGGTGAACGACCGGCTGAAGCTCGTTGCCCAGTTCTACGACCTCTACCTCAATGGCGGCAAGACGCCTGGCGAAGTCTTGCAGCAGCGCCCCGACCTGGCGCCGGTATGGGAAGGGGACAAGGATCTCGCCCACCAGTACGGCCGGCCGGCGGCCTACTTCATCCAGCTGCAACAGCTGAACCTCGCGGCGGCCTGGAGCGGCGTCCGCGCGCCGGTGCTGGTGATCCACGGCGAGTTCGACTGGATCATGAGCCGCGAGGACCACGAGATGATCGCGGCGCTGGTCAATCACCAGCAAGCGGGCGCCGCGCGCTTCGTCGAGGTGCCGCAGATGGATCACCTGTTCGGCCGCCACGACAGCGCCGGGGAGGCCTTTCACAAGCTCGGCCACGGTGAGCTCGCCGGCGACGTGATGGAGCTGATCCTGGATTGGCTGCGGCTGGCCGGGAAGACGGCCGGCGGCGCCTGAGCGCCGGGGCGCCGGAGTGCCGGAGTGCCGGAGCCCCTGAGCGCCGGAGCCCCTGAACCCCTGAACCCCTGAACCCCTGAAGATACCGCGCTGCCGCTACGATCGGGCTGAGTGCGGGTGCCGGGTGCCGGGTGCGGGCCGCGGTCAGGACTACTTCGCGGCCCGCGGCGCGAGGATCTGCTGCAGGAGATCGGGGAGGGTGGGGTCGCGCTCGAGGTGGGGGTGGCGCTCGCCGTCGTGGTAGTCGATCCGGAAGCTGCGGACCACATCGCCCTGTTCGGCGGAGATCGCGATCGGCTCGGTGGTGTGCGCCGCCGCCTTCAGGGCGTCGGCGGCAGCCTCGGCAGACCACTTGACGGCGTTCACCGCGATCACCTTCATGCCCGGGCCGAGGCCGGCGGTCCAGGCCGGCGAGTCGACGACGACGTCGATCACGGTGCCGTCCGGCTTGACCCACAGCCCCAGAGAGAAGCTGAGGTCCACCGTCTCCTGGGTGTGGGCCCCGGCCTCCTGGAACTCGTTCGGCCGATCGTCGTAGACCAGCCGCCAGCCGGCGGCGGCGAGGCCGCCGAGCGGGGCGCGCGCCTGGACCGCTTCGACCCGGCTGGTGAAGAAGCCCCGCCAGTCGAAGGGGACGATGCGGCCGAGCGCTGCGTAGACGTCGTCGGCGGTGTAGGGCACCACCGCCGGCGGCGTGCTGCCGCCGCCGAAGAAGGCACGGCAGAAGTCGTCCAGCGACCTGGTCTGGCCGCTGCGCCGGCGCAGCACCGTGTCGGCCTCGAGCCAGATCAGCGCCGCCTCGTCGTAGTAGTCGCGGCCGCGCCGGTAAGCCGTCCAGGCGGCCGGGGCGTCGTCGAACGCCGGCACCGCGGCGGCGGTGTCCACCAGCGGCCGCCACCGGCGCCCGGGGCGGTTGTGGTCCAGCGTCGCCGCGAGGAAGGCCAGATGCTCGCGGCTCTGCTCGGGCGTGCGGATGCCGCTGCGCACGGTCAGCACCACGTCGCCGAGGTACCGCGTCAGCCCTTCATAGACCCATAGCAGGTCGGTGTGCAGCGGCGCCAGGGGATCGGCGGTCGCCAGACCCGCGGGGCGCCGGTATTTGCCGTTCCACGAGTGCACGTATTCGTGAGGCAGCAGCGTTCCGCCACGCAGCAGTTGCGCGGGATCGGTGAACAGCGCGGCGCGGCCGCGGTTGTCGCTCGACTCGTGGTGCTCGAGGCCGTTCTGGTCGAGCGAGTCGTCGAGCGCCACCAGCCAGTGATATTCGCCGTAGTGACGCGCGCCGAACAGCGCCGCCGCCTCGGCAGGGAGCCGGCGGTAGGCGGCGATCCGCGCCGCGGGGACCTCGAGCTCGGCGGCGCGGCCGGCCGCCAGGCTGATGCGCACCGGCGCCGCGCCGAGGGGGTCGGGCAGCTCGATGATGCGGAAGACGTCGCCGGCCAGCAGCGGCGCATCGAGGAGCGTATACAGGCTGACGGTGGCAAAGGTGGTGGCGTCCGCGGCCTGGCCCGGCTGCCGCTGCTGGCGGTCGGGCTCGGCGTGGAGCGCGGTGTCGTATTGCCATCCCCGCGGCAGGCGCAGGGTGGCGTGGATCGGGATGTCGGCGGCGGCGCCTCCCAGCGGATAGACCAGCAGGTCGTGCCAGTCGACGATCGCGAGGTGAGGGGTGGCGTTGGGGGTCTCGCCGTAGCCGCTGCCGAACGTGGCCGGCGGCGACAGGTAGTCGAGCTCGACCGTCACGGCGTCCGCGCCGGCCGGCACCTCGAGGCGCAGGACGTACATTTCGAGCGGGTCGCGCTGCCACGACAGTGCCTTGCCCAGCGCCGTGACGGTGAAGCCGGCCAGCTGGGTGATCGGCCCGGTCGGCGTGTGCTCGCCCTGGATCCACTTGGGGTAGGCGAGGGCGAGCGGACCGGGAGCGGCCGGGATGACGAGCCGCGAATGGAAGACGCCGCGCGGGGCGTCGCTGGCGTCGACCAGCAGGTCGATCGCCGGCTCGCTCGCGGTGGGTACGGTCGCTGCCGTGCCGGCCGCGGTGGTCGCGGTGGTCGCGGCGAGGAGAGCCATGGCGACGAGCATCATGCACCTCGAGGCCTGAGCGCGGAGCAGCTGCCGGGCCTGGCGGCGCCAGCGGTTCGACCGGTGGCGCATGGCGCGGCGATCGTAGCAGAAGCGGCGCCGCGAGCAGTGGCAGCGTATCGTGCGGCCATCGCCACCGCGCTGCAGGCGACCCGAGGCCGCGTCGTATAGACTGCGGGCCGGCGATCACCAGGCCGCGGCGCTTGGCGGGTCCGACCTTGGCGGCCGGGGCACTGCCGCGCTGCGCCGGTGGGAGGCTCCTCCATGCCTGAGATGGCGCAGCCCGAGGAAGACCGGCGACTCTCGCCGCCACGATCGCCGGGTCTGCCGGCTGCCGCGACCTCGCCGGTCGCGCCGGGCACGGCGGCACCGGCAGCGCCGCTTGGGCCGCCGGCGCTGCCGGCAGCCAACGCGCCGCTGCCGCCGGGTAGCAGCGGCCTGCCGCTGCTGGGCGAGACGCTGCCCTTCCTAAAGGACGGCTTCGGCTTCGTCGCCAGCCGCACCACGCTGCATGGCCCGATCTGGAAGACTCGCATCCTCGGCCGCCCGACCGCCGTGCTGGCCGGACCGGATGCCAGTGGCCGCTTCATCGATTCCGAGGTGCAGCGCGCCGGAGCCATGCCGCCGCACGTGCAGGAGCTGTTCGGGGGCAGCAGCCTGCCGCTGCTCGACGGCGACCCGCACCTCTCCCGCAAGACCTTCATCCTGCAGGCTTTCACCCGCGATGCCCTGCGCGCCTACCAGCCCGGGATCGAACGTATGGTCGCCGAGGCCTGCGAGCGCTGGGCGGGGCAGGAGGAGATCGTCTGGATCCCGGAGCTCAAGCGCCTGGCGATCGAGGTGATCTGCGCCATGGTGATGGGCATCCCGCCGGGACCCGACACCGAAGCGCTGCGCGGCGACTACCAGCAGGTGCTGCGCGCCTTCTCGAAGCTGCCGGTGCCGCTGCCCGGCACCGCCTATAGCCGCGGCCGCGCGGCGCTGGCGCGCATCCTGGCCCGCTTCGAGGTGGCGATCGCGGACCACCGGCGGCAGCCCCAGGACGACGGGCTGTCCCGCATCCTCGCCGCCAGGGACGCCGCCGGCCGCGAGATCGGCACCGAGGAGTGCAAGGCCGAGCTGCATCACCTGATCATCGCCGGCCTGATCGTGTTCGCCGAGCTGGCGGCGATCGTGGTGCAGCTCACCAGCCATCCGGAAGTCCGCGCCCGGCTGCAAGCGGAGATCGATGCCGAGCCGGCCACGTCGGCCACGCCGGCCACGCCGGCCACGCCGGCCACGCCGGCAATGCCGGCGATGCCGGCGACATCGCCTTACCTCTTGCAGGTTGTCATGGAGGTCAAGCGCCTCTGCCCGATCCTGCCGGTGCTGTTCGGCAAGGCGCGCGAGAGCTTCGAGTTCAAGGGCCACAGGGTGCCGGCGGGCTGGATGGTGCTGTGGGCGCACCGCGCCTCGCACGTCACCGCCGAGGTCTATCCCGACCCCGAGCGCTTCGATCCCGACCGCTTCGCGCCGGGACGCGGCGAGCACCTGCGGCATCCCTTTGCCTTCGTGCCGCACGGTGCCGGGCCTGCCCACGGCCATCGCTGCCCGGGCACCGACTTCGCCACCACGCTGATGCAGGCCTTTGCCGTCAACCTGCTGCGCGGCTACACCTGGGAGCTGGCGCCCGGACAGGACCTCGACCTCGACTGGAGCCTGATCCCGCCGGAGCCGAAGGACGGTTTGCGCGCCAGCCTGCGCCGCCGCCGCCAGGCCTGACGGCCGGCCCTCGCCGGCGGCAGCGCCACCGGCAGCCTCGGCATCGGCGGCGATCCCCTGTAGCGGCTCGCGTGTCGCGGCGCACTGCTAGATGAGGGGAACGCCCCATACCCGAAAGGAGAGATTCATGAAGAAGAGAGCGGACTGG
>Ga0070733_10001760_pt1 | contig 15949 bp, 11 predicted proteins | sample Coa_R1_9_FD_66450 | JGI IMG/M metagenome (GOLD analysis project Ga0070733, IMG submission 66450) | Surface soil microbial communities from Centralia Pennsylvania, which are recovering from an underground coalmine fire - Coalmine... | ecosystem: Environmental > Terrestrial > Soil > Unclassified ... | reverse complement strand
ACGGTAACGCATGTCCCCTCACGGCACTGGGGCGCGCGGGTGCTCAGAGACTCGCATCGCGGTTACGGGGGATACGTGCTGCGTGATGACCGGCATTCGGTCTATCACGCCGGCGACACTGCCTACTTTCCAGGATTTCGGGAAATTGGGCAAAGACTCTCTCCGCAACTTGCCCTGTTGCCGATAGGAGCTTACAACCCGCCGTCGTTCAGGAACGTCCACGCGGATCCTTCCGACGCCACCCGCGCATTCCTGGACCTGAACGCGCGCTGGATGGTGCCCATGCACTACGGAACGTTTCGCCTATCGCACGAACCGGTCGATGAACCACTGCAGCTTCTGGCGCAGGAAGCCAAAGCCGCGGGCATTGAAGACCGGGTGAGGGTGATGGAAGAAGGGGTCACCCAGTTTTTTTGAGTTGTCGCGCCAGCCTCCAGGGCCGGCCCTACTGCTTTCCTGAAACGAAATCCTCGATGACCGCCTTGCGCATCAGGTCCGGGGGAAGCAAGCCCTGCGCCAGAATGAAGTCGTGGAATTTCTTCTGGTTGAACTTTGCACCCATCGCTGCCTCAGTATCCTTGCGCAAGGCTAGCAGCTTGATGAAGCCGTAGTAGTAACTGTTCGCCTGACCAGGGGCACGATAGGTGTAGCGCTCAACTTCTTCCTCCGCAAAGGCGGGTGATTGCACCACCTCCTGCTCCAGCAGGCGCTCGGCGTCTGCGGGTTGAATCTTGCCGGCCTGCAATTCTGGATCGAGGAATGCGCGCGCCGCTCGCAACAGCCGGTAGTCGAGCGAGACCAACTGGCCCTCAAGTGGCATGTAGGGGCGGACTATATATTCCGAATACAATCCCCAACCCTCAACGTTGGTGCTGTTGAACGCGTAATGAACTCGCGCGATGGAAACGCCTTTCTCCAGCATCGAGTCGAATTGCAGTTCGTGTCCAGGACGCGCCTCGTGCGCCGTTAGGGTCCAGGCGGCCGCGTCGAAGGTGAAATCGTCGTACTTCTGGGAAGCGCTCTGGCCGGGCCCGGCTGGTATGTTCAACGGCAGTATAAACTCGCCTTTCTGTCCGGTGTTGTGCAGAAACGGCGGCGGCGACATGTGCGGGGCGGGTTGCTGCGCGGTCTCAGCCGCGGTCGCGATACGAATTCGCGCCGGACGATCTGGCAAAGTTACCAGCGCTTGCTCGGTAATGATCTTCTCGATCTGCGTCAGCCGCTCTTGATAAAAGGGCAGGATGGCGTCGCCCACCAGCTGCTGCTTCTTCAACTCGCGGATCACATCGCGATAGTCGCTCGAAGGCAGCTTGCGGTCTTTGGCAATCTGGGCGGCGATCGGTTTCATTTCCTCCTGGATTTCACTGAATCCCTGGTGCGCCAACTCCGCGATTTGGGCGGGCGGGATGTCGATGCCGTACTGCTCCAGCGCCAGCGTGTACTCTTCCGGCTGGAGCCGGAAATCAGGGCGCGCTTTGGGCAGCACGGTCGTCCTGATCCAGGCGTCGTAGTCGGTCAACTGGGATTTCAGCCTGGCGTACGGCGCTTCCCACCCGGTCAGCTGATATTTCTCACAGAGCGTAGCGATGCCCTCGAGGTAGTTAGGGTCCCGTGTCAATTCGGTCTCAATCTCCACCCTTGCTGGATAGACCATCCCGGGCTTCACCACCTGGGCCAGCACGCGCTGTTTCAGAATTTCGGTGATTGGCTGGTAGCCGGGCTCGAGGCCGGCATACTTGCGAATGCGGGCGACGGCCGCCGGACGCCGTTCAACCGGCGTCTGATCATCCAGCAAAGACCGGATTCCGCTAAACACCCGACTGCTCGCGTTCAGGAATGGAACATTATGGGCGCGTTCGTAGTCCAGTTGGCGAAAATTAAGCTCGACGCTGCGAATGATGATCGCCAGATCCTGCGCAACCTCTTTCTGTCTCTCCTGGGCCAACGCGCTCTTGAGCTTGGCAACGACCTCTTCGGTTTCCTTGCGCTCCTGGTCCTCGTCCGCCAAGGTTGGCTGCGCGACCAGCGCGTCGTATTGGCTCAGCCCCTGGCGAGTGCCCTGCTCGGGATGATGTTTCATTTCGATGGTCAGTACCTGATTCGTATAGCCATTGCTGACCTCGATCCAACTCCGGTCGGCAGCCTGGAGCGGTGAAAAAGTCAAAAGAACCAGAATTGGGGCGCTTAAAAGGAACATCACCCTGCGCATTCGTGCCTCCGTGACAAAGAAATCAGTAGAGCATGCCCTCCACCCGGACGGCAATTAGGAAGAGACTGGCAAGGGCTTAGTAGGTTAGCAAAATTCGAAGATCCCGCAGATTGTTCCCCGTAGGCCCGCTGATGATTGCGTCGCCAAGACCGTCGAAGAACGGGTAGGCATTGAAATTTGCCAGGTGAGCCTCGGCATTCAATCCGCGAGCCTGGGCACGAACTAGAGTTGTGCCGTCCACGATGGCGCCGGCGGCGGAACTGTTGCCGTCAATGCCATCGGTGCCGGCACTGAGTACTGTGAGTTTTTCGCCCGCAACCTTCAGCGCGCAAGCCAGCGCAAACTGCTGATTGCGACCGCCGATTCCGCTGTTGATTACTTTGACCGTAACTTCCCCGCCAGAAATCAGGCAAACCCGTTCGGAATGCTTCCGCATCTCACGAACGCGGTTCAGGAGATAGTCGGCCGCGCGCGCGTAGTCCCAGTCATCGCAACTGTTGTCCACTTCCACCTTGAAACCCTGACCCTCGGCCTCAGCTTTAGCCGCCTCGATCAATGTGGCGTTCGATAATACCGTCCACCAGCGACTGCGCTGGAACACTGGATCGTCGGATTTTGGTGTTTCCTCCAAGGCATGGCGCTGGAAGAGTTCACGAACGGAAGCAGGAAATTGTGGCAGTAGACCATGCCTAGCGGAGATGCGGTGGCAGTCTTCAATAGAAGTCGAATCCGGCATAGTTGGTCCGGATGCCAGGGCATCGGGCGTGTTGTCGGGAACGTCAGATACCAGAATCGAAACCTGCTGCGCGGGATGGGCGGCGAGGGCCAGGCGGCCGCCTTTGATGGCTGACAAATGCTTGCGGACGGCGTTGATCTCGACAATCGAGGCCCCGGATCGAACCAGCACCTGGTAGGTTGCGATTACATCTTCCAGCGAGATTTCGTCGTCGATCGGCTTCTCGGCGATGGAAGAACCACCGCCGCTGAGCAGGAAGATGACCAGCGACGACGTATCTTGGGAGTCAAGCGACTTGAGCATGGCTTCGGCGGCGCGGATCGACTCGCGGTTGGGAGCAGGGTGGCCACCGAGAAAATAACGAAAGCCCCGAATCTGGGAAGCGGGAGCCACCGACGTGGCTACAATTCCCTCAAAGTTGGCGCCAGCCTGCATCTCCAGTGCATTCACCATGGTGTGTGCGGCCTTACCGAGCGAGACTACGAAAACGCGATGGTAGGTGTGGAGGTCGTACAAGTCCTCCCGAACACGCAAGACGCCACGCTCGCAAACGACGTGCTGCCCGAAGGCCCGATCGATACTGGATTCGGCCAGAGCGTGCTCGAAAATATGGCGCGCAACCACGCGCATTTCGATGGCCTGCTGGTCTGAGTTCACGGGGAAGATTATAGAGGGTGTGTCGTGGGAACGACTTCCCTGACCCATGCTTCGATCGTCTCGCGCAGTTCCTTAAGACGACCTTCGAAGAAATGGTCGGCCGCTTCAATCAGCACCAGCTTCTTCGGCTCGGGGAGGCTCTGGGCAAATTGCTCGAGCCTGGCCCGTGGACCGAACTGGTCGCGAGTTCCACTCACCAGCAGCTTGGGCTTATTGCAGGCATGAAGAAAATTCAGATCGTAGCTGCGCTCGTCGGTAGGGAGCAGCGGAAGGCCGAGGCCGATCACTGAATCCACGTGCGTATCCGGACATGCCGCGCGCAAGCCGATAGCGGCACCGAAGGAAAAACCCGCGAAAATCATCGGCAGGTGGAACTCTCGGTCGAGCCAATCGAGAGCGATGCGAACATCATCCACTTCGCCGAGACCGTTGTCGTGGGTGCCCTGGCTCATCCCCACGCCGCGAAAATTGAACCGCAATACGGGAAAGCCAAAGCTGTTGAGCGCCTTCATGGTGTGGAAAACAACCTTGTTGTGAAACGCGCCGCCGTACAGAGGATGCGGATGGCAGACCAGAGCGGTATGAGTCGCGCCTTCAGCGCCCTGATTGAGCAAGGCTTCGAGGCGGCCGGCGGGCCCGTCGAGAAAGAATGAGCGGATGGCGGAGTTTGGCGGAGAAGACACTCACATCAAATTATCAGAAGGCCGCCGAGCTTCGCTCGGCTGGACGGCGAGGTGCCCGTCTCTACACGACCTGAGGTAGGTTATCCTTTCTGCCATGGACGTTGTCGCGTTTACTCGTCAACTAGTCGATATCGAGTCAACCACCGGAAATGAAGGTCGGGCGGGGGATTTCATTCACCGCGAACTCAGCCGCCTCGGCTATCGCGCCAGCAAGATGCCAGTCGAAGGCGAGCGCTGCAATGTGTTTGCGACTTCTCCGCAGCAAGCGCGACCGGAGATTGTCTTCTCCACGCACATGGATACGGTTCCTCCGTTCTTTCCGTCGTCGGAAGATGAAACCAGGATTTATGGGCGCGGGGCTTGCGATGCGAAGGGGATCATCGCCGCGCAGATAGCGGCTGCGGAGCGGCTGCGGCAAGAAGGTATTTATGTTGGGTTGCTCTTCGTTGTGGGAGAGGAAAAGGACAGCCTGGGCGCGAAGATTGCGAATCAGCAGGCGCCGGGTTGCAAGTTTCTGGTCAACGGCGAGCCGACGGAAAACAAGATAGCATCGGCATCGAAAGGGACGCTGCGGGTAGAAATCAGCGCCACGGGGCGAATGGCGCATTCGGCTTATCCGGAACTCGGCGAATCCGCGATTGACAAACTCTTGGAAGCGCTGAGTCGCCTCAGGGCGATCAGGCTGCCTTCCGTCGAGGGGATTGGGCCATCCACGCTGAACATAGGAGTCATCGAGGGCGGGCGCGCTCCGAATGTGATCCCCGATAAAGCGCGGGCGCATCTGCTTTATCGTCTGGTGGGGCCGTCAGACAAATTACGGGAAGAAATTGTGCGGACCGTGGCAGGTCTGGCGACCGCCGAATTTGTTCTGGAGATTCCATTCGCCCGCCTGCGCACGCTGGATGGCTTGCCCACCATGGTCGCTGCGTTCACTACGGACATTCCGTGGCTGGGGAATTGGGGTGAGCCGTTGCTGGTGGGGCCGGGATCGATTCACGTGGCGCATACGGAGGGCGAGTACATTGAGAAACGGCAATTGGAAGATGCGGTGGAACTGTATTGTGGGATTGCAAGGCGGCTGGTTACAGCAAATTAAAGTCGGGCGTGTTACGGACGTTATATCGTTCAGTTGGTGGTTATAAAAACCACCATCACGCTCAAGCTCGACAAGGCCCTGCTCCGCGAGGCCCAAGTCCTGGCCAACGAGAGGGGCGTTTCTGTCAGTTCCCTGCCGTCGAGCTGCCTTGAGCAGATTGTCGGCCAGCGTTCGGCTTATGCGCATGCTCGAAAACGGGCATTGGCGCGGCTGCGCAAAAGGCTGGATTTGCATTGGACGCCTCCCCGCTCGCGCGACGAACTTCACCAGCGATTCTGACGCCGCTTCGCGGCTCTTTCGCTCAGGAGCGCTGCTCCGCTCCACCCGCTCGGAACAGTTACACTTAGAGCATGACCACGACCATCCTCAACTCCTTGTCGAAGGCCTCCTCCGCCTACCTGCGCTCGGCCATGCACCAGCCCATCCGGTGGCGGGAGTGGGGTGAGGAAGCTTTTGCTGTGGCGCAGAACGAGAACAAGCCCATTTTGCTTGATATTGGCGCGGTATGGTGCCACTGGTGCCACGTCATGGACCGGGAGTCGTACGACAACCCGGAGATCGCACAGATCGTGAACGAACGCTTCGTGGCGGTAAAGGTGGACCGCGACGAGCGGCCTGACATTGACAGCCGCTATCAGGTGGCGGTGAGTTCCATAAGCGGGCAGGGAGGATGGCCGCTGACCGCATTTCTTACTCCCGACGGCAAACCGTTTTACGGTGGAACCTACTTCCCTCCTGACGATCATTACGGGCGCCCCAGTTTCAAGCGGGTGCTGCTTTCCATCGCCAACGCTTATCACGAGAAAAATGTCGATGTTATGGAGCAGGCGAAAATGGTGGAAAGTGCGATCTCACAGGCAGAATCGTTCGCTGGAAAGAGCGGCGATTTTTCTCCGGCGGTGATTGATGCCATTGTGAAATCGGCGCTGGGAATGTATGACTCGCAGAACGGCGGCTTTGGCAGTGCGCCCAAATTCCCTCATCCTTCGACTTTGGATCTGATCATTGACCAATATGCGCGTTCGGGCGACACGCTGTTGCGCGACGTATTCGTCAGCACGCTGGAAAAGATGGCGCGGGGCGGCGTGTATGACCAACTCGCGGGCGGATTTCACCGCTATTCGGTCGACGAACACTGGATTGTGCCGCACTTTGAAAAGATGTGCTACGACAACTCTGAACTGCTGAAGAATTACGTGCATGCGTATCAAGCTACAGGTTCAGATTTCTTCGCTGCGGTGGCACGCGACATCATCCGCTGGATGGATGAATGGCTGAGTGACCGCGAGCGCGGCGGTTTCTATGCCTCTCAGGATGCAGATCTCTCGATGGACGACGACGGCGATTACTTTACCTGGACTTTGGCGGAAACGCGGGCCGTGCTGACCGAAGAGGAAGCCGGCGTGGCGTGCCTCTACTACGACATCAACGAAATCGGCGAGATGCACCACAACCCGGCGAAGAACGTGTTGTATGTGAGAACGTCGGTCGAAGACATCGGCAAACGACTAAGCCTGCCGTTTCCGAGAGTTGAAGCCTTGCTGCAGTCGGCAAGACAGAAAATGTACGCCGCACGGCTGCGACGGCCGACTCCCTACGTGGACAAGACGGTGTACGTGGGCTGGAACGCACTGTGTGTGTCGGCTTACCTTGAGGCGGCCAAGGTGCTCAGGCTTGATGCGGCGCGGCATTTTGCGCTGCGCAGTTTGGACCGGATTCTGGCCGAGGGCTGGCACGCGGACCACGGGTTGTTGCACATTCTCACCTATTCGGATGCGGCGGCCGAAAGGCGTGTGGTTCCCGCCGTGCTCGATGATTACGCTTTCACTGTAGTAGCTTGCCTCGATGCCTACGAATCGACCGCGGACCTGAGCTACTTCAACTTTGCGCGGCGGATTGCCGACGCCATGGTGAGCCGGCTGTTTGATCCGGTCTCGGGCGGTTTCTTTGATACCGAAACCAGTACGCAACCGCTCGGCGTGCTGGGCACGCGGCGTAAACCTTTCCAGGACTCGCCTACGCCGGCCGGGAACTCAATCGCAGCCATCGCCCTGCTCCGGCTGTATGGCTACACCAATCAGCAGGGAGATTTCGACAAAGCTGAACAAACCCTCGAGTTGCTGGCCGGTGTCGCCGGCCGGTATGGGCTGTTCGCGGCTAGCTACGGGATTGCGGGAGTGCATCTTTCCCAGCCGCAAACGCAAGTGGTGGTGATCGGAGACGGCGAGGTTGCCGAACAACTCTATAGCGCCGCAGTGCGGCCCTTCTCAGTCAGCCAGGCTGTGCTCAGGCTGTCACGAGAACAGGCAGTGCCACAGAATTTGCCGCCTGCGTTGGCGGAGACAATTCCCCAAGTACCGGCGATCAACGAAGGTAGGGCTGTGGCGGTTATCTGTTCGGGATTTTCATGCCAGCCGCCGATTCTTAGTCCGGAAGAATTGGCGAGAGTCTTGCAGCGAAACATTGCCGACTAACAGCAATCAAAAAATTGAGGCTGGCGATTCGTGAATCGCCAGCCTGCGAAGTTTCAGTGCCACGATGATTGTGGCGCGAACGTTACATTGCCACTACCGGCAATGCCCACCAGAACCCGGTGGACATAACGGCGGCGGTGCTCCATCCAATGACTGAGTCATTGCTGGAGTGGCAAGTGCTGTGCCTGCGCACAACATACCTACCATCAGGAATAGCATCCTGAGCGCACGTTTCATGGATTGATTCTCCTTGTGCGGGTCCCCTGGGAGCGGAAACCCTAGATGGCAGAGAATTATACCCGCTCTGTCAAGACCGGCCCACAACGATTTACTGAAATCCGAAGCGCCGCGAGAAAATACCTAAGTCCGCGAAGACTCCAGTCTCGTTGCTTCACATTGATTCTTAGGGATGTAGCAGCAAGAAGGGGCAATTTCACCGAGCGAAACTAACCGCGGGTCAGGATGGTGTTGGTGTACAAAATTGAGACGAACGCGGTTGCCGTCACTTGCGCGGAGGTAAATCAGGCAGAGGTGGAGGCGTCTTACGCGCGGAAAGTTCCGAGAGCAGTTCCTTGGCGGAGACCGGCTGACGATCGCCTTCAGTCCGGGAGAAGGCGCGGTCGACCATCCCTTCAAACATGGGAATCAGAGAATCAGCAGCCGCCGGACGCTGTAAGTCACCGAGACTCTGCTCCCAGCGCTGTGACATTACGAGATTGGTGGCGGCTTCGCGCGATGAAGCTTTCAAAGCTGCGTATCCCAGCCACACCAGAATGGCACAACAGTAGGCGGCAGTGTCGAAAAAACCTACGGTCGAGTTGTTGATTTGTCCGCCGGAATTGAGCGCATTCGCCGCCAGTTCGATGCTGGCGAAACCACCGAACCCCAGGGCGATCCCGAAGCTTTGCTGCCGCCAGGAGACTCCCAGGTACTTGGAGAACACCAGCAGGAAGAGGATCAGGCCGCACTGGATGACGCGAACACAGCGTTGTACCGTGACCACTGCCTGGACGATGGGCGATTGCCCGGCGGGACTTGCCGCAGCGACCACCAAGGCCACAAGAAACATAACCAGCGTGGCCCATTTGAACAGAACAGTTCCCAGATCACGGAGCGTGTGGTAGGGGCGAAAAACGTCCAGGAAGATCTCGTGAATGACGTAGAATCCGATGGCCAGGCTGATGACGGCGCCGATCCAAAAGCTATAGAAATACAGATCGTAATTGCCATACTGATGAATCGGGAACAATACCCCGAAACTGAATAATTGAAAAATAATGTAGGAGAAGAAGACCGGGAACGTGCGATGCAGCTTGCGCCAAAGCATCGCCGCGGCCAGCAGAAGTTCCAAGGCTGGGTGCGAAAGCCATAGCACGACTTGGACTTTGGCATTCAAATGGGGCCGAATTCTCTCCCAAAAGGAAGTTGAAGTGCCTTCCTGCTTACACTAAAGTTAGCAGGTCTACCTTGATGGTCAATGTACCAAAGTAACGCGACGGTAACGGTTACTGAAGGGGTTCCCGGCCCATTCCGGATCGCGGAAAGCAAATGAAAGAACAGGGGTTTACGGATGCGGATGGTGCTGGGAACCTCAACCTGTCTCGGCTGGAGAGTTGAAGCTGCCCGCATTAATTCTCCGTTAAATTCGGCCTGCATAATTGACCGGGCTGTGGGCCGGCATTAACCTGCAGTGGCTATGAACAAAGCGAATCTAGATCAATTACGGCTCGCGTACAAAGACGCCGTCGATCAATGGGTTGAGGCCATACGGGCGGAAGAAGCATTGGCCACTCCTGACCATTCCATGATCGCCATGGAACACTGGGATGCCGCGCACTTCAAGGAACATGACGCACACGGCAGAGCTAGCGCAGCCCGTGATGCCTACAAAGACGGACTTCGGGCCGTGAACTACGGCATCTAGGGCAACTGGTTCATCAGCGCAGATCCGCTCAGCACGCTTCAACCCGCGGTCAGGCCCTTCTGTCCCACGAACACAAAATAAGAGCAGGCCCAGAGGGCGGTAGGAATGCTGCCCCGGGCCTGGGTAGTGAGGATGATGTTGTAGTCGTCCGATGGCTGCAGGTTTTCTACCACGGATCGTGAGAACTGTGGCGTCACTGAGGCGAGGTAAGCGAGGAAACAATAGAGGTCGTGGGCGCCATCGTAGCCTTGGGCAACGAAAGACATTTGGGTATTCTCCGCGGCAAAATGCCAGCTCAATGAGGCTGCGAGCGCAACGGCGTCTTCATAGCTTTTCTCGGTAAGAACTCCAGCAGCAGGATTGTCGAAGACAATGCGCAACTTGCGCTCATCTTCGCGGCTGAATTCGCGCACTTTAAGCGAGCCTGACTTTGCGGTTGCTTTCCAGTCCACGTGACGGGCGGAATCTTCAGCCGTATATTCGCGGATGCGGTAGAGATCTGATCCGCGGCCGCGAGTGAAAGTAGCGAATTCGCCGGTGATCAGCGGAAGCACTTCGAAGAATTCGTCGGCCGGTTCTACCGGCGGATAGACGATGATTTCGCGGGAGAGAGGAACGCGGCGCGTCTTGACCAGGAAGGCAAAGGGGAAACGGGTTGCCAGTCCAAAGGTGGTCTGCTGGTAGAGTCCGCGGCGGGGGAAACGCAGTGACAGGTCGGCCGTGAGTTCCCTTCCGGCAGAGATGTAGGGAAAGTAGGCTGAGCCCTCAAATATACCGGGCGTGGTCCTCGCCTTTTCCATGCGATGCAGTTTGCGGTCGGGCAAGTTGATCCATTGCTCCCCGGGCGGGCGCTTGGGGGGGAAAGTGAAGGTTGCAGGCACCCATCGCCACCGCTTCTGGGTTTCTTGTTTTATGGCTACGACATTCACGGAAAATGACGGCAACCAGCGTCGGGGATTGCGCAGCCCAACCCGCCCGAGAGCCGCACGGCCGGCGAAAACGTGTTCCGGCAGACGGACGTCGAGTTCGAGATCGCGCAAGACAACTGCCGAAGCAACTCCGGACACCAGAATGGCGGCGAGCATTGCCGCCACGATGATATAGAGCAGATTGTTTCCAGTATTGAGCGCGGCGATTCCTATAAGCAGCACGGTGACGATGTAGGCGATGCCGACACGGGTGACGTCGTAGTCAAAGACGTCCTGCAGACGGGAGACGGCAACCCGCCGGGCAAGATAGGGCACAGTCGTGAGACCTACGATCACCGCCAGCAACAGCGCCACCGAGGCCAGGATCAGAGTTCCCCACAGGCTTCCCGATTCGCGAGCCACCGTGGAAAAAAGCGCAGCCGCGAAAGCCAAGACCAGTCCGACGATTGCCAAAAGGAAGCGCACCCAGACCTCAGGGATCTCAACGCGTAGGGCACGTGCAAGGCGCTGGGGTACGTGCATATTGGCCGACTTCGCTGCGGCGGGCATCCGGAGTTGCTGTTTTCGAGGGTAGCATCGGGAAGGGTGAGCATCAATTGTCTATCGAGCAACGTTCGTCAAGAATTCTTCTGCCAGGAACGTAGCAACGGCCCGGTTAAATTCGTCCGGCACTTCCTCGTAAGGCAAGTGACCTACCCCTTCCCACATCAGAAGGCGGCAATTTTTGAAATTCGCTTTTAGCCGATAGGCGGAAGCAGGTTCCACGGCGGCGTCGCGGTCTCCCCAGACGAGCAGCGTGGGAATGTGGGCAATGCGCGGGATGGCGGCCCGGAGTCCACTCATGTCTTGCTTCCAGGTGCGAAGCACGCTCAACCCATACTCGAATGACCCGGCGGCGCGCAATGGTGCGGCATAGCCCTCCAGTGTTCCCGGACGGATGCGCCGGGTGTCGCCAAATAGGCGGCGGAAGTAGAACTCATGCAAAATGCGCAGCCGAGGAAATATCTGCAAGAAAAGCGGGGCGATCACCGGGTTGCTGAGGAATGGAATCAGAAAGCGAGCATAGGCGGACCAGGGATTAGCGGGCGCAACCAGGATCAAGCGCCTCACCCGCAGCGGCGCCAACGTGGCCGCCACCATCGCCAGGGCTCCGCCGTGGGAAGTTCCTAACAGATCGCAAGACTCGATGCCTGCCTGATCCATGAAACGTAGCAACCGTTTGGCGCTGGCCGCCTGACGGCAATCCATGGCAGGCGAGCGGTCTGATAAACCTGTGCCCGGCAGGTCGAGGGCGTAAACCGTGGCTTGCCCGGCCAGGGCTGGAATGGTATGGCGCCAGGAAAACGAATATCCCATGAGACCGTGCACCAGAAGCAACGCCGGACCCGAGCCCGCACGCTGGAAGCGGCAGCTGAGTCCGTCCAGATTCATCCGCAAGTCTTCGACGGGAACGTTGATTCGGCCCGGTGTAGGGTTGACAGTTGCCATTACGGAGTTCAGGACAACCCGTTATGCTTTACGCCGCTTCTTACCCAGGAACTTCTTCAGGACGCGAATACCTTTGTCCACATGCTTTTCTTGCAGCAGGAAAGGCGGAAGGAATCGCAGTACGGTGTCCTGGGTGCTGTTGAACAGCACGCCCTCACTGAGGGCCTGCTCCACGATGGGACGGGCTGGGGTATCAAGCTGCAAGCCCTGAATCAGGCCCCGGCCACGCGCTTCCCGGGCGACAGCGTAGCGTTCAGTCAGCAGTTTCAATTGCTGTTGCAAGTAAGCACCGACGCGGGCGACGTTCTCCAACAGCCTTTCTTCTTCTACTACCGCGAGATACTCCAGCGCGACACGGCAGGCGAGCGGGCCGCCGCCGAAGGTGGTTCCGTGTTGCCCGGCGGAAATCGCCGAGGCGAATTCCTCTTTCGCCAGGAACGCACCCAGCGGCAGACCGGCGGCGATAGGCTTGGCGATGGCGACGATGTCAGGGATCACACCAAAGGTTTGGAATGCGAAGATGGTGCCGGTGCGTCCCAAGCCGCATTGGATTTCGTCGAAAATAAGAGCGGCGCGATGATGGTCAGCCAGCCTCCGGCATTCCTGCAAAAATTCTACCGAGCACTCGTATATCCCGCCTTCGCCGAAGATCGGCTCGAGCACGATGGCGCAGGTATTGTCATTGACGGCAGCCCGCAGAGCTTCAGCATCGTTGCGAGCGACGAAGGTCACTTCGTCCAGCAAGGGTTCAAAACCTTTGCGGTACTTGTCCTGTCCGGTGAGCGACATGGAGCCAAAGGTGCGGCCGTGATAAGAGCCCTGCAGGGCCACCAGGCGGCTCTTCGTCTCGCCGCCCGCGCGATGTCCTGCCAGCCGCGCCAGCTTAATGGAGCCTTCGATCGCTTCGGTCCCGCTATTGGAGAAGAAAGCGCGCTGCAGTCCAGAGAGGCGGCACAACTTCTCTGCGAGCAGTCCCTGATATTCGTTGTAATAAAGATTCGAGAGGTGAATGGCATGGGCTGACTGCTCGCGGATAGCCTTAAGGATTCTGGGGTGCGCATGGCCCAAAGCATTCACACCCAGACCGGCAACGAAATCCAGGTAGCGTTTGCCGTCGAGGTCAAAAAGGAAAACGCCCTTGCCGCGGGCGATTACGAGAGGATACCGGCTGTAGGTCTGGAGTAGGAATTGGCGTTCGCGCTGGATGACTTCTTCGCTGGAGCTCATAGGAGAGTTCAATTCTATCGGATTCGAGCGATTTGAAGATGTGACAAACGGGATCGCTAAGAGACACTTAAATCAAACAGTTACCAAATTTCACAACATTGTTTCCAAAAAACATATCTTTGCCAGTCGATACTATCTATAATATTGGAAGTAGATGTTTCCAAGCCACTTACTGGCGATCTTATGGCTGTGATCGTGGAAGCGAACGTGCAACACACGGGGCGAGAAAACTCCAGCCCGCGGCTGGTTCCGTCACCGTCCATGAACCGGGACTTCCAAGTCCGCTCCACTGTAATCCTGCTGGCCTTGCTGACAACGGCCGCCATCGTATACGCCGGCTACAACCTGCAAGCGGAGCACTCGTTCCAGCTGCCCACGGACGGCGTCTGGTGGGTGGAACAGGGCGGAAGCCTGGTGGCAGCTCGCGTGGACGAAGGTGGCCCGGGAACCCGCGCGGGGATCAAAGTCGGCGATCAACTAACGGCGATTGACCAACATCCCGCCACCACTACCGCAGCCCTCAGTCGCCAGCTCTTCCGTGTCGGCGCCTGGTCCAAGACCACATATTCGCTGGTTCGGCAGGCGGTCCCGGTAGATGTAGTGCTGATTCCGGTGCCGGCGGAGCGCTCCCAATACAACTGGCTAAGGTTGATCGGCCTGATCTACCTCGGGGTTGGGCTTTACGTGCTGTTGCGGCGCTGGACGGCACTGGGCTCGACGCACTTTTACATTTTTTGCCTAGTTTCATTCATTTTTTACACTTTCCATTACAGTGGCAAGCTCAACCAGTTCGATTGGACGATCTATTGGGGAAACGTCGTCGCCTGGATGTTGCAGCCGGCGCTGTTTTTGCATTTCGTTCTGACTTTTCCTGAGCGCCGGCAATTCGTGCGCGATCATCGCTGGGTAATTCCCGCGATCTACCTCCCAGGTGCGCTGTTGTTGAGCGTGCATATCGCCACGTTCCAACTGCTGCGGGCAAGCGAGGTTTTGCGCTGGAACCTGGATCGGCTGCAAATGGCCTATCTGGCGGTGTTCTTCATGGCTGCGGCTGTGGTGCTGGTCAACACGTACCGCTGGGCGGGTACGCCGATTCTTCGGCAGCAACTGAAGTGGATCACGCGGGGAACCATTCTCGCGATTACCCCGTTTACGTTGTTCTACGTGATTCCCTATCTAGCAGGAACGCTGCCGGAAAACACCATGAAGGTTTCCGTGTTGTCGCTGGGAATCCTCCCTTTGACGTTCGGATACGCCATTTTCCGTTATCGGTTGATGGACGTGGATCTGATCTTTAAGCGCGGCATGGTGTACACGCTGTCGGCAGCAGCCATTATCGGTGCGTACTTTGCGGTGGTGGCTGCGGTAGCCGAACTGGTCCACGCCCGCGTACCCAGTTCCGGACCAATCGGGCTGGTGCTGGCGATAGTGGTCACGGCGCTGGTGTTTGATCCGGTACGAAAATGGATCCAGGAGCGCATCGATCAGTTTTTCTATCGCACTCGTTATGACTATCGGAAGACCCTGATTGAATTTGGCCGTGATCTCAGCGCGGAAACTGACCTCGACGAGATGTTGAGTTCAGTGGTAGATCGTTTGTCGCGCACGCTTTTAGTGGATCGCATGGCAGTTTTCCTCTCCGCGGGGGAAGGGCCGGTACGTTTTCAACTATCGAAATCTTTCGGCATGACCCAGACCAGCGGGTTCGACTTGAGCTTCCTGGCGGCCCCCCGGCCGGAAATAGGCGCCGGGCACATATTCTTTGACAACACCCATCAGGTGCCGCGAGAAACTCCAAGCGCGCAGCAAACCATCGCGCGGCTGGATTTGAACTATTACATCCCCTGCCATGCCCAGAAGCAGACGGTTGCGGTCCTGGGCCTGGGAAAAACCGTCGAAGGTGACTTCCTCTCCAGTGAAGACGTGGAACTCCTTGAGACATTGGCGGGGTATCTGGGAATCGCCATCCAGAACGCCCGGCTGTACGCCTCGCTCGAACAGAAGGTGGCCGAGTACGAGCGCTTGAAGGACTTCAACGAGAACATCGTCGAGTCGATCAATGTGGGCGTGCTGGCGGTGGATTTGGCCGACCGAATCGAGTCCTGGAACTCGCAGATGGAAGTGATGTATGCGCTGCCACGCTGGCAAGTGCTGTCGCGTCCCTTGAGCGAAATACTGCCGGCAGCTTTCGTGGAAGAGTTTTATCGAGTCCGGCAGAATCAGGGCATCCACAACCTTTACAAGTTCCGGCTGAACACGCCGACGGGTGAGTGCCGGATTGTGAATGTGGCGATTGCGCCTCTGGTCACACGGAAGTTCAATGTGATCGGACGGCTGATCATCATGGATGACATTACGGAACGGGTTGAACTTGAGGCCCAACTCTCGCAGGCCGACAAATTGTCGTCCATTGGATTGCTGGCTGCCGGTGTGGCCCACGAAGTGAACACTCCTCTGGCAGTCATCTCCTCCTACGCCCAAATGCTGTCGAAACAACTGCAAGGTGATCCGCAACGGGGAGCGCTG